>Ga0136616_10000522_pt1 | contig 18332 bp, 15 predicted proteins | sample AntDrymUQ2992106_2_FD_106648 | JGI IMG/M metagenome (GOLD analysis project Ga0136616, IMG submission 106648) | Polar desert sand microbial communities from Dry Valleys, Antarctica - metaG UQ299 (21.06) | ecosystem: Environmental > Terrestrial > Soil > Desert | place: Antarctica: Dry Valley...
CGCCGCGGCCGACCTGCTCGACGCGCACCCCGATGTGGCGCTGCTCGCCGCCCGCGTCGAGCTGGCGGGCGGGCGGCTCGAGCCCACCTGCGCGGCGATGGCGAGGGCGCCGCTCACCGGCCGCCCCGGACTGCCCGGCCCGCCCGTGCACGGCTTCGTCGCCTGCGGCGCCGTCGTGCGGCGCGACGCCTACCTGGCGGCGGGCGGCTTCGAGCCCGGCCGGGGCGTCGGGGGCGAGGAGCAGCCGCTCGCCGCGGCGCTCGCCGACCGCGGGTGGGAGCTCGTCTACGTCGACCGCCTGACGGCCCAGCACCGGCCCTCGCCGCTCCGGGACCCCGCTGCGCGCCGCCGCATCGCCACCCGCAACGACCTCTGGTTCGCGTGGCGGCGGCGTCCGGCCGCCGCCGCGCTGCGCTGCACCGCCGCCGAGCTGCGCCGGGCCGCGACCGACCGGCACCGTCGCGCAGGGCTGCTCGCGGCCCTGCGAGGCGCACCGCAGGCGCTCCGTTCCCGCCGCGTCACGGGAGCCCGCACCGAGCGCCGGCTCGCGGACTTGGCGTCCGCACGCTGACATACAGTCATCCGGAGAAGGGGATGGTGCGCATGGAACCGCTAGAAGCACCGTACTGCGACGCGGCTTGGCCGCACTGGAGGATGCATGTCGGAGGCAATGAACTTCGTCAATAAGGTCATCGACGAGGAGAACAAGGACAAGTCGGCGCACACGCGGCGCCAGATGGTCGCCGGTGCGGGCGCCGTCATCGGCGGGCTCGGGCTCGCCGGCATCGCGTCCGGCGATGCGTTCGCGCAGGGCCGCAACAGCCCGAATACGCCGGAGAACATCACCACCGTGGCCGCCACCGCCGAGGTGCTGGCGACGATCGTCAACACGGTCGGACAGGAGCGCGTGCCGCTCGATCCCGTGACGTTCCAGAACGTCCGCGCCGCGGCGATCGAGGAGAAGATCCACTACGACGTCCTCACCTCCGACGCGGTCGGCGGCACGCCGGCGACCAAGCGGATCTGGGTGCCGAACAGCGTCTTCGCGAGCCGTGAGAACTTCCTCACCACGCTCGTCGTCGGCGACCAGATCTTCATCAACGCGTACCTGCTCGGCGTCACGGCGTTCGCCCGTGCCGGCGCGCTCACCGGATCGCGCTTCGCGCGCTTCGCCGCGGAGTTCATGGGCGCGGAGGCCGTGCACCGCGCGCTCGCGCTGCAGTCGCTCGGCCGGCTCGGCAACGACCGCGTGTTCATGCGGTTCGGCGGCCGCGAGGAGGCCCTGGGCCTGCCCACCACGGGCCAGGCGGGGTTCTACGACATCCGCCAGGCCGTCACGCAGCTCCAGGCCGCGGGCTTCGGCTTCGGCGCGGAGGGCTCCCAGCCGGGCGCGTTCTACGAGTACGACGAGGTGTCCCGGCGCACGCCGGACATCGGCTTCCCGCTGGTCAACACCCGCCAGCCCGTCTAGTCACCACCAGTAGTCCTGACACTGCGCCGGCGCGCCTCGTGCGCGCCGGCGCCTTCGTCCGGGTCCGGGGGCCTCGGCGGTAGGGTGTGGTGCCTTGGGACAGCGCGATCTTGCCGTCGACCTCGGGACGGCCAACACGCTCGTCTTCGAGCGCGGGCGCGGAATCATCGTGTCGGAGCCCTCCGTGGTGGCCGTCGACTCCGAGCGCGGCGACGTCTACGCGGTCGGCGCCGAGGCGCACCGCATGATCGGGCGCACGCCCGCCACGATCTCGGCCACGCGGCCGCTGCGCCATGGCGTGATCGCGGACTTCGAGGTCACCGAGCAGATGCTGCGCTACTTCCTGCGCAAGGCGCACCGCAGCCGCTGGGCGCGCCAGCGCGTCGTGATGTGCGTGCCGTCGGGCGTCACCGACGTGGAGACGCGCGCGGTCGAGGAGGCGTGCCGGTCCGCCGGGGCGCGCGAGGTCGCCCTGATCGAGGAGCCGATCGCCGCCGCCATCGGCGCCGGACTGGACATCGCGCAACCCGCCGGCAACATGGTCGTCGACATCGGCGGTGGCACCAGCGAGGTCGCCGTGCTCTCGATGGGCGAGATCGTCGTCGAGTCGTCGCTGCGCCTGGGCGGCTACGACCTCGACGAGGCGATCATGGCCTACGTCCGCCGCGAGCACAACCTCGCGATCGGCCAGCCGACGGCCGAGGAGGTCAAGCTCGCGATCGGCGCGGCCGGGGCGATCGAACCGGAGCTGATCGCCGAGCTGCGCGGGCGTGAGCTGGTCTCCGGGCTGCCCAAGACCGTGGCGCTGACCAGCGACGAGGCGCGCGAGGCGCTCGCCGAGCCGGTGCAGGCGATCGTCGACGCGGTGCGCGACACGCTCGACCGCACGCCGCCGGAGCTGTCGTCGGACATCCTCACCTCGGGCATCCTGCTGGCCGGCGGCGGCGCGCTGCTGCACGGGCTCGCCCAGCGCCTGCACGAGGAGACGATGATGCCGACCTACGTGGCCGATTCCGCGCTGACCTGCGTCGCGGAGGGCGCAGGCCAGGCGCTGGAGGAGTTCGAGGTCATCGCCCGCCGCCACGCCATGCGCCGCACCTCCGGGGCGCGGGCGCGGCGCCCGCGCCGCAGTCGCGTCCGCTGAGGCCCGAAGGAGCCCTAGCCGCGGCGGCGCAGGACGATGTAGACGATCGCCGCGACGGAGGCGGCGAGGCCGGCCGCCAGTGGCGCGGGGCGCCGGCGCAGGACGGCGAGTGGACCGGAGGGCTCGGGCGGTGCAAGCGGCGGCGGCGCGACCGGCTCGGGCCGCGGCGGGAGCATCGGGCCGCGGTCCACGGGCTCGGACGTCGCGCCCGCGGCCGGCAGCTCGGGCACCGCGCCGACGTAGCGGCGCAGCCGCGGGCGGGAGGCGGCCGAGGCCGAGGCCGCCGGCTGCGGCGCCGCGTCGGCGGGGCTCTTCGGCGGCGCGGGCGCGTCCGCGTCCGCGCCCGCCGCCGGCGCGGCGGCCTCAGGGCGCGAGCCGTCGGGTTCCGTCGCGGCGGGCTGCTCCGGGTCGGGCAGCAGCGAGTCGGACTCCTCGTCGGAGTAGCGCAGCCCGTAGTGCGAGTAGAGGCGGCGCTCCTCCTCCTGGGTCAGCTCCTTGTGCTCCTGGAGGCTGGGCGCGGCGGTCACCCGGTCGGCGGCGTGCGCCACGCGGATCGCGTCGTCGTCCACCGTCGCGTCGGCCAGCGGCACGTAGCGCGCCCCGTCGTCGCCCAGCGCGACGAGCACCCACTCGGGGCGGTCGGTCGCGTCGTCGAGGTAGATCTCGCGCACCTCGCCGAGGCGCTGCCCGCCGGAATCGAGGACCGCGCGGCCGGGCCACTCGCCGTAGTCGCCGAAGTCCTTGCGCTCGGGAAGCTCGGTCATGCAGGCGTGCTGCCCGCTGCGCCGCTCGGCAAACGCCCGGGGGCGGGGTGGGCGGGCGCGACCAATAGGCTCCCTCCATGGACCTGACCTTCTCCGAGCGGGAGACCGCCTTCCGCGACGAGCTGCGCCGCTGGCTCGCCGACAACCCGCCGCCGCCCAGGCCCTCCGACGGCGGCGAGGAAGCCGAGCACGCCTGGCGGCGCGACTGGCAGCGCCGGCTCTACGACGGCGGCTGGGCCGCGCCGCACTGGCCGGCGGAGTACGGCGGCCGCGGCGCGTCGCTGACCGAGTCGGCGATCTACTTCGAGGAGCTCGGCCGCGCCCGCGTCCCGCTGCCCGCCAACATCCTCGGGCTCCTGCTCGGCGGCCCGACGCTGATGGTGTGGGGCACCGACGAGCAGAAGGAGCGGTTCCTGCCGCCGATCCTCTCCGGCGAGGAGGTCTGGTGCCAGGGCTTCTCGGAACCCGATGCCGGCTCGGACCTCGCCGCGCTCAAGACGCGCGCGGTCCCCGACGGCGACGACTGGGTCGTGACCGGCCAGAAGGTCTGGACCAGCGGCGCGCAGCACTCCAAGTGGTGCATGCTCGTCGCCCGCACGGACAACGAGGTGGCCAAGCACAAGGGCCTCACCTACTTCCTCATGGACGTCGAGCAGGAGGCCGTGCAGATCCGCCCGCTGCGCCAGATCACCGGCGAGGCCGAGTTCAACGAGCTGTTCATCGAGGAGGCCCGCATCCCGGACGCGAACGTGGTCGGCGGCGTCGGCAACGGCTGGAAGGTGGCCCTGACCACGCTCATGAACGAGCGCGCCGGGCTCGGCTTCGCGCTGCAGGTGCGCCTGCGCCAGCAGCTCGACGACCTGCTCGCGATCGCGGGCGAGCGCGGCCTGCTCGAGGACCCGATCGTCGCCGACGCGCTGGCCGACCTGCACGTGCGCTGCGAGTCGATCCGCCTGCTGGCGTGGAAGGGGCTGACCGACACCGAGCGCTACGGCCAGCCCGGCCCGGAGGGCTCGCTCGTCAAGTGGCGCTGGTCGGACACCAACCAGCGGCTGACCCAGCTCGCCGCCGACATCGTCGGCCCGGAGGCGCTGACCGCCGGGACGCACTGGAGCTACGAGCTGCTGCGCGCCCGCGGCAACACGATCGAGGGCGGCACCACCGAGGTGCTCAAGAACATCGTCGCGGAGCGGGTCCTCGGCCTGCCGCGGCTCAAGGCCGCGGCGTAGGGAAGAGGGGGCCGTGGACTTCGGACTGAGCGACGACCAGCGCGACATCCAGCGCACGGCGCGCGAACTGCTCGCGTCGCGGGCCGCTCCCGAGCGCGTGCGCGAGCACGCCGAGGCGGCGCGCACCGACGCGGCGCTGTGGCGGGAGCTGTCGGAGCTGGGCTGGCCGGGCATCGCCGTCGCCGAGGCCCACGGGGGCCAGGGCCTGGGCAGCGTCGAGCTGGCGATCCTGTGCGAGGAGCTGGGCCGCAGCCTCGCTCCCGTGCCGTTCCTGCCGTCCGTGCTGACGGCGACGCTGATCGAGCACGCCGGCTCGCCGGAGCAGCGCGAACGCTGGCTCGGCGGCCTCGCCTCCGGCGAGCTGACCGGCGCGGTCGGCGACGCCGGTCGCGACGGCTCAGGCTGGGACGCCCCGCTCGTGGCCGGTGGCGCCGGGGCGGACGTCTTCGTCCTGGTCGACGACGGCGCGGCGGCATGCGTGCTCGCGCGCGACGAGGCCGAGGTCACCGACGCCGCCTCGATCGACTCGACGCGGCCGGCCGCGGGCGTCAGCGGCGCCGGCGAGCCGCTCGGCGCCGGCGGCGAGCTCGCCGCCGCGCTGGACCGCGCGCTGACCGCCGTGGCCGCCGAGCTGGTCGGCGTCTGCGACCGCGCGCTGGAGATGACGGTCGCCTACGTCAAGGAGCGCCACCAGTTCGGCACCCCGGTCGGCGCCTACCAGGCCGTCTCGCACCGCTGCGCGCAGATGCTGCTCGACACCGAGGGCGCCCGCGTGGCCGTCTCCTTCGCCGCCTGGGCGGCGGACGCCGGGGCGGGTGGGGAGGGTGTCCTGCCCGAGGCCGCCGCGATGGCCAAGGCGGCCGCCTCCGACGCCGGCCGCGACGTCACCGCCGCGGCGATCCAGCTCCACGGCGGCATCGGCTTCACCTGGGAGGCCGACGTGCACTGGTTCTACAAGCGCGCACAGCTCGACGCGGCGCTGCTCGGCGGAGCCCGCACCCACCGCGCCCGCCTCGCCCGCATCGCAGCGGCGCGCGCCACCTCCGCCGTGCCCGCCTGACCTCACCGCTTGTCACCTCCGTCCCCTATAGGGGTTGGGAGGTGACAATCGGCTTGAGGCCGTGAGAGGGTCTCCGCATGAGCGCCACGCTGGAGGTCGTCGATCACGGGCGGCGCCTGGCGTTCTCGTTCGCTGACGTCCTCAAGTACCACGGCCCGGGCTCGCCCGGCGGCGCGGCGCACGCCTTCAAGGTGCTCGAGCGCGCGCTGCCGCTGCTCGATCCCGACGGCCCCTGCGAGCGGCGCGAGATCGTCGTGGAGACCGCCTTCGGAGGTCCCGGAGCCCACGACGCCTTCGAGATGGTCACGCGGGCCGTCACCGGTGACCGGTTCCGCGTCGACCCCGCGCTCGCACGCCCGGAGCGCGGCCGGACGCTCGAGCGCTTCGTGTTCCGGCTGGCCTACCGGGGCCGCGCCACGACGCTCCTGCTCCGCGAGGGCTTCGTGAGCGAGGAGTTCGTCGACCTGGCGCGCACCGAGGACCTCACCCGCGAGCAGGAGCGGCGCCTCGACGTGCTCAAGCTCGACATGGCCGACCGCGTCATGTCCCGCCGCGCGGCCGAGGTCTACGACGCGGCCCCCGCCGGGACCTCCGGCGGGTAGATCCGCTCCACGTAGTCGCGGATCATGCGCCCCGCGCCGAACTGCGGGCCGATCGTGCGCAGGGCGGCGCGGACCATGGCGAGCCAGGCCTGTGGCGGGGCATCGCCCTCGCGGGCGTAGAAGGCGGGCAGGGCCTGCTCGGTCAGGAGCCGGTACAGCTCGTCGGAGTGGCGCCAGTCCTGGGCGTCGTGGTCGTGGTCGACCTCGCCGCCGATCGCCCAGCCGTTGGCGCCGTCGTAGGCCTCGGGCCACCAGCCGTCGAGGACGGACAGCTGCAGGCCGCCGTTGACGGCGGACTTGATCCCGGAGGTGCCGGAGGCCTCCAGCGGCGGCCGCGGCACGTTGACCCAGATGTCGCAGCCGCGCGTCATCGCGGCGCCCAGCGCGAGGTCGTAGTCGTCGAGGTAGACGACGCGGCGGCCGACGTCCGGGTGGCCCTTGATCGCGAACAGCCGCTGGACGAGCCGCTTGCCGTCGTCGTCGCGCGGGTGCGCCTTGCCGGCCAGCAGGAACTGCACCGGGCGCTCGGCGTCGGCCAGCAGCGCCAGCGCGCGGTCGACGTCGCGCAGCACCAGGTCCAGGCGCTTGTAGGTCGCCACGCGGCGCGCGAAGCCGATCGTCAGCACCTCGGGATCGAGGCTGTCGACGGCCGCCCGCACGTACTCGGGGGTGTCGCCGCGCGCCAGGCGCTCGGTGACGCTGCGCGCGCGGACCAGCTCGATAAGCGCGCGGCGCTGCTCGCCGCGCGCGGCCCACAGCTCGTCGCCGGGGATCCGCTCGACGCCGTCCCAGGTCGCGGGATCGGTGGCGCGCTCCACCCAGCCCGCGCCGAGGTGGCGGTCCAGCAGCTCGCGCATCGGCCCGCCGATCCAGGTCGGGATGTGCACGCCGTTGGTGACGTGGGCGATCGGGACCTCGTCGACGGGTCGCTCCGGCCACAGGCCCTGCCACATCTCGCGCGCCACCTCGCCGTGGCGGGCGCTGACCCCGTTGGCGATCCGCGAGGAGCGCAGCGCGAACTGCGTCACGCCGAACGGCTCGCCCTCGTCGTCGGGGTGCGTGCGCCCGCGGCGCACCAGCTCGCCGGCGTCGACGCCCAGCTCGCCCGCGATGCCCGCGAGCGTCTCGGCGGCCTGGCCGGCGGGGTAGGTGTCGTTGCCGGCCGGGACCGGCGTGTGGGTGGTGAAGACGGTGCGGCGGCGGACGGACTCGAACGCGTCCTCGGTGGAGCCGCCCTCGGCCGCGCGCGCGACGCGCGCCAGCTCGAGGCAGGCGAGCGCGGCGTGGCCCTCGTTGAGGTGGACCACGCCCGGGTCGACGCCGAGCGCGTGCAGCGCGCGCACCCCGCCGATCCCCAGCAGCCCGTACTGGCTCAGGCGCACGTCGCCGTCGCCGACGTACAGGCGCGAGGTGACCCAGCGGTCGGCGACGTCGTTCTCCGGCCGGTCGGCGTCGAGCAGCAGCAGCGGGACGCGACCGACGTCCACCCGCCACACCTGGGCCACCAGCCGGCGCTCGCCGATCGGGACGGTGATCGTGACGGGCTCGCCGTCGTCGCCCGTGACGAGCGCACCGGGCACGCGGTCGGGGTCGGTCTCGACCCAGTACTCGTGCTGCCAGCCCGAGCCGTCGATGCGCTGGCGGAAGTATCCGTGGCGGTACATCAGGCCGACGGCGACGAGCGGCAGGCCGCGGTCGGAGGCCTCCTTGAGGATGTCGCCGGCGAGCACGCCGAGGCCGCCGGAGTAGACGGGCAGCGAGCCGTGGACGGCGTACTCCGCGCAGAAGAAGGCGACGGGGCGCTCCGGGGTGACCACGCCGTCGGCGGGCTCCTCGGCCAGCGCGGCGGCGATCACCGCCCGGAAGGCGTCCAGGCGCGCCAGGAACGCCGTGTCGGCCGCCAGCGCGTCCAGGCGGTCCGGGTGGACCTCCTGCAGCAGCCGCACCGGGTTGGCGGCGCACGCCTCCCAGCGACGCGGGTCCACGGAGGCGAACAGCTCCGGACCGCCGGGCGTCCACGACCAGCGGTAGTTGTAGGCCAGCTCCGCGAGCGCCCCGAGGGGCTCGGGGAGCCGGGAGCGCAGCGCGGCGGCCGCGGCGGCGAGGTCGTTGGAACCGGCGTGCACGGGAGGTTGTGTTAGCAAACGTTCGCGCGGGCGCGACTACTGCAGGGCGCCCGCCGCGATGGCGGGAGGCGCCTCGAGCGCCCTCGGGACGAGCAGGCAGGTGATCGGGCCGATCGCGAGGCGCTCGGCGGCGCCGGGCGCGAAGTCGCCGTCCGCGACGTGCGGCTCGCGCGCGGGGACCGGCAGGCCGAACAGCCGGTGCCCGAACTCCGCCGCGTGCAGGCGCAACGCCCGGCCGGCCTGCGGGCGCGACAGGCGCCAGCCCGCGGCGACCAGCGTCGAGCCGTGCCACAGCTCCCAGCGCCAGCGGCGGAACGGCAGCCGCCCCGGCGGCAGCGGGTGCAGCGCGTAGGCGAACTGGAGTCCCTCGACGGTTGGCACGTGGACCACTCACGCTAGCGGCAACCGAGTGCGGCCCGCCGCACCCCGGCGTTCGGCGGCGCGCCGCCACGACGCCGGGCAGCACCCTGTCGCCCCCACCGCCGGGTCCCCATGCTCTCCCCATGCTCACCAGCACCCCTCAGCCGAACGCTTCCGGGCGGCAGCTGCATCGCAGCCAGCGCGCCATGGTGGCCGCGAGCCTGCTCGCCTGTCCCCGCGACGCGGGGCGGGCCCGCGCCCGCCGCGCCTAGCCCACACGCGATGTCGCCCACGGCCACGACCGCACGGATCACGATCGAGCGCCGCTTCCATGGCGCGCGCCCGCGCGCTGTGGACCCGCCGGCGCGCTGATGCCCACCAGCCGGTCGGGGTCGGTGCGTCTTGAGCTGAGTGACCGGTGGCGCGACCGAGCGATCAGGTCGCGGGGCGAGCCCCCGGCCGCCAGTTGGCGACGTGGTCGGGCACGGGAATCGGGCGCCGCGCGCGCGGGTCGGCCCTCGGAGCCGAGGGCTGGAGGTGGAACGGGATCTCGCCGGCCCAGACCTCGCGATCGAGGTCCTCGTCCTCGTCGAGCGGGGGGCCCCTGCGAATCTTGGCCGACGCCTCGTCGAGCGGCAACGCCAGGACCTGGGTGGCCTTGAGCTCCTGGCGGGTGGGCTGGCGGACCTGTTCCCAGCGGTCCGGCACGAGCTGGGTGGTGAACGCCTCGACCGCGCGCAGCTTCTCCTGCTCCGATCCCACGGCGCGGGCGCGGCCGAGCACCACCACGGAGCGGTAGTTCGCGGAGTGCAGGAACGCCGCGCGGGCGAGCACGAGGCCGTCGAGCAGCGTGACGGTCAGGCAGCACGGAGCGCCGCCGGAGAGCGTGCGGACGAGGCGGCTCGCGCTCGAGAGATGGATGTAGACCTCGTCTCCGACTCGGGCGTGGAGGGTCGGGATGACGAACGGCTGGTCGTCGTGGACGAACCCGACGTGGCAGACGAGCGCCTCGTCGAGGATGGCGTCGATCTCCTCGCGATCGTAGACACCGCGCTTCGGGGCACGGCGCACGCGGGTCCGGGCGGTCGGGGCGGAGGCGGGCACGCCGTCAGCTTACGCGGCCAGCTGGTCCTTGAGGAAGGACCAGCGAACGGGTAGGAAATAGGACCAGTGGACCTGCTCGTCGACCTCAGCCGGCCTGGAGGCGGGCCACTCCGCCGCCGTCTCGAGGACGAGATCCGCGGCGGCGTGCGCGCGGGACGACTGCCACCGGGGACGGCGCTGCCCTCGAGCCGGGCCCTGGCGGCCCAGCTCGGCGTGTCGCGCGGCGTGGTCGTCGAGGCCTACGCGCAGCTCGCCGCCGAGGGCTACCTCCGCGCCCGTCAGGGCGCCGGGACCGTGGTCGCCGCTCCCGCGCCGGCCGGGAGCGGGCGGGCCCACGCCGCGGCCGCCCCGGCTCCGGCGCCGCGCTACGACTTCGCCATCGGGGTGCCCGACCTCTCCGCCTTCCCCCGACGCGCCTGGCTGGCGGCCGGTGCGCGCGGGCTGCGCGAGGTCCCGGACACCCGGCTCGGCTACGGGGACACGCGTGGTGCGCTCGAGCTGCGAGAGGCGCTCGCGGCCTACCTCGGCCGAGCGCGCGGCGTGGTCGCCGACGCCGACCGCGTGCTCGTCACGGGCGGCACGCGGCAGGCGCTCGGCGTGGTCTGGCGGGCGCTGGGCGAGCACGGCGCGCGGCGCATCGCGATCGAGGACCCCGGCTGGGCGCCGCAGCTCCAGACGGCGCTCGATGCGGGCCTCGAGGCGGTGCCGGTGCCGGTCGATGGTGACGGGATGCGCGTCGAGCGGCTGGGGCAGCTCGACGTCGACGCCGTGGTCCTCACTCCGGCGCACCAGTTCCCGGCCGGCGCCGTCCTCTCCCCGCAGCGACGCGCGACGGTGCTGCGATGGGCGCGCGACCACGACGCGATCGTCGTCGAGGACGACTACGACGCGGAGTACCGCTACGACCGCGACCCGGTCGGCGCCCTGCAGGGCATGGCCCCGGAGCGGGTCGTCTACGCCGGCTCGGCCAGCAAGACGCTCGCGCCGGCCGTCCGGCTCGGCTGGCTGGTGCTGCCGCCGGCGCTCGCCGCCACCGTCGAACGTCGCCAGGCGCGCGCCGGCACCGGCGCCGCCCTGCTCGACCAGCTCGCGCTCACCCGCTTCATCGCGGGCGGCGAGCTCGACCGCCACCTGCGGCGCACGCGGCGCCGCTACCGGCGTAGGCGGGACGCCCTGCTGAGCGCCGTCGAGTCCCACCTGACCGGCTCCGAGGTCGAGGGCATCGCCGCGGGCCTGCACGCCGTCGTGCGGTTGCCACCCGGCTGCGACGAGCGGGCGACCGTGCTCGCGGCGCGCGAGCGCGGGATAGCCATCGATGGGCTCGCCGCGTTCCGTCGCACGGAGGCGCGGGGTCCGGCGGGCCTCGTCCTGGGCTACGCGAACCTGCCCGAGGCCGCGATCGCGCGCGCGATCGCCGAGCTCGCGCATGTGCTGCGCTGACGCCGCTTGACGGCCCTGGTTTGCTTTACGACCGAAGGGTCAGGGGTTCCCCCGAACGGAGGAGAGGCAGCCGGAATGAAGCGCATGGTGCGTCTTGAGCTACACGCCGCGCGAGCTCGACGAGGAGCAGTACCACGAGTTCATCCGAGGGATCGACTATCCCAACTTCCGCCAGTGCCCGTGGATCGTCGACTACAAGTGCTGGCGCATCGTCGAGAGCGTGCAGGGCAAGGAGAGGTTCACGCATTTCGACTGCATGGAGGTCCGCGACTTCGCCGACTGGCCGAACATCGCCGGCTATCCCTCCGTCCAGGAGAACATCGCGCGCTGGACCGCCGACTGGTCCAAGCACGGCGCCGATCATCCCGACCAGTCCGAGAACCTCACGATCTCCTTCTGCGAGGACTACTGGGGCTAGCGCGATGCGGGGCTCCACGGCGACCGCGCGCAGCACCGACTTGATCTACCGATCGACAGATAGGTATGTTGCGGTCCTGTGGCCACCGCCCCAGCCGATGTGCCGACCGTCAGCGCCGCCCTCCACGCGCACGCCGCCGCCGCGCCCTCGCGGCCGGCGCTGAGCGCCGGCGACGAGGAGCTCTCCTACGGCGAGCTCTCGGCGCTGGTCACCGGGCTGGCGGGCCGCCTCGCGCGCCTCGGGGCAGCGCCGGGAGAGCGCGTGGCGATCATCGGGCAGAACTCGGTCGAGTGGGTGGCCGCGTTCCTCGCGTGCCTCGACTCCGGCGCCGTCGCCGTCCCGCTCAACCACCGACTGAGCCCGGCGGAGATCGCTGGCCAGATCGGCCAGGTCGAGCCGCGGCTGGTGCTGGCCGGCGAGGGCCTCGAGTCCACGGCCGCCCCGGCGGCGGCCGCCTGCGGCGCCGCGCTGCGCGCCCTGCCCCGCGATGCCGAGCGGTCGATCTGGCATGAGCCCGTGCAGCGCGTGTCGGCTGAGCCGCCGCCGGACGCCCCGGCGCTGATCGCCTTCACCGCCGGCAGCACCGGGGCGCCGAAGGGAGCGGTCATCGCCCACGGCGCGCTCACGCACGCATCTCGGGCGGGCGCGCTGGCGGTGGGCACGGGTGAGGACGACCGGACCCTCGTCATGGTTCCGCTGTTTCACAACACCGGCTTCGCCGACCAGCTGGGCCAGATGCTGATGGTCGGCGGCGCGATCGACCTCCTCCCGGAGTTCAGCGTCGGCGCCGCCCGGCGCGCGCTGCTGCGCCGGCCGGCCACCTACCTGATCGCGGTGCCGGGCATCCTCCGCCTGCTCAGCCAGGACGAGGACGCCGCCACGATGCTCGCCGACTGCGGCGTCGCGTGCTTCGGCGGGTCGCCGATGCCCGAGGCGTGGATCCGCGACCTGGAGGCCCGCTGGCCGGGGCTCGAGCTGTTCAACATCTATGGCCTCACCGAGTACACCTCGCTCAGCCACTGCCTGCAGCCGCGCGACCTCACCGCCCGCGGTGACAGCGTCGGCCGTCCGGTCGACGGCGCCGCGCAGCTCGTGGTCGACGAGGACGGCAAGCCGGTCCGCGCCGGCCGGCCGGGCATGATCCTCGTCGCGGGGCCCAGCCGGATGAGCGGTTACTGGCGCGCGCCCGAGCGGACGCGCGAGGTCTTCCGTGACCGGTGGCTCGTCACGGGCGACCTCGGCAGCGTCTCCGCGGACGGCTTCCTGCGCCTGGTCGGGCGGGCGTCGGAGGTCATCAACCGCGGGGGCGAGAAGGTCAGCCCGGCCCAGGTGGAGGCCGCGGTCAACCTCGAGCCGGGCGTGGCCGAGGCCGGCGTGGTCGGCGCGCCGCATCCGATCTTCGGCGAGCGCGTCGTCGCCTTCGTAACGCTCCAGGGCGGCTCGGGCCTCGACGAGGAGGCCACGCGCCGGCACCTGCGCGGTCGCGTCGCCGACTACGCGGTTCCCGAGCGCTTCTTCGTCGTCGACGAGCTGCCGCGCACCGCGGTGGGCAAGGTCGATCGGCTCGAGCTGCGGCGCCACGCGGCCATGGCCTTCGCGGCGGAAGCGGCGACGTGAGCGGCGCCGCGATCTCGCTCGAGGGCCGCGTCGCCGTCGTGACCGGCGCCTCGGCCGGGCTCGGCGCGGCCTACGCCCGGGCGCTCGGCGCCGCGGGAGCGCGCCTGGTCGTGACGGCGAGGCGGGTCGAGCCGCTCGAGGCGCTGGCGCGCGAGCTGCCACGGACCGTCGCGGTCGCGGGTGACGTCAGCGACCCCGCGTTCGGCGATCGCGTCGCCGCCGCCGCCGTGTCCTCGTTCGGGCGCATCGACGTGCTGGTCAACAATGCGGGCGGCGTGCGCGATCGCACGCTGCTGAAGATGTCCGACGCGGAGTTCGACGAGGTCGTCAAGGCCCACGTGTACGGGCCGTTCCACCTCACCCGTGCGTGCGCGCGAGTCATGCGGGAGCAGCGATCGGGCACCGTCATCAACGTCGGCTCCGACTCCGGGCTGTGCGGCGGCTGGTCGCTCGCCGAGCTGGCCGGCTCGCTCGAGCTCGCCCTCGGCCCGGACGCCACGCCACCCCCTTCGTCCCGACCGCGCCCCGCCAACCACACCGAGACAGGGAGCCCGCATGGCACTGCACACACCTGAGCAGCTCACCGAGCGGCTCGCGGCGATGACCCCGAACATCCGCTCGCGCGGGGCCGCCGTGGAGAACCGAACCGAGCACGAGCCGTTCTCGCCCACCCTGCTCTCGTGGGGCCACTGGCTCTACCACGCGGCGTTCGACGAGGAGACCGCCGGCACCATGGTCGCGGGCCCCGACCTCAACGGTGAGGACTGCCACGTGTTCTGGCACATGGCGACCAGCGTCGACGACCTGCTGCAGAACCTGCACGCCGCGCGGCTGCTGGCCGAACGCTCGCCGCTCGCGGGCTACGCGAGCATCGGGCGCGACGAGCTGCAGGCGCTGCTGATCGTCAGCCAGGACATCGACGAGGCCAAGGGCACCGGCTACCACGCGCGGGTCGAGGCGTACGTCAGGCGCTTCCAGCGCGAACAGGTGATGACGGCCGCCGCCGTCACCGACGTCAAGGGCGACCGCAGCAAGCGCCCGTCCGAGCAGGACGACCCCGACGTGTACGTGCACGTCGTCGAGCGCAACGACGACGGGATCGTCGTGCGCGGGGCGAAGGCCCACACCTCCGGGTCGGTCGGCGCCGAGGAGCTGATCGTGATCCCGACGCGCGCGCTCGTCGACGGGGAGGACGACTACGCGGTCTCCTTCGCGGTGCCGGTCGACGCCCCCGGGCTGCGGATGGTCGCTCGCGGCCTGAGCATGTCCCACGACGCCGACGAGGTCGAGGTGCCGATCTCCGCGCACGACGACCTCGTGGAGACGCTGACGATCTTCGACGACGTCTTCGTCCCCTACGAGCGCGTCTTCCTGCTCGGCGAGCACGAGTACGCCGGCGCCATCGCCAACACGTTCGCGAGCGTCAACCGCCAGGGCTACCTCGGGACCGAGGTGGGCAAGCTGCGGCTGTTCGTGGGCGCCGCGCAGCGCATCGCCGAGCTCAACGGCGTCGCGCACGTCTCCCACATCAAGGACAAGATCGCGCAGCTGATCAAGCTCGAGCGGACGATCTGGGCGCTCGGGCTCGGCTCGTCGCTGGAGAGCGCCTCGGTCAGGGGTTTCCAGGTGCCCGACCCCGTCCAGACGAACGCCGGCAAGCTCGCGTGCATGGAGGGTCACTACCTGGCGACGCGCCTGCTGCTGGAGATCGCGGGAGGCGCGGTCGTCACGGCGCCGTTCGTCGAGGACCTGCGCTCCGAGGAGCTCTCCGAGGACGTGGAGAAGTACTTCCGCGGGGCCGAGCCGGGCTCCGCGTGGGAGCGGCTCAAGCTGCTGAAGTTCATCCGCGACATCGCCGCCTCGGAGTACTCGGGCTACTGGAACGCGGAGATCATCCACGGCTCCGGCTCGCCGGCCGCCGAGATGCTCCAGCTCTACCGCGAGCACGACCTCGACCGCTGCAAGGAGCTGGTGGAGCGGGCGATGACCGGCAAGGCGGCGATCGGCGCGGCGGCCACGGTGCCGTCTTGACGACCCTCCGCCCGTCCAATAGCTTGCGCTCCTCTAACGGACGTTAGGCAGGTTCAATGGGATACAGGATCGCCGTAGACACGGGCGGGACCTTCAGCGACGTCGTCCTCAGCGACGAGCGCGGCGGGTTCTCGCTGAGCAAGGCGCCGACGACGCCGGACCGCATCTTCGAGGGCATCTCGCGAGCGCTCGGCTATGTGGCCGAGGAGCGCGAGCTGAGCCTCGAGCGGCTGCTGGCGGACACCGACGTGCTGATCTACGCCACCACGAGGTCGACGAACGCGATCCTCACCGGCGGCACGGCCCGCACGGCGCTGATCACCACGGAGGGCTTCGGCGACACGCTGGTGTTCCGCGAGGGCGGCAAGCTGCGCCCGTTCGACTTCGGGGAGGCCTACACCGAGCCCTACATCCCGAAGCGCCTGACCTACGAGGTCGCCGAGCGCGTGAACTCCGAGGGCGAGGTGGTGGTGGCGCTCGAGGCGGACGACGTCAGACGCGTCCTGGCCGAGCTGCGCGAGCAGGGCGTCGAGGCGGTCGCCGTCTCGCTGCTGTGGTCGATCCTCAACCCGGCGCACGAGGCGCTGGTCGGCGAGCTGCTCGAGGCCGAGCTGCCCGGCCTGCCCTACACGCTCTCGCACCAGCTCAACCCGATCATCCGCGAGTACCGCCGGACGTCCTCGGCGGCGATCGACGCGTCGCTGAAGCCGCTGATGCAGGCGCACCTGTCCGACATGGACGGCGACCTGCGCGCGGCCGGCTTCGAGGGCGAGCTGCTCGTCGTGACGTCCTTCGGCGGGGTGATGCGGCTCGAGGACGTCGCGGCGCGTCCGCTGTACTCCGTCAACTCCGGGCCCGCGATGGCGCCGGTGGCCGGCAAGGTCGTCGCCGACCCCATCGAGGACATCGTGATCTGCGACACGGGCGGGACGAGCTTCGACGTCAGCGTCGTTCGCGACGGCCGCGTGAGCTTCACCCGCGAGACCTGGCTCGGGGACGTCTTCACCGGCCACATCACCGGGCTGTCCTCCGTCGACGTCAAGAACATCGGCGCCGGCGGCGGCTCGATCGCGTGGATCGACCCGGGTGGGCTGCTGCGCGTCGGCCCGCAGAGCGCGGGGGCCGAGCCCGGTCCGGCCTGCTACGGGCGCGGCGGCAGCGAGCCGACCGTGACCGACGCCGCCGTGACGCTCGGCTACCTCGACCCGGAGTACTTCCTCGGCGGCAAGATCACGCTCGACGCCGCCGCGGCGCGCGAGGCGGTCCAGCGCGCCGTCGCCGAGCCGCTCGGGCTGTCGGTCGCGGAGGCCGCGTGGGCGGTCCTCGCCGTCGCCAACGAGCGCATGGTCACCGCCGTGCGCGACATCACGATCAACCAGGGCATCGACCCGCGCGACTCGATGCTGGTCGCCGGCGGGGGCGCCGGCGGCATGACGATGACCAAGATCGCCCAGGAGCTGGGCTGCACGCGGGTGCTCGTGCCGCGCACGGCGTCGGCGCTGTCGGCGTCGGGCGGGCTGTTCGGCGACGTGCTCTCGGAGTACACCGTGTCGCGCCGCACCGACACCGGCGACTTCGACTACGAGGGCATCAACGCCGCCCTGGCGTCGGTGCAGTCCCAGATGGACGACTTCTTCGACCGCATGGGCATCGCCGAGGCCGACCGCCACACGGAGTTCATGGTCGAGGCGCGCTACCCGTACCAGGTGTGGGAGCTCGACGTCCCGCTCGCCAAGGGCGGCTTCGACGGGGACGCCGACATCCGCGCCATGGAGGAGGCCTTCCACGAGGTCCACGAGCGCGTCTTCGCGGTCTCCGAGCCCGGCCAGCGGATCGAGTGCCTGTACTGGAAGGGCCGCGCCTCCGTGAGGCTCGAGAACCCCGCGCTCGCCGGCGTGGGCTCGCGCAACGGCGGCCCGCAGGCGACGCCGTCGAGCACCCGCTCCACCTGGTGGGGCACCAACGAGCCGCACGAGGTCGACATCTACCTCGGCGAGCAGCTGTTCCCGGGCGACCACATCCCCGGGCCGGCGATCGTGGAGCTGCCGACGACGACCGTCGTCGTCTACCCGGACTGGTCCTGCGAGGTCACCGAGTCCGGCGCCTTCATGCTCGAGCACGTCGCCGCCAACGCCCGGGAGGGCCACTGACATGAGCACCGAAGCCATGGAGGCCCGCGCCTCGGATCCGATCCTGCTCGCGGTGATCGCGAACCGGCTGGACTCGATCTGCCGCGAGATGACCAACACGCTGCTGCGCTCGGCCCGCTCCGCGGTCATCAACATGGCGCGTGACTTCTCGTGCTCGCTGGTGACGGCCGACAACCAGCTGCTGGCGACGGCCGAGGGACTGCCGGTGCACGTGATCGGCTCGGAGTTCCTGGCCGAGGCGATGACGCAGCTGCATGGCGACGACCTGCGCGAGGGCGACGCGTACCTGCACAACGACCCCTACCTCGGCAACACGCACTCCGCCGACCACGCCATCCTCGTCCCCGTCTTCGTCGACGGGGAGCACATGTTCACCGCGGTCGCGAAGGCGCACCAGGCGGACGCGGGCAACAGCCTGCCGACGACCTACATGCCCGGCGCCAAGGACGTCTACGACGAGGGTGCCCTCAACTTCCCCTGCGTGCGCGTCCAGCGTGAGCACAAGAACAACATGGACATCATCCGGATGTGCCAGCGGCGCATTCGCGTGCCGGAGCAGTGGTACGGCGACTTCCTGGCCGCGCTCGGCGCCGCCCGGATCGCCGAGCGGGGGCTCAAGGCGCTCTGCGCGCAGTACGGCGCCGAGCGCGTCAAGAGCCTGATCGCCGAGTGGTTCGACTACAGCGAGCGGCGCATGACGCAGGCGATCAAGGAGCTCCCGAGCGGCACCCTGACCGGCGCCTCCACGCACGACCCTTACCCGGGGCTGCCGGACGGGATCCCGCTCGGCGTCAAGGTCAACATCGACGCCGAGGA
>Ga0136616_10000527_pt1 | contig 18247 bp, 13 predicted proteins | sample AntDrymUQ2992106_2_FD_106648 | JGI IMG/M metagenome (GOLD analysis project Ga0136616, IMG submission 106648) | Polar desert sand microbial communities from Dry Valleys, Antarctica - metaG UQ299 (21.06) | ecosystem: Environmental > Terrestrial > Soil > Desert | place: Antarctica: Dry Valley...
ACCGCCGACGAGCACGGCCCCGAGGAACATAGAACAAGCACGTCTGGCAGCGTGCACAAGATCGGGAGGCTGCGCGTGGGCAGCTGCACCCCGCGGCCGGGCCGTCCTCAAGCATGTCCAGCGGTCTGGTTGTCACACTGACCATCCAGCAGCACGAAGTTGCCCGCAGGGCGTCCGCCAGAGAGGGCTAGCCGCTAGCCGTGACAGGTTGCCCCGAGCGGTGGCGGGAAGGCGCGCCATCGTGGGCGCTGGCTCGGTGAGGAGATCACTGTGGAGCGAAGCGCTCCATCAGCGTCTGATTGACGCCGCCGCCGTTGACGTAGGACCCGACGGCCCAGCAGTCCGACGCCCACGCGCACGTCACGTCGGACAATGAGTTGTCCTCCGCCGCACTGGTGCTGGGCGAGCTGACGACGGCCCACGAGGAGCCGTTCCAGCGCTGGATCAACGTCTGCCGGATGCCGGAGGTCGCGTCGCTGTGGTGGCCGACGGCCCAGCAGTCCGACGCCGCGGCGCACGTCACGCCGGAAAGGATGTTGCTCGGCAGGGCGCTGGTGTTGGGGGAGCTGACGACGGCCCACGAGGAGCCGTCCCAGCGCTCGATCAAAGTCTGCTCGATCAGCGGCTGACCGTTGCTCGCGGCGAGATGGTCGTTGTGGTAACCGACGGCCCAGCAATCCGCCGCCGACAGGCACGTCACGGCTGCGAGGCGGCTGGTGCCAACGGCGGTGGCGTTGGGCGAGTTGGCGAGCGTCCACGTCTCCCCGTCCCAGTGTTCGACCAGGGTGTGCCCGCGGCCGTCGACATCGCTGAAGCTGCCGACGGCCCAGCAGTCCGACGCCGAGACGCACGTCACGGCTGCGAGGCGATTGCGCTGTGCCTCACCGGTCACGACCGCGGTGGCGTTCGGCGAGGTGACGACGATCCACGAGGTCCCGTCCCACCGCATGATCAGCGTCTGAGCGGGGCCGCCCTCGTCGCCGTAATGGCCCACCGCCCAACACTGCGACTGCCCGGCGCACGTCACGGATCCGAGGATGTCGCCCCGGTAGGGGCGGGGTCGGGCGAGCTGACGACGGACCACCTGCTTCCGTCCTAGCGCTCGATGAGGGTCTGGAATCCGCTGCCGGAGTAGACGTAGCCCACGGCCCAGCAGTCCGACGCGGTCGCGCACGTCACGTCGAGAAGGTAGTTCTCATGCGAGGGACTGGTGCTGGGTGAATCCACGACGGCCCACGAGGTCCCGTCCCAGTGCTCGACGAGGGTTCGCCGGCCGGCGCCCGACGTGGAGGAGTGGCCGACGGCCCAGCAGTCCGACGCGGAGACGCAGGTCACCGCCGTGAGCAGGTTGGCGTTCTGCCGCCTCAGGCCGGTGTTGGGTGAGCCGGCGACGGTCCACGAGGTTCCGTCCCAGAACTCGATCCGCGTCTGGGCGAGACCGTTGGGCCGGCGCTGTAGCTGCCGACCGCCCAGCACCCCGAGCCCCGAACGCACGTCACACCGTTGACGCTGCCCTCCGCGCCCGTGTCCCGCGAGCTGACGAGTGACCACGAGGCGCCGTCCCAGCGCTGCGCCAGGGCTTGCACCACACTGCCGACCAGGTGGTAACCGATGGCCCAGCAGTCCGACGTGGACACGCACGCCACGGTCGCGAGGACGTTGTGGCCGGTGGTGTTGGGCGAGCTGACCACCGCCCAGGAGCGCCCGTCCCACCGGGTGGTCAACGTCTGGTACCTGATGCCGTCGGAGTAGTCGGCGTAGTAGCCGACGGTCCAGCAGTCCGATGCCGACACGCAGGTGATGTCGTGCAGGAAGTTGCCCTGCTCGGCGCTGGTGTCGGCCGAGTCGGCGATTGACCACGACTCGCCGTCCCAGCGCTCGATCAGATTCTGCGAGACCCCGCTTTCGGTGTAGTAATAGCCGACCGCCCAGCAGTCCGACGCCGCGACACACTTCACGGCGTTGAGAAGGCTGCTCCCCGCGGCTGTGGGAGAGCTGACGATGGTCCACGAGGACCCGTCCCAACGCTCGATCAAGGTCTGGTACACGCCCGCGGACACCCCCTCAACAGTGTCGCCGGTGTAGGCGTAGCCGACGGCCCAGCACTCGGATGCCGAGACGCACGTCACGCCGGAAAGGACGTTCTCCAGCGCGCCGGTAATCGTGTTGGCGTTGGGTGAGCCGACGATCGCCCACGACTCGCCGTCCCAGCGCTCGATCAGGGTCTGGTAGGCGGTGCCGGTGTAGTATCGACCAACGGCCCAGCAGTCCGACGCGGACACGCACGCCACCTCGGAAAGGTAGTTGTGCTGCGTCGCACTGGTGTTGGGCGAGTCGACCACGCCCCACGCGGCCCCGTCCCAGTGCTGGACCAGGGTCTGCTGAGCGCTGCTCACGTGGTAGTAGCCGACCGCCCAGCAGTCGACCGCCGAGAGGCAGGTCACGCTGTTGAGGTAGTTGGGCGTCTGCCAGGGACGGTCGGGGGACGTGACGATTGACCAGCCATCCCCGGCTGCCTCTGGGGCGAGGGGCAAGCGTGAGAGTGTGGCCGGTGGCTGCCTCTGTGCCGGGGCGGTTGGGCGTGTGCCCGGCACCGGGTTGCTCGGTGAGCCGGCACGCCCTGGGATCTCGGCCGAGAGCGACACCCCTGCACCTTCGCCGGGTACGGGATCGCCCTGCCCCCGAGGGGAGAGCTCAGCGCCCAGAGGCAGCGGCACACCGAGGCGCGCCAGGTCGAGGTCGTCGAAGCGCCGGTCGTCGCTCGCATCATCGACGGGGGTCGAGCGGGACAGTGCGGTGACCGCAGCGGGCTCGGCGCTCGCCCCCGACGCAGCGAGCACACTGGCGATCATGGCGATAAGGATGACCAGCCGTCGCGTCGCAACCTCTCATGGCTACCCCGCGGATTCGGGGCGCGTTGTGACGAGACTTCGACGGCAGGCGCGCCACTTCCTCCCTCGTCTCGCTGGATCAACTTCACGTCATGCACCTGATGTTGGGGCACACCCCAACCAGGAAACGACTCGCCCGCCTTCGTAGTGGTTGAGGGTCTCCCCCGGAGTAACACCTATGACGCCCTTGGCATACCCCCCTTGACCAGGAGTCCCTGAATACGCCAGACCGCCCTGAGCCACGACATCTCGTCGCAGATGTAGCAGTGGCCGTCAAAGCCCGGTCGTAGATGCCGTTGGGCACGGTGGCACCGTTGAGCGATGTGACCGTCGGAGGGTTGACGTTGGGGTTGAAGCTGAAGCGCACCCGGTTGATCCCCGAGATGATCCGCCAGTTCGTCAACCTGCTCGCCGACGCCAGGGCCCAGTCGTTGCTGGACCGCCCGGTCGACGACTGGGTGGACCTGGCCATCGCCACGGGCAGGGCGGGCAGCGGCTCACGGACCGTCGGCCAGTTGCGTTACGCCTACCGCAAGCTGACCGACCTCGTGGCTGGTGCCGATGCCGACAGCGAGTTCGCCCGCGACACGTGGCGCGCCAAGGTGCTCGGTATCCATGTCCTCAAGGGTGCGCAGCAGATCCGGTTCGGCAACGTCGCGCAGGCGTGGCTGCGTGAGCCCGTGAAGCGCTACGCACGCTTCCGGCTGGCCACCGGCAAGGGCGTTCGCGTCGGTCGAGATCGACGTCCGGTCGGTGCGCTGGTTATCGCGGTTCCTCGCCGAACAGCATCCCGCCGTCCGCGCACCCGGCGACCTGAGCAGAGTCGTGCTCGAGCACTACCTGTCCTGGTTCGGCGCTCGGGGCATGGCGGGCCACACGACCAACAGGCTGCTGGTGTGCCTGCGCGGCTTCCTGGAAACCTGCCGTCGCTATGGCTGGATGCCGGATCTGCCGGCCACAACCGCGATCTATCTCGACGAGCTCCCGCCGCGACCACAGCCGCTGCCCAGGTTCGTCCCCGAGTTCGTGATGGCCCAGATCGACCGTCCTGATCATCTCGCGCTGCTGCCCGACGACACCACCCGACACCTGCTCGTGCTGATCATCGAGACCGGGCTGCGGGCCAACGACGCGTGCGCGTTGCCGTTCAACCCGATCATCGACGACTCGGTCGGCTGGCCCTGCCTGAAGTTCTTCAACCACAAGATGAAGGCCGAACAGCTCGTGCCGCTGGCCGCCAGGGCCGCCGAGACCATCCGCGCCCAGCAAGCCGACCTGCGGCTGCGGTGGCCAGACGGCCCACCGCCGCGGCTGTTCCCCTCCCCGCACTGCAACCCCGACGGGCGGCGGCCATTCTCCTACGCCACCTTCCGCACGCGGCTGGCGAACTGGCAGGACCGCATCGTGCTGCATGACGAGACCGGCCAGCCCGTGCGCGTGACCGCCTACCAGTTCCGCCACACGCTCGGGACGCGGCTGATCAACGACGGCGTCCCCCAACATGTGGTGCAGAAGCTGCTAGGGCACGCCACCCCGCAGATGACCGCCCCGCTACGCCGTCATCCACGACACCACCGTGCGTGCCGCCTTCGACGACTACCAACGCCGCCGCGTCGACGTCCACGGCACCCGCCTGGACTTCGACCCCGACGCGCCCGCCGCCGACGCCAAATGGGTCAAGCACAACCTCGCGCGCGTCGCGGCGTCGCTGCCCAACGGCTACTGCGGCCGGCCGCCCCAGCAGGACTGCCCGCATCCCAACGCCTGCCTGACCTGCCCGGAATTCCAGACCACGCCGCAGTTCCTGCCGCTGCACCGACGGCAACATGACGACACCCTGCAGCTCGTCACGGCGGCCGAGCAGGCCGGCAAGACGCGGCTGGCCGACAACCACCGGCAAGTTGCCGCCAACCTCGAGCATGTCATCACAGCGTTGGAGGCGATTGACGAGGAGCCGACCGATGCCCGCTGACAACCGCGCCGCGCTCGCTGCAGCAACCCGTCAACGGGCCCGTGACACGCGCGCGCGGGCGCGCGCAGCGATCCGTCAACTCGACCATCAAGGCCTTCCCGTCACCTTCACCGCGGTGGCGGCCGCCGCGAAGACGTCGCGCTCGCTGCTCTACCGCGACGCCAACATCCGAGCCGAGATCCAACGACTCCGCGCCCGCGGGCGCGAGCCGTCGGGCTCGACCCCACGCCCCGCAGCCCAACGGACCAGCGACATCTCCCTGCAGCAGCGGCTCGCCACGCTCCTCGACGACAACCGCGCCCTGCGCGACGAGAACCGCAAACTACGAGACCAGATCGCCGCGCTACTCGGCGAACAACGTGCGACGAGCGCTCCCACGAACCGCCGACGGGCACGGACCGTCGGACCGTGCAGCTGACCGCCCCGAGTCCGTCAACTACATGTCGCCCACGCGAACACACTGGTCAGCGCGCCGGTCAGACCCCACGCTCCAGATAACCACCAACCTCGCGATCAAGCACATCAAGCGCGTCGGCCGCGGCTTCACCAACATCCACAACTACCGACTGCGGCTCCTGCTGCACTGCGGCGGCATCCAATGGCAAGATCAACCCGCTGCGCGACTCAGAGGCCGACGTCCCCAGTTGGCTGCGTAGAGCCAATAATGGAAACCGACCCACCGGCTAGGTTGGGAGGGACCTCGTTGAGCCATGCCCACGTCCCGAGCAGTTCAGTGGAAGGCCACTCCGAGACGGTCCGTCCCGAGCTGTGGTCTCCGGCGGCGGGCTGACCCCTCTCAGCGGCCGAAAGCGGCTCGTTCGATCACGAAGTGGTCCACCGCTTGCGTCGGTGACCCGGGGCCCAACTCGAGCACCTCCACCTCGAGCCGGTCCTCACCCTCCACGGTCACGAGGGCGAGGTGATGCGCGGCGTCGTTCCAACGGGCCACGGATGCCGGGAGCGTTCCGACGAGGAGGGAGGCGCCGCCCCGGTTGGAGTGTTTCCCACCAGGGCTGACCTTGGCGTACACCACCCCATCGCCGGCCTGATATCGGTCGGCGGACCTTGAGACGATGGTCGGTGTTCCGGCGACGCCCAGCAGTGGAAAGGTCCGCTCGTAGTTCTGGTCGTGCCCCGATAGGTGCAGGTCCACGGCGTGGCGCTCGAGAGTCGGCCCGAGCTGGCGGCGCAGCCGGGGCGCCGCAGGGTGGGCGCTGCCCGAGGCGAACAGCGGAGAGTGCTGCCAGACCACCAGCCAGCCGGCGCCGGCGGCTCGCGCCCGTCCCAGGTCGTCCTCCAGCCACTGGACCACCTCCGCGTCGACGGACTCGTCCGGAGCGAAGACGCCAGCGAGGTGAGCGGCACCGGCGTCGAAAGACTGGCACCGCCCGCCCAGCGCGGGACCCGGTCCGGGGACGAGCTCGGCGTAGTCCAGCCAGCGCTCACCGAGCGAAACCTCGTGATTGCCGAACTGCAGCACCATCGGTGAGCGGGCCGTCAGCGGCCGGAACTGCTCGACCCAGGCGTCGACCGCCGCACCCGCATGGAGGAACCGTTCGTCGGAATCGGCGTAGGCGTAGTCGCCGCCGCCGAGCACAAACAGCGGATCCCGGTCCACGAGCTCGTCGACCACCCTCTGCGTGCCGTTGGCAAGGCCGTCACGCCGCCCGGCGATTCCGGTATCGCAGACGAAGGCGAACCGGAAACAGGCGGCAGTGTCGGCTGGTGCGGTGCCGGTCTGAACCGCTTCTCCGGCGCCCAACCGGTAACGGATGGACTGGCCCGGCTGCAGCGACGTGATCTCGGCCGTGTGGACGAAGCCGCCCCAGCGTGCCCTGGTGGTGGCGGGCCAGTGGTGGCGCCAGCCTTCGCCCTGGTCGACCTCCACGGACACACCGTCGGGGGCGGAGGTCCTCCAAATCACAGACAGCGACGTCCGAGGATCGGCAGTCCAGCACAAGCGCGGTGCCAGGTCGTGCGGTGTCCCGGCGGGCAGCGCCGGCGCGGTGGCTTCCAGGCGGAACACGTCGTCGCGTGGGGTGTCGCCCTCAACGATCTCGGCCACGGCACTCATGGTTTCGCCATCGCCGACGGCCCGCACCTCGACGAAGCCGGCCAGGTGGAGGAGCTCGGAGGTGAAGCCGGGGGTGTAGGGGGTGCGAGCGGCGCCGTGCTCGAGGATCTGGGTGACCAGGTTGCCGGCGGGACTGGCCCAAGCGTGGCACCAGAGCCCGGACCCGCCGTAGCGGTACGCCTCAAGGGCCCGATCCAGGTCCACCAAGCACAGGCGGAGGACGCCGTCAGCAGCCAGAACCCGTCGCAGGTCTCGCAGGATCCCCAGCGCCTCGTAGGGCGTGAACTGGTGCAGCACCAGGGAGGAGCTGGCGCAGTACGCCGAGCCGCTGGGTAGAGGGATGCCGTCCACCGCCAGATCGGTGGTGATCTCGGCGCGGGGATCATCGCGGGGGCCGACGTTGACCCAGCCGGGCAGGTACGAACCGGCAGGGCCTACGTGCAGGCGCGAATGGCGCGTCACCGGACGGTGTAGACGCGCAGCAGCTCGTCGTCGCGGGTGCGCACGGCCAGTTCGTCCAGCCGCTGCCCGAGCCCGGGTAGGTAGTCGAACCACCAGTAGGCCGGGAAGCCGACGATGATCTGCCTGGTCCCCTCGGCGACTCTTCGTTCCAACTCCGCCATGGCCGCGGTGTCCGAGGCGGGAAAGCCGCCGTAGCCGCCCTTCAGCTCCGGGAAGGGCGACAGGTCCAAGCCGTCGGTGATCTCGGTGCCGAACCAGTCCCCGTCCTCGAGCAGAACCGTGGCCGCACCGGACGAGAGCCCTTCCAGGTGGCAACGAACGTCAGGAAGCCGGGCGATGAGGTTGCGGTACCGCACGTAACCAAGGTCCCCTGGGGTCTCGGCCAGGTTCCAGCGCTGCCTGATCCGCTCCCGGCTCCGTTCGGCGCGCTGCAGGTCCCAGCGGTACCGGTAGAAGGGCAACTCCTCGTCGCTGGGGCGCCAGCTCGGCGGGACGTAGTGCACCTGCGCCGCCGGCTCCAGTACCACCGTGCACCCGGCGTCCCACAGGGCCATGCTCACGTCGACCTCGTCGCGGGTGTTCAGCTCCTCGTCGAAGCGCCCGATTCGATCGAAGGTCGCGGTCCGATAGAGTACGCAATGCTGCTCGATGAAGTGAACGGTGCGGCGGGCATCGCCGTCGTTCCGGGCGCCTGTCATGGGCAGGATCTCCCGGCGACCTCGATGGTCCCGACTGGCGACGATACGACCCAGGTGCTTGTCGAAGTGCTCCTTGCGCTCGCGTCCGTCGTAGATGACGGGCACGGCCACGTCGGCTGGGGCCTCCTCGCAGGCGGCCAGCAGGGCATCTAGCCAGCCCGGTGTGAACAACACGTCGTTCTCGACCAGTGCCACGTAATCGGTGTCCACCCGGGACAGGATCAGGTTCTTGGCCTCGCTCGGAAGCACCGGACGTTCCACGGGGATGATCTCCGCCGCGGCCCCCACCAGCACGGGCCGGATGTCTTCCAGGATGCGCCTGGGCGTTGCGGCATCGACGACGAACAGCGGGCACGGCGGGCTGTGGGCCAAAAGGGATGCCAACGACTCCGCCGCCAGCTCGAAGCGCTCTCGGGGAAACCAACCAATGGACAGGCTCGGGGTCGTCATGGTGAACCTCTCTTCTTGGTGGGGGACAGCCCCAGCTCATCCAGGAACTTAGTCAGCACCACACCGGCATCGAGGTGCTCAACGGCGATCTCGCGGGCCGCCTTGGCGTGCCGCACCGGATCCCTCCGGACGGCGTTCAGCGCGGCGGCCGCATCGTCGGCATCGTGGACGAAGAACAGCCCCTCTCCCGACGGGAGCACCCCCTGGAGCCCGGTGGCCTGCACCACCACGGGTCGACCAGAGGCCAAGTATACGGCGCTCCTGTCGCTGAACCAGCCCACGTCGAAGGCCCGGTAGACCTCCTTAACCACAGAGAACTCCCCGGCCGAAGCGCGGACGTAACTGAGGTAGGCGTCCAGCGACGACGTCACCTCGACCGCCGGCCGCACGGTCCAGCCATTCCCTCGGAGGTGGTCGAGGGGGACATCCTTGCCCTCGACCGCCACCTCGAGCCCTGCCGATGTCCGCTGGGGCAGGTCGATGAAGTGCTCGAACTCCACGTCCTTCATCCCGTAGGCAACACCGCCGAAGGTGACCGGACGGTGCGACGTCCAGTGCATGACGGTGGTGAAGGGCCCCTTGGCTGGTGGCGTTGGCTGGATCCACCAGGTGTCGACGGGATGGAACAGGTGTCGCCACGACAGCCCGGAGGTCGGAACGGGTGAGTGGCCCGAGGCGATGTTGTGGCCGTAGGTGTAGTAGGCGTCGTAACGGGGGATCGGCTCGCCGCGTGCCAGGGCGTTGGCCAGCTTGATCTGCCGGTATCCCGGGTCCGGGTCGACCAGGACCCGCAGGGGGACGGCCGCCGTCTCCTCCTTCCAGTCCCGGTGGTCGCCCCGGTCGATGAACAGCTCGCACCGGTCGAAGACCTGGCGGACCTGCGAGGGTCCCAGGCCATGGTAAATGCCGTCGGCCGCGACGAAGCAGAGCCGGTGGTGCAGCCCCATCTGTCGCAACATCCGGTCTACGACCGCCACGCCGTACGAGCAGTCGTCGCCGCTGACACCGGCGACGGGGTCGAAGCAGGAGTTGGGGTAGCCCGCAGTCTCGAACAGGTAGACGTCGTGGCCCAGCTTGGTAAAGCCCCGGATCAACTGGAGGTTCGACGCCAGAACACCTCCCACGGGGTGGCGGACCAGGTAGCTGGACAGCACGATGGTCGCCATCATCCGGCCCCAGCCTGCTCGCCAGCCAGGAGGGGGCCTACCGTGTAGCGGACCTCGCGTCCCCACCGCTCGACGTGGGCATCGTCACCGTCGGACCACCGACCCAGCCAGGCCAGAGCGTTCACCACGGCAGCGACGTCCACCTCGGCGTTGAACGCCTTCCAGGAGGGCAGGGTCGGGTCGAGCTCCGACCGGGCGTCGAAGTAAGCGCGGCGCATCGCCTGCCGTTGCTGCGGTGTCCAGCGACCGGCCGAGATGCTGACCAGGTCCAGGTACTGGGGGGCGATGGCGGCGGTCTCCCAGTCGATCACGGCGATCGGCTCGGTCGCCGGGGCCGGTCGGACCACTACGTTCTTTCCGAAGAACTCGCCGTGCACCAGGCCGCCTCCGGCCTGGTACAGGCGGTCCAAGAGCCCGTCCAACCGTTTGAGCCCCTGCTCGGCCGCGCGGCGGACGTCCGGCTGGAGGCGGTGGAGCACGCGGTGGACACGGCGTCCCTGCGAGGCCAGGTCGTGGATCGTGATCGCCGGCAGCTGCCAGGCCGGGAACGGCACCCGCCCGGCGGCGTGGAAGCGACCTAACCACCCGGCAGCGGAGCTCCAGAGCTCGAAATCCCCGAGACGGCTGAGCCGCTTCGGACCGGCGTCCTCCAACAGCAGGACGTACCCGGCGTCGTCGTCCCAGAGGAGTCCGTACAAGGCGGGGGTGCCCAGCCCCAGCCCGGGCAGCACGTCGCGGTAGACGTGCACCTCTCGTCTGCTGCGCTCGAGGCCCCCGTCGCGGACGGCCTTGGCCTCTTCCAGCTGATGGGTCGGATCCAGGTCCTTCACGAAGGCGGCGTGCGTGGTCCCCGTCCGCATGACGGCCTCGATCCGCCCGACGGCGAAGCTGGAGCTGCCGTCGAAGGGCAGGCGCCGCACGTCGATGATCTCCACTGACTCGCCCAGGGCGGCCCCCAGGCCTGGCTCCAGGATGCGGGTGAGGGTGTCCCAATCCAGGGATGCGAGCAACGGCGACGTCGTCGCCATCAGCGACCTCCGCTCAAAACCTGATCGAGCAGGGAGACCAGAACGGTGGGCGCGTCGAAGGACCGGGCGAGCTCCCGGGCCGCCTCGCAATGGTGACGATAATGAGCGTTCAGCTCCTCGATGGCGGCGAGGGCGCCGTCGACGTCGGTGAAACGGAACATGCCTTCCCCGGAGGGCAGCAGCCGGCTCGGTCCAGTGTCCTGCACGACCACGGGCTTGCCACTGGCGAGGTAGCACAGCGTGCGGTCGCTCACCCAGGCGTTCTGGAAATACCGGCACGAGGGCTTGGCGCAGCTGAACTCGCCACGGGATTGCTGCACGTAGCGCCGGTAGTCCCGTGGGGTGGAGGCCACCTCCCGGGCGTGGCGCACGATCCATCCGTCCTGCTCCAGTGCAGCCCGGTCGAGCTGATCGCTGACGTAGTCGGTCGCGCCAGACGGCGGGAGCCGGCTAGGCCGCCAGGATCGGTCTGGCGAGTTCCGGACGGTGAGCGACTCGTCGCCGTCACCCAGGGCCAGCGCCAGTTCGATGCGCTGGTCCGTCCACTGGGGCAGCTGTCGCAGCTCCAGGAAGGTGACCCGCTTGTTGTTCTCGAAGAAGATGTCCTCGCCGTCGGTGACCCACTCGCCCTTCCCGTCGCCGCCCCACCAGCCGGACACGGTGGTGAGCGTGGTGGCGTCGGGGTCGTAGGCAAAGGGCCACAGGTCCAGACACACGGGCGGCCGGAACCGGATCCATGACCGGCCGAGGTCGGGGAACCGGGCGCCGTCGGTCCCGACGGTCTCTCCGGTGCTCGCGTAGCGGTCATGCTCGGCGATGGTGAGCTGGCCGGCGGACACCCAGAACTGCAGCAGTCCGGGATCGATGTCGACCAGGGCAGTGCAGCCGAAGCGGTCGAGCAGTGCGGGTTCCACGAGGTAGTCGAAGTCGAGCAGCAGGTCGGTCGCCGTGGCCGAGTTGAACGCGTTGCAGTCCCCGAGCACGTCCACGCCGCCGTTTGGTGATCGCTGGTAGACAGCGATCCGGTCGGCCAGGTCGAACTCCGCGAGGCGGTTGCGGAAGAGCCGCAGCGCCCGCCGGTCCTGGGCGTAGGAGCGGCCAGGCTGGAAGCGCTCGAGCCAATGCACCTCGCAGCCAAGCTGGCGCAGGGCATGGGCGTATTGCAGGAAGACCCACGAATGGCCCCCGCCATCAGGGAAGGAGGCGACATTCGTCGGCTTCAAGGTGACGGAGGTCATGTCGCCGCCCCAACCTGCCGGTGCAGGACGGGCTGCAGCCGATCGAACCAGGTCCGGCACTCGGTTAGCCGCTGCTGGGCCCAGGCCGGGTGAACAGGGCGGTCGCGGATAGCAGAGATCACGGTGTTGGCGATGCGGCCCCGTTCGAACAGGTCGAACAGGATGTCCAGCTCGTCGGCGCCGGTGATGGCGTGGTGAGGGTGGTGGTGCAGGTAGCGGTCCAGGGCGTCGAGGCGCTGAGCGGGGGCCAGCTGGGACAGCAGGGTGGATAAATCGTAGGCCGCTGGGCCCCGGCCGGCGTGGTCCCAGTCGATGAATCGGGCTGACCGCTCGGTCACCGCGATGTTGTTGGGGCCCAAGTCCCCATGCAGCAGCGTTACAGGCCCGGCCGCGGAGAGCACGCTCCGGTGGGCGGCGAGCAGCTCCGCGGAGTGGCGCAGGTGGGTGAGTACCTCGCCGCGAACCGCCTCCCAGCGGCCGTCGCCAGATGCGGCCACGCGGAGCTCCCCGGTGGCGCGTCCGATGGTGGCTCGCAGGAACCACGCGTCCAGCGGGGGAACGACAGTGAGGTCGACAGCGCTGCCGAAGCTGCGGTGGAGGCGAGCAGCCGCCGCCATCACGGCCTCCAGCAACTGGTCGGGGACGGCTTGCCTCAGGGGGGTGAGGAATCCTACGTCGGCCACCTCGTCGGCAGCCGCATCGCCGCAGAGCCGGGCTAGCGTGGAGTCGCCAAGGTCTTCGAAGATCTGCCAGATCCCTCCGTCGGTCGCCGCCTCGGACCGCAAAACGACCGCCAAGTCGCTGAGCCCGCGACCGGGCAGCAGGTCGTGCAGCAGGTGGCGGACAACGCGGGCTCGCCACGGCGAAACCACCTTGGCCACCACTGCGATCTGACGGTCGGCAGGTCCCGCGACGACGCGCAGCACCCGATCCGATCCCAGTCGCTGCATGGTGGGCTGGTCGAAGGCAGGGTCCGCCTCCCGCAGTGCCCCGAGCAGGACGGGGTCCCGGCTGCTCGTGCGGATCTTGCGCGTGGGGATGTCCACGCCGCAGGCCGCGAGGAGACCGGTCAGGACTATGTCGGAATCGAAGTGGGCACGGGCGATCTCGTGCGCTGCCGTCTGGTGGGCGTCGTAGTGGTGTTCGATCTCCTCCAGGGCGGCCAGAGCCTCGACCCGGTCGGAGAACGCGAACAGCCCGGCGCCGGTGGGCATGACTTCGGAGAAGCCAGTGTCCTGGGTGACCACGGGCCTGCCGGCCGCCAGGTAGCAGGCGCTGCGGTCGCTGAACCAGCCGGTCCGTAGCCGCACGTACTGGTCCTTGGCGATGGTGAACTCGGCCCGCGAGTCGGTGATGAAAGCCCGGTAGTCGTCGAGCTGGAGGCAGGACCGCATGGCATCGACGGTGTGCCAGCCGTGGCGGTTGAGCAGCTCGAGGTCGTCCGGCGGGGCGTCGGCTAGGGCCAGGCGCATCGGCCGGTCGGCGGCGGTCGGCAGGTCCAGGAAGGTCAGGAACTGGCGGCGCTTGTCCCAGTGGTAGCGGGCGCCGTCGAAGTCGATGGACTTGTCCTTGGTCTTGACCCACCGGGCGACAGAGGTGACGTCGCGGCCGGGGCCAGGGCGAGGCGGCCAGAGATCGAGCACAACGGGCTGGCGGGTGGTGACGTACCGGATCCCGGTAGCCGGCAGGCGGCACTCGTCACGACCGACGAGCTCGCCGAAGGTGGCGTGGTGGGTGTGGGCGGCGACCAAGCGCTGCTGGTCGGGGTCCCCAAGCCGCAGTTTGATTTGGGGAATGCCGGGATCGGTCTCCAGGTAGACCCGGACCGGGCAGGCCAACATAGACTCAACCAGGTGGTGGGCGCCGGTGACGTTCACGATCGCCACCGCGTCACGGTACAGCCGTTGCAGTCGGGACGGAGGGATCGGTCCATAGCTGGCACCGGTTCCCCGAGCGGGGTCGAGGCAGCACCATCGATCGGCGAAGCCGTGGGCGGCTAGGGTCCGCGCGATGGGGAGGCGGGGATTCTCCACCGGCGGATGGTCGTTCTCGGGGTCGGCCACCCAGTTGCCGTGCCACTCGACGTAGTGGGGGTCGAACCCCAGCCGGCGCAGACCCAGCAGGTAGTGGAGGAGCTGGTACACCACACCGGGGACGGGAAGGCGGCACATCGACCCCAGGACCACGATCGTCGGCGCCCGCACTCCTGCCACCGCCGCCATCACCGACGTGGCCGTCGGGCCAGGTCGGCGAAGGACACCAGGTCGATGTCGCGGCGCGCCAGCCCGGTCATGACGGCCGGCGAGCACAGCGTCTGCAGTTCGAGCTCGCGCTCGCGGTGGTACTGCGACCGGAAGTTGGGGTCGTAGAAACCCGGGTGGCAAGCGAGCTCGAAGGGGCCGTCGCCCAACTCCTCGTCGATGATGCCGAGCAACGATGACGCTGTCACCTGCTCCGCGTGGGTGTCGCCGTCCCACTGGCCGTAGAACCGGGAGACGTAGCGGATTCCAGAGAATGACCGGACTGGCACCCCCAGCTCCCTGCCGGCTTCGAGGAACAGCTCGGTCAGTGCGGGATGGTGAATGTGGACGTTGTGGTGCGAGTCGAGGTGCGTGGGTGGCCGCCGAAGGATGGCGTGGAAGGCCTCGAGCTGACGGTTCAGCTCACGGCGGCACGCCGCGACGTCGTGCAGGGCAACAGCAGCGTCGCCTTCGTTCGTGAGGTTGACGTGGATTCCGACTGCGAGGTCCGGAAGCTCGGCGAGGCGGGCGACTGCGTCGCCGACGGTCGGCATGTTGACCATCAGGCTGGCACTGGTGACCGGACCGAACCTGTGGGCGGCGACCACACCCCGGTTGATGCCGATTGACGCGCCGAAGTCGTCGGCGTTGACGACGACCGAGCAGGGGACCGAAGCGGCGGTGGTGCCGTCAGGTGCCATAGAGGATCCTGCCGTCCAGGTCCCGTTCCGTCACGTCGATGACCGCGCCCTGACGGGCTACGTGGAGCCGGGCGTCGTGGATCTCGACCATGAGCTCGCAGTGGTCCAGCGTGCTCAGGCGGTGGGCGATCATGAACGTGGTCCGGCCAACCATGAGCCGATCCATGGCGACCATGATCTCGGCCTCGGTGCGAACGTCGACCGACGAGGTGGGCTCATCGAGCAGCAGGATAGGGGCGTCCTTGAGAAACGCCCGTGCCAGCGAGATGCGCTGCCGCTCTCCGCCTGAAAGGCGCATGCCGCGCTCCCCGACGGGCGTATCGTAGCCGGCGGGCAGCGACTGGACGAAGTCGTGGACGCCGGCGGCCGTCGCAGCCGCTGTGATCGCTTCGCGTCCGGCGCCCGGACGGCTGTAGGCGATGTTGTCGCCGATGGTCGAGGAGAACAGGAACGGCTCCTGAAGGACGACCCCGAACTGGCGCCGCAGATCGGACAGCCGGAGCTTGCGGATGTCCCGCCCGTCGAGCTGGATGGAGCCCTCCGTGGGGTCGTAGAAGCGCAACAGCAGATTCAGCAACGTGCTCTTACCCGCACCGGTACGTCCGGCGATGCCCACTCTGGTGCCGGGCGGTACGTCGAGTGACACGTGCTGGAGCACGGAGACATCGCCGTAGGCGAAACTCACGTTCCTGATCGCGATCCGGCCCTGGCAGCGTCCCAGGGGTAGAGGGTGGCGCGGTTCGGCGATCGCCGGCCGTTCGTCGAGGAGCTCGATCACGCGTTCGGCGCTGGTGATCTTGCCCTGCATCCGCCCCGACTGTCTGCTGATGACTTGCAGCGGCCCGTACAGCTGGGAAAGGTAGGACAGCACTAGCAGGAGCGACCCCAGGGTGAGGGCCCCGGAGGAGACGCGGGAGATTCCGAGGTAGAGCACGAGCGCCGTGCCGGACGCCGTCAGCAGACTCACGGCGAGGTTGAAGAGCTCCTCGGAAACGTAGACCCGCACCCGGACATCGGCACCCTGCTCCGACTCGGCGGTGAAGCGCTGCTGTTCGGCGTTCTCCCGCCCGAACGCCTTGATGACCCGGAGGGCCGAAAAAATTTCCTGCACAGCGTTCAAGGCCCTGCTCTCGATCCGCTTCAGCTCGACGTACCGGGGCTTGATCCGCCGCCGGTAGTGGCGGGCGGCCGCGTAGAGCAGAGGCGTGGCGGCCAGGGCCACCAAGGCTAGGGCCAAGTCGATGCCGGCAATGACGGCGAGCATGAAACCCAGCGTGGACACCGCGGTGACCAAAGGGATGAAGGAGACCAGTACCAGGTCCTGCAGCGCGGGCGCGTCGTATTGGATCCTGTAGATGGAGTCGGCGGTCCCGCGCGTGTCGTGGACGGCGAACGACAGCAGTTGGGCGTGCGACAGCAGACGAGCTCGCAGCCGAACGGTGATGCGTTCGCCAGTGCTGGTCTGCAGGTAGGTGGCGAGCACCCCACGGGCATGGACCAGGAAGACCACGACCACCTGGAAGACACAGGCCAGCAAGAGGACGGACTGGGCGCTGCTCTCGAGCCGGCCCGGGACGACGGCCGCCACGATACTGGGGAGTGGCTCATTCCCGAGAGCCGAGTCGACGGCGATCGCCAGCGGCAACGGTGTCAGCAGGACCAGGGGGATGGCGAGGAGTTCGAGCAGGACGATCAGGAACAACCAGCGGGTGGAGCCCTGCGCCTCACGGTAGGCGCGCCGGACCGTGTTCAGGTCGGAGCCGGTGACGGACGACGGGCGCACCTCAGCCGCCTGGGTGGATCAGGGCCAGCGCCCGACGCAGGCGCCAGTGCTCATAGATCAGCTCCCAGGCCACCAGCCCCAGCAGGAGCAGGGTCACCACGGGGGCGACCAGGGCCAGCAGCGCCATCGCCGGCGGCACAAGCACGGCAGTCGGTGCCGGGCGCTGCTGGATCCGCAGGTGGGGCACCCAGCTCCACGCCACGCCTATGGTGATCCGGCCGCGCAGCAGTAGTCCGATCGACACTTCCAGGTCCCAGCGGTCGTGCTGGCCGCCTACACGCACGGCGTATCCCGCCGCCCGCAGCTCCCGCTCCAGGCTGCGCAGCCAGCCGGCTCGGTCGCCCGTCCACGTCGGTCGAAGGTGCGGGACGCGGTGGGGACGGGCCCGGAGACGGCCCCACGTCCGCGCCAGGGGCTGGGCCACGTGGAGGAACGCCACCAGCGCGCGAAGGGCATGCGGTCGGGGTTCATCCCGGGGCACGTTCACCGAGCGGGCTACCGCGGCGGCGAACACAACCAAGAGCGCCGCCACGGCCGCGGGCACCAGCAGATACCGGGGGGAGGCCAAGGCGGCCACGGCACCGCCGACGAGGAGCGGCACGGCCAGGGGCAGCAAGACTGTGCCCCACATCATGGCGGTGGCTCCCCGGTGCCGGCTGATGGGCTGGAACGGGGCCTGTCCCTGGTGACCGTGGTAGACGACGGGGCGCAACCAGCGGGGCAGGAGGTCGACGCCGCCGTAGATTGCCCCGGACCACTGGGGCTGCCCCAGTCGGTTGAACCGGTGTGGGTGCGCTCCGGAGAGCAGCTTCTCCGCCCTGCCGTAGCCCCGCTGCTGGCGCAGATACCCCCTCACCGTGCCCCGCCGGTGGTGGAACACCTGGGCGGTAGCACTGAAGCCGATCTCGTAGCCCTCGTCTAGCAGCTTCCAGCACACGTCCACGTCGTCGCCCGCGGCGGTGTACACCGGGTCGAAACAGCCGATCTCCTGAATGCACTCCCGCCGGAACGCCATGTTGCAGCCAGCCACATGCTCCGCTCGATCGTCCCCCGTCAAAACCTCGGTCGGCGAACCAGGCGAGAGTGCGACCGCCCGTTCGACCAGGCCCGCACCAGCGACGGGGAGGTTGGGTCCGCCCGTAGCCGCAATCCTTGGGTCCTCCAGCGACAGAGCCATGTGGTAGGGCCAGGAGGGATCGCAGGCGGCATCAGCGTCCAGGAAGGCCACGATCTCACCGGTGGCTGCCTCGGTGCCGGCGTTGCGGGCCCGGCTCAGCCCACCGTGGTCGAGCGCCAGAATGCGGAACGGGAAAGTGCGAGCGATCTCCCGGGTGCGGTCGGTGGACCCGTCGTCGCAGACGATGACTTCGAGGTTCGGGTACTGGCAGCGGGCTAGCGAGGCCAAGCACTCGGCAATTGTGCGCTGCTCGTTGTAGGCGCAGACCACCTCGGTGACAGACGTCCACGACTGGCGGAGGTCCTCGAGGGAATGGCTGGCCCAACGGGAGACGGACCGTGCCGCCGGCTTGGGCACCCGCTGCTCA
>Ga0136616_10000528_pt1 | contig 18225 bp, 14 predicted proteins | sample AntDrymUQ2992106_2_FD_106648 | JGI IMG/M metagenome (GOLD analysis project Ga0136616, IMG submission 106648) | Polar desert sand microbial communities from Dry Valleys, Antarctica - metaG UQ299 (21.06) | ecosystem: Environmental > Terrestrial > Soil > Desert | place: Antarctica: Dry Valley...
GGCGACGCCGACCGCGTGCTGACGGTGGACCGTAACGGGCTGCTTGGCCAAGTCCCCGCCCTCGATGGTGTACGAGCCACCGCCAGCTACCTCGCGAGGCTGCACGAGAAGCTGTACGTGTTCAACGCCGGCCACGCCATCACCGCCTACCTCGGCTGGCTGGGTGGCCACGACTCGATGGACCGAGCAATCGGCGACCCGCTGGTTCGCCCCATCGTAGTCGGCTGCTTGCTGGAGGCCCGCCGCGCCGTGCTGGCCGCGTACCCCTGTCTGGTCGGTGGCAGCGAGTTCAACGCGGCCGCCGACATCCACGGACCCGTCGCCGCTGCGCTGGTGCGTTACGCCGACCGGCAGCTGGCCGACCCGGTGAACCGCGTCGCGCGCGAGCCGATCCGCAAGCTGGCACCCGGCGACCGGCTGTTGGGCCCGGTACGGCTGATCCGCTCGGTCGGAGGCTCGGTGCCCGCCCACTTCGCACTCGGCGTGGCTGCGGCATTGCTGTACGGCCGCGGCCGTGACGACGCCGCCGGGCGTGACGCGCAGGCCCGTGTATTGCGTGGCCAGCTGGCGTCGCGTGGCGTGATGGCCGTGCTCGACGAGTTCTGCTGCCTATCCGAGGACGATCCGTTTACGCACGCCGTCGCCGAGCGATACCGCGGCTTTGTCTTCGCCGACGATGCGGTGCTGTTCCCGCCCGTCCACACCACCGACGCGCTGCTCGCCCCCCGCATGGATGGCCCGTCTACTGGTCGCTTCTCGCCATCGGCCCCGCATGCCCTTGCGTCTGGGGCGTTGAGGAACGGCCAGTGAAGATCGCCTTCATCCTGGTCCGCCACCCGCCGTCGCGGCTCAGCCCGATCGTGCCCGAAGTGATGCAGCGCCTGCGGCAGCGGGGCGCTACCGTCACCGAGGTCATGCCCGACGAGGGTGTCACGGACCTCGGGGCGCTGACCGTCGAGCACGACCTGTACGTCCTCAAATCGGGTGCCGAGACGGCCCTCAGCCTGGCCGGGGCGCTCCACTCGCTCGGCGCGACCCTTCTCAACCCTTATCCGGTCGCGGCGCTGTGCCGGGACAAGGTGATGGTCACCCGCGTCCTACAGGCCGCCGGTGTCCCAGTGCCGGCGACCTACGTCACCGCCGACCCCCACCGGCTCGCACCGCTGCTTGCCCACAGCGCCCTCGTGGTCAAGCCGCACCGCGGCTCGCAAGGCTACGGCGTGCGCATCGTGCGTCAGCCCGATGAACTGGCCGCGGCCGCCGAGCAGGCTGGCCGGCCCGTCTATGCCCAGGCCTACCACCAGCCAGACGGCCTCGACCGCAAGCTGTACTGCATCGGCGGCGACGTGTTCGGGGTACAGCGGGTGTGGCCGGTGGGTAGCTACGCCGACAAGCTCGGCCGGCCCTTTTCGGTGGACTCCGAACTGCGCGACATCGCGCTGCGCTGCGGTCGCGCGGTCGGGATCGACCTGTTCGGCCTCGACGTGGTCTACAGCGACGGTCGGCCCTACGTCGTGGACTTCTCCAGCTTCCCCGGCTTCAAGGGCGTCCCCGACGCAGCAGCTCGCCTCAGCGACTACATCGCCCGCACCGCAGCGCTTGCCACACACCCCGCCGCTCGGCTGGAGCCCTTCTCGTGAGGCTGCACTTCATGGTTGTGCGACGCGTGCCGCCGGTGCCCAGTCCCGTGCTGCGGCAGGTCTACGCGCTGCTGGAAAGCAAAGGCTTCACGGTTACAGACAGCACCGCTGAGGAGACGCTGGCGCGCTGCGACACCGTCGCCATCGATGCGGATCTGTATGTCTTGAAGTCCCATACCGAGCTGGCGCTGAGCATCGCCGGGGTTCTACATCACCAGGGCGCCCGCCTGCTCAACCCCTACCCGTCGTGCAGTTTGGCCCAGAACAAGATCGTGGTGTCGGGCCGGCTGCGCGCAGCCGGGGTACCCTCCCCGCGCTCCTGGGTGACCGGTGACCCCCTGCTGCTGGCCGAGGTCGCCGCCTCCACCCCGCTGATCTTCAAGCCCTACTGCGGTCATCGCGGCGCCGGCATCCGGGTGGTCCACCGCCCTGCGCAGCTGGCCGAGATCGGGCGGCTGCAGTCGGCGACCATCGTGCAGGAGTACGTTCCCGGCGACGGCGAGGACCTGAAGGTCTACGTCGTCGGTGAGCATGTCTTTGCGGTCCGCAAGCCCTTCTCGGCGACCAGCTTCACCCGGCCAGGGCGTCCCTGCCCGGTCACCTGCGAGGTCCGCGACATCGCGCTGCGCACAGGGCAGGTGCTGGGACTCGGCTTGTACGGCCTGGACATGATCGAATCACCCGACGGGCCAATGGTGGTGGACGTCAACTACTTCCCGGGCTACAAGGGCGTGGCAGACATCGCGCCCCGCATCGCCAGCTACGTCGCCGAGTACGCACACGGTCACCGCCAACTGGTCGCCCCCCAGCCGGCTCCCCAGCGAGTCGGACCCGTGGTCTAGATGCGTCAGCGGATAGGCCGCGCGGACCCAGCGCTGCTCGCGATCGTCGGGGAAGGCTTCCTGTCGCGGTTGAGCTTCGGGCTGGTCAGCTTCGCGCTACCGCTGTACGCGCTGCAGCTAGGGATGAGCCTGACCCAGGTCGGCCTGCTGACCTCGGTCAACATGATGGTTGGTTTGGCGTTCAAGCCGGTCGGCGGCTGGGTCGCCGACCGCTTCGGGCTCAAGCCGAGCCTGTCCGCCGCGATCGGCTTGCGCAGCGTCGTATCGCTGCTGCTGGCAATGGCCGGCACGCCGTGGCAGCTGTTCTCCGCGCGCAGCGTGCATGGGCTGTCGATCGCCCTGCGCGACCCCGCAGTCAACGCGCTGCTGGCCGACTGCGGCGGCAAGAAGGCAGTGGCGTCCTCTTTCGCCTGGTACCAGACCGCCAAGAGTCTGGCCGGGGCCCTCGGCAAGGCCGCCGCTGGGGTGCTGCTGACGCTGACCGCCCGGGACTTCTCGCTGCTGTTCGTGGTTGCCTTTGCGTTGTCCGCCTTGCCGATCTACGTCGTCGCCCGCTACGTTCCCCGCCGCGAGGGATCCGGCTCGGCCACTGTGGCGGAGCCCGCCTCGTCGGCCGCCGTCACCGCTGATCGGCCGCCCCCCACTGTCCAACCCACGACCCGGCGTAGCGGGCCGGCGCGGCTGCCGTTCATCGGACTGGGCTTTCTGGTCAGCGCGACCGCGTACATGCTGGCCAACCTGTTCCCGATCCTGGCCACCGAGTACGCGGGACTCAGCGAGGCCCAGACCGGTGCGATCTATCTGATCTCACCGCTGCTGGTGCTATCCGGACCGCTGTTCGGCTGGCTGTCCGACCACATCGGCCGTAAGCCGGTGTTGTTGGTCCGCGGCGTCGCCAACACGTTGTCGTCCGTGGTGTTCCTGGTGTCCCCCGACTTCGCGGGCATGGCAGCCGGGAGGGCGCTGGACGATGTCGGCAAGGCGGCGTTCCGCCCGGCTTGGGGCTCGTTGATGGCGCACGTCGCCAGCTTCGACCCGCGGCGCCGCGCGCAGACGATGAGCCTGCTCAGCATGGGCGACGACGCCGGCGAGATCATCGGCCCGATCCTGGCCGGGTTCCTGTGGAGCACGTGGGGGGTGGCCGTGCTCCTAACGGTCCGAGTCGTGCTGGCGTTGGCGACGGAGGTCTACGCGCTGGTCGTTGCCAGATCGCTACCCAAGCCCGGCCAGGAATCATCCGAGGCGGCGGTCGACGCGTCGACAGCGACCGGCTGACGTCACACGCGCGAGTCTGCGTGCCGTCGCACATGGTGGACGGCTAGACCGATGGACTGCACGCAGAAGGAAGGCACGTCAAGCGGGACGTCGGTGAAGGGCTTCGGCAGCTGAATGCGTCATGCGCGTAGTCGGCCAGCCGATCTTCGGGTTCCCCGTACCTGTGAGGTCGGATGCTTGCCGAACTCGAACTCCACCACTGAAGTCAACAGGTCAACAATCTGTAGTCCATCCGACGCACGTGAGTCAATGCGGGCAAGTGTCGCGACTGCGCACAGCTTGAGTCTACGATTCATGTGCTCTCGCACGTAAACCTCGAACTGCATTTGCGGCGGTGTGGAGTAGTTGTCGGCAAGGACTGTCACGACCTCAAAGGGACGGATGCTGCCCACTAGCAGTTGTTCTGCAAGTTTCTCGTACGCAGTCCAGTGGGTGTGCCATCGAGCGACGGTCGGCCAATTGCTTGTCGGTGACAAAGCAGTCGAACGTGAGACCCCTACGGGCAGCCACGAGGTCTACCAGGCGTTTGAACTTCGGTAGCGAACCGGCGGTCATGTTGGCGAAGGAACTCTGTATGCCACTGCTCGCGATCGCGGTAGCGCTGAACGCTGACGAACGTCGTTGCGGAGCTCGCGCTGCGTAATGATTCTTTCCGTAATGATTCTTGCCATCACTGCACCGTAGTGCGAGTGCTAGCCAGCCTCGGCAGCAGATTCGTGGACGCCTGACGGACACGTCGTCCGGTCAGCGTCCATAAAGGGATCAGGGCTCGCGACGGTCCCTGGGAACGACAGCCCCCAGCTCCTTACGGGGCGGCGAGCGCGGTGCGGGCCTCACCGACGGTGTACAGCGAGCCGGTGACCACGACGAGATCGTCGGGCTCGGCCATGCCTCGGGCGGTCGCCAGCGCGGTTGACACGTCGTCGGCGGTCACCACGGTGCGGCCCTGCAGCAGCGCGGCCTTGGCCAGGCGGTCGGGCGGCGCGGCGCGCCCGCAGGACGGCTGCGTGACGACGACCTCGTCGGCCACCGACAGGATCTCCGCGACGATCGCCTCGACGTCTTTGTCCCCGAGCACGCCGAGCACCACGATCCGGCGGCGGCCGCCGAAGTCGCTGCGCAGCGCCGCGGCCAGTGAGTGCGCCCCCGCCGGGTTGTGGGCGCCGTCGAGGACGACCGGCGCCAGCCCCGGCAGGGCGAAGACCTCGAGACGACCCGGGGACCGGACTTGAGCGAAGCCAGCGCGGATCCGGTGGTCCTCCAGCTCGCCCGGCCCCAAGAAGCTCTCTGCGGCTGCCAGCGCGCAGGCGGCGTTGGCGGCCTGGTGCGCTCCGTGCAGGGGCAGATGTGCCGCGACCATGCGACCAGCCGCGGGGCGCAGCACCAGATCCTGCCCGCCCGCTGTCGCCGTCCGTGAGACAACGCCGAAGTCCCGGCCCGCCAGCCGCAGGGTGGCGCCACGCTCGACGGTGACCTCTGCGATGACGTGGGCAGCTGCGGGTACCTGCACCGCGGACACGACAGCCGCCCCGTCCTTGATGATGCCCGCCTTCTCGCGGGCGACCGCCTCGACCGTCGCACCCAGCTCGGGGTGGTCCAGCGCCACGCCGTTGATCACCGCCACCCTGCCGTCAACCAGGTTGGTCGCATCCAAACGGCCGCCCATGCCGACCTCGAACACGCCGGCGTCCACCCGCGCCTTGGCGAACGCCAGACATGCCATCGCGGTCAGCGTCTCGAAGAACGTCACCATCTCACCGCGTCGCTCCTCGACGGCCCGCACGTGCGGCCTCACCATCTCGAGGGTCGCGACGAAGTCGGCGCGGCTGATCGGCGCGGCGTCCAGGCACAGCCGTTCGCGCACGTCCTGCAGGTGGGGAGAGGTGTACGTGCCGACTCGCGCACCATGGGCCCGCAACAGGCTGGTCACCATGCGCGCGAGGCTGGTCTTGCCGTTGGTGCCGGTGATGTGCACCGCCGGATAGCGCTGCTGCGGCTGTCCGAGCGACGCGCAGACCGCCGCGATGCGGGAAAGGCCTGGGACCAGCCGATCTGGCCGCCGGGCGAACAGGCTCCTCACGGCCGCCTGGTAGATGGCGTCACTGACTGACATCACGTCGCTGACCGGCATCACGTCGCTGACCGGCGTCATGCCGACACCCTGCGCACGTCACCGCCCGGCAGCCCGTAGCCCTCGCGGGACGGTTGCGCCGCCTCGGTGGACAGGGACAGCTCGGCCGCGGCAACCGTGTTGCGCAGCAGCCACACGTCGGTGACGGGGCCGACGCCGCCGGGCACCGGCGAGAGCGCCTCGGCCTTGGTGGCGACGCTGTCGTGGTCCAGGTCGCCGACCAGCCGTGTCCCACCCCCAGAGCGGGGCACGGCGTTGATGCCGACGTCGATGGCGATGACGCCGGATTTGACGTGCTCGCCACGGATCAGACCCGGCACACCCGCGGCGACGATGAGCACGTCGGCGGTGGCGGTGTGGTCGTACAGACGGCCGGCGCGAAACGTGTGCTCGTCACAGGAGATGACCGTGGCGTTGCGCGCCAGGCCCAGCAGGATGGCAGGCTTGCCGACGTTGGCGGAACGCCCGACAACGACGATGGTGCTGGCCGCGTAGAACTCCGGAAGTTCACGCCCGGTCGAAGCGAGGTAGCGGTCGAGCATGTAGAAGCACGAGGCGGGCGTCGACGGGATGTAGCGGGGGCGGCCGAGCGCGAGCAAGCCGGCGTTGACCGGGTGCACCGCCTCGATGTCCTTGAGCGGGTCCAGCGCCCGGTACAGCGCGACCTCGGCGATGCCGGTGGGCAGCGGTCGCAGCACCACGATCCCCGAGATGCGCGGGTCCGCGTCGAGCTTGCCGACCGTGGCGATCGCATCGGCCTCCTCGGCGTCGGCGGGCAGCCTCTCGCAGACGTACCGGCAACTGACATCGGCCGCCAGTCGGCGCAGGCGCTGCTCGTAGGCCCGCGCCGGGTAGTCGTCGCCGATCAGGACCGTGGCCAGTCCCGGCCTGCCACCCTGGCGCAGCAGCGCGGCCAGCTCGCTCGCCACCTCGGCCTTCAGCTCGGCGGCGTAGCGCCGGCCGTCCACGATCGACGGCCGTGTCACGGCTTCTGGCCGACGACCGCTCACGCCTGCACCGCCCTGACAGCAGCGGCCAGCTCGTCGCTCCACGTCTCGGCCTGATCCAGCCGGCCGTCGTCCAGGTCGCCGAGCCTGACGTTGCAGCGCACCAGATAGGTGGCGCTGCGCGCCGCGGCGTCGGCCAGCAGCACCGCCGTCACAGCGTCGCCCCGCAGGTTCGGGTTGCCCTCGGCGGCTAGCGTCATCGCCACCTGTCCCACCTCGCGGGCACACGCCACCAGCGCCAGCGGGACGTCGGTGGCATGCGACAGTGCTTGGCGGATGGCGTTGCGACGACCATCGGAGTGCCCCTCGCCTTGCCGGCGGTAGGCGGCGAGCACGGCCGCATACGCCCGCGCGTCGTCATCGGCGAGCCCACCAGCCCGGGCGCGCAAGGCGTCGGCGCGTTCCGCGAGGGCGGCCGCGCCCGCGAGTTCGTCCGAGAAGCGGGCTGCCATCGCGGCCAGTCCGGCGGCGCCGGCGACGGTCACGGCGGCAACCACACCCCCGCCCGGAGCGGGGTCGCGTGACGCCACCCGCTCCAGGAACGCGTCGAGGGTCAGACTTCCGAAGCCAACCCCCGCATCGCTGCCAATCGTCGCGTCGCTCAGGACAGCCCCACGATCTCGCCGTCCTCGTCGATGTCGATGTGCTGCGCGGCGGGACTCGACGATAGGCCCGGCATCGTGCGCATGTCACCGCAGATCGGGTAGATGAACCCGGCGCCGACCGAGGCGCGCACCTGACGCACCGGCAGCGTCCAGCCAGTGGGGGCACCCTTGAGCGTCGGGTCCGACGACAGCGACAGGTGCGTCTTGGCGATGCACACCGGCAGATCGCCGAAGCCGTTGCGCTCGTAGGAGTCCAGCTGCCGCGAGGCGATCAGGTCGTACTCGACGTTGGCCGCCCCGTACACCTTGGTGGCGACGGCCTCGATCTTGTCGCGCAGGCTGGCGTCGTCGGGATACAGCAAGCGAAAGTCACTCGGCTCCTCGGCGGCTTCGGCGACCGCCTCGGCGAGCTCCACACCCCCTCGGCCGCCGTCGCTGAAGTGGGTGCTCACGGCCGCCCGCGCTCCGAACGACTCGGCGATCTCGCGGATCGCGGCGTGCTCGCTGGCGTGGTCGGTGGGGAAGGCGTTGATGGCCACGACGGGCGACACGCCGTGGACGCGGATGTTGTCGATCTGCTTGCGCAGGTTCGCGGCCCCGGCCAGCACGTCGTCCGGGTTCTCTTCGAGCAGCTCGGGGGGTAGCGGTCGCCCGGCCACGATCTTGAAGCGACCGGAGTGCGCTTTCAACGCCCGCACGGTGGCGACCAGCACGGCCGCGTCTGGGTGCAGACCTGACGTCCGGCACTTGATGTTGAAGAACCGCTCGGCGCCCATGTCGGCACCGAAGCCCGCCTCGGTGATGAGGTAGTCGCCGCCGCGGATCCCGATGAGGTCGGCCACGATCGAGGAGTTGCCGTGCGCGATGTTGCCGAACGGCCCGGCGTGGATGAGCGCTGGGGTGTTCTCCAGGGTCTGCATCAGGTTCGGCTTGATCGCCTCGCGCATGATCACGGCCATGGCGCCGGCCGCCGAGAGCTCCTCGGCGGTGATCGGCTGGCCGTCGGTGGTGTTGCCGATGACGATGCGGCCTAGGCGCCGCCGCATGTCCTGCAGCGACGTGGACAGGGCAAGCACCGCCATGCACTCGCTGGCTGCGGTGATGTCGAAGCCGGTCTGACGGATGACACCGTCAGGCCGGGTGCCGAGCCCCACGATGATGTTGCGCAGCACGCGGTCGTTGACGTCCATCACCCGGCGCCAGGTGACGCTGTGCCGGTCGACGTTGAAGAAGTCATCGTTTTGGTGGACGTGGTTGTCGATCATCGCCGCCAGCAGGTTGTGCGCCGCGGTGACGGCGTGCATGTCGCCTGTCAGGTGCAGGTTGAGCAGCTCCATCGGCACGACCTGGCTGTAGCCGCCCCCCGCCGCGCCGCCTTTGATGCCGAAGGTCGGACCCATCGACGGCTGGCGGATCGCGATGGTCGCCCGCTTGCCGATGTGGGAGAAGGCCTGACCGAGACCCACCGTCGTGGTGGTCTTGCCCTCGCCCAGCGGTGTTGGCGTGATCGCCGACACCAGCACGTACTTGGCGGCCGGGCGGTCAGCCAGCTCCTCGATGGCGTCGAGCTTGATCTTGACGACGCCCTCCCCGTACGGCTCGCACAGATGCTCGCCGATCCCGATGTCCGCCGCGATGTCAGCAAGCGGCTTCAGGGCCGCGCCGCGCGCGATCTGCAGGTCGCTGGGAAACGTCATGCGTGCTCTGCTCCTGGATAACGCGACAGCATCTGCTGCCGCCACCGCTCGGTATTCTCAATCTCGTTGAACGTGAACAGGTGCCAGCCACGGACGTTGTCGCGCCCTTCGGACACCTGGGGGTCCAGCGCCGTGACGAGGTCATCCGGGCTGTAGCCGCCCAGCAGGCGCGCCGCGACACCACCCTGGCGGTGCAGGAAGCGCAGCGAGTCGCCGAGCCCGACCTTCATTGAGATGCGCATGAGGCGGACGCGGTCGACGACGCCGGGCAGTCCGATGTAGATCGGCAGGTCGACCCCCCGCTCCCGGACGGCACCGATCCACCATGCGACCACCGAGGGGTCGTAGCAGATCTGCGACACGATGTACGTCGCGTAGGGCGCCTTGTCGTACATCGCTTGGATCGTCGTCGCGTCGCTGATGAACGAGTGGCTCTCGGGGTAGCCGGTGATCCCGATGTCGGTCAGGCGGTGCCCCAGGTCAGCCATCGCGCGCAGCAGGTCCGACGCGCCCTCGTAGGGACCGGACGGCTCCTTGGCGTCACCGGCCACGACGAAGACCTCCGAGATCCCCAAGTCCTCGACGCGGTCGAGGATGTCTCGCAGATGACCGCCTCCCGCAACGAGGCGGGCGGCGATATGCGGCACGACGTGGAACCCGTCGCTCCGCAGGCGTTGCGCCAGCTCCAACGTCGCGTCGATGCCCTTGGTCGGCGACGACGTCACGGTCACCGTGGCGTCGGGCGGCAGGTGGGGGATCTGCTCGTCGATGCCCTTCATCGGGATGATCTCGAAGCGGGCGCGCCGCAGCGACGCACCCAGCGCAGCGCCCTCTCGCTTGATCATCACACCCCCTCAGGCGCTGGCGGCGTCTTGGTCGAGGTGCTTGGGGGTCTCCTTCTGAGGATCGACGAAGGGCTTTTCGACCACCACGGCGTCCTGCTTGCCGTGCTGGGTTTCGACCACCAGCTCGGTCCCGTAGTCCTGATGGCTCAGCGGCACGAAAGCGAAGCCGATGTTGCGTTCCAGGCGGGGGGAGTGACAGGCCGAGGTGACCTCCCCGATGCGGCGATCGCCGTCGTAGACCGGGAACACGTCGATCATCGCGCCGTCGTTGTACGAGCCGACGCTGGGTCCCCCCATCTCGACGCCGACCAGCTTGCGGGAGATGCCCTGGTCGCGGATCTTGCGCAGGGCGTCCTTGCCGATGAAGTCAGCCTCTTGCTCGAGGTCGACCATCCAGGTGTTCTCGAACCCGTAGCCGACCTCGAAGGGGTTCGTCTCGTACCACATGTCGCAACCCAGCGCGAGGATGCCGCCCTCGATGCGGCGGATATGGCAGGGACCGATGACCTTCAGGTCGTGCGGCTCGCCAGCCTGTAGCACCGTGTCCCACAGCTTGACGCCGTCCCGGCTGGCGTTGCGCAGGTAGACCTCGTAACCGAGCTCGCTGGTATAGCCGGTGCGCGACACCACGACGTCCATGCCGTCGAGTTCCTTCTCGACGGCGTAGTAGTAGGGCACCTCCAGGATGGAGTCGCCGAACAAGTCCACCATCACGTCCTTGGACTTGGGACCCTGGATCTGCATCGGACCGACGTCGGGCTCCGAGATCTGCACGTTCATGCCGAGCTTGTAGGCCACACCCCGCGCCCACAGCAGGATGTCGGAGTCGGCCAGCGACAGCCACAGGTGGTTCTCACCGAGGCGCAGCAGCACCGGGTCATTGAGGATCCCACCGTCCTCGCCCGTGACGAAGACGTACTTGCACTGCCCCACCTTGCATTTGGTGAGATCTCGGGGCACCAGCATGTTGGTGAACTCGAAGGCGTCGGGACCGGTGATCTCGACCTGCTTCTCGACGCCGACGTCCCACAGCGTCACCGCGTTGAGCAGGTGCCAGTACTCCTCGATGGGGTCGCCGTAGTGGCGTGGGTGATAGGTGTGGTTGTAGGTGCTGTACAGCTGCACGCCGTGCTTGCGGGAGGCGTAGAAATACGGGGACTTGCGGATCCGCGAGTACAGCATGATCCCGGGGTGGTCGTTGACAGCCAACGGGTGTTCCTCCCTACGTCGTGATCGTCACGTGCCGGCGGTCCCGGCCGTGCTGCGGTGTCACTGGCCTTCTTCTGCGCGAAAGTGCTCACTCAGGTACTTCTCGCCCTCGTCGCAGAACACCGTGACGATGGTCCGCAGGCCGGGCTCTCGTTCCGCCAGCGCCACGGCGGCCGTGTGGTGGGCGCCGGAGCTGGGGCCGACGAACAGCCCGTGCTCGCGTGCGAGGCGGCGCATCGCCGCAAGGCTGTCGTGGCTGCTCACTGCGGTGAGCCCGTCGATGAGGTCGCGGTGACGCTCGATGATGCCGGGGACGAAGCCGTCGGCGATGCCTTCGACCTGATGCTTGCCGGACTCTCCGCACAGGATCGTGCAGGACTCGTCGGGCTCAACGCCGACCAGCCGAACGGCCGGGTTCACCGTGCGGAACGCCTGGCCGACGCCGATCAGCGTCCCGCCCGTGCCGATGCCCATGACCAGGGCGTCGGGCACGGTGCCGGCGGGCAGCTGCGCCAGGATCTCCGGGCCCAACCAGGTCCGGTTCTCCTCGACGTTCCACTCCGACTCGAACTGCGCCGGGGCGAAGTAGCCGGGCCGCTTGCCGAGCTCGCGCGCTCTGGCCAGCGCCTCGTTGACATGGAAGTCACCGACCAGCTCGACGTCCGCGCCGAAGGCCTTGGAGATGGCCAGCCGCTCACTGGACATGCCCTTGGGCATCACCACCAGCATGCGGTAGCCCTTGACCGCCGCGACCATCGCCAGGGCGTTGCCGGTGTTGCCACTGGACGCCTCCACGATCGTGTCGCCCGACCGCAACAGGCCCTCAGCCTCGGCGCGCTCGACGATGTACTTGGCGATCCGAGCCTTGATCGACCCTGACGGGTTGAGGTGCTCCAGCTTGACCCATACACCGTCCACGCAGATCAGCGGGGTGTTGCCGATGCCGTCGAGCACGCTGGTAGCCGGCGCGGGGACGTCTGCCGGTGGCGGCACGGTCGACAGCTGCGGGTCGGGGCTCATCGGACGCCGCTCAGGCCTTCATGCGCTGCATCTGCGGATCGAACAGGGGATCGGCTGCCACGCGGGCGGGATAGCGCTCGCCGAAGTACTCGATCTCCAGCTGGCCTGCGCCGTCGGCGACGGGGGTCGGCAGCCAGGCGTAGGCGATGGACTGTTCCACGCTGTAGCCATGCGCGGCGCTGGTGACGAAGCCGACGACCTGGCCGTCGGCCAGCACCGGCTCCTTGCCCAGCACGAGCTTGCTGGGGTCGTCCAGCACCAGGCACGTCAGCCGGCGAGGCGGCTGCGTGCCGGCACGCAGGAGAGCGTCGCGCCCGAAAAAGTCGCCGGAGTCCATCCGGACCGCGAACCCGAGGCCCGCCTCGTAGGGGTTGTGCTCGGCCCACATGTCCGTCCCCCAGGACCGGTACCCCTTCTCGACGCGCAGAGCGTTGAACGCGCCCCGGCCTCCCGCGATCAGGCCCGACGGCCGCCCGGCGTCCCACAGCAGGTCCCACAGCCGCAGGCCGTACTCGGTCGGCGCGTACAGCTCCCAGCCGAGCTCACCGACGTAGGACAGTCGCAGCGCGGTGACGGGCACCTCGCCCACGTCGATGCGCTTGGCCCGGAAGAACCTCAGGCCGTCGTTGGACACATCGTCGTCGGTAACGCGCTCGAGCACCTCACGTGCTCGCGGGCCCCACAGCCCGAGGCAGCAGGTGGCGCCGGTGATGTCGGTCAGGTGCACCGAGCCGTCGGCGGGACGGTGACACTCCAGCCAGTCGATGTCGAGCGGGCCGTTGCAGCCGACCTGGAAGCGCTGGGCGCCGAGGCGGGCCACCGTGATGTCGCTGCGGATGCCCCCGCGCTCGTCGAGCAGCAGCGTGTAGGTCACACTGCCGACGCGCTTGTCCATCTCGCCCGTGGTGAGCCGCTGCAAAAAGGCTAGCGCCCCAGGCCCGGACACCTCGACCCGCTTGAGCGGGGTCATGTCGTACACGGCAGCGAATTGGCGCGTGGCGCGCGCCTCCACAGCCACGATCGGCGACCAGTACCGCGCGGCCCATGGCTCGCGGTCGCCGGCGACCCGGCCGTCGAGGGCCTGGCCCTCGAGTAGCCCAATCTCGAGTAGCCCAATATTGGACTCGAACCAGTGCGGTCGTTCCCACCCTGAGGCCTCGAGGAAGTAGGCGCCAAGCTCCTGCTGCCGCGGGTAGAAGGGGCTCGTGCGCAGCGGGCGCGGCTCCTCCAGCGGCTGCAACGGGTGGATGATGTCGTAGACCTCCTGAAAGTTCTGCGATCCGCGCGCCCGCACGTACGCCGGGCTGTGCGCGAAGGCCTCGAACCGGTGCAGGTCGCCTTCGCGCAGGTCGACGCTGGGCTTGCCCTCGACGATCCACTCGGCCATGGCCTTGCCGATTCCGCCCGAGTGGGTCACCCACACCGCCTCGGCGACCCACAGACCGCGCACATCACGGGACTCACCCAGCACCGGCATGCCGTCGGAGGTGAACAGGAACAGCCCGTTCATCGCGTCTGCCAGCTCCGTGGAGCGCAGCGCCGGCAGCAGCTCGCAGGCGTCCTGCCAGGGCTGTTTGAAGTCGTCGGAGGTGAAGGCCATCACCGAGGGCATCTGCTGCCAGTCGCCGAGGACCGCCCGGTCGCTACCGCCTGCGGGCGCCGCGCCCGATTGCGTGCGCCGAGCCTGCTGGCTGCTCCGGATGTCCTCCGCCGAGACCGGCATCGAGCGGTGCTGATAGGAGCCGACGCCGTAGCCATCGAAGACCTGGCGGAAGTACATCGAGCTGTCCTGGTGACGCAGGATCGGGTGCGTCACCTCCTGGGTCGCGCCCGCCAGCTCACCCACGGGTGTGGTACGCGCGTACTGATGCCCGAGGGGTTGCACCGGGATACAGATCCCGGCCAGACGACCGACCTTCGGTCCCCAGATTCCGGCGCAGATCAAAACCGTCTCGGCCTCGACCTGACCACGGGTGGTCTGCACCCCGCGCACCCGCCCGTTGGCGATGTCGAAGCCGGTGACCTCCGTCTCACCCTGGAACTGCGCGCCCCGCGACTGGGCGGCACGGCCCATCGCCTCGACCGCCCGCACGGACTTGGCGATACCGTCAGAGCCCACCAGCAGCCCGCCGCGGATTCGCTGAGAGTCCACCAGCGGGATGCGCTCGACGACCTCGCGGGGCGAGATGAGCTCAGCCTCCAACCCCCACGCCCTCGCCAGCCCGTGCTTGCGCTTGAGGTCGTGCCAACGCTCGGGCGTCGCGGCGACTTCGATCCCGCCCACCGGGTGGAAACAAGGCTGGGCGTCGAGGTCCAGGCCCTGGTACAGCTCGACGGTGTAACGCGCCAGCTGCGTCATGGTCTTGGAAGGGTTGGTCTGGAACACCAGGCCTGGTGCATGTGAGGAAGAGCCGCCCGTGGTGAACAGCGGACCCTGGTCGAGCACCAGCAGATCGGTGCAGCCCAGCTGCGTCAGGTGATACGCGGTGCTGGCGCCGACGACGCCGCAACCGATGACGACGACCTGTGCTCTGGACCTCATCGGCCAGCTCCGGTTGCTCACAGTGAAACATGGCGCTTATAGCGCAACAGTCTGCGGTTTCTGGCCCGGACCGTCAACAGTGCTGGCCATGGCTGGAGGGCGCGGTCAGTAGTCGCGGCCGTAGGCCAGGTTGTGCTGGCGCAGCGCGGCGTCCGAGCCAAGGAACGCGTGCTTGGACATGTCGGCGCTGTAGTGGGCGGCCGGGGGAGTGCGGCCCAGGGCCTCGGCCATGCTGCGGATGTGGTGTGGCCCCGCGCCGCAGCACACGCCGAAGTAGGCCACGCCCAACTCGCGGGCGGCACGGGTGAAGTCGGCAATCTCGTAGCGGTTGCAGGTGAACGGGTCCAGCGCGGTCGGGAAGGGCCGGTCGCCGGGAAAGTCGTCGTAGTCGGGGTCGCGCAGCGACTGGAAGCTGGGCTGGTGGGTGTGGGTGCGGTACGGCACGGGCAGGGCGGCGACGGGGACGTCCACCGACTCGACGATGGAGCCTAAGAACGGCAGCATCGTTCGCGGGCCGCGAATGCAGTTGAGCCCGACCACGTCGGCGCCCGCGTCGGCCAGCCGCTTGCAGGCCTCGGCCGGCGACCAGCCCTCACGGGTGTTCGGGTCGCGGTGGATGGCCAGGGTCACGACGGCGGGCAGGCCGGCCTGCTGGATCACCTCCAGGGCGATCAGCGCCTCGGCGGCGTAGGAATAGGTCTCGCCGATGACAAAGTCGACGCCGGCCTCCATGGCCCAGCCGACCTGCTCGGAGAACATCGTGCGAACCTGCCGCGAGGTCTCCCGGTCGGCGGGGTCGTAGATGTTGGTGTTGCAGATGTTGCCGGCCAGCAGCGTCGCGCTCTCCTGCGCCACGCCGCCGGCGATGTCCAGCGCCTGGCGGTTGAGCGGCTCGAGGAGATCCTCCTTGCCGATCAGGCGCAGCTTCTCGCGATGTCCGTAGTAGGTGAACGCCTCCACCACGTCGGAGCCGGCGTGCACGAACTGCCGGTGCAGCTGGCGGATCTCCTCCGGGTGGTCCAAGACGACCTCGGGAACGAACGCGCCGGCTTGCAGGTAGCCGCGCCGCTCGAGCTCGAACAGGTAGCCCTCCGCGCAGAGCACAGGCCCCTGCGCCAGCCGGTCGAGCAGACCGAGGTTGCTGTTCGGATTACCGGACATCGGGCATCTCCAGGGTCGTTGGGGACGCGAGCTGCCGCTGGTAGGACAACATCAACGACTCCACCGAGTTCTCAGCTCCAGGGGAACGGGGAGTTGCTGGTGGGATGCAGGCGACCCTCGGCGTAGCGGGCGAAGCGGAACGGTTCCAGCAGCGCCTGCCGCTCGCCGGTCATCTCGGCGGCCACGAGCGCCCCAACGCCGATCATCTTGTAGCCGTGGTTGGAGTCGGCGATGACGTGCACGTTCTGGCGGAACGTGTCGAACACGGGGAAGCTGTCGGGAGTGAAGCAGCCGATCCCGCCCGACGGCTCGGTGGAGAACAGCCCGCGCTTGCCCTCGAAACGCTTTTGGCAGTGCGCCAGCGCAGAGGTCCACATGCGGGCGAAGTCGGCCCCGACGACGAAGTCGGGGCTGGCCGGCCCGTAGGGGTCGACGGCAACCTCGTCGACGTCGCGGTCCACGACATAGGGCATGGCGCCGCCCTGCACACCCCCGAAGTGGAAGTCGGGCTTGTAGTAGATGCCCCACATCCGCTCGGTGATCAGGCTGCCGTCGGTGTCGTCGTACAGCGGCGCGTCGGTGTCGACGTGGATCACTGGCGGCATCTGGCCGCGATTGTCGAGCAGAAAGTTGGGGTCGACACGCAGCGTGCCCTCCTGCAGCGACCAGTAGGTCCACATGTCGACGTCGTCGAACACACGCCCGTCGCCGCCGGTAACCGTGATCTGCTCGGGTAGCTCCAGCATCCGCCACAGGTCGCGGATCCACGGGCCGACGGCCACGACCAGGTCGTCGCAGGCCACCGTGCCCTGATCCGTCTCGACGCCGGTCACCGCGCCGCCGTCAAGACGCAGGCCGGTCACGTGGACCCCTCCGGCAATGCGCACTCCCTCGGCCCGGGCCTTGGCGGCCAGGCCCCGCAGTGACGCGGTGTTGTTGGCGTAGCCGCCGCGGTGCTCGTGCAGCAGGTTGGTGATGCCCTGGGCTTGCCAGTCGGCGAAGATGTCCTGCAGATAGCTGGCGCAGGCCTGGCTGCCTTCGATCAGGGTCGAGGCGTAGCCGATCTCCTGCTGCTCTGCGTGGATCTGGGCGACGCCGGCGTGCATCGACTCCGGCGAGATCTGCAGGTAGCCGACCGGGTGGTAGGCGAAGGCGTCGGGATCCGACTCCCAGACGTCCACGGAGTGCGCCATCAGCTCTCGCATCGCGGGCTGGAAGTAGTTGTTGCGCACCACGCCGCAGGCGATGCCAGACGCTCCAGCTCCCACCGCCGTCTTGTCCAGCACCAGCACCGAGGATCCGTCGCCTTGCCCGCTGGCCCGCAGGCGTCGCGCCAGGTGCCAGGCGGTGGAAAGGCCATGGATGCCCGCGCCGATGATCACGTGCTGGACCGCTGCGGGAAGCACGGGAGCCCTTTCGTCGCGCCAGAGGAATAGCTATTGCCCTGGCAACTCGGTATCCGGCATGATAGCGGCAACCGCTGTTGTCACAACGGCAACGCATGGGTGATCATCACGACTGTGGGGCGCCGGGGTGGCCCGCAGCGGGCGGCGGGGTGTGGTACACACCTCCGCAGTCCCGAGCAGAGGCGGCATGTCATGAGCTTCCCGGAGTACCTGGTCAGCAACTATGACGACCTGCTGTTGTCGGCCCGCGACCACCTGTTCATCGTGGTCATCTCCATCGTGCTGGGAACGCTGGTTGCGCTGGCCCTCGGCATTCTCACCTACCGCAGCGCGCGCGGACGCACGATCGCACTTGGCGTGACGGGAACCATCCTGACCATCCCGTCGCTGGCCCTGTACACGCTGCTGGTCGTCTTCGGACTCGGGCTGGGAACCAAGCCTGTCGTGGTGGCGCTGACCCTGTACTCGCTGCTGCCCATCGTGCGCAACACCATCACCGGCCTGCTCGGCGTCGACCCCGCCATCGTGGAGTCCGCGCAGGGCATAGGCATGGGACGCTGGCAACGGCTGTTCCGCATCGAGCTGCCGCTGGCCTGGCCCGTCATCATCACGGGCATCCGCGTGTCCACGATGGTGGTCGTCGGCATCGCCGCGCTGGGCGCCATCGTGAACGGGCCGGGCCTCGGTGCCCTGATCTTCGACGGCCTGCGCCGCATCGGCAGTCCCGTCGCGGTCAACCTGGCGCTCGCGGGGACGTTGGGCATTGTCTTGCTCGGCATCTTCATCGATGGACTGTTCATCCTGCTCACCCGTGCCACGACACCGCGAGGTATCCGTGACTGACA
>Ga0136616_10000529_pt1 | contig 18225 bp, 16 predicted proteins | sample AntDrymUQ2992106_2_FD_106648 | JGI IMG/M metagenome (GOLD analysis project Ga0136616, IMG submission 106648) | Polar desert sand microbial communities from Dry Valleys, Antarctica - metaG UQ299 (21.06) | ecosystem: Environmental > Terrestrial > Soil > Desert | place: Antarctica: Dry Valley...
CCCCCTGAAATAGTCCGGGTTGGCCACCAGGCGCGCGGACTGGCCCTTTTTCCACTCCACGGCCTGGAACGGACCGGACCCGATCACCGGCGAGTTCTCGAAGGTCTTCGTCTCATCAGCAGGCACGTCCTTCCAGATGTGCTTGGGCAAAATATAGACGTACATGGAGAGCATCTGTACCGAAGGATCCTTGGTCGTGAACACGACCGTGTGCTCGTCGGGGGTTTCGATGCTCTCGATCTGGCTGACGTAGTCGATGAACAGGCCCTGCTCCTCGTCCAAAATACGCTGATACGTGTAGGCGACGTCCTCAGAGGTTACGGGTTTGCCATCGTGCCACCTGGCTTCCTTGTTGAGGTGGAAGGTCCAGGTGAGGCCGTCTTCGGAGGTCTCCCAAGAGTCGGCCAGGCCAGGCACAGGACTCGAGTCCTTCGGGGAGAAGTCAACCAGCAGATCGTAGGTAAGGTCCATCACCTCGAACGAGGGGATCTCCACGAGCTTGAACGGGTTGAACCCGTCGATGTCGTTGGTGTCCCCGATGCGCAGAACAAGCTTCTCGTCCCCCCCGGACGAGCTCTGCGCACCCGCGCTCGTGGCACCGGTGAGCCCGACGATCAAGACCACTAACACCGCAGCCGCAGCGATCTTTCGCATATTCCTCTTTCCCCTCTGCCCCTTGATTCCAGCAACGCTGGACTATTCCAGTAACGCTGGTTCCTCGATTGTAAGGCTTCGCTCGTCCCCGTTCAAGACGACGGAGACTCCCAGGGGTATGGTACACAAGCGCTCGCCGTGGCCCAGCGGGTAGCCGTAGAGGGCGGGCACGCCGAGGGGTTCGATGTAGCGCTCCAGCACGTCCTCGATGGAGAGCGATTGGGGGAACTCTGGGCGCTCCTCGCTCCAGTCGCACTTCTCGAGCTCCCCGACGACCACCCCTACGACCTCGTCCAGCATCCCGGCCTGGCGCATCTGGTTGAGAAAACCGTCTATGTACCAGGGCGGTGCCTCGACGTCTTCGAAGAAGAACACCTTGCCGGCAAGGTCGGGCTGCCACGGCGTCCCGATCGCCTGGCACAACAGCCACAGGCAACCCCCCACCATCGGCGCCGTCACCGTCCCGCCCCCGAACGACCTGATGTAATCGTTCTCCGGGTCGCGCGGCACCTCGCCAAGGGGCCCCTCCGTGGTGAGCGCCTCGAGCAGCCGCTCCTGGGTGAATTTCTTGGTCTCCTTGTCGTTGACGCCGGCCAGGCCAGGTCCGTAGAAGGTCACGAGCCCTGTATGGTGTCGCAGCGCGGTGTGCAGCGCGGTGATGTCCGAGTAGCCGATGAGGGCCTTGGGGTTGGCCCTGATGGCGTCGAAGTCGAGGTGTTCGATGGTCTGGGCAGAGCCGTAGCCGCCCTGGAAGCAGTGCACCACGTCAACCTCATCGTCGGTGAACATGTCCATCAGATCCCGCGCCCGGCCCTCGGGGGAGCCAGCCACGTAGGCGTCGCGCGCGAAGATGTTGCGGCTTAGCTTCACCTTGTAGCCGTGGCCCTCCCACCACTCGACCCCACGTAGCACCTCGCTTCGGTTGTGGTAGGCGCTCGCCGGGGCGGACACCCCGATCGTGCCTCCGGGACGGAGAACGCGGCCCTTTAGCGTCAATGGCGGTCCTTTCTCTCAGGTTTGGGCAGGCTCAGTAGCTCGGTAACGAAGGCGGCTATCTCCTCTGTGGCGGCCGTGAAGAGAGCCTGGCCTTTGGCGGCGGTCGCCTTGCTGGCGTCGCCCTGGACACCCGACTCGGAGAAAGAGGACCACCACGGCATGATCTTCAACGGTCCGTCGGACCAGTCCATCCAGGCGTGCTCGGTCTCGGCGTAGCCGCGCTCGTCGACCGCCTGGGACATGTCTACGGCTTCGGGATGCAGGTGCAGGTACAGGGAGGTCTCCAGCTCGCAAGCGTGGGCCATCCCGCCCCGGCCCGAGTCGCGCACGTCCTCGATCACCGCCGCGCTCCGCTCCGAGACCAGATAGAAGCTGGCGGCGACCAGAGATTCCGGCTCCTCCACCATCGCCAGCCGGGCCGCGGTCTCGACCAGGTTCTGGTTGGAGCCGTGGCCGTTGACCATGAGCACCCGCCCGAAGCCGTGTCTCACCAGCGAGAGGGCGACGTCCGTACAGTAGCGGCAGAAGGTATCCCAGCGGATCGAGACGGTGCCAGGAAAATCCATGTGGTGCGGCGAATAACCGTGCACTATCGGCGGTAAGAGCACCGTCTGTGCGGGCAGACGCTCTGCGGCGCCCCGGCATACCGCCTCGACCAGCGTGACGTCCGTGTCGATGGGCAGATGATACCCGTGGTCCTCGAGCGTCCCGATGGGCACTATAGGGACGCGTCCTTCGCTTGCGGCCCTGGCTACCTCAGGCCACGTCAGCTTCCCAAACTCCAGGGGTTCAGTCCACACCGTGCGTCTCCTCGATCCTGTCTAGCACACTATTCTCCGGCGGCGTCACCGGTCCGCTCCGGCGAAGCGGTGCAGGAAGGCAATAGACTGGCGCATGTGCGTCCTCAGGCCGGCGATGGTCGCGTACTCGTCGGCGGCGTGTGCGCCCCCCGCCTGCCCCGCGCCGCCTGAGGCGAATGGGATCCTGAGGACCTGCTCGAAGAGGTAGAAGGGCGCCCACCAGGGGGCCGAAGGCCACACCTGCGGCGGCGGCCCAACGTCGCACTGGGACTCGACCATCGCGCGCGCGACCGGCGAGGCTGCGGTCGTTCTTGACGGTGGACAGAGTTGCACCCCCTCCACCACCACTTCGGGAGCTGTCTTCGCGACGATTTGCTCGATCCCTGCCACCACCGACTCGACGTCCGTGCCGTAGGGGATCCTGAGGTCGAGCGCGGCCCTGGCCTCGTGAGGCACGATCGTCTTCCCCGTGACGCTGCCTGAGGAGAACCCATTGAGGTTGAGGACCGGTTCGTACATGAGATCCTTCAGGAGTGAACGTGCGTCGTTCGGCCGTCGGTACGCCAGCGCGTTCGATTCTTCCAGATGCGCGGCCGGGTCGAAGTCTCGCGCCAAGGCGTCGAGCAACCCCTCGTCCTCAGGAGGAACCGACGCTGATCGGAGGCCTTCGATGGCGTTGTGTCCGGCGGCGTCTTTCAGAGCACTCAGGGCGCGCACCAGGGACCAGGCGGGGGAGGAGATCACCACCCCTTCGCTCGAATGGAGCGCCCTCTCTGTAGGACCGCCCCACTCCCCACCCGAGCAGCTCAGAACGAAGGACACGATGCCCTTGCACCCGAGGTAGACCTCAGCGATGTCCCGCCTGTCGGCGGTCAGGTCCATGTCGAAGGCTGCCTCGGCCGCGAGGTCGGCGCGCCGGTCGTTCATCACCTTCGGCAGGCTCGGGCTCCCCAGCTCCTCCTCGCCGTCCACGAGAAAGACGATCTCCGCTGGCAGATCCGAGACCTTACGGGCCGACGCCAGCGCCAGCAAGAAGGAGGCGAGCGAACCCTTGGAATTGGCGGCGCCCCGCGCCACGATGCTTGGTCCCGCCCCTGGCACATCGGCCGTAACAGCGGCGAAAGGAGGCGAGGACCATCCAGGCTCATCGGCAGGCTGCACGTCGTACATTCCGTAGCGCAGGAGCCTGGGGCCGTCGCCTTCGATGCGACCAAGGACCGCGGGATGTCCGGCCGTGGGTATTATCTCGGCGCTCCCGCCGGCGCCCTCGATCAGGGCTGCTACGTATTCGGCTCCGGCGAGCATGTCGTCGTCCGAAGCGGAGACGGTTGGGCACCGCAGGAAGTTACGGATATCCTCCAGATGCTCGTCGAAATCGTAGTCGATCCGGTCCCAGACCAGGGACCACGGGGCGTCCCTACCTCCGCCCTTCAAGCCGATGACCTCCCTGGATACGGACACAGAAACCCGGCGTGATTGCCGCGAACAAACGGTTCTGCCACGGACGATTACCTCCTGCCCGGTCAGCGCGTCTGTCTTCCGGCGGCCTCTATTGTAGCCGCCCCCCGGATCACGGGCGAACGGCCTGGCTGGGAAGCTGCGCCCGCTAGACGCTGGATCTCGTAGAGTCGAGATGGCCGATGACGCGCTCCATGGCCAGGGAGCAGGCCTCGAGCACATCGTCGATTATCTGCTCGTCCATCGCCGTGGACGTGTTCATGAAGCCGCGTGGCGCGAAGTAGACTCCCTCGTCGAGCGCCGCGAGATGGAACCTGGCCGCCACGGGGCTGTCGAGATTCAGGTCGGAGTACTTGCGGACTTCGCCCTCCGTCCCGAAGTTCACGTGCAGTAGAGACCCGCAATTGTTCACGACGCCGTGGAGATCTTGGTTCTCGGCCAAAGAGCGGCGCAGCCCATCAGCGAGCCGTTCGCCAAGGACGTTGATGCGCTCTATCTCGCTTTGCGTAAGGAGGTCCAGCGTCACGCAGCCTGCGGCCATGGTCATGAGGTTGCCGTTGAAGGTTCCTGAGTGGTGGAGGTGGCCTGGAGAGCGGGGGTCGAAGACCTCCATCACATCCGCGCGTCCGCCGAAAGCACCGACAGGGAGACCGCCGCCGATGATCTTACCCATCGTCGTCAGGTCGGGACGAACGCCCAGTACTTCTTGAAAGCCTCCCATGCTCAGCCTGAGGGTTATTATCTCGTCGCAGATGAGGAGCGCGCCGTGCTCGTCGGCCAGGCTTCGCGCCGCCGCGAAGTATTCGGGGGTCCCTGCGAAGACCCCAGTCCCCGTTACCGGCTCGAGGATTATCGCTGCCACCTCGTTGCCTTCCTCTTCCATCGCGGCCTCGAGCTGGCCCACGTCGTTGTAGTCGACCATGCGCACGAGCTCGCGTACCCCCTCCGGCATCGCAGCCTCGTAGGAGTCCTGCGGCCAGGAGATCGGCACCTGCTCCCACATGCCGTTGTAGCCACCTTCGGCCTTGATGATCTTCTCCCGCCCGGTAAATGCCCTGGCGCCGCGCACGGCCATCATGACGGCCTCGGTGCCTGAGTTCGCGAAGCGCACATTCTCAACGGACGCCACCCGGCCGACGATCCGTTCCGCGAGCTCGGCCTGCAGCTCACCTGGGGCGGGGAAAACGGTCCCCAGGGCCGCCTGGTTGCTCATGGCCTCGTTTATGGCCGGCAGGGCGTGGCCGTGGACCGAAGCGGTGTAATTGTTGAGGAGGTCGATGAACTCGTTGCCGTCCGCGTCCCAGATGCGGCAGCCGGAGCCCGAGGAGATCACCAGCGGATAAGGAGGGAAATAGGCGAGGGAGCGGGTATTGCCGCCAGGGATCGAGCGTTCGAGCCGCTCGAAGATCTCGCGTGACTTCTTGGTCCTGATGCCGTATCCGGAGTCCATGATATCCACTTTGCCTTCCTATCCAGGACCAGGGCGGCCGAGCACTTACTCGAAGTATTCGAGGAACGGTCGCTGAGCCTCCCACATCTCCGCGAACATCTGCTCTATCTCATCCAGCGAGCACACGGCAGCAGTGAGCGGGTCGAGCATCAATGCGTAGAGGGCACTCTGCCGGTTGCGCTCTAGCAAAGCCTGGACGACCAACTCATGCACAGCCATGTGCGTTCGATTGAGGGCGGCGAGCTGCTCCGGCAGAGGTCCGAAGTAGCAGGGCTGAATCCCGTTGCGATCCACCAGGCAAGCAACCTCGACGCAGCCATCGGGCAGATTGTCTATGAGGCTCGTATTGCGGACGTTGCCGTAGATCACCTTCTCTTTGCCGAGGGTTACGGCCTCGACCACGTCCGCGGCGTACTCGGCGCTCCGTTGCAGTGGTAACTCCTGTTCACCGGAGAGCATGTTGCGGATCTCCTGGTCGTTCTCGGCCCGCCAGTCGGGCCAGTTATTGGCGTAGTATCCGCTCTCGCCCAGGTATCCGGCTCGGGCATAGCGTTTGATCAAGTCAGGCCGCTTGCGGAAGTAGGGCAGGTACTCGGAGAAGTGGCCGCTGGATTCTGTCGGAAAGGCGCCGAGATGAAGCATCGTCTCGAAACGGACCGGGTCCTGCTCGTAGATCTCGGCCGTGCGAGCACGCTCGCGCAACTCAGGATACAGATCCTTCCCTTCCCGTTCGAGAGCGACGAACCACGAGTTGTGGTTGATGCCAGCCGCCCTCCAGCGCAACTCATCCAAAGGCACCTCGAGATAGCCAGCGAGTTGCTCCGAGGTGCCCTGAATACTGTGGCACAGCCCGACCACGTCCATGCCCGTACTCTTCATCGCAGCAAGGGTAAGTAGCGACATAGGGTTCGTGTAGTTGATGACCACAGCCTCGGGGCACTCCAGCTCCGCGTCGCCCACGATCTCCAGCCAGGCTGGTCCGGTGCGGAGCGCCTTGAAGATGCCGCCGGGGCCGATGGTGTCCCCAATGCACTGGTCAACGCCGTACTTCAACGGTATGTCGTAATCGTGGCGCACGTTCTCTAGCCCGGCGACCTCGATGGAGTTGACCAGGAAATCCGTCCCCGCCAGCACGTCCTTGCGTTCCGTCGAACCTTCGACGCTCCAGTCCTTGCCGGTTGTCTCGATCAGCTTCTCGGCTATCCCGCGCGCCAACTCGAGGCGTACCGCGTCAATGTCCACGAGCGCGAAGGTACCACCTCCGAGACCCTCTATGGCGAGGATGTCGGTGATGATCTGCCGCGCAAAGACCGCACTGCCTGCTCCTATTATGGTCACTTTGGTCACGCCATTACCTCCTCGAAACGGCCGGATCATCGGCTGCCGCTGAATCGTTGCCGGTGTCTTGCTCCTGTACCACTTCTACTTCGATACCCTGTTCTCTCAGGGCGGCCACCATCACTGTAAAGGTATTCGAACTGGTGATTATGCGTCGCACACGCTCTATCGGGGCGACGCGCATCATGGCTACCTTCCCGAACTTGGTGTGGTCGGCGAGCACGGTGGTCTCCTGCGCCGAAGACATCATGTTGCGGTCGCTCTCGACCTCGGTCATGTCGTCGGCGGAGAAACCGTAGTCCACGTGGATGGCCGGACTGCTCATGAAGAGCTTGTCGGCGCGCAGGTTGTGTAGGGCGTCTTCCGTAAGGACGCCAAGCATGGAGAGTTCCGAGTTTCTCAGGACGCCGCCGGTGATGACCGTCTTGATGTGGTGGCAGGGAGCCAGGAGCGACACTATGTTGAGGGCGTTGGTGATTACTGTAAGATCTCGAACGTGGTCCAGATGACGGATCATCTCCGCGGTCGTGGTGCCGCCGTTTATCATTATTACGTCCCCGTCTTCGACGTGTCGGGCCGCTGCCAGCCCGATCAACTGTTTCTCGCCGATTTGCAATCCAGCGCGTTCCAGCAAAGGAAGCTCAGGCAAACCCTGAGATCTCCTCGCGCGCCGCGGCGCCGCCCCCCCATGACCCCGCTCGATGAGTCCTTCTTTGCTCAACAGGATCAGATCCCGCCTCACCGTCGCCTCGCTGACGGCGAACGTATGACTCAACTCGCGAACCGTCGCCCCATCATGCTGCTCGACAAGAGCCACCATCTTCTGCCGTCTCTCAACGTCCAGCACTTCACCGCCTCCCGCTCTTATAGCTTCTGCACCAGACGACCCCCACAACAGCAACTTCGTGCAAGTGCTTTGCCACGAACCCTGTAGTCACCAACAATCATACACGCCACTACAGCAATCAACAGTGAACATAGGGCATACTTAGCGACAATGCAGCTATTTTGATGAGTCTTGTCCTGCGAGGCCCTCCGCCGCCGGGAACGTTTGTGCGCAACTCTTGACTCAAATAATCACAATAATTAAGATACGCGCAAGGGTATTGCAGAAACGAGCAATGCCAGGGGCATGGGATCAACGGGTGGGCGACGTGGACAGGCGTAGCCTCGCGGCCCTGGGAAGGAGGAGCGAATGAGAGACGAGTGGGTCTCGTTGGCACGAGGATTGAGCCGGAAGGAGTTTCTGAAGCTTGGCGGGGCCGGCCTGGTTGCGGGGACGGGGCTGCTCGGGGTTGCTGGCTGTGGAGGGAACTCGTCCGGCAAGGTCACCTTGCGTTACGGCATCTGGGATCAGGCGCAGATGCCGGCGATGGAGGAAATAGTAGAGGAGTTCTCGAGGGCCAACCCGAACATAACCGTGGAGATCGAGCTTACGCCCTATGACGAGTACCTTTCCAAGTTGCAGAACGCTGCACAGGGCGGGACGCTACCGGATGTGTTCTGGATGGAGCCCATCTGGTTCGAGTTGTTCGCCTCCAACGACATACTGCGCCCGATCACTGACCAGATAAAAGACAATGGCATTGATCTGGGCACCTACCCCGAGAACATAGTCAGGTTCTTTCAGTACCAGGGTGACACCTACGCACTGCCCAAGGACTTCGACACCATCGGGCTCTGGTACAACGAGAAGCTATTCGACGCAGCCGGCGTCCCCTTCCCCGAGCAGAGTTGGAGCTGGCAGGACTTCACAGACGCGGCCGTGGAGCTGACCGACCCGTCGAACGGCGTCTGGGGAACGGCGGCACCGCTGGACCCGCAGCAGGGGCATTGGAACACCATATACCAGCAGGGTGGGTGCATTGTCTGCGAGGATGGCGGAAGGCTCAGATCGGGATACGACAGCGAGGCGGCTGTCGCCGGGGTCGAGTTCTGGACCGACCTCATTCTGGAGCACAAAGCCTCGCCCACGCTGGCTGAGATGACCGAAACCGAACCCTTCCAGTCATTCTTCTCGGAGAAGATAGCGATGATCTATCTGGGCAGTTGGAACGCAGTGCTGCTCAAGGAGCAGAAGGAGGTCGCGGAGAGCATAAACGTAGCCCCGCTACCCGAAGGCCAGCAGCGCTCCACCTGCACGAACGGTCTTGGAAACGTAATCTCGGCCGACACCGAATACCCTGAGGAGGCATGGGAGTTCGCGAGGTTCCTGGGCGGAGATAAGGCGATGGACATCCAGGCCAGGACAGGGACCGTCATTCCCGCGCTCAAGGGTACCGCCGGTCTGTGGGTCGAGCAGTACCCTGGCTTCGACGCCCAGGTATTCATAGACGAGCGGGAGTACGCCGAGGCGGTCCCCATCTCGCCGGACACAGCGAAGTGGCAGGAGGAGGAGTTCGCCGTGCTCCGCAATGCCTGGACCGGCAAGGTTGCCGTGGAGGATGCCTGTGCAAAGCTCGCAGGGCGTATGAACAACATACTCTCGGAAGGGTAAGAGTACCATGTCGGCGAGTGAGCCTGGCGCAGCGCGGGCTGGACCGCCCGGTGGAAATCGGCCCAAGCGGCGGCGCAAATGGGGTCGCATAGCGCGCGCCGACGCATTCTGGGGCTACGCCATGATCTCGCCTGGTCTGATCGGGTTGCTCACCTTCTACATCTGGCCCATGCTCCAGACTTTCTATTTCAGCTTCACGGAATGGGGACCGTTCGGTGATGCCAGGTGGACCGGCCTGTCCAACTACCGGGCGCTCTTCGACGGCCCGGAGTTCCTGCTGGCCCTGGGTAACACCCTCGTCTATACGGTTCTCAGCGTAACCATCACCGAGGCAATTGCTCTGGTGCTGGCCGTGCTTCTGAACCAGAACTTGCGAGGTTTGTCAGTCTACCGGACGCTGTATTTCATACCGGTGGTCACGATGCCGGCGGCCATAGGGCTGGTTTGGCGGTGGCTCTACAACTCGGACTACGGCGTGATCAACTACCTGCTCGGGCTGCTTGGAATAGAGGGCGCCAGGTGGTTGAGCGATCCTGGCCTCGCCCTTTACGCGATCGTGGTAGTTGGTGTCTGGAGCGGCATCGGATACGCGTTGGTCCTCTTTCTCGCCGGCCTACAGACGATCCCGACCGACTATTACGACGCCGCGGCAGTGGATGGCGCGGGGGCGCTGGTGAAGTTCTTTCGCATCACTTTGCCCCTGCTCTCGCCGACCGTGTTCTTCGTCACCGTCATATCGCTCATCAACTCCCTGCAGGTGTTCGACCTGATCTTCCTGATGATCTCGAGCGGGAGGGGTGCATCGACCAGCCCCGTTATCGAGCAGACCCAGTCGCTCGTCTACCTCTTCTACAAGGACACCTTCGTGCTAAACGAGCAGGGACAGGGCGCAGCCGTGGTGCTAACGCTGTTCATCATCATCGTCCTGATCACGTTCGCACAGTTCAGGCTCCAGAGGAGATGGGTCCACTATGACTAGAGCTACCTCACCGAACGGTAGAACACGACGGCGGCCCAGGCTACCAGCCTGGACCAGGCTCGCAACGCACCTGATACTGGCCGTGGGCGCCCTGGCGATGATCGGGCCGTTCGTGTGGTCTACTCTGACCTCCTTCAAGACCCTGGGGGAGGCTTTTCAGGTTCCCCCGACGATCCTTCCCGAACAGTTAAGGTGGGAAAACTACGCGCAGGTGTTCACGCAGTTGCCGTTCCTGGCCTTCTACGAGAACACGATCATCGTCACGGCGGTCAAGGTCGTTGGCGTCCTCATCACCTCCTCGCTGGCCGGCTACGCCTTCGCGAGGATAGATTTTCCTGGCCGCAACGTCCTGTTTGCGCTCTACCTGGCCGTGCTGATGGTGCCTTACCAGATATTCCTGCTGCCACAGTTCTTGATCATGGCTAAGCTCGGCTGGGTCAACACCCTCCTCGCCCTGATAGTGCCTGGCCTCTTCGACGCCTTCGGGACTTTCCTGCTCAGACAGTTCTTCATGGGGCTGCCGCGCGAGCTGGAGGACGCCGCCAAGATCGACGGCTGTAACCATTTCCAGATCTACTGGCGCATCATGTTGCCCCTGGCGAAGCCAGGTCTGATCGCCCTGGCGATCTTCACTTTCCTGTGGTCCTGGAACGACTTCCTCTGGCCGCTGGTTGTTATCAACTCACCGGAGAAGATGACGCTTGGCGCCGGTCTGGCGTTTCTCCAGGGCCAGTATCTCACCGACTTCCCCCTCCTGATGGCAGGGGCGATGCTCTCGACCCTGCCCGTGATCGCCGTGTTCGTCGTACTGCAGCGGCAGTTTGTCGAAGGCGTAGCGTCCACGGGGATCAAGGGATGACCGGCATCGAGAGGGAGACATCACGCTCTCTATGTGACATCCTTAGCATGACGGGTACCGACTCTGTTACTGGCGAGCCATCGTGAGCGGCCTGTTGCTCGACACCGTGGAGAGGCACAAGCGCGGCGAGGCCGTGGGCGTCTACTCCGTGTGCTCGGCGCATCCATTGGTCCTCGAGGCCTCGGTTCTGCAGGCGCTCGACGACGATGGCTACCTCCTGGTGGAGGCCACGTCTAACCAGGTAGACCAGTTCGGCGGTTACACGGGGATGAGGCCACAGGACTTTCGGAATCTGGTACTCGACCTGGCGAGGCGGCACGGACTACCCGAAGATCGCATCGTCCTCGGCGGCGACCACCTCGGTCCCAACCGCTGGCAGGAACGTCCGGCTGAGGAAGCGCTGGCCTACGCAGGTGATCTCGTCGCCTCCTACGTCGCAGCCGGGTTCACCAAGCTTCACCTCGACTGTAGTATGCCCTGCGCGGACGACGAAACACCCCTGGACGACAGCGTGGTCGCCAGACGGGCCGCGACGCTCGCTGGCAGAGCCGAGCAGGAAGCGTCCGCAGACGACCTCGTCTATGTCGTCGGGACAGAGGTGCCCGTGCCTGGCGGGGCCCATGAGGCCCTCGAAGAACTCACCCCGACCTCCGCCGATGCGGCGCGCGCCACCCTGGCGGCCCATGACGACGCTTTCTCTGGAGTGGGTCTGGAGGGGGTGTGGAATCGGGTGATAGCGCTGGTCGTGCAGCCTGGCGTGGAGTTCGACCTCGAGCGCGTGATCGACTACGAGAGATCCGCGACCGGAGAGCTTCGACGCGTGCTCGACGATCGCGGGCGGCTGGTCTTCGAAGCCCACTCCACGGACTACCAGACGCGGGCTAACCTCAGGGCGCTCGTCGAGGATCACTGGGCCGTGCTCAAGGTTGGTCCCGCGCTCACCTTCGCAATGCGGGAGGCGCTGTTCGCGCTCGCCGCGATCGAGAACGAACTGGTGGCGGAAGGCGAACGGTCGGAGTTGCCCTCCGTCGTCGAGCGCCGGATGCGGGAGGAGCCTGGGTACTGGGAAGGCTACTACCCGGGCGGGCCGGCGGCCAGGCGCCTCCTCCGCCGGTACAGCTACAGCGACAGGATACGCTACTACTGGTCGTATCCCGACGTCGAGGATGCGCGCAGGCGCCTGTTTTCCAACCTGGCCGCTAGCGAGATACCACAGACCCTACTGAGCCAGTACCTGCCGCACCAGTACGAACGGGTGCGGCGCGGTGGTCTGGACAGCGGCCCAGAAGCCATCGTCTTCGACCGCGTACGCAACACACTCGAGGACTACGCCGCAGCCTGTAAACCGAAGAGAGAGGAGGCCTAGATTTGGGTGGACATGTGGAGCTTTTCGTGGATCAGGGCGGTGAGGCGACGGCCCGCGAGATCGCCCAGCAACCGGCCGTCTGGCGCGAGGTTAGTAACATGGTGGCCTCGCGTCGGGAAGACATCGATGCGTTTCTTCGAGCGTTGCTGGAAAGCCCGGATCTGCGGGTCGTTTTGACGGGCGCTGGCACCTCGGCCTTTGCGGGAGAGATCCTGGCCCCGGCGCTCTCTCGACGCATGGGGCGTCGCGTGGATGCCGTCCCGACGACGGACATCGTCTCCAACCCGGAAGAGTATTTCGCCGATGACAGGCCCACCCTGTTGGTCTCGTTCGCGCGCTCGGGCAACAGCCCGGAGAGCGTGGCGGCGACCGAGTTCGCCGACCTATCTCTCGCGGAGTGCCATCATCTGGTGCTCACCTGCGACAAAAACGGTCGACTCTACGAGAAGCATGTGGAGTCGGCCGGGTCGTTTGTCCTTCTGATGCCTGAGGCCACTAACGACCAGGGCTTCGCCATGACGTCGAGCTTCACGTCGATGATCCTTGCGGCCTGGCTGGTCCTTGGCGCTGTAGCCGACCCTGACGAACTGGTAGGGCGTCTTGCGAAGGCCGCAGAAGGGATGCTGGCCACGCGCCGGGAGGAGATCCAACGCCTTGCCTCCTCGGGCTACGAGCGGGTGGTATACCTCGGCAGCGGTCCTCTCAAGGGGCTCGCCCACGAATCTTCCCTCAAACTCCTTGAGTTGACCGCGGGCGAGATCGTGACCTACTTTGAGTCTCCGCTCGGCTTCAGGCACGGGCCGAAGTCCATCCTCGACGATCGGACGCTGGCCGTCTGCTACATCTCCGGGGATCCATACGCGCGCAAATACGACCTGGACCTACTCGCCGAGCTGAACCATTCGATGCATCCCGGGAGCGTCATCGCGGTCGCCGCGACGGATGGAGGAAGAGATGACCCACGTTTCTGGTTTGTGGACGGTCTGGAGGGAGTGGAGGATGCGGCGCTCGCGCTGCCGTTCGTTGTGGTCGCCCAACTCCTCGGCCTCTGCTTCTCGCTCGCCCTCGGCTACACGCCGGACAACCCGTTCCCCAACCAGGAGGTGAACCGCGTGGTACAGGGCGTTTCCATCCATCCTCTACCACAAGGGGGTCGATGATGTATCTAGGCGTCGACGGTGGGGGCACGAAGACCGCTCTCTGTCTCCTGACCGAAGACGGACACGTCGCAGCGCAGGCACGGGCCCCTTCCTGCTACTACTTCACGGAAGGCATAGACCTTGTGGGTCGGGTATTGCGGGAGGGGATCGACGAAGTATGCGAAAAGGCCTCGTTCACGCCGGCGGACATCCGTTACGCGTTCTTCGGGCTGCCGACCTACGGTGAGGTCAGCGGCGACGTGCCCGCCCTCGATGCGACGCCGGGTCAGGTTCTCGGACACGCCCGGTATGCCTGCGACAACGACATGGTGTGCGGGTGGGCGGGTTCGCTGGGCGGGGTCGACGGTATCAACGTCGTGAGCGGGACAGGGTCCATAACCTACGGTGAGAGGGCCGGGCAAGGCGCGCGGGTCGGGGGTTGGGGTGACCTCTTCGGCGACGAAGGCTCGGCGTACTGGATCTCCATCAAGGGGCTGAACGCCTTCACCCGGATGAGCGACGGGCGCTTGCCGGTCGGGCCCCTCTACGAAGCCCTGCGCACCCACCTGAAACTGGAGGGTGACCTGGACCTGGTCGACGTCGTCCTCAACCGCTGGCAGGGCGGGCGGAGAGAGATCGCAGATCTCAGCCGCACAGTCGCCGAGGCGGCGGAGACCGGGGACGAATGCGCCGCGCAGATCCTATCTGAGGCGGCGGAAGAACTCGCGAGACTCGTGGACACCACGAGAAGACTGCTGGACTTCGGTACGGACGAGAAGGTTCCGGTCTCCTACTCTGGCGGTGTGTTCAACGTACGCTCCGTCGTGGGCGGCTTCCGAGCGGCCCTCGAGGACCTTCACGATGGGTACGAGTTGCGGGAGCCCCTGTATTCGCCCGTTATCGGGGCGGCGATCTACGCGGCCAAGCTCGCAGGCGAACCACTGGGCGCCGGGCCGCTCGGCCGACTACAGGGGATGGAGCGAGAGTCAAGCACCTAGAGAAAGGGGAATCGAAATGAGTTCACGAAGCTGGATACCTTACGCGGCGCTCCTGGTCGTCTTCTGGGGTGTATCTGGCATTCCACCTTCGAGGAGTTGATCGCGGAAGGAGACAGGGTGGCCGAGCGGTGGACCGGTCGGGGCACGCACCGAGGCGAGTTGCAGGGGATCGCTCCCACAGGCAGGCGAGTCGAGGTGCCTGGCAGCGTCTTCTACCGGATCGTCGACGGAAAGATCGTGGAGTTCCGAGGACAGCTCGATATGATGGGCCTGATGCAGCAGTTGGGCGTGATAGCGTCGCCGCAACAAGCCGAGGCGTAATGTGCCCTATGCAGACCGGGATAGGGATACCACTTTTGGACCCTGCCCAATGGCGGAGCACTTGGTGCCAGACGAGCTGTGGATGTTCATTAACCCTTTGCTACAGCCCGAGGGGTTCGGGTTCTGTAGGGAGGCAGGTTTCAGGACACCTTCGCCAGTTGCGGGTACAGGATTATCCTGCGGTCGCGGGTCTCGATGACGCCGTTGCGCTGGAGCTCGCTCATCTCTTTGGAGACGGCCTCGCGGGTGGAAGAGATCATATTGGCTAGATCCTGATGGGTGAGGCGCACGTCGATGATCGTGCCAGATCCGTTGGCCTCGCCGAAACGGTCGCCCAGGTTCATGAGCAGCGTACCAAGGCGCGTCGAGACTCCCCTGTCGAGGAGACAGTCAATAACCTCATCGGATTGCTCCAGGCGATCCGAGAAGGAGAAGAGGAGCTTCATGGCGAACTCAGGACGGCGCTTTATAACCTCGGTGAGGGTGGGTTTCCGTACCACGGCCACCCTGACGCTGGTGAGCGCTTCGGCGAAGAGGCTTTGCCTGGATCCCTCCTGGAGGCCAAGCTCGCCGAAGACGCCTCCGTCCTTCAGGAGGGCGAGGGTGGCCTCCTTGTATGCGCCGTAGATCTTATACAGGCGCACCGTGCCTGAGAGGAGGAAGTAGAGCTGTCCGCCGGGATCTCCCGGACTGAAAATGATATCCCTACCCCCGAAGGACCGCTCGGCTACCCTGACGCCTTCTCTCTCGAAGTCTTCGAGACGAAGGTACCTGGGGGTCGCGGTGGCTCCGGCGTATTGTCCAAGCATCTTCCTAATCTCCTCTCGAAACATCGGATATCGGCTTCCTGTCCATTGCACCCACCTCGTACGTATCGAGCCCTTCAGGCTGCCTCCATGAGCAGCAAGCCACGCATCTTCTCGATCCCGAGCCGCATCCTGCCCTTGACAGTTCCGAGCGGGATGTTCAGAAGCCCGGCTATCTCGACGTGGGTACAGCCGGAGAAGTACGCCAGATCCAGGATCTTCGACTGCTCCGGTGGCAGAGTCTCCAGGGCTTCGCGGACCTGATCTCTCCTGGAGTTGCGCCAGGTCTCCGTGAAGGCCTCGCTCGGTTGGGAGCGTGGGGCTGAGGCTTCGAGCTTGTCCTGCGTCCTGCGCCGGCTCGCGTGGGAACGTAGCTGGTCTATACCTCGGTTGTGGACTATGGAGAGGATCCAGGTGCGCACGCTCCCTCGCTCGGACCTGTAGCTTCTCGCCGCCCGCCAGATTTTGAGGAAGACTTCCTGGACCAGGTCCTCAGCCACCATACGCTCACCCATCATCCTGTAGGCCAGAGCGTAGGCTGCGCGGCTGTGGCGGTCGTAGAGCGTGGCGAAAGCCTCCGGGTCGCTCTCGACCAGGAAGATGAGATCCGCGTCCGCCAGATGCAGGTAATGGCGTCCTCGACTCGCCACGCCCATCCTAATATTCGTCGCGTGGTGTGAACCGGGGCAGCTTTTCATCATACTTTTGTGAAGTAACCGTGAAGAGGCTGTCTGGTTTCGTCCGGCCGGCGCTTCTTCGGTCCTTCGATGGAGAACGCTTCGGCGTCTATGGGGAACACTATCCGCACCTCACGGCCGGGATAGCGCCCTTTCACGATGCTCACCGCCCGGCATATGCTTTCAGCCTGCACTGCCACCCGCGAGAGGACCGCACCTTCGCGCACTTCCAGGGAAATCTTTATCATCCGTCTGTACCTTTATGAAGAGCCTCTGTTCTCTGTATGAGCGCCCGATCTTTGGACATGGCCCGGCGGGATACGGCGACCAGGAAGGCACTCTCGAAAGGAGGGCTCGGGAAGGCGGTATTTGGAGTGTTGGGTGGGGAAAGGAGATGCCGCCGAATCCCGAGCTCTTCGATGGCGCACCGCCGGCGAGGCAGGCAGCAGGGGAAAGAGTGCTGCTCTTGTGTAGGCGCCGACGACCATCTCGCAGAGGAGTATGCTCCGCATTCACCGGGTTGCCATCGGACTTCTCGACTATTCGCAGCCGGTAATAGTGGCTAGGGCGATTGCCCTACTAAACGCTCGTCAAGGCTCCGCTCTGGCCCTGTGTGCTACTCGCCGGATGGCTTACGCGGGTCGCGCGATCCCGATACGGCCTGGGCTGCCAGCACATCTCTACGGTATCAGGCGAGAGCTTCGCGGGTTCAGCGGCATCCCTCAGTTAAAGGACACTTCTGCCTTGCGTTCGGGAAGGGAGCCGCATCCGTCAGTGTGGTACTCTTTGGGTCGGTAAACGCACGAACTAGGGTGCTATCGTGACCCCGCCTGTCAAGAAAGTTCAGCGCATCACCCCGTCGTCTAGCAAAGACAGAGGCGAAGTAGAACGCCTGGCGGCGCTCGAATACTTGAGAGCGGTCCAGCCCGAGGTTGACCACGTCCTCCAGGAGCTGGTAGACGAGGTGCGTGGCGTGTTCGGCACGGACCTTTGTCTGGTCGACCTTGCTCTCACCGAGGTGCAGTACTTCAGGGCCTGGTCGGGAGAGCTGCCCCCGGATAAAGCCGAAGCGAGGCAAGACTCCATCGAGAACAGCATGTGCCAGTACGTGGTGAACAGTGAGATGCCGTTCGTCGTAGAAGACTTCCTGGCTACCGAAGAGTTCAGAGAGCAATACTGGCACGTAAATTACGGCATCCGCTTTTACGCTGGGACTCCACTAATTACCTCCGCAGGGCCCACTATCGGCACCCTTTGCCTGCTCAGCACCCAGTCTGTCGAATTCGGCAAAGAGCAGATGAGGCTGCTTGGGGCGTTTGCCCGGGCGGTGGTCGGACGGCTGGAGCTGCTCGGGGCGCTGGAGCGCGAGCAGGCCGCCAGGGAGGAAGAGGCGAAGCGTAGCCAGGAACTGCAGAACACGCTGGATAGCCTCTCCGCGCACATAGCCATCCTCGACGAGTCAGGCGAAATCATCGCCGTGAATGAGGTGTGGAGGGCGTTCGCCGAGGCCAACGGGGGCGACCCGGGGAGGGTCTCCGAGGGCTCCAACTACTTGCGCGCTTGCGAATCGGCGACTGGCTCGAACGTCGAAGCAGCCGCCGCCTTCGCGAAGGGTATAAGGGAAGTGCTCTCCGGCCGGCGGGCGAACTTCGAGATGGAATACCCATGCCACTCGGCCACCGAGCGGCGCTGGTTTATAGGAAGGGTTACGCCGTATTTCTGCAACGAAGAGGCGTGGGCTGTGGTCGCCCACGAGAACATAACCGAGCGGAAGATAGCCGAAGAGGCTTTGCGGGATCAGAAGGTTCTGCTGGAGACGATCCTGGGGCAGGCAGCGGACGCCATTATCGTCTGCGACGACCAGGGAAGGTTCACGTTCGCCAACGC
>Ga0136616_10000530_pt1 | contig 18225 bp, 17 predicted proteins | sample AntDrymUQ2992106_2_FD_106648 | JGI IMG/M metagenome (GOLD analysis project Ga0136616, IMG submission 106648) | Polar desert sand microbial communities from Dry Valleys, Antarctica - metaG UQ299 (21.06) | ecosystem: Environmental > Terrestrial > Soil > Desert | place: Antarctica: Dry Valley...
CCCCGACCGGCGGGATGGGGCTCGGGATCGACCGCCTGCTGCGCCTCTTGACCGGTGAGCCGTCTCTGCGCCAGACCGTCACGTTCCCGCTGCTCCGGCCAGAGTGATCGCCGGCCGCGATCCAGACCCGGACCTCGCCTGTGGGTCCCTCCGGCTCGTCCGAGCACCAGGTTCAGCGTGGCGTCAGCAACTGCGGAAATAATGGGGCCGTGACGCGGCGTCGATCCCTCCTGCTGCTCGTGCTGGTTGCGGTCGTCGCGGCCACAGCATGGCTCGTCGTCTCTCCTCCGCCGTTCCTCGCGGAGGCCAGCCCGCGCGACCAGCCGTCGACCGTCGTCGGCGATCCCGTACCGCCAGTCGTCGATCTGCCGACCGTGCGGATCGCAGTGGCGGGGGACACCGGCACGGGTGACGCCGCCCAGGCAGCCACCGTCGAGCGGATGGTCTTGGAGAGCCAGCAGGACCCCTACGATGCCCTGCTCCTGCTCGGCGACCTGGTCTATCCGGACGGTGACGCGGCTCTGGTCGACCGAGTCGTCACCGAGCCGTTCGCGCCACTCGTGGACGGTGGAGCCGAGCTGCTGCCGGTGCTCGGCAACCACGACATCGTGAGCGGCGAGCAGCAGCAGATCCTGACCGCGCTCGGCCGGCAGACCCCCTGGTACGTCGAACTGGTCGGGCCGGTTCGAGTCGTGGTACTGGACTCCAATCAGGTCGAAGAACCTGCCCAGACCGAGTGGCTCCAAGACACTCTCGCCGAGCCGCAGCCGTCGGGGACGTGGACCGTGGTTGCGATGCACCACCCTGCGTACTCCGCCGGCAAGCACGGGTCCGAGCTGCCCGCGCGGGAGGCGTGGAGCCCACTGTTCGCAGCGGCGGACGTGCCGCTGGTCCTGGCCGGGCACGACCACGACTACCAACGCTCGACGCCTCAGGACGGGGTGACGTACGTGGTCTCCGGCGGTGGCGCGAAGATGCGCCCCACCGGCCGGGAGGACTTCACCGCGGTGAGCGCCTCGACGCTTCACTACCTGGACCTTCTCGTGTACGACGATCGACTCATCGGCCGAGCGATCGACCAGTCCGGGCACCTGGTGGACACCTTCACCCTCACCCGGTGAGACGACCCGGCGGTAACGGCAGCTACCGGGTCGGCTAGCCGATTCGCCCTCGATGGCCTGTTGCTTCCGACCGATAAGCGCGTAACCCGTCACTTCATCACGGCGAAGACGTGGGCGGGGTTGCGTCCACGCGCGCTAGACCCGCTAAACTACGCGCAACGCATTTGACGCCATCACTGGTTATCAATACGCGACCGGTGACGCGTCGTGCATTCCGGCTGCAGAGAGTGAGCGTGCCAACGATGGCGCAGAAGACCATGGTCGTGCTCGAGGATGACATCGAGGGTGGCGAGGCCGATGAAACTGTGCGGTTCTCGCTCGACGGTGTGAGCTACGAGATCGACCTGTCCGACAAGAATGCCGCCAAGCTCCGGGACGACTTCGCCAAGTACACCGGCCAGGGTCGCCGTCTCGGTGGGCGAAGCGCCCGAGGCCGTGGCGCCGGCAATCGTGGCGCCGGTCGCAACCGGAGCGCACAGGTCCGTGAGTGGGCTCGCAGCCAGGGCCTGAAGGTCTCCGACCGTGGCCGCATCCCAGCCGACATCCTGAACCAGTACGAGGCCGCGCACTGACAGCGTCCCAGCGCCGCACGAGACGCCGCCGCCGGTCCGATCCCAGGACCGGCGGCGGTGCCATGTTCGCTGCCGGCGTACGCGACGCGTGGAGGCGGGTCGGCCGGGCGGGAACACCAGCCCGCGCCTGCGCATTGACACAGTGCACGGCGAATCGGGCACCGGCCTCGACACAGCGTGCGCGCTGCGCTGTCGGCTGGCGCGGCTAGCATGCAAGCAACGAAGGTCGGCTGGGGCCCACGCCACACCTGATCAATCGGCGTCTGGCAAGGAGCGCACGCGATGTTCGAGAGATTTACCGACCGCGCACGGCGGGTGGTGGTCCTGGCGCAAGAAGAGGCCAGGATGCTCAACCACAACTACATCGGGACCGAGCACATCCTGCTCGGGCTCATCCACGAGGGAGAGGGCGTTGCCGCCAAGGCGCTCGAGAGCCTCGGGATCTCCCTCGATGCCGTCCGGCAGCAGGCCGAGGACATCATCGGCAAGGGCCAGCAGGCGCCGTCGGGCCACATCCCGTTCACACCGCGAGCGAAGAAGGTCCTCGAGCTGTCTCTTCGTGAGGCGCTCCAGCTCGGCCACAACTACATCGGCACCGAGCACATCCTGCTCGGGCTGATCCGCGAGGGCGAGGGCGTTGCCGCGCAGGTGCTGATCAAGCTCGGCGCTGATCTCAACCGGGTCCGCCAGCAGGTCCTGCAGCTGCTGTCCGGGTACCAGGGCAAGGAAGCCGCTACAGCCGGGGCGCCGGCCGAGGGCACCCCGTCCACCTCGCTCGTGCTCGACCAGTTCGGCCGCAACCTCACGCAGGCTGCCCGCGAGGGCAAGCTCGACCCGGTCATCGGGCGCGAGAAGGAGATCGAGCGCGTGATGCAGGTCCTCTCGCGGCGGACCAAGAACAACCCGGTGCTCATCGGCGAGCCCGGGGTCGGCAAGACCGCGATCGTCGAAGGTCTCTCGCAGAACATCGTCAAGGGCGAGGTGCCCGAGACGCTCAAGGACAAGCAGCTCTACACGCTCGACCTCGGTGCGCTCGTTGCCGGCAGCCGCTACCGCGGTGACTTCGAGGAGCGCCTGAAGAAGGTTTTGAAGGAGATCCGTACGCGCGGTGACATCGTGCTGTTCATCGACGAGCTGCACACCCTCGTCGGTGCGGGTGCGGCCGAGGGCGCGATCGACGCGGCGAGCATCTTGAAGCCCATGCTGGCCCGCGGCGAGCTGCAGACGATCGGCGCGACGACGCTTGACGAGTACCGCAAGTACCTCGAGAAGGACGCCGCGCTCGAGCGCCGTTTCCAGCCGATCCAGGTCGCCGAGCCGACGCTCTCGCACACGATCGAGATCCTCAAGGGCCTCCGAGACCGGTACGAGGCCCACCACCGCGTCTCGATCACCGACGCTGCCCTGGTCGCCGCGGCTACGCTCGCCGACCGCTACGTCTCCGACCGGTTCCTCCCGGACAAGGCGATCGACCTCATCGACGAGGCTGGCTCCCGGATGCGGATCCGTCGCATGACCGCGCCGCCGGACCTCCGCGAGTTCGACGAGCGGATCGCCGGCGTCCGCCGGGAGAAGGAGTCGGCGATCGACGCGCAAGACTTCGAGAAGGCGGCCAGCCTCCGCGACCAGGAGAAGCAGCTGCTCAACCAAAAGGCCGAACGAGAGAAGCAGTGGAAGGCCGGCGACATGGACGTCGTCGCCGAGGTGGACGAAGAGCTCATTGCCGAGGTCCTCGCGATCGCGACCGGCATCCCGGTGTTCAAGCTGACCGAGGAGGAGACGTCCCGGCTCCTGCGCATGGAGGACGAGCTCCACAAGCGGATCATCGGCCAGGAGCAGGCGATCAAGGCGCTGTCCCAGGCGATCCGCCGGACCCGCGCCGGGCTGAAGGACCCCAAGCGTCCGGGTGGATCGTTCGTCTTCGCCGGGCCATCCGGCGTCGGCAAGACCGAGCTGTCCAAGACGCTCGCGGAGTTCCTGTTCGGCGACGAGGACTCACTCATCCAGCTCGACATGAGCGAGTTCTCCGAGAAGCACACGGTTTCGCGGCTGTTCGGCTCCCCGCCCGGCTATGTCGGGTACGAGGAAGGCGGACAGCTCACCGAGAAGGTGCGGCGCAAGCCATTCTCGGTGGTCCTGTTCGACGAGGTGGAGAAGGCGCACCCGGACATCTTCAACTCGCTCCTGCAGATCCTCGAGGACGGCCGCCTGACCGACTCGCAGGGGCGCGTGGTCGACTTCAAGAACACCGTGATCATCATGACCACGAACCTCGGCACTCGCGACATTGCGAAGGGCATGAACCTCGGGTTCTCGATGACGACTGACGCGGGTGGCTCGTACGAGCGGATGAAGAGCAAGGTGCAGGACGAGCTCAAGCAGCACTTCCGCCCCGAGTTCCTCAACCGGATCGACGACGTCGTCGTGTTCCACACGCTCTCGCAGGAAGAGATCGTCCGCATCGTCGATCTCATGATCGCCAGGCTCGACGACCGGTTGCGCGACAAGGACATGGGTATCGAGCTCACGACCGCCGCGAAGCATCTGCTGGCCGAGCGCGGGTTCGATCCGGTGCTCGGTGCCCGGCCGTTGCGACGAGCCATCCAGCGTGAGATCGAGGACCCGCTGTCGGAGAAGATCCTCTTCGGTGAGCTGAAGGCCGGCGAGATCATCCTCGTCGGTGCCGAAGGCGGCGTCGACGGACTGGGCCGCGACGCGACGTTCACGTTCAAGGGTGAGCCGAAGTCCGTGCTGCCCGAGGTTCCCGACCTGCCCGTGGAGACCGCCGCACCGCAGGACTGATCCGCGCACCTCACAAGGAGACCACCGGACGACCAGAGCAGCCCGACGCCTCGGCGCCGTGCTCTGGTCGTGCTGGGCCTCAGGGCAGGAGCGGCTGGGCGAAGAACGCGTTCGACGGCCCGCGGTAGAGCAGCACCAGCGCCGCCGCCCCGCTGACGATCACCAACGCGTGCACGGCGATCGCCACGCCGCCGGACCCCAGCAGACCGACCACCGAGAACAGCAGTGCGACGCCGACCACCACGGTGGCCATCACGCGGGCCCACCGCCGACCGCGAGTGAGGTTGATCGCAGCGAAGATCCCGGCCACGCCGACCACCCCGCCGACGACGACGGCGATCACCACGAGCCCGTTCACCGCAGCGACGATCTCGGCGTCGGACAAGTTCGTGTCGCTCTCCTGGGAGGCGACGATCGCCGCCTCACGGGTGAGGATCGCAGAGGTCGCCAGGAGCGGGTAGCAGAGGCTGATCACGTACACGCCGAGCGCGGCTCGGCGCACCTCGACCGGACGCCGGACACCATCGGTCGTCAGCGGGGAGCCCTGGCCGCCTGGAAGAACTCGCTCGACGGACGTCGCCAGGCGAAGAAGAGGAACGCCGCGCCGAGGGCCAGGCTGATCACCAGTGAGACCAACGACGCCCCGCTGATCTGGCCGGTGCCCAGGCCCAGCAGGCTGAACAGCAGGCCGATGCCGATCAGGACAGTCGGCACGATGCGGGCCCAGTTGCGACCCTCGAGCATCTTTCGGCCGCACAGGAAGTACAGGAACGCAAAGGCGAGCGCGAAGATCGATGCGAAGATGAGGCCACCGGTCACAGCCGTCGAGATCTCGGCATCGGTGAGGGTGGGGGTCGCGTCCCGGACGGCGTCCTCGATGGTGAAGAACGAGATCACCAGACCGACCAAGCCCCATGCGGCCGTGATGTACAGGATGGTCGCAGCCCTCTGCACCTCCTGCGGTGGCTCGGGTCGAGCGGCGAACGCCTCACCCGCCGATGGTGGCGGCATCGAACCGTACGGGTGCGCGCCCTCGTCGGGGGTGCTGCGATCGGACTGGTATCCGCTCATGTGACCTCCTGTGGATGCCCGGTGCTCGCACGTACCGATTGGTCAGGATAGCGACGAGCTCACGGCGCGATCGCTGCGCCGATCGGCAGGTTGCGGGCGCCGATTGCCATCACCAGGTGGTTCGGTGGCGGCGGCGCGGGTACCCGCCGGGCTGCGGTGAGGGCGGGTAGTCGTAGCTCATCGGGCCGTCCCCTCTGGGCGGCGCGTCGTGCGTCCGCCGGTCCGTCGCGGAGCGTACGCGCCTCCTACCGTTGACGTACGGTTTCGCGAGAACTGCCCGGCATCCGCTGGTTTGGCCTCGCCGGGTCGGGCTGCGCGCTGGTCAGCGCCGGGACGAGACCGTCTGCGACCAGGCTCGCGAAGGCACGCTCGCGCTGGTCGTCGATGGGCCAGACCGCCGCTAGGGCGGCGGGGGTGACCGGACCCACGGCGTCCCGAAGGGCGGCGAGAAGGCGACCGCGTACCTCCCGGTCCGTACCCGGGTAGCGCTGCCGTAGACGGGCTGGACCGTCGTACGGCGGCGCGCCGGCGCGCTGCCAGGCGCACGCGTCGAGCACCGGGCATCGCTCGCAGCGCGGCGCGCGCGAGGTGCAGACGAGCGCGCCGAGCTCCATGGTCGCGACTGCCCACCGCGGGCCGAGCGGATCTGGCGGCGCGAGGGCTTCGGCTCGCTCGCGCTCGGCCCTGGTGACTGCAGGCGGCGGCAGCGCCTCGCCGCCGACCAGCCGGCCCAGGACACGCCGCACGTTCGTGTCGAGCACGACGTGGCGTCCCCCGAATGCGAACGAGGCGATGGCAGCCGCGGTGTAGTCGCCGATCCCGGGCAGTGCGCGCAGGTCCGCGTACGACGACGGCACCTCGCCGCCGTGCCGCTCGACCATGACAGCGGCGGCGGCATGCAGCCGCAGCGCCCGGCGCGGATAACCCAGACGTCCCCACTGCCGCACCGCGTCACCCGGCGCCGCCGCGGCGAGCTCGGCCGGGGTCGGCCAGCGCTCGAGCCACAGCACGTACGCCGGGAGCACGCGGTCGACCCGGGTCTGCTGAAGCATGAACTCGCTGACCACGACTCCCCACGCAGCCGTACCCGGACGGCGCCAGGGCAGGTCGCGCGCGTGCTCGTCGTACCACGCGAGCACGCGCTCGTGCAGGGTCGACGTCGTGGTCAGCACCCGCGTCAGGCTCAGACGTAGCGCTCGAGGATGCTGGCCTCGGCGAGCCGGGACAGGCCCTCGCGGACGGTTCGCGCCCGGTTCTCACCGACCCCCTCGACGGTCTGCAGGTCGTCGACGGTCGCGGCGAGCAACTTCTGCAGCCCGCCGAAGTGCTCGACGAGCCGTTCGACGACCGCCCCTGGCAGCCGTGGGACCTTCGCGAGCAGGCGGTACCCGCGCGGGCTGACCGCCGCGTCGAGCGACTCGCCGACACCGACGAAACCGAGCACGCGAGCCACCGCCGTGAGATCGAGAAGCTCCTCCGAGCTCACGCCGGCGAGGGCCTCGAGCACCCGAAGCGGTTCGAGCTCGCGCCGACCGGACGGCGGTGGTGCGTAGTCGCGAACGACGAGGTCCTGCTCGAGATCGACCCCGCCGATCAGCTCGTCGAGCTGCAGTGCGATCAACCGGCCGTCGGTGCCGAGCTCGACGACGTCCCAGTCGATCTCGGTCGCGATCCGTCCCACCATCACCAGCCGCTGGGCCACGGTGCAGACGTCGCGTACCGTCACCAAGTCCTCGATCTCGAGCGCGGACAGCGTGCGCGACACCTCGTCGAGCCGCATCTTGTAGCGCTCGAGCGTCGCCAGCGCCTGGTTCGCGCGCGACAGGATGCGGGCGGAGCCCTCGATGACGTGCCGCTGATCGCGGAGGTAAAGGGCGATCATGAGCATCGACTGGCTGACGGAGACGACCGGTAGCCCGGTCTGCTTCGCGACGCGTTCCGCCGTACGGTGACGCGTGCCTGACTCTGTGGTCAGGATCGAGGGGTCCGGGACGAGCTGCACGTTCGCCCGGAGGATCCGGCTCGCCTCGCGGTCGACGATGATCGCGCCGTCCATCTTCGCCAGCTCGCGCAACCCGGTCGCGGTGAACGGGACGTCGAGGGCGAACCCGCCCGTGCAGATGGAGTCCACGGTCCGGTCGTGGCCGAGCACGATCAGCGCACCGGTCCGGCCGCGCAGGATCCGCTCGAGACCCTCCCGCAGCTCGGTTCCGGGGGCGACCGCGGCCAGCGTGCTCCGCATCGCCGCCTGGACGGCTTCCTTGTCGCTCGTTGCCACGCCGGCACTTTATCCGTGGATGCGCGGGATCCCGGTTCGGTCCAACGGCGTGGGGGTCTCGACGGGACGTGGTGGTGGCGTCGCCACCTGGGTGAGCCGCCGCAGTGCGGAGTGGACGTCTGGCACCTCGACCACCTCGATGCCGCTCGGGTAGGGACCACTGCCGGGTGGCACGAGCGCGCGGGTGAAGCCGAGCCGCTGCGCCTCCTCCAGCCGCCGGCGCACCCCGGTCACCCGGCGGATCTCGCCGGTCAGGCCGACCTCACCGATCGCGACCACGCCGTCGGCGAGCGGTCGTTCGACGTACGCGCTCGCGACGGCCAGCGCCGTGGCGAGGTCCGACGCCGGCTCGGTGAGCCGGACCCCGCCCACGGTGGCGACGTACACGTCGTTGCGCCCGACCGGCACCCCGCCGCGCTTGTCCAGGACGGCGAGCACCATGGCGATCCGGGCGGAGTCCAGACCAGAGCTCGCTCGCCGCGGCGAGGCAAGCGTCGACTCGGTGACGAGCGCTTGCAGCTCGGCCACGATCGGTCGGCGACCCTCGAGCGACACCGTCACGCAGGTCCCGGCGACCGGCTCAGCCCGATCGGCCAGAAACAGGCCGCCCGGGTCGGCGATGCCGTCGATCCCGGTGTCGTGGAGGTCGAAGCAGCCGACCTCGTCAGCGGATCCGAAACGGTTCTTCATCGCCCGGACCATGCGCAGGCGGCTGTGCCGTTCGCCCTCGAAGGACAGCACGACGTCGACGAGGTGCTCGAGCAGACGCGGACCGGCGACCGAGCCGTCCTTGGTGACGTGACCGACGAGGACCGTCGCGATCGCTCGTTGCTTCGCGATCCGGGTGATCGCCGCGGCGCAGGCTCGGACCTGGGTGACGCCGCCGGCCCCACCGTCGATGCCCGGAGCCACCATGGTCTGCACCGAGTCGATCACAAGCAGGGCCGGCGACACCGCCTCGATGTGCGTGAGCGCGGCGGCGAGGTCTGTCTCGGCGGCAAGGTAGAGGTGCTTGCTGGCCGCGCCGATGCGCTCGGCCCGGAGCCGAACCTGGGCGGCGGACTCCTCGCCGGTGATGATCAGGCTCGGCGCGGCCGCCGACGCGCACCGGGCCGCGACGTCGAGCAGCAACGTCGACTTGCCGACGCCGGGCTCGCCGGCCAGGAGGACCACTCCACCGGGCACCACTCCGCCGCCCAGCACGCGGTCGAGCTCGGGCACCCCCGTCGGTCTCGCCATCGCCGCGGCCACGTCGATGTCGGGCATGGCCAACGCTGGTGCGGACACCGGACCGGCGACGACCTGGCGGAACGGCTGGGCACCCACCTCTTCGAGCGCGCCCCAGGCCTGGCACTCGCCACACCGACCGGCCCAACGCTGGCTCTGCCACCCGCACTCACCGCACCGGTAGGCCGGTCGCCCGCTCGTCCTCGCCATGAGCGCCACCGTACGGGCCGGGTCCGACGAGAACCTGGACGTACCAGCCTGCCTGTGGAGTTGCGTTCGGGGGGGTGTGGGCGCCGAGCGGCAGCCCTGAGCAGGCACCTCTGCGGAGCAACCTCAGCGGGAGCTATCTCAGGGGTGCGGATCGGCCGGGTGCGGCGCGACCCGCGTCGACCTGCGCTGGCGCATCCGCTGCTCGCAGTGCGCCACGAGCTCGCCGTAGGCCGCGTCCCCCATCAGCTCGCGCAGCTCGCGCTCGCACGAGCGGAACACCGGATCCGGCGCGACGTGCGCCTCGGTGTTGCCGCTGCAGTACCAGTCCAGGTCGTGGCCGCCGGCACCCCACCCGCGGCGGTCGTACTCGCTGATCGTCACGACCAGAGTCTGGGTGCCGTCTGGCCGGTCGACCCGGTCGTACGTCCGGCGGATGGGCAGCTGCCAGCACACGTCGGGCTTGGTCTCGACCGGGTGCCGCCCGGTCCGGAGCGCCAGTGCATGCAGCGCGCAACCGGCGCCCCCGATGAACCCGGGGCGGTTCAGGAACACGCATGCGCCGTCGACCACCCTGGTCTTGCGCGCGCCGCCACCATCGGTCTCGGTCCAGCTCGGTCGACGCGCTCCGACGGCGTGCTGCTGCCACAAGTCCGGCGTGAGCTCGCCGACGAACGCCCGGACGCGTCGCTCGTCGGCCCGGTCGGAGAAGTGGGCGCCGAGCGTGCAGCACCCCGCGTCGGGCTCCTCGGCGTAGATGCCCCGGCACCCGGCGCCGAAGATGCAGGCCCAGGACGATGTCAGCCAGGTCAGGTCGCAGCGAAAGACCTGATCTACGTCGTCCGGGTCGGCGAAGTCCACCCACGCGCGGGGGAAGTCCAGCTCGACCTCGGGCATGCACGGCAGCCTACGTTGCAACCGATGACCGTCGGTCCGCGAGGATGTGGTCATGGAACCGCGCAGGCTGGGCGTGCTGGACGTCGGCTCGAACACCGTCCACCTGCTCGTGGTCGACGCCCGACCAGGAGCCCGGCCATGGCCGACGTACTCGTACAAGACCGATCTGCGGCTCGCTGAGCTGCTCGATGACGCGGGCCGGGTCAAGAGCGCGGCCAGCGAACGGCTGATCAGGACGATCAGCACGTGCTTGCAGGTGGCGGAGGACCAGGGGGTCGAGCAGCTGCTCGCGTTCGCCACGTCCGCACTTCGTGAAGCCAAGAACGGGGCCGAGCTCCTGCGTCGGGTGCGCAAGGCCACCGGTGTCGACCTCGTGGTCCTGTCTGGAGCGGACGAGGCCAAGCTGACCTTCCTGGCCGCGAGACGCTGGTACGGATGGTCCGCCGGCCGGCTGCTCGTCCTCGACATCGGTGGCGGGTCCCTGGAGATCGCCGCCGGCGAGCACGAGTACCCCGATGTCACGATCTCGTTGCCGCTCGGCGCGGGGCGGGTCACCCGCGAACGCCTCGAGGGACAGGACCCGCCGGCCCCGGACCGGCTGCACAAGGTGCGCAAGGAGATCCGCCAGGAGATCGCCCGCGCGATCGGCGAGGTCCTGCGCGGGGGGCCGCCGGGGCGGGGGGTGGCCACCTCGAAGACGTTCCGCCAGCTGGCCAGGATCACGGGCGCTGCGCCGTCGAGCGACGGCCCGTACATCCCTCGAGTGCTCCATCGGGTCGACCTCGACGAGTGGCTGGCGAAGCTGTCTACGATGAGCGGTGCGGAGCGCGCCGCACTCCCCGGCGTCTCCCCGACCCGTGCCCCGCAGCTGCTCGCCGGCGCGTTGGTGGCCGACGCCGTCCTGCACCTGCTCGACCTCGAGCAGGTCGACATCTGTCCCTGGGCCCTGCGCGAGGGCGTCATCCTCCGCCGGCTCGACCAGCTCGCCGACAGCGGCTGACGAGCCCACCACGGTCGGCCCGCCGCCCCGCGGCCACCGCACCTACGCTGGCGGGATGGCGAAGCGGGGCGGGGATCCGGGCGCCGGCGGCGGACGGGTGGTGCACTCCGCGCCGGCAAAGGTCGCGCTGTCGACGTCTGCGGCGTACCCCGCGACCGCCCTGGCGTTCGAGCTCGCCAGCCGGCTCGGGTACGACGGGGTCGAGGTCATGGTCGGGATCGACACGGTCAGCCAAGACGCGGACGCGCTCGCCGCGCTGTCGGAGCACTACGAGATGCCGGTGCTCTCCATCCACGCGCCGACGCTGCTCCTGACGCAGCGGGTCTGGGGCACCGATCCATGGGGCAAGATCGACAAGTCGCGTGAGGTGGCGGCCCGGCTGGGAGCGAGCACGGTCGTCGCACACCCCCCGTTCCGGTGGCAGCGCGCGTACGCCGCGGAGTTCGTCGAGGGCATCGCCGCCCGCAACGACGAGGGCGGGCCGGTCGTGAGCGTGGAGAACATGTTCCCCTGGCGCGCGGGCAGCCGGGAGATGCTCATGTACGCCCCGGGCTGGGACCCGCGCGACGCCGACTACCAGGCGGTGACCCTCGACCTGTCGCACACCGCGGTGTCCGGTTCCGACGCGATGGCGATGGCCGAGGACCTCGGCGAGCGCCTGTCGCACGTCCACCTGGCTGACGGCAGCGGCTCGCCTCGGGACGAGCACCTCGTCCCCGGCCGGGGCCACCAGCCGTGCGCGGAGCTGCTGGACTGGCTGGCCCGTCGCTGGTTCACCGGCACGGTCGTGGTCGAGGTGAGCACACGAGGTGCGGTCGACCGCGACGAGCAGGAGTCCGATCTCGCCGAGGCGCTCGCGTACGCCCGGCTCAACCTCGTGGTGCCGGCCGACCGCTACGCGGGTCCATGACCGCCCGGACCGCGGGCACCGGGAGGTCCCGAGGCCGGCCGACCGGCGGCACCGACGCCCGGGCGAAGATCCTCGCGTCGGCCCGGACAGCGTTCGCAGATCGCGGGTACGACGGCGCGACCATCCGGGCGATCGCCGGTGCGGCCGGCGTGGACCCGGCGCTCGTGCACCACTACTTCGGCAGCAAGGAGAGGCTTTTCGTCGAGGTGGTGCAGTTCCCCGTGGCCCCGGCCGACTTCCTGCCGGACGTGCTCGCCGAGGGGCCGGGCCAGCTCGGCGAGCGGATCGCTCGCACGTTCCTGGCGCTGGGCGAGGACCCGAGCACGCGAGACGCGCTGATCGCGATGGTGAGGTCGGCGGTCACCAGCCCGGCCAGCGCGGCGATGCTCCGGGAGTTCATCAGTCGTGGACCGCTGAGCAAGATCGCCGCGACCCTTGACGGGCCTGACGCGCGACTCCGGGTCGAGCTCGCGATGGCGCAGGTGGTCGGTGTCGTGCTGTCCCGGTACGTGCTGCGCCTCGAGCCGCTGGCCAGCGCGGACCAGGAGGAAGTCCTGGCGTACCTCGCTCCGACCCTGCAGCGCTACCTCACCCCCTGACCGCCGAAGCAGATCGTCAGACCACCTTGACGGCGGTTCGGCTCCGGCTATTATTCAACACATGGCGAATAACGTGGTCGTGCAGGTTCGTGGCCTTCGCGTGGTCCGCGGTGGCGCGGTGGTCCTGCCGGACCTAACCCTCGAGGTCCGGGCCGGAGGTGTGACCGGGCTGCTCGGCCCGAGCGGGAGCGGCAAGTCGACGTTGATCCGCTCGATCGTCGGGGTCCAGGTCGTCGACAGCGGCACCGTCCAGGTGCTCGGTCGACCAGCCGGCGACGCGAGGCTGCGGACCCGGGTCGGGTACGTGACCCAGTCACCGAGCGTCTACGCGGACCTCACGGTGCGCGAGAACCTCTCGTACTTCGCCGCTGTGCTGGGCGCTCCCCGCTCGCACGTCGACCGGGTCATGCACGAGGTCGCGCTCGAGTCGCAAGCTCGCGTCCTCGCCGGCCGGCTCTCCGGTGGCCAGCGCTCGCGCGTCTCGCTCGCCGCCGCACTGCTGGGGTCACCCGAGCTGCTGGTGCTCGACGAGCCCACCGTCGGTCTGGATCCCGTACTCAGGCGCGACCTCTGGGACCAGTTCCACCGGCTGGCCGCCCGGGGCGTCGGCGTGCTCGTCTCGAGCCACGTCATGGACGAGGCGAGCCGGTGCGACCGGCTGCTGCTCCTGCGCGAAGGCCGGCTGCTCGCCGACGACGAGCCCGCCGCGCTCTTGGCCCGGACCGGCGGGCGCGACGTGGAGCACGCGTTCCTGCGCCTGTGCGACGAGACGGAGGTGGCCGCATGAGCACCCGGGTGACGCTGGCAACCGCCGGCCGGGTCCTCCGCCAGCTCCGGCACGACCACCGGACGCTCGCACTGCTGCTCGCCGTGCCGTCCCTGCTGCTCACGCTCCTGTGGTGGATCTACGACGAGCGTTCTCCGCAGGTCTTCGACCGCGTCGGTGGGGTGCTCGTCTGCCTGTTCCCGTTCCTCGTGATGTTTCTCGTCACCAGCATCGCGACCCTGCGCGAGCGCTCGTCCGGCACCCTCGAACGGCTCTTCACGATGCCGATGGGCAAGGCCGACCTGCTGCTCGGCTACGCCATCGGGTTCGGGCTGGTGGCGCTCCTGCAGGCCGGAGTCGCAGTGACGGTCGCGGTCTGGCCCCTCGATCTCGACCTCACCGGTAGCCCCTGGCTGCTGCTCGTGATCGCGGTGGCCGACGCGCTCCTCGGCGTGGCGCTCGGGCTCTTCGTGAGCGCGTTCGCACGCACCGAGTTCCAGGCCGTGCAGTTCATGCCGGTCGTCGTGCTCCCGCAGTTCCTGCTCGGTGGTTTTCTCGTGCCGCGGGAGCAGATGCCCAGACTGCTCGAGCTGCTCTCGGACGTGCTCCCGCTCTCGTACGCGATCGACGCCGCCCGGCTGGTGACGGCGACGCCGGACCTCACGGCGCAGCTCGGCCGTGACCTCGGGGTCGTGTTCGGCGTCGCCATCGCCCTGCTCGGCCTCGGTGCGGCGACGCTGCGGCGACGCACGCCGTAGTCGGGTCGACGCGAACCGCGGCTCATCGACCCGGTCCCACCGCGCCGACGGGGCGGTTGCCCGTGAGGCGAGCGCCGGCCAGGTCGGCTGACCACGCTCAGGTGGCACGACCTGTCGACGGATCCGCTCACGAGCCGACTGCTCGCGCCACTTGAGGTGGAGGGCTGGTCGACGCACCCGCCGAGTGGTCGGGGAGGCGCATGCGCTCGTGGTGGTGCCAACCGGTGGATCCAGGCTCAGGTGACGGCGGCGAACTTCTCGACGGCGTTGGTGGTGCCGGCCACGATGAGCAGGTCACCAGCGTGCACGTCGGTCTCGGGCCGGGCGTAGGTGAAGTCTTGGCCCGGTCGCTTCACCCCGACGATCGTCACGCCGTACTTCGACCGCAGCGCGCTCTCGCCCAGCGTCCTGTCGTGCGCCTCCGCCGGCGCCTTGGTCTTGACGATCGCGAAGTCGTCGTCGAACTCGATGAAATCGATCATCTTCCCGGTGAGCAGGTGCGCGACCCGCTCGCCGACCTCGGCCTCCGGAAAGACGACGTGGGTCGCGCCGATCCGCTCGAGGATCCGGCCGTGGGCCCGGGTGATCGCCTTGGCCCACACCTCCTTGACGCCGAGGTCGATCAGCGCGCCGGTCGCCAGCACGCTGGCCTCGATGTCGCTGCCGATCGCGACCACCGCGACGTCCAGGTGGTGCGCACCGATCTGACGCAGCGCTGCTTCACTGGTGGCGTCGGCTTGGACGACGTGCGTGAGCACGCCGGAAAACTCCTGGACCAGCTCCATGTTCGAGTCGACCGCGAGCACCTCGTGGCCGAGCCGGGACAGCGCGAGCGAGATCGAGCTGCCGAACCGGCCGAGGCCGACCACCAGGACGCTGCTGTCGTGCAGCTTGTCACCCAACGATGGGTCGCTCCTCCGGTAGCCGGTACAGACGTCGGCGCTCGCGCAGAGCGAGGGCCGAGGCCAGTGTGATGGTTCCGAGCCGCCCGATGAACATCAGCGCGACCAGGATGTAGTGAGCCTGCGGCGAGACGAAGGGCAGTGCACCTGTCGACAGACCCGACGTCGAGAACGCAGAGGTGACCTCGAACAGCGCGACGTCCATCGTAAGGTCGGTCACCGCCAAAACTGCGAACGTGCCCGCCGCCACCACGGCGACGCCGAGCAGCGCCACGCTGATCGCCTGTCGGATCGCCGCCGACGGGATGCGCCGGCCGAACGCGTCGACGTCCGGGTCACCGCGCGCCTCCGACACGATCGCGAAGAACAGCAGCAAGAACGTGGTGATCTTGATACCGCCGGCGACGCCGGCCGATCCACCACCGATGAACATGAGGATGTCGGTGGCGAGCAGGGTCGTCGAGTTGGCATCGCCGAAGTCGAATGTCGAGAAGCCGCCGCTGCGCGGGGTGACGGCGGCGAAGAAGCCGTTCAGGATGGTTGCGGGCGTGCTGAAGGACCCGAGCGTCCGCGGGTTGGTCCACTCCAACGCGGTGAGCACGACCGCGCCGCCGATGAGCAGGAGGGCGGTGCCGCTCAGGACGATCTTCGCGTGGATGGACCACTGGCGCGGGTTCTGCCACTTGTGCCGCAGCTCGAACAGCACCGGGAAACCGAGGCTGCCGAGGATGATCGCGAGCGCGATGGGCAGCAGTATGACCGGGTCGAGTGCGTACCCGGCAAGACTGTCCGACCACAACGCGAAGCCGGCGTGGTTGAACGCCGCGATGGCGTGGAACACACCGAGGTACGCGGCGTCGGCGAGCGACTCGCCGTACCCGAGCCAGAGGCGCAACGTGAGCCCTGCGGCCAGCAGGCCTTCTACCACGAGGTTCACGAGGGCGACGCCGATCAGCACCCGACGGACGTCGCCGAGATCGAGCGTCTTCGTCTCGGCCTGGGCCACGAGCGACGTGCTGATGCCCAGTCGGCGGCTCACCAGCAGCGCCAGAAGTGAGGCCAGTGCGGTGATCCCGAGGCCGCCGAGCTGGAACCCGACCACGAGGGTGACCTCGCCGAACGTCGACCAGGTCGAGGCGGTGTCGGCGATGGTGAGACCAGTCACGCAGACGGCGGAGGTGGCGGTGAACAGGGCGATCCGGAAGCCGACCGAGCTGCCGTCCGCGCCGGCGATCGGCAGCGCGAGAAGCACCGTGAACACACTCACCCCGGCGGCGAACAGCGCGACGATGACCCGCGCCGGCGAGGCCAGGATCTTGGCCCGACGCCGGATCCGGCGGCGAACGACCTCACCTGCCACGCCGTGCCCATCGGGGTGCCCGGAGCCGTTGCCCACGATGGGGCACGCTAGCGGGCGCGGGCCGGCACCGCGCGTAGCCTGTGCTCGGTCGATCTTCTGTCGTCCGGTCGGGAGGGTGGATCTCGTGCTTCGCGACGCACTGCTGCTGGCCGCCCGGAGCCCGCGTATCGAGCGGATGATCACGACCCTGCCCGTCACGCGCCACGTGGTCGAGCGGTACGTCCCGGGTGACGGGATCGAAGACGCGGTCCGGGCCACCAAGGAGCTCGCCGCCGACGGACTGAAGAGCACGCTGGACTTCCTCGGCGAGGACGTCGAGACAACGGAGCAAGCGGCCGCGACGGTCGACGCCTACCTCCGCCTGCTCGCGCGGCTGGGGTCGGCCGGCCTCACCCAGCACGCCGAGGTCTCGGTGAAGCTGTCGGCCGTGGGCCTGGCGCTCCCCGGCGGTGAGCGGATCGCGCTCGAGCACGCCCGGACGATCTGCAACGGTGCCCGCGCCGGCAGCACGACGGTCACGCTCGACATGGAGGACCACACGACCACCGACGCGACGCTTGCGGTGCTGGCCGAGCTTCGGCAGGACTTTCCGGACACGGGTGCGGTGCTGCAGTCCTACCTGCACCGGACCGAGGACGACTGCCGGTCATTGACCGGTGTCGGCTCCCGGGTCCGGCTCTGCAAGGGCGCGTACGACGAGCCGGCCGAGGTGGCCTACCAGTCCAAGCGCGACGTCGATCTCTCGTACGTGCGCTGCCTCAAGGTGCTGCTGGCCGGCGAGGGCTACCCCATGGTGGCCTCGCACGACCCGCGGATGGTGGAGATCACAGGTGCACTTGCCGCCCGCCATGGCCGGAAGGCGAACTCGTTCGAGTACCAGATGCTCTACGGCATCCGGCCCAACGAGCAGCGGCGGCTGGCCCGGGAGGGCGCGACGGTTCGGGTCTACCTCCCGTTCGGCACCCAGTGGTACGGCTACCTCATGCGACGCCTCGCCGAGCGGCCGGCCAACGTGGTCTTCTTCCTCCGCTCGCTGGTGAGCAAGTCGTGAGCCGCACCGTCGCGGTGGTCGGCGCCGGGAAGATGGGCGAGACACTCCTGTCCGGGCTGCTCCGGGCCGGCTGGCCGCCCGGTCGCCTGATCGCCACCGCGCGCCGCCCCGACCGCGCTGCCGAGCTTGCGCAGCGGTACGGCATCGAGGTGCCTGACAACGCCGAGGCGGTGGCCAACGCCGACGTCGTCGTGCTGGCGGTCAAGCCGCAGGACATGGCTGCGTTGCTCGCGGAGCTCGGATCCCAGGTACCGGTCGACAAGCTGGTCATGTCGATCGCGGCTGGCATCCCGACCGCGTTCATCGAGCGGCACCTGGCGCCGGAGACACCGGTCATCCGCGTGATGACGAACACGCCGGCGCTCGTGGACGAGGCGATGTCGGCCATCTCGGCCGGCGCCCACGCGGGATCCGAGCACCTCGACCTCGCTGAGGACCTGCTGCGACCGCTCGGCAAGACGATCCGGGTGCCGGAGTCCCAGCAGGACGCCGTGACCGCACTGTCGGGCAGCGGCCCGGCGTACTTCTACTACCTGGTCGAGGCGATGACCGACGCGGGCATCCTGCTCGGCCTCCCGCGCACCGTTGCCCACGACCTCATCGTGCAGTCGGCGATCGGTGCGGCGGTGATGCTCCGCGACTCCGGCGAGCACCCAGTCAAGCTGCGCGAGGCGGTGACCTCACCGGCCGGCACGACGATCTCG
>Ga0136616_10000531_pt1 | contig 18221 bp, 16 predicted proteins | sample AntDrymUQ2992106_2_FD_106648 | JGI IMG/M metagenome (GOLD analysis project Ga0136616, IMG submission 106648) | Polar desert sand microbial communities from Dry Valleys, Antarctica - metaG UQ299 (21.06) | ecosystem: Environmental > Terrestrial > Soil > Desert | place: Antarctica: Dry Valley...
CCTGGCCAACATGAGCGGCATGTTCTTCGACCGGGCGGCCGGCCGGCTCTACTACACCGTCGAGGGCCAGCAGAAGCTGTACTACCGCTACTTCACCCCGGAGAGCTACACCGTCGGAGCCGATCGCTTCGAGGCGTACGCCGCCAACTCCAACGGCGTCTCCTGGGCCACCGTCAAGGGCATGTTCCTCACCGACGGCAAGCTGTATTACGGCGACGCGGACGGCAAGCTGCGTCAAGCGGCTTTCAGCGGCGGACGACTCTCCGGGACCGCCGTGGTAGTGACCGGTCCGGGCGTCTCCGACCGCACCTGGGATTCGCGCGGGATGTTCCTAGACAGCGGAGTCTGACCGCTCCAACCGCCGGTGGAACGGCGATGCAGCGCCTACCCTGAGATAGGGGGTGCTGCGCATGGATCGCATCACGGGGGTGGCCGTCGGCCTCGGGGCGGCGGTGCTCGCCGGCAGCGTGGTCGCCGGGGTGACGCTCCAAGCGTCCGCACCAGGTGCGGAGCCGGCAGAGATACTCGCGTCGACACCCCGCTCAACGGATGGAGTGGCTGCCGCGGACGGCTCGGCGCCCGCAACTCCTTCGGCTCCCGCCGACAGCGGCGGTGACGACACCGCCCCGGTGGGCAGCGGCGGCTCGGTTTCCGGCACGATCTATCGTGACAGCAACTTCAATGGAAGCCACGACGTCAACGAGCCAGGCCTTCCCAACATCACCGTGGGCAAGGTTGGCACCCCTGACACAACTGTCACCGGAGCCGACGGCAGCTATACCCTCTCTTTGCCTCCGGGTCGGCACCGACTCAGCGTCCTCACCGGCTGGCTACGCTCCCAATGCCCGGGCGACCTCGTCTGCCCCGCAGGACCGGGCGAGCAGCAAGACTTCGCGGTGGAGAACCAGTTCTACCGAGCGGAGGTCACCCTCTCCCCCGGTCGGCAGGTGACCGGCCTGGACGGAGGCTTCCTGCCCGACCACGGGGACCCGGCAACCTCTCCGCGGTCAGCAGGCGACGGCAACGACCCAGGTGACGGTCCGGCTGCCCTAGCCGACTTGGCCGTCCGGCACTCGATCGGCGGTGACCGCTTCCGCTCGTGCGACGATCCGGTGAAGACGCGCGTCTGCCGCATCGGTGACACCTTCACTACGAACGTTCAGCTCTACAACCAAGGCACCACTGGTGCCAGCCAGGTCAGCTTCATCGTGTCCGAACCGGCTGGGTCGCGGCTGCTGTCCACGCCACAGTCGAATCGGGCGACACCCCAGTACACCCTCAGCCCTACTGGCCAAACCGGCAGCCTCCGCGACGGCAGTACTTGGGCGGAGTACGTGATGGACCGGCCGTTGCCGCCTGGGGCTGCCGCCTTCTTCACTCTGCGCTGGAAGGTGGTGGACGGACCGATATCACCGGTGCCGTACCGTACCGGGGTGAACCGGGACAAGAAGTCCTACCTGAAACTGTCAGCGGCGACATTGCAAGCCCCAGATCGTGACTCGGCCTACGGCACAGATCCGCTCGCGGACAAGAACGCCGGCCACAACATGAACTGGCCGCAGGACCGAGACGAAGACTCGATGGACACCATCGAATGGAACGTCCGCTAGCGCCCGCTAGGGCCGATGGAAAGCCACTGCTCAGTCTTGTTTTACAGGACGTCAAGGGAACGAGAGGCGGTGTGATGGGGGCTCCCCCGCCCGTGGGTGACCGGACGCTGCTGTTCGTGGGCGGCCTCCACCGCAGCGGGACCACCGCGCTGGCCCGCTGCCTCGCCGCCCACCCGCAGGTAAGCGGCTTCGCCGGGACCGGGGTCAACGAAGACGAGGGACAGCACCTGCAGACGGTGTACCCGCCGGCCCACCACTACGGCGGTCCCGGCCGCTTTGCCCGCAGCTCGCTGCCGCACCTCACCGAGGACTCTCCGCTGGCCACTCCGGAGAATGCGCAGCGCCTCGTGGAGGACTGGGCGCCGTACTGGGATCTCGACCGGCCGGTGCTGGTGGAGAAGTCTCCGCCCAACCTCGTCATGACGCGCTTCTTGCAAGCCCTCTACCCCGACGCCCGCTTTGTCATAGTGGTGCGGCACCCGGCCGTCGTCACCTTGTCCACGCACCGATGGCGCAAGCGCACGCCGCACGCGCGGTTGCTGGAGCACTGGTTCCTGGCGCACGACCGGTTCCGGGCCGACGCGCCCGCCCTGCGCCACCTGTGCGTGATCAAGTACGAGGAGCTCATTGCCGATCCGCCCGGCACGCTGAAAAAGATCGGTGCGTTCGTCGGCCTTGACGGCGCCGTGCCGGCGTCGAGCCTGCAGGCCCACCGCAGTGACTCCTACCAGCGGCAGTGGGCTGCCTTAGTCGGCGCGCGGTCACCGTGGCGGCGGCTCGCCGTGGCCAGGCTGCTCACCCGCTACGAGGAGCGCGCCCGGGAGTACGGCTACAGCCTGCGGGACCTATCCGTCACTCAACCGTTCCCGACGCCTGGTTCGGCGGCGCACAGCTGAGTCGTGCGCGGCGACGTCCTGAGTGGGCGAGTCACCCGGGTCGTCCGGCACCGTCGCGACGATCGAAGCGTCGGCGCGGGGAGAAGTGGGGGTCCATCGCAATGTCGCGGAACGCCGCCATGGCCTCCGGATAGCCGGTCAGCGTGAGGTCGTACGCCGGGGGGGCGGTCTGTCGCGCGTGGAAGTAGACCGCACCTTTGACCTGAGGCTGGCCGCGCAGGTACTCCTGGGCGTCGCGCAGCCAGGCCGCCCGCACCCCCGGACCGTTCTCCCGCGCCCCGAACTCGCCGATGATCACCGGCCTGGGATGACTCGCAGCCCACTGCAGGAATGGGTTCAGCACGGCGCTCAAAGGGTCATAGAACGGGCCGGGGTAAGCATCGGCACACAGCCAGTCGACCTGGTCGTCACCCGGGTAGTACTCCCCCCCCCGGGTCTCGACAAAGTTTCGGGCAATAGGGCACCAGACCCAGCCGACGTTGTCCGCGCCGACGTCGGTGAAAATGGCACGGACGTGCTTCCACGCTGCGACGTAGTCCGCCGGGGACCACACGCTCGCCTGGAGGTTGGGCCGGTTCATCTCCCAACGCCAGCGGAGCAGCACGGGCACCCCCAACGCCCGGAGCGCCAGCGCACGCTCCCGGATGCGGTCGTCATAGCGACCGGAGGTGATGACCCGGCTGTCCGTGCCCGCCCAGGAGAGCATGAGCACACTGCCCCGCTGCGCATAGGCGACATCGGCTGGTGTGGGGAACTCCTCGTCCCATGTCCGGAAGACATGAACGACGTCCAACTCGCGCCCGATCTCCGCCTCGAACTGCTCGACAGCGGCGATCCGGCCGGCCTGGGTGAAATCGGCAGGCTTCACCCAAGCACCGAGGAAAGCACCCCGCTCGGGCGGCTTCGGACCACGGCCGGTGGTCTCCAACTCCCCCACCACCGGCGGAGGGGACAGCGGCCCGACGAGAGGTCCGGACACCGCGCGCTCGGGCGTCGGAGAAAGCCGGTCCGCCGCCGCCAAGACGCCGGCCCCGAGGGTCGCGACCAGCAGACCCGACAGAACGACACCGGCACGTGCCATCCTTCGGTGTCGTGCCCTCATGGCTTCCCCCGGACTCACTGCGTGACCGCTCGACTGTAACTCCCCGCAGCTAGTGCGGCAGGCACTCCCAGGCCACCCCCCACCCGGGTGGCCCAATGCGGCTCACCGCTGGGGTGCAGCCGTCCCCGCTGGGTCGGAGCTAGCGGTTGGCTTTCCCTTTCTCCCCCGACGCAGGGCCCGTAAGGCGTCCAGCTCGAGCGGGCCGCGGAGGAACCACAGCCCCGCCGCATACGCCACGCCGCCGCCAACGGCTGCCGCGAGAAGGGGCCAGAGCTCGCCGGGCAGTACCAGTCGGGCGAGCCCAGGTATCGCCCCGAAGCACAGTGTGGCCAGGCCGGCCGCCACCACTGTGCCCCGTCCGAAGGGATGCAAGTGAAGCGACAGGCCGACGAGCAGGAGGGGCACCAGGTTGGCCAGGACGATCGCGACGGCCCAGGCAATCGCCGCGCCGAGAATGCCCAGGGGAGGGATGAGCAGCAAGTTGAGGGCGATATTCACCGCCAAGGCGAGCAACGCATTGCCTAGATTCCAGCTCGTGCGGCCAGCCATGGCCAGGACGGAGTCGACCAGCCCGCATCCCGTTGCGACGAGCATGGCGAGGGCGAGGATCACCATGACCGGCGCACCGACCGCATAGCCGCCGCCGAACGCGGTCAATACGTACGTCGAGAACACCGCGAACAGCAGGTAGAGAGGCCAGGTGATGAGCACCAGCCAGCACGTGGACGCGCGGTAGACCGTGTTCACCGCGCCGAGGTCGCGGTGAGCGAGGAGGGCGCTGATCCTGGGTTGCACGGTGGTCAGCATGGCGGCGCTGCCAAGTTGCCCGACAACGAGGAAGCGGGTAGCGGCCGCGTAGATCGCCGCCTCGGCTGGTCCACGCAACGCGGTGATGAGCACGATGTCCAACCGTTGAAGGGCGGCCTGGGCGACGCTCGCGACAGCTCGCGGTCCGGTGAAACGCCAGAACTCAGCCCGTGGACTCGGCCCTGATGCGCGCGAGGGAGGGTCGGTCGCCGCGGCCGACCCCGTCCCGTTGGACACGCTGCCGTCGGACACGCCGTCGTCGGACACGCCGTTGTCGGACACGCGGGCTTCGGCACGTCGACGCAGGCGAGTCAGCCATAGCCAACCCAGCACCGCCGCCGGCAGGTAGGGGACCGCCCACGCGGTGGTAAGGAGCGCGGCGCCGCCGCCCGCCACTACCACCAGGAGAAGCAGCAGGAGTTGGGCAGCGGGCCGCCCGAGCTTCTCTACGGCGACCAGCGGCCGCATGCTGGCGAAGCCGCGGGTCGCCGCCAGGCTCACGTCGGACAAGGCGGCGAGCGGCAGGAAGAGGGCCAAGATACGCAGCAGCCCGGTGACGGTCACAGCGTCTTCGGGGGCGACCAGCTCACCTATACGGGGGGCGAGGAAGAACAGCGCCGTACCGAGCACTACCGCGGTGGTCAGCACCGGCTGCAAGGCGGCCCGAAGACACCCGGGGATGCGCTCCTGCTGGCCGAGTGCGCGGAACCGCGCGATGAAATAGACCACACCCGTTCCGGCGCCCAACCTGGCCACCGTATAGAGCACGACGAACAGAGACGTTGCGGAGAAGAACAGCCCGGCGTCACCCTTGGCGAAACTGCGGGTCACAACCACGACGAACAGCACGTTGAGTACTGCCGATCCGGCCGCGCCGACGAGGCCCAACGAACCTCCTCTGGCCAACGATCCGAGATCAGCCCCCCGACTTCCCCTACCGCCTCCGGCCGCCGACGAGCCAGGTGTCCCGGCGGCCGACTCTCGCGTCGGGGCGCTCATCGACGCCACCCGGGTGTCTCCCCCAGCCACCGGGCGAGGCGCTCGTCGTAGGGCTGGAAGTGCGCGTCGAGGCGCTCGCGCAGATCTAGCGACAACGCCGAACGGTGCCGGGCGTTGTGTCGGTCGAAGTGGGTCTCGGGATACGGCGGCAAGCCCAGGAAGTCCAGCACCTCGGCGTACACGGGCGACGGATCGGTGAAGAACTGCTGACTGTCCACCGCATGGATGCGCTCGCGGCCTACCAGTCGCTCCAACCGCTCGAGTTGCTCGACGTACTGACCGCGGGTCAGGTACGCGTTGTGCTGCAAGTGATGGCTGTCATAAAAGGGGTCGGCCACGAAGCGGTCGTACTCACCGGCCACCCGCGCTGGTTCCAGTTCGAGAGCCCGCTCGAAGGTCTCGCTCTCATAACCGCGTGCCCGCTCGTGCGTGTACGCGGAGTACGCCCGCTCGACCGGGTCGCGCAGGAGCACCACGAGCCGCACTCCGGGGAGGTCGCTGGCGATCCGCTGCCCGGCCAGCGGGTGGAACATGTAGTAGGGACTGGACTCGCCGGTGACCGGCCGCGTGCCGGTGCGCCGCTCGGCGCGCCAGGCGCTGGCCTGCAACGGGAAGTGGCCCCGGTACCACGCCATGCCGCGCCCGTAGTGCTTGTCGAAGTAGTGGACCCCCTTGTGGAGCACCGCCGGCAGCACCGCCGGGTGTTGGGACAAAGTCTTGAACATCGACGTGGTCCCGCAGCGCTGGGCACCGACGATGAGGAAGTCCGGCGTCATGCGGGCACTACTGGACAGCCGCCCCGCCTGGCGGGTGGTCGCCCGCGCCCTGCGCCGGAGCTTCGTCAGCAGGGGACTGTCGACGGGCCGGTCGGCGCTGTCTCCGGGGGTTGGGCTCACGTCGGGTTCCGGAGCTGGGCCGCGGCAGTGCGCAACGATGGCAGCAGCCAGCTCTCCAGGTTCCCCAGGTCGGCGCCTGCCTCCTCCTGACCGTCCCGCAAGTAGCGCACGGCGAGGTGAGTGAAGTACAGCACTGCCACGAGTGAGGCGTCCTGCGGCGGGACACCGAATGGCCCGAGTAGCTCTGCAGCTTGTTGGAGGCAGCGTCGGACGGCCAGCTCAGGCGGCTGTTCGCGATAGGTGATGTCGGTCTGCACGGTGAAGTGCAGTGGGTCGAAGCCGATCGGCACGTCCGCGGAGTAGCGCTCCCAGTCCCACAGGAGGACGCGATCGTGCAGCACCGCCATGTTGCCTGGATTCCAGTCGCCGTGCCAGGTCCCGAAGGCCAGCTGTCGATCACCTCCCGCGGCGGCGGTATCCGCCAGGGAGAGTTGAATTGCCCGAGCAGCCTCCCCGGGCAGGTTACTGGCGCCCGCTTCGAGGCGGTGCCAGAAAGGGCTGTCGCGCAACTCCTGCGAACTCACCCCGCCGCTGAAGGCCACCTCGCGCATTGCGGTGACCCGGAAACCCTCGGTCACGGGGGCGCGGCGCTTCCACACCGGGAGCGGCTCCAAGACGAGAACCTGGCAATCCTGCCAGGTGCCGTGGTGCACCACCGCAGGTACCACCGTGACCTGCAGCGCGGCATCGGCGAGCGCGCCAAGGGCGTCGCGTTCAGCTGCCACGAGAGCATTGGTGAGCGCGTTGACGCCGACCTTGGCAAAGCCCACGGTGCGCCCCGCTGGAGTAAGCAGTTGAAGGACGGGCTTGCGATTGGCTCGCGGGGGTCCTACATGGAGGCTGAGGAGTACCGGTTCGCCGAAGACCCGGTGGAGATATCGCTCCAACGTCTCGGCGCCTTCAGGTGTGTGGACACGCAACCTGTCGCGGAGCAAGACATCGCCGGCTCCCGACCGCAGGGCGGCAGCGAGGGTGCGCGTGCGCAGCCTGGCCAGCCGAGAACGTGGCTCGCCGTAGTGGCGCATTGCCGCCGCTGCGGCACGGTGCTCATCTGCCGGCAACAGGAGACGGGGCGAAGCGGCCCCAGGAAGCATCAGCAGATCTCGCGTCTGTGGATGGGCGACGGCCAAGGCGCCCCGCTCTACGGTGACGCGAGCCGGTTCCGGCCACAACAGCCGGGCGACCTGCCCCAGGTATCCGCCGGGGGCGGAGCCTGCCGCAGTCACCGCCGCAGGGCTGCGCCCGGTCACCCGACCCCCGCGCCGGCAGTCGCCGGCACCACCGCCCGCTCAGCCGAGGCGAGCGCGCGAGCCCTACGCCGCTCCATGTCGTTGCGCCACAGCAGCGCCATCGAGAGCAGGTACATACACAGCGGTGACACCAACGCGCCGTACACGAACATATAGAAGAGCGGAAGAGCGATCGACAGCCCCCCGGCAATGCCCAGCGGCGTTGTGTCGCGCCAGTACCGCACGATGGCTTGGAGGAAGAAGCCGACGTAGAGAGCCGCCCCGATGAAGCCGTGGGAGAAGATCAGCAGCCACAGGTGACCGTTGCTCCCGATGACGGCACCCCCGCACTGCGGACACTGCGACGTGGGGCCGACCGCCACGGACCGCCTCGCACCCTGTACGGCGCGGGTGCTGCCAAAGCCGATGACCGGCGATCGGGTCGCCCCGCTGATGGCGTCTCGGGTGAGGGAGGTACGCAGCTCGTTGCTGTGCTGATTCTGCAGTCGGTCCGCCACGATTCCCTGCAGTGGTGATGCCGTGAAGACGGCACCGCCGACGACCAGAGCGAGCGCGATGGCAACCACCGCGAGTGCCTTGCCGCGCAGGGCGAGCCGAAAGGCAACGTAGACGAAACTGAGCAGCAGGCCGATCCACAAGCCGCGGTTCAGCGAGAAGGTCACCGGGATCACGGCGAGCAACAGCAGCAGTACGCCGAGGCCGCGGCGCAGCCGAGAACCGTAGACCACCCAGCCGAGGACGAACCACACCATGAGGATGGACAGGTTGTTGCCCCAGGCGTTGGTGTACTCGAACGGTGCGGAGGGGCGTGGCACGCCGCCGAGCACCTCCTGCACCTGGGCCACGGAGGGGGTCACCAGACGCTGGACGAAGTCGTCGGCAGCCAGCGAGGCAGGCAGCAAAGAGGAGACTGGCGAGCGCAGCTGCAGCGTAGGAAAGGCTATGCCCACGAGCCCGCCGACCAGGGTTGTCACGAACAGCGCTCCCAGCATGCGCACCAGCCGAAGCCGCGGAAGCTCACGCTCGGTCAGATTGCCGGCATACAGAAAGATCACGGTGACGGAGAAGTAATTGACCGTACGAAGCGCATAGGCCACCAGCCGACTGCTGGCGGGCTCCGCCACGGTGCCGGGCGGATTGACCCCCAACATCGCCACGCCGGCGACCACCCAGACGAGGAACAGCGCCCACAGCAGGAAGCCGGGCGGCACCTTGATTGGTCGTCGCCGCAGCAAGAAGAGCGCCATGGGCGCGGCGAGAATCGGAAAGATGAAGGTGGACAGGCCGAGGAACCACCACAGCGGGAACAGCACCAGCAGCATGAACAACGGCCACGCGGGCAACCGACCAGTGGGCTCCGACTGATCCTCGCCCTGTCGCCCGTCCGCGCCGGGCCGAGGCCCAAACCGAGGCGCACGCGGTGGATCGATGACCGTCACAACGCGCTCCTCACCGTCGTCTTGGTACCCCGTGGGGCCAATATCACCCACGTCCGACCAGGGGACAGCTTCAGGGGCACGCCTGCCGTGTCGGTGTAATTCGTAACGGTCCTGCCGAACGGTTTGTACCAAGTGCCCTTCGCCGACTGGTTGCCGGACACTACGTGGATTCGTCCGTCCCCCTGAGGCAGTGCTGTGCGGAGGGGCCGTCCGTCGGGGTAGCGCAGACGCACGCTTCGGTACTTGACCTGCTGAACGATGACGTTGTCGGCGGTCGCCGCTATCCCGCTGCCGTCGTCACGGCGCCACTGCTCAGACGCAGCATCGAACCGCCATACCTCGTCAGGCCCGGGAAGCGGCACGCGCAAGGTCGTGGCTGAGGAAAGCCCCTCCCCTGCCAACTGCTGGCCAGCTGATGCGTAGACGAAGAGCGGAGGCGGCCCCGCCAGGTCGCTCGCCCCAGCCCCGCGCAGCTTTCGCGTCGAGGTGAAGAGGATGTCGGGGATCCCCTCCGCAGTCCCTTCGCCGGTGTAGGCCTTCGGGTGCTCGGCGTACGACACGTCCTCGAGATCGCTGTTCTCCACCTGCTGCAGGAAGCCAGCGGACCCGCCCTTGTGGGCGTACAGCGGTGCGACCACCGAGAGCAGCTTCGGATCGAGCGGGCGGGTCGTGGTGACCGGCCCCACCCGACCGGAGCCCATGGAGTGGAACAGCGCCAGCGCACGAGTCGGACCCCGCCGCCCGATCTCCTCATAGACGACGTCAGCCGCATCGAGCCCCTCGACCGGCGGGGCCGACTGCCGGACGCTGATGGCGACCGCGACTGCCGGGCGCGCCTGTATGGACCCCTCGGTCGCGTCTACTGGTACGCCGGTGAGCGGCGCGACCGCCGGCGGTGTCGGCGGGGATGCCTCTCCTGCGGCTGCCGGCGTCGAGGCTACGGGGGAAGGCCGTCCCTCCCCTCCGACGCCCTGCGGCGTCGCTGATCCCGACTGGCATCCGGACAGCGGCGCCACGAGCAGCAGACCGACGCTCCCGGCCTTCAGCCCACCAGCCTTCAGGCGGTATCGCACCCCCACGAACCGTTGCCCGCTCTACCGCGGGGCGGTCTGGTCGGACGCGGAGATCGCCTCCGGCGCCTGCCGTGCGGTGCTTCCAGAGCTCTCGGTGCTTCCGGTGCTTCCGGTAGCGACGGAACGCCGCCGTCCCGGGGCAGCCTCCGCAGGGAGGGTGGACTGAGCCGACGGTGATGGGGCCGCATCGTCATCACGACGACGCTTCCCGCCGTCCCCGCGACGCGTCAGCAGCGCAGCGGCGACGCCGAGCAGCAGACCCAAGAGCAGGCCACTGAGAAGGTTGAGCGGCAGCACCGGACGGGCTGGGGTACTGGGCAAAGTGGCGTCGTCGATGATAGAGCCGGGATTGACCTGAGCGGTCACCAGCGGGCTGAGTTTTGCGTTGAGACCGGTGAGCTGACCGGTCAGGACCTGCTGCTGCGCCTCCGCGAACGCCCTGGTTGGCGAGTTCGCTGGCAACGAGGCGACGGTCCCACTTACCTCTTTCAGGTCCCCGGTGATGTCATCGATCTGCCGCCGCAGCGATTGTGCCTGAGCCTCGATTTGGGCGGTGGCGGCGTCAGCGCGGATCTCCAGGTACGCCTGGGCGAATGCGTGCGAACCCTGTTGCGCCTCCAGCGGGGTCGCTGCCTCGTAGACCATCGCCATGACCTGGGTGTTGGGCGGCACGGTCACCCGTAGGTTGTCGCTGAGCTCCTCCGGGTCCGCCGGTGAGCGCAGCAGGTCCTTGGCCGCCGAGCCCACTGCCGCGGAGCGGACGATTTGCACCTCGTTATCCAAGTTGACGTCGGCGTTACGCCCCGCGGCCGCGAGAGCGGCCTGCTGCACGCCCACCGGCTCGACGAGGACAAGCGTCTCGCTGGTGTAGACCTGCTGCTGGACGCTGGTAAGGATGAGGGCTAGGCCCAGTCCCAGCAACGCGCCCAGGACAACCATCCACCAGTGCCGGCGCAGCCGGCTGCCGTAGTCGGGCGCTTCCGACGTCTCGGCGTGCAATGACTCCATGTGGCGGCAGATCCTCCCCGATCGGCGAGCCGCGCTGCCCGCCGCCGCGTCAACGGCGGGCGGGGCCACGACGTGGTCCTTTGGCAGGATAGAGGGTGGCCGAGGAGGGCGGGGCGTATTGGCCTGTTTACAACAAGTGTCCGTTTCGTCCGGCTTGCTGACGCTACCGTGCCATGACGGGAGAGCCGGACAGCCCGCGGCCAGCAGTCCGAGGGGGAGGCCATGCGTGTCTGCTACCACATCCAGTCGCACAAGCTGCCCGACCAGGTGCACCGGCTCGTATCGCGCCTCACCGAGTCCGACACGGACTGCATAGTCCTGATCAGTCACGACACCGCCGGTACGGCGCTCGACGTCACCAGGCTCCGCGCACTTGGCGACGTCCACGTACTGCCGGCCACCGGAGGCTACGGGGACTGGTCACACCTCGAGCGCTACCTCGACTCGGCGGAGTGGCTGCGTCGGCATGACGTGGACTATGACTGGTTCACCAACCTCACCGGCCAGGACTACCCGGTCATCCCGCCACTCGACACTCGGCGGTTCCTGGAGGCAAGCGACCGGGACGGCTACCTCGGGAACTTCCCGGTGCTGTCTCCCAGCAGCCCCTGGGGCACCCGGCGTGGCCGGGACCGCTACTACTTCGGCTACCGCAGGTTGCGCCAGCTCACGATGCGGCAGCGCAGCATTCTGCGTGGGCTGCAGGTGATCAACCGCGCCCAACCGGTGCTGCGGGTGAACGTGTCGTACGGGTTGTCGGTCGGGGTACGCACACGCACGCCGTTCGATGACGACCTCGTCTGCTACGGAGGCTCCTTTTTCGCCACGCTGCGTCAGGAATGCGTGGAGTTCGTCGCAGACTACGTCGCCACCCACCCGGAGGTCGTCCGGCACTACCGCGGCGTACTGGCTCCGGAGGAGTCCCTCCTGCAGACCGTGCTGGTCAACAGCGGTCGGTTCCGGCTGTCCGGCGACAACAAGCGCTACTTCGACTTCTCGCAGTCCGCCTATAACCATCCGCGCACGCTGACCGTCGACGATCTGGACGCGATCGTCGCGAGCGGTGACCACTTCGCCAGGAAATTCGATGCAACCGTCGACAGCGCCGTACTCGACCAGCTGGATGCCCGAATGTCACTGCCTCAGCGGTAGCCGTAGCGCCGACGCAGCGGCCAGGTCACTACCTCGACGAACCGGCGCTGCCGAGCGGGCATCTCGGTCCGCCACCGTTCGTCCGTGCGCAACGGCACGACCCCGGTCTGGAAACGAACGCGGCCCCCGGCGACGGTATGCGAGGAGGACAGGTGCAAACCCTCGGTGGAGAGGAAGTCCAAGTCATCCGCCCATAACGCGTCCCCATGCAGCCGGGCGACCCGCCGCAGCTCGTCGCTCGGGCGACGCACCAGGTCTTCGTAACGCAGCAGCACCCGAGGTACGCCGAGACGCTCGAGCATGCCGATCATGGCGTTGACCGTCAGCCAACGCCGGGAGATAAGGACGGGAGACTGCCGGCGCAAGTGACTACGCGGTCCTGCTCCCTCCGGCAGCGCCACCTCTCGGCTCCACGAGGTCACGACCCCTCGTGGATCCCGCACGATGTGCACCAGGGCGAGGTCCACCCCGGGAGTCCGCCGCAGGATGTAGGCCAGCGAAGGGCGCTTGGTCGAGTCGATGACGACGGTGGCCCCGGAGACTTGCCGAATGGCGGCGTACAAAGTGGTGAGAAGGGCCATGTACTGATCGAGTCGGCGCTGATAGGAGGGGAACAGGCGGGCTGCGAGGATCAGCGGCAGGTACACCGTCTTGTCGACGGAGGCCTGCAACTGGAGCACCTCGCGGACGTCTACCCGGTCCCAGCCGCCGAAGGCGACGCGGCCCACCTCGGTCCAGAAGGGGCAGGCGGAGAACACTTCCCCACAGCCGCACCGTTGGTCGCGTAACGGCCCGGCCTGCCACATGTAGAACAACTCGCCCACATCGCAGTGACCAGGCAGCTGCCCGAGCATCAGGTCGAGCAGCGTGGAGCCGCTGCGCGGCATGCCGGCGACGTACAGGACAGGGATGGCGCCGAGGGCCGCGCTGGCCTCGACCCGGAGTGTCGACCGGGCAGCGGGGAGCTGGGTGGGCACTACTTGACTCCTCGGCGGCTCAGGATCTTCGGCGCTCAGTGTAGTAACGCCCGTACGTTGAGTTTCCACAATGGCCGGATCGACCGGGCGGCGGCGGCTACAGTCGGTGCAACGAGAATCATGCCGTCGAACAGGTTCCGGGGGTCACGTGACGCGGCCATCGCCGGCGCCGGACACCGGCGCGACAGCTCCAACCACCGCGGGCGGGACGGTGTTGCTCGTCTGCTCCAGCGGGGGCCACCTGGCCCAGCTGCTTGCCCTGGAACCGTGGTGGAGCCGGCATTCCCGCCTGTGGGTGACCTTCCGTACACCGGACGCCGAATCGCTGTTGGCCGCTGAGCGGACCACGTGGGCACATCACCCGACCACGCGCAACGTTCCGAATCTGTTGCGCAACACCCTTCTCGCACTGCGAACGATGCGGCGGGAGCGACCGGGGCTGGTGGTGACGACGGGAGCAGGCGTTGCGTTGCCCTTCTTCATCATTGCCAGGCTCACGAAGGTGCCTACGGCCTACATCGAGGTATATGACCGAATTGACCTGCCGACCCTTACCGCTCGGCTGTGTCGCCCGTTCACCACACTGTTCCTGGCGCAGTGGGAGGAGCAGCGTCGCTTCTACCCGGAAGCCGTCGTCGTAGGGAACCTGCTGTGACGTCCGGTGGAGAGGTCCCGCCGCTGCTGCTGGTCGTCGTGGGAACCGACCACCACCCTTTCGACCGCGTGGTGTCCTGGGTGGAACGGTGGTTGGCGGGCGGCGGTGGCGACCGGGTGCGCTGCGTGCTGCAGTACGGCACCTCACACCCGCCAGCGGTGACCGGAGCGCGGTCTTACCTCGGACATGCTGAGCTTCAAGAGCTCATGCGGGATGCCGACGTGGTCGTCTCCCATGGCGGGCCAGCCACGATCATGGAGTGCCGGCGCACCGGTCACCTGCCGATTGTCGTACCGCGGGACAACCAGCTGGGGGAACACGTCGACGAGCACCAACGCCGATTCGCCCAGCGGCTGTCCGAGGAAGGGACGGTCGTCCTGTGTGAGTCGGAGGAGGCGCTTCGAGCCGCTCTGGAGAGCGCGCTGGACCGACCGGACGACTTCCGGTTGGCAACCCCGACAGCGGCGGCCAGTGGTATCGCGGAGGTGTCCGCCCCGATCCGCCGGGCGGGTGAACTACTCGACGGGCTGCTGTCGGACGCCGCGGCCACGTCGAGCCCGCCTGTGCCGGCGGGATCGAAGGTGCTGTTCCTGGGCGGGTTCGGGCGCAGCGGCTCCACATTGGTCGAACGCCTGGTCGGGGAGCTACCGGGGGCCTGCGCGCTCGGCGAGGTCGTTCACCTGTGGAAGCGGGCACTACGCGACGACGAGTTGTGCGGCTGCGGGGAGCGGTTCCACGAGTGTCCGTTCTGGCGCAAGGTCGGAGACCTCGCGTTCGGCGGATGGGGCAACCTCGACCCGCAGCACGTGCAGTCCCTCAAGCAAAGTGTCGACCGCAACCGCTACGTCCCGCAGCTGGCCGCGCCACAACTGCGTCCGGCCATGCGTAGGGTGGTCGTCGAGTACGTCGACCTGTACGAGCGGCTGTACGCGGCAGCCCTGCAGGTCAGTGGCGCGTCGGTCGTCGTCGACTCGAGCAAGCACGCGTCCCTTGCCTTTGCGCTGCGCTGGTCGCCGCGGCTGGACCTGCGGGTGCTGCACGTCGTGCGCGACAGCCCTGGTGTTGCGCACTCCTGGGCCAAGCGCGTTCGGCGGCCGGAGGCGGCGGGCGCGGAGGACTACATGCCGACGTACTCGCCGGGTAAGGCCAGCCTGCTGTGGTCGGCACACAACGGCATGTTCGAGCTGTTGGCCGCCCGCGGAGTCCCCACCCGGCGGCTGCGCTACGAGGACCTGCTGGCCGACCCGGCCGCCCGGCTACGCGAGGTGGCCGCCTTCGCCGGCCTGGATGCTGCGGCGGCCGCTGCTCTCGTGGTTCCTGCCGAAGGCGACACCGCAGCCGTCGAGCTCTCGACCATGCACACGGTGTCCGGCAACCCCATGCGTTTCACCACCGGTCGGGTGACACTGCGCCGCGACGACGCGTGGCGTTCCAGCCTGCCCTCGCGTGAGCGGCGTGTCGTCACGGCGCTCACCGCACCGTTGCGCACCCGCTACGGCTACCTACGGAGAACACGGCCATGACGACGCAGGAAACGCGGAGTGCGCCCGATAACGCTGCGCGGGGTGGATGGCCGACGGTCGGCGTCGTCGTGCCGACTCGCGACCGCCCCGAGCTGCTGCGCAAGGCACTGCAGCGCATCCTCGACCAGGATTACCCCGGTGACGTGCGCTGCGTCGTGGTGTTCGACCACAGCGAGCCCGACGAGGGGCTGGCCGTGGACGACGAGCACCGCGGCGTCATGGTGATGGGCAACGAGCGCAGCCCCGGCCTTGCCGGTGGTCGCAACAGCGGCATCCTCGCCGCTGACACGGAACTGGTGGCCTTTTGCGACGACGACGACGCGTGGCTGCCGGGCAAGCTGCGCGCCCAGGTGGAGGAGCTCGTTGCCCATCCAGAGGCTTCCCTGGTGAGCTGCGGCATTCGCGTGGTCTACGACGGCGCCACCACCGACCGGGTGTTGGCTGATCGGCGAGTCACCCTTCCCGACCTGCTGCGCTCCCGATTGACCGAGCTCCACCCGTCGACTTTTCTCATGCGTCGCGCGACAGTGGTGGACGGGTTCGGACTTGTCGACGAGCACATCCCCGGCAGCTACGGCGAGGACTACGAGTTTCTGCTGCGCGCGACCCGGCACGGCCCGGTCGTCAACCTGCCGGATGTACTTGTCGAGGTGCTCTGGCACAAGAAGTCCTACTTCGCCAGTCGGTGGGACACGATCATCACCGCGCTGCGTTGGCTGCTCGAGCGCTACCCGGAGTTCCGGTCGGTCCCTGCCGGCGAGGCACGCATCTGCGGGCAGATCGCGTTCGCCTACGCAGCCCAGGGGCGCCGGCGGGAGGCGGTGCGCTGGGTGGCCAAGACACTGCGCCGCAACCCACGCGAGGCGCGCGCCGTACTGGCCCTTGCGGTGGCGTCCCGGGCGATCACTGCGGACAGCGTGCTGCGCCGGTTGCACGAGCGCGGCCGCGGCGTCTGAGCACGTCGTCTGACGCACGTCCTTCACTCCGCTGCGCGCTCAGGCTCCCCCGGCGTTGCCCATGACGACATCGCGCCAGGCTTTTCGGGACGCCTCGTCGAACAGGCGATACTCCCCGCCGACGGGAGCGTCGAAGTAGGACACCCAGGAGGCGCCACCGCGGCGCAGCCATACCGCACAGTCCCGCAGCCAGCGGGCGCGCCGCGCGCCGCCGTCGCCTTTGACGAGCAGGCTGCCGAGCTCGGCGATACCCCACGGCTTCCCCGCCGCGGCGGAAACCTCGGCCACCGCAGAGAACATGCGCTCCGGGTCGCGGTAGCGTCCGAGCCGGGCGCCGGCGTTGTAGCAGTCCCAACCGAGAGCGTCGACGACGCTGTCGCCGGCGTAGTAGTCCTTCCACTCGCGACCCGACCCTGGGACGAGCGTCCAACACATGAGGATCAGGGTCGGTTTCAGGCGGGGGTTGTCGGCCTCCTCCGCCAGTGCCCCGAGGTGCCGCCACGCGGCGCGGTAGTCCGCCGCGGAGAACATGCCTGCCGCGATGTCATCCTCCGGCTCGTGCCAGTACGTCCACCAGACGGTTCGGTCGGTCGGCACCGAGGCGAACCAGCGCTCGAGGTAGGCGTCGTGGCGCCCGGCGAGGACGTCGCCCGGTGTGGCCTTGAAGGACACCACCACGGGTCCACCGCTCGCCCCCGCCAGCCCCGGCCACTGAGCGGGCAGGCCGGGGTAGAACACCCGCACCACGTCCAGTCCGCCGTACGCGGCTCGCTGTCGGGCGAGTGCTCGGTGGAATGTGTCCCCAGGCCTGCGGAAGACGTTGGTGCCGAACAGGGTGGACTCCGCCGATTCACCCGTCCCCGGGGCTTTCCAGCCGATCTCCAGTACAGGGGCACCGTGCGCGCTCTCCTGCGAGCGGAAGGCGGCGACACCACCCCTCCTTGCGGCAGTGAGGGCGATGGCGTAGGTGCCGTTGCCGCGGACGAGAGAGTTCACCTCAACCTGACGGGTGGTGTGCGGCGCCGCTGAGCGGACGGTCCCGATGGCTCGACCCACCGCGGGGCGCCGCTCATGGGTGAGCCGATGCTGCGACCAGGTCGTGTGCCTGACGATGTGGACCTTCACTGGGGCGGTGGCCCGACCGGCCGAGGTGAGCTGCAGTCGGGCGTCGACCGCGCCGGCACGAGCGGGCACACCGCTCACCCGGAACTTCATGTACGCCGTGCGGTGCAGCGCGCGCCGGCTCACCTTCAGCAACCGGTGATCACCGGTGCGGCGTCGCGCCCTCTCGGCGACGACGTGCGCGTCGCCAACCGGCCGGAAAGATACAGAGTCCCCGCCGACGTTCCCGCCGACGGCCGCGTCGGCGTGCGCGGGAGGCACCCCGAGCGCGCTCACGGCGAGCGCTGCGGTCATCAGGACAGCCGACAGATGGGCATGGGCACGCACTGTGTGGGATTCCCCCCGGAGCAGCTGATCTCGGTGTGCTGCTTGAGGGTCGTCGCGATGGCCACGCGCCTTGACGGTCAGGCCGACCGGTTACCCCGATCGGCCCACCTACCGTCACGGAGCGGAGCCGGGTGTGCGGACGTACTCGACCCCGCCGGTTGGTTCGGCGGGGTCAAGTACGTGTGGTTCACACCCGGTGGTGCAGCCGTTTAGGGCAGGCTGACCGCACTGTAGCTGGGGTTGTGTGCCATGTCCCTGAAGGCCTGTGTCGCCGACTTCGAGGTGGTGTAGTCGAAGCCACATGCGAGGTTGCCGGAGAAGTTGCGACCGCCCCACTGCAGGATGGTGTTGTACTGCTCGTAGCCCGGCTGGGTGAAGAGATCGGCGGCGTTAGCGATCCATTCGGCCTTGCGGCCCGGCCGGTCCACG
>Ga0136616_10000532_pt1 | contig 18171 bp, 18 predicted proteins | sample AntDrymUQ2992106_2_FD_106648 | JGI IMG/M metagenome (GOLD analysis project Ga0136616, IMG submission 106648) | Polar desert sand microbial communities from Dry Valleys, Antarctica - metaG UQ299 (21.06) | ecosystem: Environmental > Terrestrial > Soil > Desert | place: Antarctica: Dry Valley...
GGACTACTCTTCCTCCAGGAGGTCGAAACCGAGCTCTTCCGCCGCGTCCTCGGGGTTCGCGAACAATGTCACCGTTTCATCGTCCGCGACCATCCGCCCGTAGTGCGTCGCCATCTCGATCTGGAAGTCGTAGGAGGTGAACTCGTCACTGTCGCCTAAGGCTTCTTGGATCTCGACCAGATCGAACACGAGCTTGTTGTCGGCGTCGATACGGATCATGGCCGGTAAATGGGTGACCTCCACCCCCTCCTTCTCCTCCATGACCTCCGCGATGACGTTGCCCTCCACGCTCTGGCTCAGGGTAATCCCGACCTTGTTCGACGCGGTCTGATCGCTCTGGTACTGTTCTTCGCCCTGTTGTTCTTGGCCCTGTTGTTCTTCGCTCATAAAGTCACCTCCTCTACTTCTGCACGAGCTCTTCCGTTAACTGCAACCCGAGGTCGGAGAGGATGTCTTCGAACCGGCTCTTGGCCTTCTCGAAAGACTCCTCGAAGCTCACCGATTCCACCTCTGGCTCCGACCAGATGGGCTCGAGCCCTTGGGCCGCCTTGACGCTGTAGGGGACCCATTTGTCGAGCCACTCCTGCATGACCTGCTTGTTTTCCTCCCCATGCTCCTCGTCTTCTACCAGCAGAGTGAACATATCCCTGGTCGCATTGAGGTCGCGTTCGTACTCGTTCTCGATCAAGCCCATTATCGTAGGCGTCACGAAATCGCCTTGTAACGGCGCGGCGTGCATCGCGAATCCGCTGCGGAACAGCTCGCCGACTAGCGGCTCGAAGACGATATTGGCGGCGAAGACTTCTTCGGCCCAGTCCTCGAGGACGAACATGCGCTCCACGTTCTCCCGTACGCCCTGCCACATCGGGTCCTCAAGCCATATCTCCCGATGCACGGACTCATCGAACTTGTCGGGGAGCAGCTGGCTCACCTCCAGGTTGTAGAGCGCGATGTCTTGAGCGCCACGCATCTTGTGGATCGCCATCAGGGAGATGGCGTTGTTGTGCATGTTGGTCATGCCCTCGCGTTGCGCCCTCACAAAGACATACAACCCGAGCCCATGCTCGGGGTGCATCCAGGTGCTCACGTGCTTGGCGAAGATTTCGAGCCACTTCTCGTTCCAGTTCTCGAACATGTTCTCGGTCTTGGCGAGCTCCATGTTCTGCCGGATCTGGACCACGTTCTTGTTCTGGTTGCGGTAGAAGGTCCGTTCCCATTCCTCGTTGGGATCACGGTACGCGTGCCAGTCGGACGACTTCATCCGCGTCCAGTCGGCCTCGAACCCCATCGTGCCGTCGGCGAAGCTGTAGATCCATCCCTGTGTCAGGTACCGATCAGGGTCGGGCTGGACGTCGACGGTCACGTCCTCGTACGTGGTGGCGCGACGTTTTTGGGGCGTGAAGTAGTTATAGGCCCGGCTATCGGATCCCGCGAACTCGGCTGCGCCCGCTTCCGCGTCCGTCAACACGATTTGGGGTATGCTCCTCCCCGGCCTTCCTCCAGCTTCGAGAAATGGTTTTCCTTCTGGCCCTGGTTCGCTCACAAGCGATCTCCTTTCCCCGTAATTCCCCTTTGCCTATGCGGTGCTGCCTGTTCCTATAAGATCTATAAGAAGGCGCCTCCTTTCCCCATCCGCATTCTGGACTATAGCATGCTTCCCTTCCCCGGAGCAAGCTCCCTCTTTCCCCTACCACGCCGCTACCTTCTTATAATAAGAACCTCCTTACCCACCGCACTGCCTCTTCTTGACGGACCTCGATCTCGAAGTTGATCGGCTCAAAGCGCATGCTGTGCTTCCTCCCCACGGCTGTCCTCTTCCCCACACGGACTCTACAGAAATCTTACACTTCGACGGGAAGTGTAACCCTAAACACTAATAGTGTTTGCTCTCGCGGTTGAATTTCCTTCTAGTCTATCTGTGGCATTATCCACCTTGCACATATATGTGCATTCCCCATGCATATGGCATATGCACTTAGAATTCGAGTTGCACGAGAAAGGAGCAGCCGGGTAATCCGGCTGCTCCTTTCTGAATGTCCTGGCCCGTTCAGGCCATACTGGACATCTAGAGGCTCTAGGAGAGGCTCTGGTTGATGGTGAAGCCCTGCTTGTACTCCTTTATATGCTCCTCGCGCTCCTCGTCCGACATCTCGTTGAGCAGCACCTTTGGGCTCGGGAACGGGATGCCCCGCACGTTGTCCAGCTTCCACATCTTGCTGTCGTCGAATTGGACGTGTGGCTGCGGGACCAGGGTCTCGCCGTCGTTGCGGACGTAGCCGAGGTCCTGGATGATGTCGGCCAGATCCCAGTTGTGGTACAGGGTCTCCCACTCGCGCAAGCCGGTCAGCCGGCCCATGGCGGGCGTCTCGCGACCGTTGTACTCGCCCCGGAAGGCAACCGTGTCGGTCCAGTGACAGGGCTCGGAGCAGTAAGACCGCCACTCGCCGTCGACCTCGTCGAAGACCGCATCCTCGCGGATCAAGCACGGAACCATGCAGGTCCAGCAGCGGTGCGGATACACGTAGCCGGTGTTCTCGAAGGCTACCGGCATGTGACCGTTGGGCTCGGAGAGCGCGCTGTAATGCTCCCACCACTTGCCGAACTTGTCGTACCAGCCGGGGTACTTGTGCTCGAACCACTCGAAGTCTTCCTCGACCATCGGATCGATGCGCCAGTAGTTGACCGGCCAGCCGGTGGCGAAGAACTGGGCCACGAGGTGTATGTAGTCCTTGTTATGGATCCGGTTCCAGGACTCCTCGACCAGGTCGTGCGGGACCTCCAGGCCGTACTTCTCGAGCGGGGCCAGATAGCTGCGGTAGTAGTCGTCGTAGACCCACCGCCGATACATCTCCGCGTAGCTTTCGCGGTCCTTACGACGGTCCTTGGAGCCGTAGTCGATGAACACTCCGATCGCCGCGTCCACGACCGCGTGGTTGTTCCACCAGGCGTAGCGCAGGTCGCGCTCGAGCAGATCCTTGTTCTCGTTACTGGCCATCGCCATAATCAGCGTGGCGTAGCCGTTGCTGATATGCCGCGACTCGTCGGACTGGGTCGAGAGGAATACGGTGGGCAGCAGGAAGTCGCCGTTGGCCGCGGCTTCGGACGGCATCGCCACGAACAAAACGTTCGTGAAGGCAGTCTCGGACACGGTCTGCAGGTAGATGTTGCCCGCCGTGATCGCGTCGCCGGTGATGAACGCCTCGCCGAACTGACGACCGATGGTCCCCGCATAGTTGTTGTGGAAGGCCTTATTGCTGATGTCGAACCCGGCGGGGTCGATGTAGTTCTTCATGTACTCGCGCTTCAGGTTCATCTGGAGCGTCGAGTGACGAACCTCGTCGATCATCTGAATCGCTAGACCGTTGTGGAGCTCCGGATTGGGCACCGCTTCGGTCAAGAGCGGCATGGCCCGCGCGGCCGCGATCTCGGGGAACGGGATGATGCTCAAGAAGAGCTTCTGCCACTCCATCCACCGCGGCTGCACCTGGCGGAACATGTTCCCGCGGACCGCCCCGTCTATGGCCCCGTAGACGCGCTCGTCCTTCTCCTCCTGCATCGGGAAGTAGGACGACAGAACCTGCTTCATCGGTTCCTTCGGCTGAGCCCCCGTGAACGTGTAGTCGGTCTTGTACCTGGGGTCCTTCTCGACGTAAGTCGGCTCCCAGGACATCTCCTGTATCTTGTTGTAAGCTTTAGTAAGCCACTTTTTTGCCACGAGCTCTACTTAACTCCTTTCGATAAGCTAGCTCTTCTTCCAGATAGCTCTTAACGATGATTCCCCTTTTGTACTCACCACCCCTTTACCCCGTAGCTCAATCTACGGCCACCATGGTAATGAAGCGGCCTCGTAGACCACAAGTATCAAAAGGCATTTTTTCCAACAATGTGCGAAAATCCACTGAGAAATCAAAAAATAGCCTTGCGCCTGGCAGCCGGTGCTCCAAAATGGGGTCTGGGAAGTAGCTTTACCCGTCTGGGGAAGGGATAGAAGTTAGGGCGCTCACTAATGAAGCTGAGTTATTCGGATGGAGACTCTGACAACCTCCCGTTGAGCGGGGCACAGGCCGGTGCCAAGTTCAAGAGCGTCCGACGGGTCTTCAGGATCATGGACCTCGTCGGTCGCCAGGGAGAAGATTTGACGGCGAAGCAGATCGCCCACGAGATAGGGACCAACCTCTCCAGTTGCTACTACTTGCTCAGCATACTCACCGACGAAGGGTACATCGAAAAGCTCCCCCATCGCGGAGGCTACAGGATCGGCCCTACCATTTCCCTGCTTAGCGAGGGTTCCAGGAGCGACTTCGACTCCAAGATCGAGCCGGTCGTCGAGGAACTGGCGCAACGGACTCAGCGGCAGGCCTACTCCGCGGTGCTCTCGGCTGGGGAGATGGAGGTAACCCAGGTCAAAGCCCCGCCCAATAGTCCTCCCGTGGGGGTGGTAGAAGGGTTTCGTGGGGCCTCACACGCGCTCGCTCTGGGCAAGGTTCTGTTGGCCGGCATGGGGTCCAAGTACGTAGAGGGTTACATAGAAGGTCACGGCGGGCTGGAGGCTTTTACGCCACGAACCATCGTTCAGCCTGCTCTACTGCACACCCACCTGAACAAGGTTCGGATGGTAGGGTTAGCCATAGATTTCGAGGAATTTGCGCAGAACCTCTGCTGCGTGGCGGCACCGGTTTGGAGCAGAAGGGCCAAAGTGGAGGGAGCGATAGGTCTCTCCACAACGGCCCGGCGCATACATGACGAGGGAAGGCGTCTAACCGAAATGGTTCAGTGGGCAGCCGAGGAGGCTTCGGCGATGCTCAAGGAGGAGTCCTAGCCTGGATCTTCACCAGAGGTCTCTGCCACGTTGGCGAACACACGCCGCAGGAGGTGTCTCCGCAGGAGGTGTCTATTAGCTTACGCCTTAGTTCCTTCGTTTAGAGATGTAGCTTACAATGTATAATCATTAGTTGATGTAGGGATAAGTCCCCAAAGGAAGCTGGGCTTCTACCCTCAATGGGATCCGTGACCAATGCCTACGACAACTCCATGGCCGAGAGCTTCGTCTCGACTTTGAAGCGAGAGCTGATTCACCGCCACTCCTGGCCGACCTGTCATAGCGTCAGGGTGGCGATCTTCGAGTACATTTGAGTTCTAAAAGTACTCCAACCGAAGCTGCGGAGCTCGATTGTGCTGAGTGTCACGGTAGGATTAGCTTAGCGCCTCGAAGAGGACGACATCATACCTCTCTATGCGCGCTATCTCTTGATCCCCAGCCTCCGCAACTTCGCCCCGCAGGCGATCTGCCTCTTCCTCGCTAGCCCGCATGGCTCGCGCATTTTCCCAGAGGCTCATGAGCTGTAACTCGCCGCTCTGGTAGTTAGCGAGGAACATCAGCCCTTTGAATCCGTCCTGTTGGTGAAGTTGTGGTAGGACCTGCTCTCGGACGTTACGTAGTGCGTCGTCCAATCGGTCTGGAGACCCTTCAAAGGTGTTCATTCGGGCGAACAAGCCACTCTCCTCCTTCCTCTCGCTTTTGTCGGCGGATCGCTTATCTCAATTCGACCATAGTACCTGCTCTGTGTGCAAATCGGAACCCCTATTGTATCGAAGGGCTCACGCAAGTAGGAAGAACGGTTTTCCAGGAACAGGTTTGAACCTATCCTAAAAGCAGCTGAATAACGTCTCGACGCACATTTGGTTGGTTGCACAACGGCAAAGTAGAACCTCTTCGCCCCGTTCTATCGACTCGTAGGTCTCTGACTTGGAGCCTACCGAGACTTTTCGGACAGTTTCTCCGGTATGCGATCAGCAAATCAGGACAGCGGTAAGCAGCAAGAGATCGCCTCCTCGGCCCGATCGCTCCGCACGGAAGTCTGTAAAACGGTTTTTAGTACCTACCGGGCCGCGTGGAGCCCGAACAGAAATTTTGGCTGCGCTTATTGTTGTTGACACGTTTTGGCTGAGTGGCTACACTGGCACCAGGGAAGGTTTTAGGAACAAGCGTTTCTTAGGGGACTAGTACCAGCGTAAGGGTATTAGGACAGGAGGATAGATGACCTACGTAATCACCGAGGCGTGCATCCAGGCCGCGATGTGCACCGCGGTGTGTCCGGTTGACTGCATCTACGACGCTGGGGACCACTTCATAATCAACCCCGAGGAGTGCATCGACTGCGGCCTTTGCAATCCCGAGTGCCCGGTCGATGCTATCTACCCTGACTACCAGCTCCCCGAGGAGATGGAACACTACAAGACCAAGGCTGCCGAGTTCGACTATTCGGGAATGGAGCCCGCCTTCTAGGTCGTACGCGGGTACCGAACTTGGTAGCTGGGCAATCTCCGCTCCCGAGGACTCTTTTATAGGAGCAATGGATTTTGGCTGAGTTGAAACAGAAGAGGACGCTCGAAGAGGTAAAGGCCCTGAGCCGGGAGGAGGCCGTCGAAGTCATCCGCCATGCCGGCGTTATAGGCGCGGGCGGTGGCGGTTTCCCGACCTACATCAAGTACAAGGACCCCCAGCCGCACCTGATCGTCAACGCCACCGAGAGCGAGCCCGGCTACCAGGCGGACAAGTTAATGCACAAGGAGTACCTGGACGAGTTCCTCCAACTCTACGAAGCCATGATAGCCATCTTTGGTTTCGAGCAGGTGAGCATGTGCGTCCACGAGAAGGACCGGGAGTGGTTCTCCGACTACGCCGAGCACGCTGGCGACCTCTACGATATGCGCTACGTGCCGAATACGTACGCCTCGGGCGAGGAGAATATGCTCATCAGGCACGCCACCGACACCGAGGTACCCTGGAGGGTGGAGACGCCCGACGGGAATAGGCGCCCGGGGATGCCGCTCGACGTGGGGATCATCGTCAACAACTCGGAGACCTTGCTCAACGTCTACAGAGCGCTGTTCTTGGGCAGGCCCACCACCACGAAGTTCTTGCAGGTCTACGGTGAGGAGATGGACATAAAGGTCTACGAGGTGCCGCTGGGGGCCTCTGTGGCCGAGGTCTTGCGCTTCGCAGAGATAGACGTCGAGAATTCGGGGCACCTCTCCTGCCTCGACGGGGGGCCGTACCTGCACGATATGGGTATCGAGGAGCTAGGAGAGACGGGCGACGCCTACGTCAGGGGGACGACGAACGCCCTCATGCTCATCCAGAAGGGCACGACAGCATATAAGGAGTACACCGACATAAAGACCGATCCCCCCAAAGAAGGTATCGTCTCGCTCGTCGGCCTGCTCCCGAAAGGCGTGAACCTGCCCTTGGGCGGCCGTTACTTGAAGCCTGCCACCCCGCTCCTCTCGGAGGGCGACGAGGTAGCGTACGAGCAGAAGATCGGCGAGCCCGTAGACGAGGGCTTCAGTATAGGCGTCTGGGCGAGCGTGGGCGGCACGGTCACCTCGATCGAGGACAACATCATCGCCATCGCTGGCGGCGCGGTGCCTATGGAGGAGGCCGAGGCCGAGGCCGAGACCGAAGCGAAGAGGCACCAATGAGAGCACCGGCAATAGAGGACCGGTACGCGACGCCCTGGACCTCCGCGTGCTCAGCGGTCTGATCTATTCCTTAGCAGCCGAGCAGAAGCGCCAGAAGAGCCTGATAGCGCACCTCAAGCAGCACAGTGGTTTCGCTACGAGAAGGTAGCGGCTGACTACCTATGACGATGCTGACCCTCGCGGCGATACTGCCGTGATTTTGATTCTGTAAGCACATCCTAGCGCGGTCGAAGGAGCCTGTGTAGAATGATTCGCAATGTGGATTGGTTCACATTAGGCGGCTGGGGAGGCTTCGGCACTGCTCAAAGAGGAGCCCTAAACCGATGTGCAATGAGTGCGGGGGAAGAAGACTGAGTAAACTCAGTCCCGATTACGAAAGGAGGAGCTAATGCCTGAGCTGGAAGTGGAGGGCGTGGGAACGTTCGACGTCGATGAGGACAGGCGTCTGGTCCTGGCCATCGAGGAGGACGCGGGGGTAAACATCATGCACTCGTGCGAAGGTTTCGCCAGGTGCTCCACCTGCCGCGTCGAGTTTTTGGAGGGCGATCCGGAGGATATGACCCAGGCAGAGCTGAGGATGCTCGAGATGCGCGATCTTGTGGGGGAGGCGCGTCTCTCGTGCCAGATCCTCGTCGAGCACGACATGAAGGTGCGGGTGCTGATGACCGTAGAAAGTGTCGGAGCCAGCGACCCCGGTGGGGTCCCTGACGAGGAGGTCACCCCCGAGGCCATTTTTGATGAGAGGCCGTATTAGGAGCGCACGTAAATTAGTCCTGCCTAACAAGAAGAGGAGCTAATGCCTGAGCTGGAAGTGGAGGGCGCGGGAACGTTCGACGTCGATGAGGACAGGCGTCTGGTCCTGGCCATCGAGGAGGACGCAGGGGTGGACATCATGCACCAGTGCGGAAGTCATGCGCACTGTGCCACCTGCCGGGTCGAGTTTTTGGAGGGCGATCCGGAGGATATGACCGAGGCGGAGCATGCGTTGCTCGAGATGCGAGAGCTTCTGGGGGAGGCGCGCCTCTCGTGTCAGATCCTCGTCGAGCACGACATGAAGGTGCGGGTGCTGATGACCGTAAGCGGGACCGGTGCCAACAGCCCCGGCGGTAAACCCGAGGAAGAGATTACCCCCCCGCCCATTTATATCGAGAGGCCGTACTAGGGAGGCGGAACCCGGGAGTAATAGTGCTCGTCGCCCAACCGGAAGCGCCCGTGTACGAGGGCGCACAAGCGGGTAAATACTATGTTGGTTACAATGGTAACCGGTTTTCCATCTGGGGAAGGAGGCAAAACCGAGGGCTAGACCTGTAACGAGCTTTAACGGGTTGGACCTCTCGTACCAAGGCGAGAGGATAGAAGACCGGACGGTACGCGGGGCCTGATCTAAGCGTATCCCGGTACTGGGAAAGGAGAGAATCACCTTGTACGAGAAAGATGGCGAGAAGTATTTTGTGGTGGATGGGCACGTCCACTACTGGGACGGGAGTCCGGAGAACCAGGCCAACATCCACGGCAAGCAGTTCATCGACTGCTTCTATGGCTACCACAGCGCCTTGAGCCCGGAGGAGTATCTCTGGCCCGAGGACAAGTTCCAGAAGTACTCCGAAGAGGACTTGATGCATGACCTCTTCGAAATCGGTTACGTGGACGTGGCCATCTTCCAGCCCACCTACCTTGAGGACTTCTACGTAAACGGCTTCAACACCACCGCGCGCAACGCGATCCTCAAGGAGAAGTATCCGGACAAGTTCGTCTTGCCCGGCCGCTTCGACCCGCGCGACGGTGAACCGGGCCTGGAGGCGTTCGAGGAGATGGTAGAGCAGTACGACCTCAAGGGGGTCAAGCTCTACACCGCCGAGTGGAACGGCCAATCGAAGGGCTACAGCCTCAAGGACGAGTGGGCCAAGAGGTACCTGGAGAAGTGCGAGGAACTCGGGGTCAAGAACATCCACGTCCACAAAGGCCCGACAATCACGCCCTTGAACAAAGACGCGTTCGACGTTGCGGACGTGGACGAGGCAGCGTCTCTCTTCCCCAACCTGAACTTTATAGTCGAGCACGTAGGTCTTCCGAGGCTAGAGGACTTCTGCTGGATCGCCGTGCAAGAGGCCAACGTCTACGCCGGCATGGCTGTGGCGATGCCGTTCATCTACTCGCGTCCGCGCTACTTTGCGCAGATAATCGGGGAACTTCTGTACTGGCTGGACGAGGACAGGATCCTCTTTGCCAGCGACTACGCTATCTGGCAGCCTAAGTGGCTGGTCGAGATGTTCGTGGATTTCCAGATCCCCGAGGACATGCAGGGCGAGTACGGAACGCTCACCCCGGACATAAAGCGCAAGATCCTGGGCCTCAACGCCGCGAACCTGTACGACCTCGATGTACCCTCCGAGGTACCGCAGCCGGACGCAGTGGCCGCTGGCGCCGAAGACAATTACCCGGAAGCACCAATCCGGTGAAGCCCACCGAGGCAGAGGTCCTGGGCGCCCTATCGGGCGTCCGGGACCCCGAGCTAGACGAACCCATAACGGACCTGAAGTTCGTCGCAGGTCTGCGGGTCGCGGAGGATGCGGTGGACGTCCGGCTCAGACTCCCGACGCCTTTCTGCGCCCCGAACTTTGCCTACCTGATGGTGGCGGACGCAAAGGAGGCGGTGCTCTCGGTCCCCGGCGTACGGAGCGCGCGGGTGGTCCTCGACGACCACCACGCGTCGCCGGAGATCAACGCCGGGATGGTCGAAGACCGGGGCTTCGAGGGCACCTTCCCCGGCGAGACCGAAGGCGAGAGCCTCGACGAGCTACGCGCCATCTTCCGCCGCAAGTCCTTCGTCTCCCGACAGGAGAAGCTCTGCCGAGCGCTGCTCGCCGGGGGTTACACCTCCAAGGAGCTCGCGGAGATGCGGCTCGAAGAGGTGCCCGTCTCGGAGGCGTTCGAGAAGTACCTGAGTCGCAGGGAGGAGCTGGGGCTGGACGTGTCCGCGGAGGCGCCATTCGTAGTGGACCCCGACGGAAACCAGATCCCCGAGGAGGCGGTGGTCGAGCATCTGCGCTTCGCCAAGCTGACCCGGCTGAGTATCGAAGGAAACGCTGGCTTTTGCCGGGGGCTTTTGGCTACCCGCTACGGAATCGAAGACCCTGAGGAGGCAACCCCGTGAAAGCAGCACGACTACACAACTACAACGAATACCTGCATATCGATGATGTCGACGAACCGCAGGCCACCGGGCCGCTCGACGTCATCGTGATGATCGGTGCATCGGGACTCTGCCGAACCGATCTCCACCTCAAGGACGGGGATTTCAAAGAGATTCACGAGCAGGCGGGCGTAGAGCTGCCCTATACGCTCGGTCACGAGAGCGCGGGATGGGTGCACGAAGTCGGATCGGCGGTAACCAACGTCGAGGTAGGTGACGCGGTGGTCGTGCATCCCCAGATCACTTGCGGACTGTGCCGGCCCTGTCGCTCGGGCGACGACATGCATTGCGTGGAAGGGATATTCCCCGGGCTTTTCGTGGACGGGGGACACGCAGACCTTCTCAAAACCCACGCCCGGGCGGTCATCAAGTTGCCCGAGGGGGTGGAACCCAAGGACATAGCAGCCCACGCGGACGCGGGGCTTACCGCGTACCATGCGGTGAAGAAGGCAGCGAAGATCCTCTATCCGGGGACGAGGGTCGTAGTGATCGGGGCCGGAGGGCTGGGCCACATCGCCATTCAGTGTCTCAAGGCGCTGACTGCCGCCGAGGTAGTGGTCGTCGATAGGTTGGAGCCCGCCCTGGAACTTGCGCGTGAGATTGGCGCTGATCACACCATCCTCGCCGACGGTAACGAGGTCAACTCGGTCACGGAGCTCACCGACGGCATGGGGGCGGAGGCGGTGATCGACATCGTCGCCGAGCAGGGCGTCGAAAAAGTGGCCCCGCAGATGGTCAAAGACGCCGGCACCTACTATGTGGTCGGCTACGGTGGAGCGCTGGATATTCCCACCCAAGAAATTATCCTCAGGGAGATCAGCATCGTGGGGAACCTCGTCGGGATCTACAACGATCTCGCCGAGCTGATGACGCTGGCCGGGCAGGGGAAGGTGACGCTGCACACGTCCGAGTATCCACTCGATGCGATCAACGACGCGATGGTCGACCTTGAGAACGGGGATCTTCGAGGTCGAGGCATCTTGATCCCGGAGGGCGCCTCGGCGTAAGCAGCTTCGCTGAGTGAGTAGGGAGTGGAGAGTAGGGAGTAGTATTTTCTACTCCCTACTCTCTTTCCCGACAGCTGCCCAACTAATAAACAGAGGAGGTTGTTGGAGTGGCGCACAAGATGCTGAGGTTCGACGCCAACGCGCGCCGGTCGATGGAGAGGGGCGTGAACAAGCTCGCCGACGCGGTCAAGGTGACGCTCGGGCCCAAGGGCCAGTACGCGGTCTTGCACAATCCGCTCGTCGCGCCGACGGTCACCAACGATGGCGTGACCATTGCCGAAAGGATATACCTGGAGGATATCTTCGAGAACCAGGCCGCGCAGTTGGTCAAGGAGGTCGCGACCAAGACCAACGACGTCGCGGGCGACGGGACGACCACGGCGCTCGTCCTGGCCCAGAGTATCGTGCGCGAGGGCTTGAAGAACGTGGCTGCCGGCGCGAACCCGGTCATCCTCAGGGGCGGAATCGACAAGGCCGTCGAGGTCGCCGTCGAGGCGATAAAGGCCCAGGCTCAGGAAGTGTCTGGCAGGGACGATGTCGCCCGCGTGGGCGCCATCAGCGCGCGTTCGGAGGAGATCGGCGACGTCATCGCCGAGGCGATCGACAAGGTCGGCAAGGACGGCGTCGTGAACGTCGAAGATTCGCAGACCTTCGGGATGGACCTGGAGTTCACCGAGGGTATGCAGTTCGACAAGGGCTACGTCTCCGCGCAGTTCGTGACCGACCAGGATCGCATGGAGGCGGTCTTGGAAGACCCGTTGATCCTCATCGCCAACCAGAAGATCTCCAACGCGCGCGACCTCCTTCCGGTCTTGAGCGAGGTTATGAAGAGCAACAAACCGCTGCTCGTCATCTCGGACGACATCGAGGGCGAGGCTCTCACGGCCCTGATAGTTAACAAGACGCGCGGGACGTTCAACGCTGCGGCTATAAGGGCCCCTCTCTTCGGCGACCGGCGCAAGAGGATGATGGAGGACATCGCCATCCTCACCGGCGGTGAGGCCATAATAGCGGAGCTCGGCTTGAAGCTCGAGAACACCCGGCTCGACCAGCTCGGCAGCGCCCGCAAGGTCGTCGTCACCAAGGACGGCATAACCATCCTCGACGGCGACGGCGACCCAGAGAAGATCCAGGACCGCCTGAACCGGATAAAGGCCGAACTCGAAGTCACGACCTCGGACTACGACCGTCAGAAGCTCCAGGAACGGTTCGCCAAGCTCGTGGGCGTCGCCGCCATCATCAAGGTCGGCGCCACGACCGAGACCGAGCTCAGGGAGACCAAGCATCGTGTCGAGGACGCTTTGAGCGCGACCCGCGCGGCCCTAGAAGAGGGTATCGTACCGGGCGGTGGCGTGGCTCTTCTGCACGCCCAAGGACCGGTAGCAGACCTGATCGACACCCTGGACGACGACGAGCGCACGGGCGCAAAGATCGTGCACCGCGCCCTGGAGGAGCCTATGCGCCAGATCGCCGCGAACGCCGGCGCCGATGGCTCCATCGTGATGCACAACGTCCGCAACCAGAGCGGCTCGACCGGCTTCAACGCCCTGACCGGCGAGTACGAGGACCTGGTGGCGGCAGGCATCATCGACCCCGCGATGGTTACCCGTAGCGCCTTGCAGAACGCGGCCTCCATCGGCAGCCTCGTCGTCACCACCGACGTCGTCGTGGCCGAGCCCGCGGAAGGGCTCGGCGCGGCGGCGAGGGTCAGAGCCGGCATGAACATGGACGTGCTGTAAGCCGTCAGCAATCAGCCTTCAGCTGTCGGCAGAGTTGCGGTAGGCGCAACTCTGCTGACGAGTCGACACCGCGAGGCCGACCACGCGCTCCAGCAGCGCCGGCCTCCGCCTATTGGAGCGGAGCTTACGGCAGAGGAGTAGGGGCGTTGCACGCCTTTACTCCTCGTAGTTCCGGCGGACCTTTTCCTCCATCTACTCTGGCCTCAACTCAGAGACGGACGGGAGATCCGGTGTTCCTCTCGCGATCCGGACGGCGCGTAACACAGCCTCCGCGAGCACGCGCGCTCCCCACGCCCCCACCACGTCCGGAGCCGCCGCGACGCCTAATGGTCCTTCGGAAGGTCCCCCCGCAGCTTCGCCTTCCGGCGGCTCTCCCACTGAGGCGGCGAAGACGAGGTCGCCGTCGATGGAAGTGTGGACCGGCGAGACGGTGCGAGCGAGCCCGTCGTGGGCCATCTGGGCGACTTTAGTAGCGGCGGGCTTGGAGAGCCGGGCGTTGGTCGTCACCACGCCCAGGGTGGTGTTCTCTCCCCACCGCATAAAGCGCGCCGCTTCCGCGAGGTGTTCCACGGAGTCGGCGAGCGTGCCGTCGTCAAGGCGGGGGCCTGCCAGGATCCCGCCCGTCGAGGGGTCGCGCACGTCCCCGAATGCGTTGACGGCGGCCAGGGCCGCGATCACGAGCCCGTCGGGAAGACTTACCGAGACGCTTCCCACGCCTCCCTTCATCGCCCGCTCGGGCCCGAGGACCTTACCGACGGTGGCGCCCGTCCCCACGCCGACGCTGCCCTGGGCGAATTTCCCGCTCGTAGCGGCGGCCGCGGCCTTGTAGCCCATAGAAGCGTCGGGGCGGGCCGCGGGGTCTCCGGTGGCGAGGTCAAAGACGACGGCGGCGGGGACTATGGGGACGCGGGCGATCCGGACGTCGTAGCCCACGCCCTTCTCCTCCAGGAAGCGCACGACGCCGTCCGCGGCCCCGAGGCCGAAGGCGCTGCCACCGGTCAGGAGGAGGGCGTGGACCTCTCCGACGCGTCCTGTTGGACTGAGCATGTCCGTCTCACGGGTGCCGGGCGAGGACCCACGCACGTCTACACCGACGACCGCCCCGGCTGGAGCGTCGAAGAGGACCGCCGTGCAGCCGGTGAGGCCCACTTTGTCGGTGGCGTGCCCAACGAGCACGCCCGGTACGTCGCAGAGGTTGCCTAGCACAGAAGATTACGGGTCCGGATGATCCGGAGAGTCAGAAGGGGCCGGCTCCTCGTCAGTCTGCGGCTCCTCCGGTACCCAATCTTCGGGGTCCGCCGGCTCGATGCCGGGGTTCTCGGGGGCTAGGCGACCCAGGGGAACGAGCCGGCGGTCGCTCCTCTTCTGGCCGAACTGGACCAGGACGGAGTCCTGGACCATCGAGTAGTCCACGACCTGGCCCTCCTCGCCTTGGATCTTCACGGCGGTGTTCCTGAAGGGGGCGCGCTCTTTGAACTCCTTGTAGGTGTCGTGCTCGTAGCGCATGCAGCACTTCACCTCGCCGCAGCAGCCCATGATCTTGTCGTTCGGCGTTACGCCTTGCTGCTTGGCGAGCCTGACGTTCACCGGACCCATGCTCCTGGCCCCGCTCCAGGTGGCGCAGCAGAGGGGAACGCCACACGTGTCGCACCCACCAGAGTCAGACGCGCGGTCGATAAACGAGAACCGGCGCAGCGCGATCCGGGCGTCGTAGCGGCGCCGGAGGCCGTCCCGGACCGGGTCCAGGTCCAGCGAACCGTTTTCGGAACCGTATTTGACCTCGACGTAGGAGCGGTCCAGGGAGATGTCGCAGCCAAAGAACTCGACGTCCTTTACGCGGTGGTCACGGGCGAGCTTCTGGGCCTCGTCCCGGATCTCACGCCCTAGCTCCCGGTGCCGGTCGTCCTCTCCCTCGTCCTCGGGGGTCGCGACGCGCAGGATGTCATAGGGGGGCATGTAGGGCTCACGACGCCTCGGCGTCAGAGCGACGCGGCCGATGAAGACGCCATCCTCGGTCTCGACGACGACCTTATAGCCAACCCGGAGATCGAGGTCGCGGGCATAACAGAGCTTCGCGACCCCCTTGCCGGGGATGCGGACGTCTACGAGCCGCGGGAGGACTCTAGTATCTTCTGCCGGCTCCGCGATAGCGCCACCTCCAATATCGCCTCCGGGGCGACATTATACGTGAGCTTTGCCCCCTCTTCCCCAAAGATCCCGGCCGCCCCCGCCCAGTCCGCCCCGGATCTCTCCGCGACGTTGGTCCGTATCTCCGCCATCCTGTCCGCGTTGACCGCAAGCTCCGGGGCGCCAGCCGCGACCACCGCCGCGTCCCGGTAGAGGAGCGCCAAGAGCTCTAGGGCCTCCGCCACCGCCCCGTCCCGCGCCGCCCTCCCGAGCCGCTTCGCAGACTCCTTAATTCGCCGGTTCGAACCCCCATCGTCGTCCGCGTCGTAGGCCGCGAGGTACGCACTCTCGCGCGCCGCCCCCACGCCCTCGGCCCGCGCGAAGATCCCGCCGGCCGCCCCGTGCCGATCCTCGAAGGAACCGTCGAAGGCAAACCCCGCCCCGAAGACGGCTTCGCGCAGCTCCTTGAGCTCGTCCTCCTCCGCGTACCGCAGCGCGAGCCCGACGCTCCCCCGGCCCAGAGCCGCTGCGAGGCTTGCCTCTCCCTCCGGGTGCCCCCGCTCCATCAGGAGGGAGACGACCTCGCCCCGGGGCACGGGATCGAAGCGCACCGCCTGGGCGCGGGAGGCGACCGTGGGGAGGACGCCCTCGCGCGACGACGCCAGAAGTATGAATATCGCCCCGCCCTCCGGTTCCTCCAGCGTCTTGAGAAGGGCGTTCGCCGCCTGGACGTTCAAGGTGTCCGCCCGCAGGATGAATACCCTCCGCGCCCCCTCGAACGGCCGGCTCGCCGCTCCCTGCACCACCTCCCGGACCTGCCCGATCGTCGTGAACTGGCCCTCCGGTTCGACCTCGTCGAGGTCCGGGTGGAGCCCCCGCAAGGCCCGATCCCTGGCCCCCTCGTCGCCTCCCGAGACGAGCTCTGCTCCGAAACGATACGCTACGGTGCGCTTGCCGACTCCAGGCAGGCCGTAGAACAGGTAGGCGTGGGCCGCCTCACCCGACGCGAGCGCGGCCTCGAGCATCTTGAGGGTTGGTCTGTTCCCCAGGATGCCGCCAAAAGTTCCCGTGGTCTCTACACGCTTCATACCCTTCTGAGTCTACCGTTCATCCCGTCCGCCGCCCCGTACTCCGATGCCGAAGCCGACGAACGCGCCGATCGCTGCTCCCACTCCGATGCCCAGGTAGATCCCCATCCCGATGCCCGGGTAGAGGTTGGCCAGCACCGTCCCTATCACCCCCCCGACGCAGGCCCCCACGAAGCCGCCCACGCCGATGCCTACGGAGCTCCGCCTGGTGCTCCCGCCCCGCCGGTCTTGCGGTCCTCTCTCCACGTCGCTCCTCCTCGCTCCGGCTCTCTCGCTAGGCGCCGCTTTCACGAGTATATTGCAGGTCCCGTATCTCACGCGCAACGATCTGTGCAAGCTCCTCCGGCGGCGACGCAGCGTCCAGTACCTTTACTCGGTCCGGCTCGGAGCGGGCTATCTCCTCGAAGCCCTTCTCGACGCGTCGCATGAAGTCGTCGCCGACCTGCTCGAGGCGGTCCAGCGTGGCGCCCGACTCGCGGGCCCGCCGGGCGCGCTCCTTCGGCGACAGGCGTAGGTAGAAGGTCAAGTCCGGCACCACCTCACCAACGGCCCACGCGTTCAGCTCCCGCACCTCGGCTGTGCCCAGGCCCCGGCCCGCTCCCTGGTAGGCTATGCTCGAGTCGAGGAAGCGTTCGCAAAGCACGAGCCTTCCGTTCTCCAGACGAGGCAGGATCTCGCGCCTCACCAGATCCGCCCGGGCCGCCGCGTACAGATAGGCCTCGGTCCAGGCCTCCATCTCGAGCTCCGGGTCGAGGAGCACCGCCCGAACCCGCTCCGCCGCGGGCGTGCCGCCCGGCTCGCGGGTAAAGTGAGGCGGAGGATTGAGGTCCGAGAGAAGCGCCTTGAGGTTCTTTACGAGAGTGGACTTGCCGGAGAAGTCGAGCCCCTCTATGGTGACGAAGAGGCCGCGGTCGGTCTGTGCGGCCAGAGGGCCCTACGCGGCCGCCCGGTGAAGGGCGTACCGTTTAGCGGCTTCGACGTGGGCTTCGAAGAGGTTGCGGTGCTCGGGACCGGCGTCTCGCATGGCCTCCGCGTGCCATTGCACGCCGACCAGCCAACGCTTGGAGAGGTTGCGGGATTCGACGGCCTCTATCACCCCATCAGAGGCGTGGGCGACCGCCGCGAGGGGCTCGGCGAGGTCTTTGGTCGCCTGGTGATGGTAGGAGTTGACCCGGAGGTGGTCGGAGCCCATGATCTTGACGATCTCGGACCCGCCGTTCGCCTCGACCTCGTGCGTCCACTGCCACTTCGGCATCTGCTGGCGGTGTGCGATCAGGTCGGGATGCAACTGGCTGGGGAGATCCTGGTAGAGCGTCCCGCCCAGGGCAACGTTCAAGACCTGCAAGCCCCGGCAGATCCCGAACACCGGCATACCCCGCTCCAGCGCCTGCTCCACGAGGGCCATCTCGAAGGTGTCCCGCACGGGGAGCGTCACGCCCAGCTCGGGGATTGGCTCCTCACCGTAGTAGGCCGGGTCGAGGTCGCTGCCCCCGCACAGCAAGAGACCGTCTATACTACCCGCCACCTCCTCGGCC
>Ga0136616_10000533_pt1 | contig 18170 bp, 15 predicted proteins | sample AntDrymUQ2992106_2_FD_106648 | JGI IMG/M metagenome (GOLD analysis project Ga0136616, IMG submission 106648) | Polar desert sand microbial communities from Dry Valleys, Antarctica - metaG UQ299 (21.06) | ecosystem: Environmental > Terrestrial > Soil > Desert | place: Antarctica: Dry Valley...
CAGGCTCGCCTTGGAGACGTCGGGGACGCGCTGCAGCCGGATGCGGCCAAAGCCCCTTGGCTCGAGCACCTCGACGGCGATCGCGACCCGTGATTTCGTCTCGTGAGAATGGCCATCTCATCTGGCCCCACCGTGGCCGCTTGAACTGGCCCCACCCCGTCCGACCGCGACCCGACCGTCCGAGCTCCATTGGAGCTCGAGACGGAGGTCGCAGAGGGGATGGGATCGAGGGTGGAGCAGTTCGAAGAGATCCGACGCGACCACGATCACGAGGGGCTGTCGATCCGGGCGCTCGCCGAGCGCCACGGCGTGCATCGGCGCACCGTCCGCCAAGCGCTCGACTCGGCGCTGCCGCCTGAGCGAAGGCGTCCCCAGGGCCGTCCCGCACCGGCGCTCGGACCCTTCCACGAGCTGATCGACGAGTGGCTCATCGCCGACCGCGAGGCACCGCGCAAGCAGCGCCACACCGCCCGGCGCATCTTTCAGCGCCTTGTCGAGGAGCACGAGGCCGACATCGGCGAGCGGACCGTCCGCCGCTACGTGCGCGCCCGCCGACGCGAGCTCGGCGAGCCGGGGCGGGCCTTCGTCCCTCAGGTCCACCACGCAGGGATGGAGGCCGAGGTCGACTGGGGCGAGGCCGACGTCATGCTCGCCGGGGCGCTCACCCGCGTGCACCTCTTCCACCTGCGCCTCTGCCACTCGGGCGTCGCCTACGCCCAGGCCTTTCACCACCAGTCCCAGCAGGCCTTCCTCGAGGCTCACGCAGAGGCGCTCGCCTTCCTTGGGGGCGTCCCCGCGCTCGTGCGCTACGACAACCTTCGCTCGGCGGTCAAGGCGGTGCTGCGCGGCCGCCGCCGCGAGGAGTCCGATCGCTTCGTGGCCCTGCGCTCGCACTACCGCTTCGAGTCGGCCTTCACGCTCGCCGGGCTCGAGGGCGCGCACGAGAAGGGCGGCGTCGAGTCAGAGGTCGGACGCTTTCGCCGGCGCCACCTCGTTCCCGTGCCCGAGGTCGAGGCGCTCTGCGAGCTGAATGCCCGCCTGCGCGCAGCGTGCGAGCGAGACCTCGGCCGTCGCATCGCCGGACGAGCGGAGACGGTGGGCGAGGCGCTCGCGCGTGAGCGCCCGCTGCTGCGAGCGCTCCCCGAAGAGCCCTTCCCGAGCGCCGAGGAGACGCTCGTGCGCGTCGACCAGAAGGGCCTCGTGTGCGTGCGCCAGAACCGCTACTCGGTGCCGATCGCCCTCGCCGGGCGACGCGTGCAAGCGAGCGTCGGTGCCCGCGAGGTCAGGGTCCTCCACGACGGCGCCTGCGTGGCCCGCCACGAGCGCCTGCGTGGGCGTCTCGGCATCGCGGCCCGGCTTGACCACTACCTCGAGCTGCTGCGGCGAAAGCCCGGTGCGCTGGCCGGCTCGCTCGCCCTGCACCAAGCGCGCGAGCGCGGTCGGTGGCCGGAGACCTTCGACGCGCTCTGGCGGGCCCTCACCGAGCGCCACGGGCCCTCGGAGGCCGCCGGCCAGATGGTCGAGGTGCTCGTGCTCTGCCGCGAGCTGGGCGCGGCCCGCGTCGAGCTCGCCGCCCGCGGCGCCCTCTCGGCCGGGGCGCTCGAGGGCGGCGCGGTGGCCGTGCTCGCGCGCCAGAGCGAGCGCGAGGAGCCAGCGCCGCTCGCTGGGCTCTCCGAGCGACTCGTGGGCGTCGAGCGCCCCGAGCCCCTGCTCACCGACTACGACGTCCTGCTCGGCGGGGGTGGGCGGTGAGCGCCAAGGCGAAGGCCCAGGCGCTCGAGGCCCTGATCGAGGCCCACGCCGTCGAGCTCAAGCTGCCGACCGTGCGCCGACGCTTTCGCACCCTCGCCGAGGAGGCCGTGCGCGAGCAGCAGACGCCGGTCGCCTACCTCGCCGCCCTGCTCGAGGCCGAGAGCGGGGAGCGGGCCGAGCGCCGCGAGCGAAGGCGCCTGATCGACGCGCGCTTTCCCCAGATCAAGCGGCTCGAGGACTTCCGCTTCGAGGACAACGCCTCCGTGCCGCGGGCGACCCTGGCCACGCTCGCCGAGGGAGCGTGGATCGACGACCGCGAGCAGGTCGTGCTGATCGGCGACTCGGGGACCGGCAAGACGCACCTGGCGATCGCGCTCGCCGCGGCGGCCTGCCACGAAGGGCGTCGGGTCAGGTTCACCACCCTGGCCGCCCTGGCCAACGAGCTGATCGAGGCGGAGTCCCGGCGCGAGCTGGCGCGCGTCGTCGGCCGCTACGCGCGCATCGAGCTGCTCGTGCTCGACGAGCTCGGCTACCTGGCGCTGCCGCCCGGCGCGGCCGAGCTCGTCTTCCAGGTCATCTCCGAGCGCGACGAGCGCGGGTCGCTGATCGTGACCACCAACCTGCCCTTCGGGGAGTGGGGCAAGGTCTTCACCGACGCCCGCCTGGCCAAGGCCGTGGTCGACCGGGTGACCCACCGGGCGCACATCGTCGAGACCGGCTCGGAGTCTTGGCGCTTCCGCCACGGCCTCGGGCGGGCGCGCTCCCGGCGCGCATCAGCCGCCCGATCGGGCGGCTGATGCGAACATGCCAGTCTTCATCAGAACGACGGAGGTGGGGCCAAGTCAAGTGTCCGCTCCGGGGCCAGTGCAGGTGGCCACTCTCAATGGTCGCTGTCGCAAAGGCGCTGAGCGAACGTCCCGAGGCGTCGCGCAGGACGGCCAGGCGAAGCCGGCCCGAGCCCTGGCCGCGAACCTCGATCGCCACGCCGCAGAGCGCCTTTGTGCCGCGCTCGCGCCCGCCTCGCAGTCCGTCCTCGACCCGCCGAGGAAGAACTCGTCGACCTCTACCCGACTGCGTAGCTGCGCTGTGCAGGCGTTGCCACCGCGCCTACGACACCGGCCGGCTCGACCTGCTGCCCCACCTCGAGCCGCGCTGGCGAGCCGAGCTCGCGCACGCGCTCGGCCACCTCGGACTGATCGGGCTGCTCGAGCGCGTAACCGCGGAGCGGTGGCGCCCCGCAGGCGTGCCTCCGGGTTCCTGACTGTGGGGGTGACTTTCGTCGCCTCGAAGTCAGTTCGCTTTCATCGTTGAGGAGAGCCGGCCACTCTTCCCGACGCGGCACGCCGGCGCGTCTTCCTCTCCTACCGGCGCGAGGATTGCGCGGTGCCACGCCGGGCGCCTGGCCGACAATCTCACCGGTCGCGCCGACGCCCACGTCTCCTTCGATGTGTACACCATCGAGCTGGGCGAGCACTTCGTGAAGGCCATCGAGCGCGAGGCCGGGCACTCCCTGCTCTCTCGCGGAGAGCGTCGTGTGGGGCCGCAGCGTCAAGTTAGCCTTGACTGGCGAGGCGGTGAGCTGCGAGTGTCCTGCCGCCCAACACCTGAATCACCAAGGAGGACGCCGTGCAGATCGTGGACGCAGCCCTCGCCACCGTTCAGGAGGCCCGGGCCTACCAAGTCCAAGACGTACTGCTCGTCCGCGCCTCCGGACAGAAACCAACGGCGTGTCACGTCGTAACGCTCGAGCAGAGCCTCCTCGATGTCGAGCCGCCGGCCTTCCTGGTACGCCTATCCACCGACCCCCGGATGCGCTGCAGGCCTGAGGCTCCGCCCGTGCAGTTCGAGGAGCAACGCGCCTTCCGCGTAGGGACGGTACGACCCGGGATCGTCGTCCATCACGCTGCGGGGGAGTTGAGCGTCGACGTGGAGGATCTGACGCCCCAGCTCGAGGGCATCGCCGCGGCACCTGACGGTCGGGATGGAAGCTCATTCTTTGACCTCGACGGTGAGCCGCACGAGGCGGTCGGCCACTCGGGCGCCTACGACCTTGGCGAGGCCTTGCGCGCGGCGATTGACCAGCTGCCACCTCAAGGCGCCGGTATCCCGGACTGGCTCTCGACCTACAGCGTCGTGTCAATCGGCGCTGAGATTGGCGGGATCGCCGGATTCAACCACCTCACGGTGCGGGTCTCGGGCTGAGCTTCCCCACATGCTGAGCACTACGCTCCGCAGGGCCTCCTTCGTCGCCACGGTGGCACCTGCACAGGCCGGAGGCGGACGCTCGGGGTGCCACTTCCCTTGTCCCCCCGGCATGCCGCACGAGCCGGATGCCCACTGCGCTACCCGCTGGTCGGCCTCTACGTCGCGCAGCGGATCCGCACGTCGCGCACCGCCATGCCCGGCTCGCCAGTGTGCGGAACTCGCCGAGTCCTTGGCGCATCCCCGCGACCGGGGGAAAATACAACCTGCTCCCGCTACCCCCGCTCTCCGTCGGCAGACGTACGGCCAGCTGCGCCGACGAGACTCAGGTCATCCTCCCGGCGCCCAGCACACGACGGCAGAGACGCCGCGGAACTGGGAGTCTCGACTTCCGGAGGCCGACTGCTCATAGGACGAGCCAGCGGTGAGTCGAGATTCGGGTCGTCGCCCCGAACCTTGGCTGTCTTCGCTCGTTGAGGGAGGGAGACACAGTTGCCTACCGAGCGACTATCGAAATGGATCGGACTCGTTGTAGGCCACGCGAACGCCCTTGTCGTCGACGACCTCGAGCCTCGCGACGAACGGGCCCTTCACCTTCCGCGGGAGCGGCACCCAGATGGACTCGCTGGCTTGGTCGACCGGGGCATCGGGAGTAAGACGAAGCGCCAGCCGATTAACCAGCCACGGCTTCCGGATCCGCGTCTTGTTCTTCGCGTTGAACAGGGACCAACGGAGCTCTGTGGGCCTCCCCTCATAGCCCTCGAGCTTGATATTGAAGTTGACGACGGCTCCGTGCGGCTCTAGCCGCTCCCTCTGGCCAGGAGGCAACCGATAGATGGAGAAGACGGGGCGCGTCTCAACGCTCTCGTCCGTATCAGCCGTCTCTGTTGCCTTGAGCAGTCTCAGACGGGTGCCCGACAGGACTCGCCTGACCTCTCTGTCGCTAGCTCGGGGATCGCCCGTCAGCGCTTCTGTAGCTCGAGCCTCTGTTCGCTTCTCGTCCGCGGGCTCGCGAGAATGCGGAAGCTTCACGGCTTTGATGATCGGCTCCACAGTCCGTAGAAAGGCGTCGATCGAAGTTGGCGCCCCGGAGCGCCGCTCCTGTCGGTGCCCGGAGCGCGGCTCCTGTCCGCCCGGCTCAGGCCCCGGTGGGTCCGGCGGTTCCCCTCCGCCCGGCTCAGGCCCCGGTGGGTCCGGCGGTTCCCCTCCGCCGGGCTCCGGGTACTCGGGCATCTCTGGCCGTGGTCTATCGGGCACGCCCTGTTCCTCGGTTTCAGCAGGGGGCGGGGGTGTGTCCTCAGTCGTTTGCGCCAGGGTGGCGCTCGCGAGCACGAAAGACCGACGCCGTCCCTCCCCGGGGGTGAAAGCGCGGCCGGTCAGCCTAAGAAACTCGTCGAGAGCGACGGGGCGATCCACCTCGCGTGGCTCGATGCTGGCGCCAAGGCGGGAGGGCGAGTGGGGGAGCAGCTCGCGTCCCAGCCCGATGATTGCCGCCAGGGCGGTGGCTATGGCACCTGTCGCGACGAGCATTCCGCGGGCGGTGGCTATCCGCCTCCATAGGCCGCCCTCGTCCTCCTTGCCACTGTCGTCAGGCATGCCGCTTGGTCCCCGCTCGTCGTCGGCGGAGGGATCATCGCAGATTAGCGGCCGGGCCGGGGTGTACGGACGATGAAGCGAGAGGGTCCGTTGTACCCGCGTCAGGCGTCGCTAGGCGGAGCGCGGAGGGGCGAAGACGGACGATACGAGGCCCGCAGGGACCGGCGTCTGAAGCAGCCGGTGGACGTCCATTTCGTGTACGGGCTCGGCGACGGTGAGTTCTACCGCCCTTCTCGGGGAACGCTCGGGTGGGGCTGGATCGCCCAGGCAAACGCCGGTCACATCGCGTCAGGCGAGGCTTGACCTGAGCCACTGCCCGGCTCGCTGGTCGGACCGGCTCGCCCCCGGCCGCCGCTCGGCACACGAGGAGGTGGTCGGCCTGAGGGTCCCCGGGAGGGCGAGGGCGCGTGTGGGGGATGCGGCCAGCGACGAGGTCTATCTACTTCACGCCATCGCTCCGCCGCCGAGATCCGCGGCCAGTTCGCGCAGACCGGCCGAATCGCCTGGCACAAGCATGTCCCGTTGCGCTGGTCTTTGCGTGCGCTCGTCCTCTTCGGGCTCGCGCGGCTAATGCTGTAGAAGGCAGAGCCGGTCTCGCCGCGGATGTCCCGATCGCCTTTGGAACTTCGGCGGTGGCCGTGAGCGGACGGACAGTCCGTAAGGGGCTTCGGCCGCCCGATACATGGCGCGGTCTGCTACACAGTTCCGCATGACTAGGGAGGGATCACCGAACGGTGTAACCACCGACCACGTTGTTCGCTCGGCGTAAGGCCCGATCTACTAAACCCTGCCGAGGACGAGTCTGGGCGTCACCGAAAACGAGCGCTTCGGCCGTGGCTTCCCTTTCCCTTCCGGCCCGGCGGAAGCACCGGCCAAACGCGGGACGAGCTCCATCGGCACGCTCGCGGGCGGGCGGCCTCGCGTTGCCATAGGGTTGGCCTATGTCGGGAGGAACGGTCACCGGGCGCGGTAGTCAAGGCTTCGACTTCGACGCCGTGGTGGTTGGCTCGGGATTCGGCGGCGCCGTCACCGCCTGCCGGCTCGCCGAGGCCGGGCTGGCGGTGTGCGTCCTCGAGCGCGGACGCCCTTACCCCCCGAACTCCTTCCCGCGCAGCCCTCATGCGGTGGCGAAGAACTTCTGGGACCCGAGCGAGGGCCTCTACGGCATGTTCAACCCGTGGTCCTTCCGCGGGCTCGAGGCGCTCGTATCGAGCGGCCTCGGCGGCGGCTCCCTGATCTATGCCAACGTCCTCATCCGCAAGGACGAGCGCTGGTTCGTCGAGGATGATCCGCCCGGCAGCGCCCCTCGACCGTGGCCGGTCACTCGAGACGACCTCGAACCGCATTACGAGACCGCGGAGAGGATGCTCGACGCCCAGCGCTACCCGCTCGAGCATCCCCCGTACGACCAGACGCGCAAGAGCCTCGCCTTCCGCGACGCCGCGCAGGCGCTCGGGCTCGACTACGAGCGCCCGCCGCTCGCGGTCACCTTCGCCAACCCCGGCGAGGCCCCGGCGCTCGCCAAGCCGATCCCCGAGCCCGAGGACCGGCCCAACCTCCACGGTGAGGTGCGAACCACCTGCCGGCTGTGCGGGGAGTGCGACTTCGGCTGCAACTACGGCTCGAAGAACACGCTCGACTATACGTACCTGACCGCCGCCCACCACGAGGGCGCCGACATCCGGACGCTTTGCGAGGTCCGCTCCTTCGCGCCCGCGGACGGCGGCTACGCCGTCGACTACTTCGAGCACCATCCCGACGCCGCCGGGGAGGAGTCGGGCGGGCCGGCAAAGACCCCCCGCCGGCTCACCGCCCGACGGCTCGTGCTCTCGGCCGGCGCGCTCGGCACCACCTACCTGCTGCTGCGCAACCGCGGCGCGCTGCCGCGCCTTGGCCCGGCCCTTGGTACCCGCTTCTCGGGCAACGGGGACCTGCTGAGCTTCGCCTCGCGCTGTACCGAGCGCTCGAATGGCGCGAGCCGCCCGCGGCGCATCGATCCCGGGCGTGGCCCGGTGATCACGAGCCGCGTCCGTGTACCCGACGCGCTCGACGGGAACGGCGTGCCCGCCGGCCAGCGCGGCTACTACCTGGAGGACGCCGGCTACCCGGAGATCGTGAACTGGCTCGTGCAGTCAACCGACGCGCCGGGCACGCTGGGCCGCCTGAAGGGCGTCGCCCACCGCCTTCTCCGCCGCCACCTCGAGCGCGAGCCCGAGAGCGACTTAGGGGCCGAGGCCGCCGAGCTCCTCGGCGACGCGGTGCTCTCCGACACGACGCTCCCGCTGCTCGGCATGGGCCGTGATATCGCCGACGGCCGCATGCGGCTCACCGGGCGGCGCGGGGTCCTCGATGTCGAGTGGACGACCGAGACCTCGCGCGAGTTCTTCGAGCACATGCGCTCGACGGCACGTGCCATCGCCGGCGCGATCGGCGGCGACTTCCGCGACAACCCGCTGTGGTACCTGCGGCGGGTGATCACCGTCCACCCCCTCGGCGGCGCGCCGATGGCCGCGGACCCTCGCGCGGGCGTGGTCGACGCCTGGGGCGAGGTCCACGGGCACCCGGGCCTCTACGTGGCCGACGGCAGCGTGATGCCGGGGCCGGTGGGGCCTAACCCGAGCCTGACGATCGCCGCCCTGGCCGAGCGCTTTGCCGGGCGGATCGTCGAGCGCTCCGCGGGCGATGGCTGAGGGCGGATCGCCACGGCGGGCGCTGATCCTCGCCGGCGGCGGGGTCAAGGTCGCCTTCCAGGCCGGCGTGCTCCAGGTGTGGCTGGACGAGGCGGGACTCGAGTTCGACTTGGCCGACGGCGCCTCGGGCGGCACCTTCAACCTGGCGATGTACTGCCAGGGCATGAGCGGCACCGAAATCGCCGAGAACTGGCGCACGATGAGGCCGCGTGAGTCGCTCCAGCCGAATCTTCGCGAGTGGGCGAAGGGCCCGTGGGCGGAGTCGATCATGCGCCTCGAGCGCTTCGAGGAGCGGACGTTTGCGCACTGGGGCCTCGACTGGCCGCGTATTCGGGCGACCGACGTCGAGGCCACGTTCAACGTCTACAACTTCTCGCGCCACCAGCTCGAGGTGCTGACTCCCGACCGGATGACGCCCGAGCTGCTGCGGGCGTGCGTGTCGCTGCCGATGTGGTTCCCGCCCGTGCGTATCGGGGGTGACGTCTACATCGACCCCGTCTTCATCACCGACGCAAACCTCGAGGAGGCCATCCGCCGGGGGGCCGACGAGCTCTGGATCGTCTGGACGGTCTCCGAGCAGGGGCAGTGGCGCCACGGCTTCATCGCGAACTACTTCCAGGTCATCGAGACCTCGGCCTTCGGGCACTTCAAGCGCCTGCTGCGCCGCATCGAGGAGAGCAACGCCGCCCTGGCCGAGGGCCGCGAGGGCGAGTTCGGACGCCCCATCGAGGTCAAGCTCCTGCGCGCCGAGGTGCCCCTCCACTACATCGTCAACCTCTCGGGGGCGCGCCTCCGTGCCGCGGTCGAGCGGGGTGTCGAGGCCGGCCGGCGGTGGTGCCGCGAGCAGGGGATCCCGCTCGTGACGCCGAGCCGTCCCCCCTCCCGGGACCCGACCTCGCTGTCGTTCACCGAGGAGATGAAGGGAGGGGTCGCCTTCGGCGAGCCCGCGGCCGGCGATGGACCGCCAGCTACGCGGGACGGGGACCACGAGCTCATGTTCCACCTGACCATGGACGTCCAGCACGTCCACGACTTCATCGCCGACCCCGCGCACGAGGCTCCCGCCCGCGGCTACGTCGAGTGCCCAGCGCTCGGCGGCCGCCTGCCGGTCGAGCGCGGGGTCTTCAACCTCTTCGTAGACCAGGGCGACCCCTCGCGCAAGCAGATGCTCTATCGCCTCCCCTTCCACGACGGGGCTGGGCACCCCCTCACCCTCACCGGCGTGAAGCACGTTAGCGACGACCCCGGCGCCGACGCCTGGCGCGACACAACGACGCTCTTCGTCCGGGTGCTGCGCGGGCACCTGGAGCCCGGCGAGGACGCCGACGCCGAGCTCGTGGCCTCGGGTATCATTCGCATCTACCCGCTCGACTTCCTGCGCCAGCTCAGCACCTTCCGGGCTCGGGCGCCATCGAAGAGGGAGCGCGGCCGAGCGCTCGTCGCGTTCGGCCAGGCCTTCATGGGCAACCTCTGGGATGTCTACGCCCGGCGGATCCTCTCCACCAGCCCGTTCTGAGAGTGGCGGCCTTGGGCGCTCTCGACTCCCCGCCGGCCTCCGCCGGGCGCATCCGCTGGAGCGACCCGCTGCTGCCGGTCAAGGGTTGGGTCGAGGTCGGGCTTCCGCTCGCGCGGCTCTGGGAGGCCTTCGAGGACGTCCGTGGCTGGCCGGAGTGGAACCGCTGCTTCCGGCGTGCGCGGGTGACCGGCGAGCGGCTAGCGGAGGGCGAGGAGCTGCGCTGGGCGTTCAACGCGATCCGTCCCCTTTACCTGTACAAGATGCCGGCGCGTGCGACGATCGTCGAGTGCGAGCCCGAGCGGGTGGTCACCTGGGAGGTCACAGCACTTCCGGGCTTTCACGCCCTGCACTCCTACCGCTTCGAGCCGGTCGATGCGGAGCGCAGCCGCTTTGGCTCCTGGGAGGTGGCCGCGGGCCCGACCTACCGGGCCGCACGGCGCTTCTGGCTCGCTCACTTCGACTACGTCTGTCGAGCCTCGCTCGAGGGGGCGCGGCGGCTCGGCCCGCCCCCTGGCGTCCCCGCTGCGTCGCCGTTTGCGGCTTCGGCGGGCGTGTAGACCGAGAGCACCTGCTCGACCATCTCCTCGCGCGAGGAGTAGCGGAGCGGCTCGTAGCAGCCGAGCGGGTACTGAAGGGTGTTGATAAGGCAACGGTTGCAGTAGGTGCACGGCCGCGGAGGGCGGTCATGCCCGGCGGCGAAGAGGTTCACCAGGTCGTTGTTGGCCACGAGCGTCCGCGCGCCGCTCACCGCGTCGCAGCTTCCGTCCTCGATCGCCCGGCGGATGACCGAGGCGGTCTGAAATCCGCCGGTGCAGATGACCGGCACCCCGACCGCCCGCTTGATCGCCCGCGCCGCGACCAGGTTCAGGCCCTCGATCCGATCGGCGCGGGGCACCGTGCGCGTCCACGCCCAGCGGAACACCCGCCTCAGGCCCGGGGTTCTGAAGATCACGTAGTTGCGTAGCGCGCCGGTCCCGCTCGCGATCATCGTGCCGTAGGTCTGCGCGGCCACTTCGACCGGGAAGTCCCCGGCCGGGTTGCGCGGATGGGGAAACGAGCTGCCGGTGGAGACGTGGATCGCGTCCACGCCGGCCTGCTCGAGCCAGCGGCAGACGCGCACGCTCTCCTCGAGCGTGTTGCCCTTGGCCTCCCAGGGGAAGAGGGCGTTGTTGTGCTCGATCGCACTGATCTTGGCCTGGAGGTGGAAATCGTCGCCGACCTCGGCGCGAATCGCCCGCACCACGTCGAGGAGAAAGCGCGCCCGGTTCTCGAGCGATCCGCCGTAGTCGTCCCGGCGGTCGTTGATCGCCGAGCTCAGGAACTGGGTGATGAGGTAGCCGTTGGCCGAGTGCAGCTCGACGCCGTCGAGTCCCGCCTCGCGGGCGCGGCGTGCGCCGTGGGCGAAGTCGGAGATCACCTTCGCGATCTGGCGGCGGTTCATGCGGGTGGCCCGCAGGCCGTGGACGGCCTCGGGGCGGTCGGTCGCCGAGAGCCCGACCGGCTGCTCGAAGGCGACGATGTCGCGCTGGCGCCCGGAGTGGCTGAGCTGGAGGATGAAGCGGCAGTCCTCGTCGTGGACCCGCTTGCCGAGTTCCCGCCAGAAGGGGATCCGGTCGTCGCGCTCGATCGTCGCGTAGTGGGGAACGATCCGCCCCTCGGGGCTGACCGGGACGAACGAGGAGACGATCGCTCCCACACCCCCGCGGGCGAACTTCAGCTCCCAGTTGATCCGGACGGCGTTGCCCGAGCCGTCGTAGTTGTCGTAGCGACCGGAGATGTTCGACCGCAGGACCCGGTTCTTGATCGTCAGGTTCCGAAACTCGAGCGGCCGGAAGATCGGATCCTCGCCGTCGGCGGCGTCGTGGCCCGGTCCTGTCGAGGGCATGGCGGTCATGGCTCGAGTCACCCTAATCGCGCGTCTTCGCCCATGCGACGAAGCGTCACGCTCGGCCGCGCTGGCGTAGGGTCGACGGAGATGCCGCGGAAGAGCCACGTGTCGAGGATCGTGAGGGCGCCGAGCGTTGCGGCCCTCTTAGCGCTGGCGACGGTGGTCGTCCTGGTGAGCTCGTTCGGCGGGCTCGCCGTCCCCGCGCTCGCGCTCGCGCTGCTCGCGATCGTCGTGGGCGTGCTCGCCGGGCGGGGCGCCGAGGGGACCCGCCCCCGCGCCACGGCCATGACCGCCGTGGTGGTGGCCGGGCTCGCCGCCCTTCTGGCCGGGATCGTCGTGTTCGCGGCGCTGCTCGTCTCAAGGGGCTACGACGTCTACGAGCGCCGTCCGGCAAGCGCTACCGTTCCGATGATCGACACGGAGTAGCTCGAGGTCCCTGCCGTGGATGATGTCGGCGAGGAGACGGGCCTTCCAGAGAGGTGCGTCGAGGCCCGCCCGGCGACGCTGGCCCAGCGCGCTAGAGCACGCGAGCAAGCAGCCCACGGCCGGCGAGTCCGACCATCCGGCCGAGCGCCCCGACGAGCGCGTCGCGGTGCTCGCGTCGGTCGCGGATCGCCCAGAGTGTCTCGGCGTAGGTCCATGCCGAGTCGCGCGCGCGGGCGACCTTCCACATCGCCACCACGTCGTCGAGGCGGCCGAGGGCCTCGTCGGCGACGCCGATCAGGCCAGTGGCGAAGCGCGCCTTCACTCGCTCCTCCACGCGCTCGAGGATCGCGTTGACCCGGAGGTAGTCGCGGTGTTGGGCAGAGCCCCTCCGCGGGCCTCCGCGGACGTCGTGGAAAGCCTCGAGGAGCGCGAGGGCGAGGTCGTGGTTGATGTGGGCGTTCATGCCCGCCAGGGCGTACTGGATCGGCGCGATGCCCCGTCTTGCCCGTGCCTCGAAGAGCGGTGCCCACGCGCGCCCAGCGCCTACGCCTCGCGCGTCGGCGTCGACGGCCGCGAAGTAGAGGTCGGCGAAGACGACGTCGAGCCGGCTGAGGAAGTCGGGATCCTCGAACGTCTCGGCACGGGTCTCGGCGCCGACCTCACGCGTCACCGCGAGATAGAGGTCGTTGAAGCGCGCGACCCCGTCCGCTGCCGACAGCGAGGTGGCGATCTCCTCCATCCGCTTGACCACGCCGGCCACGGGATCGCCTCCGGCGATCCCCGCGGCTTGCCTGGAAGGGTCCATCTCGTTGTCGTCACAGGCCCTTCAGGTACTCGATCAGGTCTTCCTTGTCCTCAGGCGAAAGCTGCGTGCCGTAGAGGTGGCCGCCGTTGCCGTTGCCCCTGACTTCCGTGTCATAGCGAAAGCCGCGGCGCTCGGCGTCGGGGCCCCGGGTGACGAAGCCCACCCGGGCCCAGTCGTAGACGTCGTAGTCGCGGTAGAAGACCCGCGGCCGCTCGGCGGTGGGGGAGAGGAGCGAGCGCAGATCGGGCACCGACCCGTTGTGCAGGTACGGCGCCCGCAGCCACAGGCCATCGAGCGGCGAGTTGGCGTAGCCCTTCGTCTTTACGAAGTGCCGGAAGGCCCAGGGGCGGCCGCGTCCGAGGGTGTTCATGTTACGCGCGAGCTCGGGGGTGAAGGAGTCGAGGCGCTCACGGTCGGTGCCCACCTGCTCGATCGGCGTGACCTGACCTACCCTCTCCCCGTCGAGCGCGTGGCACGCCGAGCACTGCTCGCGGTAGGCCACGGCCCCGCGAGCCGCCCGGCGCTGGTCTATTCGCGTGCGCGGGTAGGGGGGCGGGCCGAAGTCCTTGATCCATTCGGCGAGGCGCGCCATCGAGGGCTCGTCGAGCGAGGACTCGGACGCGCCGGCCCCGATCGCCGCGCTGATGTTGCGCTCCTCCACCTTGTCGTTATTGCCGTCCCAGTGCAGCGACATCCCCTCGCGCACGCGCTGGTTCCACAGCGAGGGGAGGTCGACGGTGCCCACGGTCCGCTCACCTGGATCCGCGATCCGAAACAACGTCTTGTAGGGGTTGAACGTGTCGACGCGGCCCGGTCCCTGAGGCGGTCGGCGGTCCATCCAGGCGAAGTCGTCGTCGATCCGGCGAAGCGCCTCCCGCGTGCGCGGGATCACGAAGGTCCGGTAGAGGACCTCGTCGCCCCGTGAGAAGTCCGGGTCGGCCTTCCTGATCGCGGGGATCAGCACCTCGGGAGTGAAGCGCTCGTCGCGGGCGCAGGCGCGCAGGAAGTTGATGTAGGCCTGGAGGTGGAACTGGTTGGCGGGCATCCCCGCGACGATCCGCGGCGAGGCGCTCGGCGAGGCCCGGACGGTCGCGGTGTGGCATGCCGCGCAGTTCAGGCCGACCTGGCCGACGGGTGCCTCGCGGTAGCTCGTCCCGATCGGGCGCCGCCGCCCGGGCTCGTAGAGGAAGCCGAGGCGCTCGTAGCCCTGGCCCCCGCCCTCCGGGAGGTGCTCGGGGAATACCGACGGCAGCGCGAGCCACAGCGAGTAGGGGACGCCAGCGCGGTCCTCCGAACCGATCGAGCCGTACTTGAAGTGCTCGAGGATGTCCGCGTGGCGCTCGGGCTCGTCGCGGGAGAAGAAGGCGACCGCGACGATCGCGATCCCCGCTACCGCGGCCGCAAGCACCGCCCCCACGACGAACCAGCCGTGCTTCCGCGATCCACCCATGGTCTCGGGGGCAAGCTATCCGAAACCGCACCGCCGACGCGGCGAAAGCGCTAGGTTGCGTCGGTGGCGAACAGGTACTTCAGGTGGTACCGGAGGGTGGTGCTGCTCGGCGCCGGGGCCAACCTCTCGTTCGCGGTGACCGCTCTTTGCGCCCCCGCTCGGCTCCAGAGGCTCATGGGGTTGAAGCCGCTCGCGGCCACCGTCTGGCTGCGCAACGTCGGGATGCTGCTGGTCATCGTCAGCATGTTCAACGTCGGGGCGGCGATGTCGGCCCTCCGCTACCCGCTCTACTCGTGGTTCGTACCCATCGCGCGCCTGATCGCGGCGACCTTCTTCTTCCGGGTCAGCTACTTCAATCCCGCGGGCTCGTCGGAGAGGCCGAGGGCGTTCCTCCCCCTGTTCGCGTTCGACCTCACGATGGGCATCGTGGGCAGCGTCCTCCTTGCCCTGGGCTTTCGGCGTGAGCGCCAGCTCGGCCGCCCACCGCCGTCACTGGTCGTCCCGGGAGCGCCGACTCGATCCACTGCGCCCTAGGTCCCGAGAGTGGCGACGAAGCGCCGGAAGCGCTCGGGGTCGCGCAACGGCGGACCGTGCCCGAAGCACACGAGGTAGGGACGCAGTTCGGCCAGGCGCTGGGCGGAGGCGCGGTTCTGCTCGGGGTCGAGGGTGAAGGCGCGCTTGGCGTCGTGCAGCCCGTAGGCGGTGGTGACGAGGTCCATGTTGGTCAGGGCGTCGCCGAGCACGAGCACGCGGTCGCGCTCGCGCCAGAACGCGAGATGGCCGCGCGAGTGGCCGGGCACCTCGAGCACCGAGAAGCCGCCCACCTCGTCTCCCTCGTGAAGCCGGTGGGCGACCGGGTGTGCCGGTCCCCGCCATCCCCACTCCATGACCCGGTTGACCCAGTGCGAGGGGCGCAGGCGGCGCAGCTCGGGGCGCGCGTCGGCCAGCTCACCGGCCTCCATGAGGTCGGCGTCGCCCACTCCGCACCACAGCGGCACTCCGAGTCGGCCGCAGATCGCGTGCGCCGCCCCCTGGTGGTCGGGGTGGGCGTGCGTGAGCGCGACCGCCCGGACCGTCTGGCCGCGGAGCTCCCGGAGGATCCGCCGGGTGGAGTGGCGCGTGCCCGCGTCAAGGAGCACGTCGCCCAGCAAGTAGGAGTTCATGAGGTGCCGCGGAGGTCCTCGCAGCAGGTGGAGGTCGGGTGCGAGGCGCCTCACGCCGCCCGAGCCTAAACCGAACGGGCACGCGTGGGGCTGGAACCCACCCTTGACGTGCCGCCCGCGGGGCCTTAGCGTCGAGCAACCCCGAAGCGCGGCGCCGCCGTCCGCGGGGGCGTCCCCTACGCCCGCCCATCTCCGCTTGAGCCTCCAACCTCCAACCGACACCTCGGCCGCGAGGACCTCTGCCGAGGATCCGTCGGGCGGATCCTCGCGCGAGTCGCTCGCGGCCGCCGGCTGGAGGTGCGCCGAGAAGGGCTCCTACCTCCCCACGCCGGCCACCCGGAGGTTCTCGTGGCTACGGCCCTCGGTCCTGTGGGAGTCGCGCAACGACGTGCTCGCGCGGCGCCTTGGCGATCCCACCGACGAGTTGCGCCGCCGATGGATGAACGGCCGCATGCCGAACGGCCCCGACGACCTGGTGATTGACCGCTCGGACCTCGAGGACGTCTCCTTCATGGTCGTCGGGGACCCCGGCGAGGGCGACGACTCCCAGAACGTCACGATCCGCCCGCTCCTGGCCTGCTCCGAGGGCACGGCGTTCATGGTCATCTGCTCGGATGTGATCTACCCCGCGGGCGGCGCGAGCGAGTACGAGCAGAAGTTCTACGAGCCCTACAAGGACTACCTCGCGCCGATCTATGCCCTGCCCGGCAACCACGACTGGTACGACGGGCTGACCGGGTTCATGCTGCACTTCTGCGGCGCCGAGCCCCCTCTGACGGGCGAGACCCCGCCGCCGGCCGCTGGCCGCGCCCACCGGCTGCTCAATCGCCTGCTGTGGCGGCGCCCGCCCCGGGCCGATCCGGGCACCCTCGCCCGGGGCCGTGAGATCCGCGGACGCCCCGAGCAGCACCCCCTGCCAGAGCACCGTCAGCCCGGCCCGTACTGGGCGATGGACGTCGGACCGCTTCGGATCGTAGCCATCGACACCGGTATAACCGGCTCGGTCGATCGGGACCAGCTCGCGTGGCTGCGCGCTGTGTCGGAGTCGAGCGAGCGGCCGAAGGTCCTGCTCACCGGCCGGCCGCTCTACGTCGATGGGAGGGGTCCGAACCGCAACGGGCACCTAGCCGCCGTGGACGCCGTCGTGCGCGCGAGGGAGCACCGCTACGTCGCGGCCATCGGCGGGGACGTGCACAACTACCAGCGCTACCCGGTCGAGGTGGAGCCCGGGCGGACGATCGAGTACGTCGTCTCGGGCGCGGGCGGGGCGTACATGAGCGCCACCCACGGCATCTCTCGCGTCGACCTCGAGGGGGTGACCGAGCAGGACTTCCGCTGCTATCCGCTGCGCGGCGACTCGCTGTCGGCCTACTCCAAGGTCTACGACCGCCGCCTGGCCGGTGGACGAGGGGTGTTCTTCATCCCGGCGGACGAGGCGGCGGCCATCGTCAGCGAGCAGCTCCGGAGGGAGACGCCGGCCTCGAACGAACGTCCGGAGCTCGAGCCGTGGCGCTCGAGCGCGCGCGCGGTCTCGCCAACGGAGCGCTCTCGCCGGGCGGCGCGGCTCATCGGGTGGCTGCCTGGCCAGCGGGGATACAACCCCTGGCTCGCCGAGCTCCTCGATTGGAACGACCCCCCGCTGTTCAAGAGCTTCCTGCGCCTTGACGCCTCCAACACGGAGCTCCGAATCCGCTGCTTCGCCGCAACCGGCTGCGGTGAGCACGAGCAGGATCCTCCGCTCGAGGACCAGGTCATCGTTCAGCTGCCGACCTCTATCTGACGGTCACATAGTCGGGCGAACCTCAGACGACCCAGCCGCGAAAGGAACGAGATGAGCATCAGTTCGATGTCGGAGGCCAAGCTCATACGACAGCGTCTCGATCAGCGCGACGCCAACGTGGTCGAGAGGGCCCTCGGGCTGAAGCGGCTCGTCGAGCGCGACCAACCCACGCCCGAGGACATGGTGAAGGCTACCGGCGCGCCCGACGGCGTGCTGGCGCGCCTCGTGCGCTGGATACCGACCGAGATGGTCACGCTCTACGTAGCCTTCATCGCGCTCTACGGCCCGCTGATGCCCACCGAGGGCTCCATGGAGCTGCAAACGGCCACCGGTTTCACTGGGCGCTGGCTGGGCTTCGGCGCGTTTGCGGCGGTGACTGTCCCAGTCGTGGTGCTCATCCATCTCTCGAAGCTCAGGAGGACGGCTGAGCCATTTCGCTGGCCGTGGTTCGAGATGGTGGTCGCCCCGGTCGCCTTCGCCGCCTGGGCGCTCTCCCTCCCGGACACGCCTCTCAACCAGATCTCGGACTACAACCCGGCGATCGGAGGCTTCATCCTGCTCGCTAGCACCGTCGCGATCGGGCTAGTCGCCGAGGCGTTCGGCAAGCAGCCTGGGCCACCAGCCCCACGAGCCGACGGTGGCGATGAGGTGGGCGAGCCACGGAGCTGAGCCAGGCCGGGTTTCACGGAGGCCTCGATCCCAGGTTCCGTCCTGGGGAGAGGAGAGCCTCGCCCGATGTCTACTCAGAAGAGGTACCCCGAGGAGCTGCGTGAGCGCGCGGTCAGGCTCGTGTTCGAGTCGGGCCGGCCGATCGCGCAGGTCGCGAAGGATCTCGGTGTCGGTCCGGAGTCGCTGCGCTCGTGGGTGCGCCAGGCCGAGGCCGACGCCGGCGAGCGCGCCGA
>Ga0136616_10000535_pt1 | contig 18157 bp, 19 predicted proteins | sample AntDrymUQ2992106_2_FD_106648 | JGI IMG/M metagenome (GOLD analysis project Ga0136616, IMG submission 106648) | Polar desert sand microbial communities from Dry Valleys, Antarctica - metaG UQ299 (21.06) | ecosystem: Environmental > Terrestrial > Soil > Desert | place: Antarctica: Dry Valley...
ACCAAGAAAGCTGCCTGATCACCACACTGGCCCGCCGACATCTCCCCACTCGGGACAGTTCGCACGGATGAGGATCGACCCGGCCGGCCGGCCGTTCATCGCCGGCTTCGCCCTACCGGCTCTCCTGCTTGCACTAGCTGGGCGGCGTGGATGGGCACTTCCGTTTGCTGCCGTCGCCACGTACATGATGGCGTTCTTCCGGGACCCGGATCGGCCGTGCGACCGGGTTCGGCCACCCGTTGACGACGTTCTGGCTCCGGCCGACGGGCTGGTGGTCGTGGCCGGCGATCCGGAGCCAGACGTCGCCCCGCCCGGCGACTGGCAGCAGGTCAGCATCTTCCTGTCCCCGGCCGACGTACACATGAACCGCTCGCCGTACCGCGGTTCGGTGACGCGTTGTGAGTACCGCCCCGGCGCCTTTCTCGCCGCCTACCGTGACCGGTCCTCCCTGGACAACGAACGCAGCGAGATCTGGCTTGCTGACGGCTCGCGGCAGATCGTGTTCCGTCAGGTCGTCGGGGTCCTTGCTCGCCGGATCGTCACCCGTACCCAGGTAGGCGCGCATCTGGACACCGGCCAGCGAATGGGACTGATGAAGTTCGGCTCGCGAATGGACGTGTTCCTACCCCGAGACTGTACGGTCGTTGCAGCACGAGGGGACCGGGTCAGGGGCGGCCAGACCGTCATCGCACGCTGGGAGGATCCGGTTCCAACCTGATCCGGCCACCGACCGGGCCGGGCCCGTGATTGATGCATAGGAGGTGCCAGGCGCCCATGCCTCGCCATCCCGAGCGTCCCGAATCCCGTCCTGAAGCCGTGGTGCAACCGGACGGGTCACGTCTTCGTGTGCGGTCGAGTCTGGTGGCCCGCCGGATAGGACTGCGGTCCAACCTCGAGGTCACCACCGACCCGCGGCGGCGCCTGCTCGGGCTGCTACCGAGCCTGTTCACCCTGCTCAACATGATGTCGGGGTTCCTGAGTGTGCTGATGGCCATCACCGGGAGGCCCCAGTTCGCCGCAGTACTGATCGGTATTTCCATCGTGCTTGACATCACCGACGGCGCCGTGGCACGCCTGGTGCGCAGCGTCACGCCATTCGGTCTGCAGTTCGATTCCCTGGCCGACTTGGTCTCCTTCGGAGTGGCACCGGCAATTCTGGCCTTCACCGTGCTCTCCGGAACGGACCTGACCGTGGCTCCGGTGGGGTTGCTGGCCAGCTTTCTCTGGCTGGCCTGCGCCGCGATCCGGCTCGCCCGCTTCAACGTGACGATCGATCCCACCGCCGACAAGCGTTTCTTCAACGGCTTGCCCAGTCCTGGCGCGGCTGGAGTCATCATCGCCTCGGTCTTTGCCTTCCCCGCTCCGGAAACCGACGGTCAGCGCTTTCTCGCGGTTCTGGTCCTCGCGGTGCCGGCTCTGCTGATGATCTCCTCCATCAGGTACCGCTCGTTCCGTTCGCTGATCAGCCCGAAGAGCCGCAGGCCGTACGGTCTGATCTTGTTCACCGCTGCCCTGGTCGTCGGGTTCATCCTCGATCCGGCCATCACGGGCTGCGTGGTGGCCTACAGCTATCTGGCGATACCCGTGCTGCTGCCCGCCCGCATTGCCGTGCCACCCGGGTGAGCGCCTCGACCGACCGCGTACGGCGAGCCCAGCCCGCCGACGTACCTCGGATCTGTGCCCTCGTCCGAGATCTTGCCGAGTACGAGCGTGCCGCTACCGAGGCACAGATGACCGTCGAACAGTTGCACGAAGCGCTCTTCGGTGAACAGGTGAGCCTGTACGGACTCGTCGCCCAAGTGGACGCACAGGTGGTCGGCTTCGCCGTGTGGTTCCGCAACTTCTCCACGTGGCGCGGGCGGCACGGTATCTATCTCGAAGACCTCTTCGTGGCACCCGAGCACCGCGGTTCGGGGCTGGGCAAGGCACTCCTGGCCGCATTGGCCCGCGAATGCGTGACCAAGGGCTACCCGCGGCTCGAGTGGTGGGTGCTGGACTGGAATGCCCCCTCGATCGAGTTCTACCGATCGCTGGGAGCGGTCGCGATGGACGAGTGGACCGTGTTTCGACTCACCGATGACGCGCTGGCCGAGCTTGCAGCCAGGGCCGGCGCCTGACTCAGCCCTAACGGTCGCGAATGTCGCGGAAGAAGGCCAGCTTCGATTCAGGTGTGAACAACAGGTACAGCACCATGGCGGCAGCCGCGATGACAGGAATGCCGTACAGCGGTTGCCCGGACGGGAAGGCCAGCGAGTAGCCCACAGGCGCCGCAAGGATCTGGATCACGATGACCGGTGCCCGGCTCCAGCCGGCCACCTGGTACAGACCCCGAGCCAGGAACAGGATCAGCGCACCCGCCGCGATGGCAATGACGACCTCGGCCCAGGCTCGGCTCAAGCTGTCGGGGCGGCTCATCATGATGCCACCGACGAACAGAAGCGGTCCCAGCGCCGTCACGGCCACACCCTCCAGCGCAACGAGCGCCGCGGCACCCAACACCGAACGGGGAACACCGACAGGGGGAGTGTCCTCGCCAGCTGACTCAGGCACGGCGCCGACGGTACGCGGGGCACATCGCGGTGCCGTACGCCGCCGGAGCAGAGCCGGGTCGTCGGCTGCGTATTCTGACCCCTCGTGCGCGCGATTCTGGTGGTCAACCCCGTGGCCACCGACACGACGGTCAAGACCCGCAACGTCCTGGCGCGGGCGCTGGCCAGTGAACTCAAGGTCGAGGTCGTGGAGACCACCCACCGCGGACACGGCCACGAGCTCGCCGAGCAGGCCCGCCTCGACGGGATAGATGTCGTCGTCGCCCTTGGCGGTGACGGCACGATCAATGAGGTGGTCAACGGCCTGCTCTCGGCCGGCCCGGGGCCCGATGTCCCGATGTTGGCCGCCGTTCCCGGCGGATCGACCAACGTGTTCACCCGCGCCCTGGGCATGTCCCGCGATCCGATCGAGGCCACTGCCGAGATCCTCGACCTGCTACGGGCCGATCAGTCCCGGACAGTCTCGCTGGGCAGGGCCGACGACCGGTGGTTCACCTTCACCAGCGGCCTGGGCTTCGATGCCGACGTCATCGCTACGGTCGAGCGTCGCCGCGCTGCCGGACGGCGCGCCTCCCCCGGGCTGTACATCGGCGCGGCGGTCAGGGAGTTCACGACCGGGCGGGGCCGACGGCACCCACACCTGACCGTGGAGGTGCCCGGTCACCAGCCCATGTCCGGCGTGTTCCTCTGTCTGGTCAGCAATGTCAACCCCTGGACCTACGTGGGGGCCTGGCCGGTTGCTCCCAACCCACAGGCAAGCTTCGAGACCGGTTTGGACCTCTTCGCACTGCGCAAGGTCGGCGTGACGCGCATGCTCGGCCACCTTCGACAGAGCATGAAGCATGGCGCGGGGCCACGCGGCCGTCAGGCGCTGACCTGCCACGACGTGTCGTGGATCCGGCTCCGCGCGCAGGCCCCGCTGCACTGGCAGGTCGACGGTGACTGGGCCGGGCAGCGCCAGGAACTGATCCTGCGCAGTGTCCCGGATGCGCTACGAGTCGTGGCTCCGCCGGTGCGTTCCGGGCTCGACCGCCCCCGATGACGGCCACCGAGCGGGACCGCCGCGTTGGTGAGGTTGCTCACCGATTTGCGATCGGCGGCGCGTAAGCCCTTGACATCGCGCCCACTCGTGAAAGCATTCACAAAGAGCAAGCGTGTTTGTGGGCTGATCGGACGGTTATCGGTTGACTAACACCGAGCCGTGCCAGACTGTTCCACTGCGCAAACGTTGACATCTTGAGACCGTGCCTGACTGTTCCATTCTGATCGTCCAGCCGAAAGTGAGTGTTCCCGATGGATTGGCGCCACCGCGCCCTGTGCCGCGACGAGGATCCCGAGCTGTTCTTCCCGATTGGGACGACCGGTCCGGCGCTGCTTCAGGTCGAGCAGGCCAAGGCAGTATGTCGTCGTTGCCCGGCCACCCGGGAGTGCTTGGACTGGGCGTTGGCCACCGGGCAGGACTCCGGTGTCTGGGGCGGACTGGCCGAAGACGAGCGCCGGGCGCTCAAGCGGCGCAGCGCCCGGCTCCGCGCGCACAGCGCCTGAGCCAGGCCGGCACCGCCTGAGCCACCTGGATCAATTCACCCGCAGGTGAGCCTCGTGCATGGGCACGCTCAGGACTGCCTCCGTCCCAATTGCGCCAGGCTCATCCCGGCGACGGCCCAACCGGATGGAACCGCGGATCTCCGATTCGACCAGGGTCCGCACAATTTGTAGCCCCAGGGAATCGCTGGCCTCCAACGAGAACCCCTGGGGAAGGCCCGAGCCGTCGTCGGTGATCCGGACAGTCAGCAGGGCGGCGGTCCGCTCGGCGGTGATGACCACTCGGCCTCCTTCTCGGTCGGCATAGCCGTGCTCGACGGCGTTGTGCAGGAGTTCGGTCAAGACCATCACCAGCGGAGTGGCCAGTTCGGCCGACAGCTCACCGAGGTGCCCGTCTCGCTCGATCCGGATTCCCGGAGCCGCGCTGACCTCGCTGATCATCGGGATCAGCGCGTCCAGGATTCCGTCGAGGTCGGCCGACCCGTCCCGGGACGCAGCCAGCGTCTCGTGGACGAGCGCGATCGAGGACACCCGCCGTACGGATTCGGCGAGGGCCGCCCGCGCAGCTGGGTGCTGCATCCGGCGGCCCTGCAGACGTAGCAGGGCAGCGACGGTCTGCAGGTTGTTCTTGACCCGGTGGTGAATCTCGCGGATCAGCACGTCCTTGGACTGCAGGGCCAGATCACGATGCCGCAGATCGGTCATGTCTCGAAGTAGCACGACGAAGCCGTGCGAGGTGGCCCGGCGGCTCAACGGGATGATCCGGTACGCGGCGGTGACCAAGCCGGCCGACAGTTCGCCGGTATGCGGGTTGGCCGCGCCCAGCGCAGCGCGCAGCCCACTGATCGCTGCCTCGTCGGAGGCGTTCAGGTCGCCATCTGCACCGGTCGCGATCAGCGATCGACCGACCTCGGCGAGTTCACGACCGACCAGATCCGCGGTCAATCCCATCCGCCGGAAGGCCGAGAGTCCGTTCGGACTGGCGTAGCGAACCACCCACGCGGTGTCCAATCTGAGGAAGCCGTCGCCGACCCGAGGGCCCAAGGGGTCGGCATCCCCTCCTTCGGAGGCGGGGAAGCTGCCTTCGGCCACCATGTGGAACAACTCCCCGGCGGCGTCGAGGTAGGCCAGTTCCATTTCCGACGGCGTGCGCGGGGACTGCAGGTTGGTGTCTCGCCCGAGCACGGCAATCACCTGGCCGGCCCGCCGTACCGCGATCCCCTCCGGGCGGATCGGAATCCCATTTCCCCACTCCGGATCCCGGTCACGAACCATGCCGCCCGCAGCGAGGGTACGGTCCAGCCAGCTCAGCTGCCCGGCTGCGACCCGACGACCGACCTCGTGGGTGGGATGCGAGGTCGGCGCTGTCGTCGGCCGAACGTGTCCCACGCACAGGAGGTCGCCGTCCCGGGTACGGACCCACAGCAGCAGATCGGCGAAGGCAAGATCGGCCAGGATCTGCCAGTCCCCCACCAGCTGTTGCAGGTGTGCGGCGGCATCCGACCCCAGGTCGGTCTGCTCGCTGAGCAGGTCGGACAGCGCGGACATGACGGGCCCAAGCCTAGGCGCCGGCGAGCCGCCGAGCGGAGCTGGACGCCACGTTGGCCGGGTCAAGCTCCCACGGGCGTAGGTTCACCCGTCGTGACTCCTACGACGATCCGCCCGGCTCGTCCAGATGAACTGGATGCAGTGGGCGCGCTCACCGTCGAGGTCTACCGCGCGGGGCAACTGGCTCCCGAGGAGTACTCGGTGAGTCTGGCCGATGCGAGAGGCCGGGCCCGGCACACGGAGATCCTGGTAGCCGTCGACGGTCAGGGTCGGCTCATGGGCGCGGTGGCGCTGGTGCTCAACGGCGGGCCGTACGCTGAACTCGCCGAGTCCGAGGACGAGGCCGAATTCCGGATGCTGGCGGTGTCGGCTCGGTCGCGTGGACAGGGTGTCGGCACGGCCCTGGTCGAAGAATGTCTGGTGCGCGCTCGGGAGGCCGGCAAGCGTCGGATGGTGATCTCGACCGGCGACAACATGCACGCCGCCCATCGGCGGTACGAAGCGCTGGGGTTCGTTCGGACACCGGAGCGGGACTGGTCTCCCTTGCCCGGAGTGACGCTGCTCGGTTATGCACTCGAACTCGCGGCTAGCGCAGGGACTCAGCGCCGTTGATCACGGCGATCAGATCACCCTCCTGGATGACCTCGCCCTCGTGAACCGCGATCTCGGTGATCACTCCGCCGGCCTCGCAGACGACGGGGATCTCCATCTTCATGGATTCCAGAATGACCACGGTGTCGCCGGGTCCGACCTGGTCTCCCACCGCGACCATGATCTTCCAGACGTTGGACACCATCTCGGCCTGGATCTGCTCCGCCACGGGGTTCATCCAAGCACGGTCAAGCAGTACCGTCGTGCATCCGCGCAGCGATGTCCTCGGCCCGGGCCCGGAGCTGGTCGAGGTCGTCAGGGAGGCCGGCAACGCGGACCGCTGTGGCGGCTTCGAGGAAGCCGGCTACCGCCGAGGCCAGGTCATCGCCGCGCGCGGCAAGAATGCCCAGAACCGGGTCGTACCACGGCGAGAGCCAATCGCCGGTGGCATACCCAGGCTCCCACTGCACGTCGTTGTCCTCCGGCCCGATCAGCTCGCTGATCGAGGCCCGCTGCCCCGCGCCCGGTACGGCGGTGGCACGCACGACTCCGCCCACTGCGGCTGGCGCGCCAGGGGACCCAGCCGGTGGTGAGCCACCATCAGCAAGCGCGAGCGCCGCCTGGACCAGATCGCGTCCCCCGCGTAGTTCGACGAGTCCGAGTTCGGCGGGCAGGCCACCCCGAACTGCCGCCGGAGCACCATCCGGACCGAAGGCGATCGATACCAGGCCGCGCCAGCCCAGTTCCACGGCCAGATCCGACAGCGTGGCCAAGATCTTCGCCGCAGGCGGAAGGCCGTCGACCGCCAGCGAGCCCGGCTCCTCGGCGCTGGTCCAGCACACGGCGGCTCCAGCGGCTCGAGTCCGCCGGACCAGGAGGCCGTCGATCCGGAAGCCGTCGGCCAGTCCGATCACCCAGCCGGGCGACTCACCGAACACCGCGACGTCCCAACCTGATTGCTGCACAGCCTCCAGCGAATCCGGGTCTGACCCGATCCAGAGCAGTCCGGCTTCGCGGGTGCGACGCGCCAGCTCGGCTGATCCGGCGAGAATGGCGTGAACGGGCAGCAAGGCTCGGGCGCCACTGACCTGAGCCGCCTCGACGAGCGCAGCAAGGTCCAGATAGGAAGCCTCGGGGGCGGCGGTGCCGATGAGGACCGATTCGTCGGCCATGCGGGCATGCCGGGCGTTGGTGTCGGCGTCGGAATGCACCGCAACCGCCTTCGACCCGAAGCGTTGGCAGGATCTGATCGCCCGGGTGGCCATCGGGCCGCGCCCGGCCACCAGCACCACCTCAGGCATGGATCAACTCGGATCGTTGGACGTGCTCACCGGATGTCGGCTTCCACCACAACGGACTTCAGGTGCAGCAGTACCCGTTGTCTGAGCCCATCCGGGGCCCGGTCGCCGCCGCACTTACGAGCCACCAATTCCTTGACCTGTGCCTCGATTCCGAACTGCTGCAGGCATGGCCCGCACTCCTCGAGATGCTCGGCAATCAGGTGCCGCCGTGGCTCGTCACACTCGGAATCGAGGAACAGAAAGACCTCGGCCAGCACCTCCGAGCACGGCAGATCATGGTGCTCTCCGCAGCTCATGGCTGCTCACCTCCCGTACCGGCCCGCACCATGCCTCGGTCGGCGGCGTAGGAGGCCAGCATCCTTTGCAGGCCACGGCGACCGCGGTGCAGGCGAGACATGACGGTGCCGATCGGCGTGCCCATGATCTCGGCGATCTCCTTGTACGAGAAACCCTCGACATCGGCGAGGTAGACAGCGAGGCGGAAGTCCTCCGGCAACGCCTGCAGGGCCTCCTTCACATCGCTGTCCGGAAGGCGGTCCAGAGCTTCCATCTCGGCCGAGCGCAGCCCGGTGGAGGTGTGCTGTTCGGCTGCATAGAGCTGCCAGTCCTCGACCTGCTCGACGGAGTTCTGTTGCGGCTGGCGCTGCTTCTTGCGATAGGTGTTGATGTAGGCGTTGGTCAGGATCCGGTAGAGCCAGGCTTTGAGATTCGTACCCTCCGAGAACTGATGGAAGGCGCCGTACGCCTTGGCAAAAGTCTCCTGGACGAGGTCTTCAGCATCGGGTGGGTTACGCGTCATCCGCAGCGCAGCGGGATAGAGCTGGTCGAGGAAGGGCAGGGCATCCCGCTCGAACCGAGCGTCGCGTTCTGCACGGGTTTCCTCAGCCACCAAAGATCCTCTCCCGGACGCGCCTGCGGGCAGAGAACCCCGGCGCGACGAGGATACGCGGCCATCCTGAGCGCGGCCGGGCGGCCGATCCGCGCCGCGGCGGCCGGTACGGGTGATCCTGAGACCGTTCACACGTACCGCAACACCACCGACCCCGCAGGGATTCCTAGGTGCTGGAGGTCTGGTCCGCGCGCCAGGCCACGATCGTCAGGGCGACCTGAGCCAACAGCCGGTCGTCGGCATCGGTGAGATCCAACCCGGTGATCTTCTCGATCCGCTGCGCTCGGTAGGCGACGGTGTTCGGGTGCACCCGCAGAGCGCGCGCGGTCTGTTTGGGGCTGCTCTGATTGCGGAGGTAGACAGCCAACGTCGTGACCAGCACGCCACCATGTACGGCGTCGTAGCTGATCAGCGGTCCGAGGACCTCGTCAGCAAAGCGCCACAGCTCTCCCAGGTCGGCGATCCGCAGGAGCAGACGGTAGATCCCCAGCTCGCGGTAGTCGATCAGCTGGCCGCCCCGGCCAAGGCGCAATCCGAGCTCGACGGCTTGTTCGGCCTGCCCGAAACCCAGCGGTGCGAGTTCGGCGCGGTCGAGCGACTCGCTCAGGCCGCAGGTCCAGGTCGAGTCGAGAGACAGGTCGTGCCAGATCTCACGCCACCCCTGCGCGAAGCTGAGTCTGCCGGGATCAGTGGCCGCCGCGCTGCCCACACGGAGATCCGGGACGATCGCGACCACGCCGAATTCACGCACCGTCGCCTTTGCCCCGGACAGTCGCGTGTCAAGGCAGGCCAGGAGCGCATCCACGTCATGGTCACGTGAGCCGAGCGGCGGGGGCCCTTGCCGCCGTACGACACAGATCCGGTAGCCCGCCGAGTCGGCCAGCCCCAGGGTCCGAGCCTTCTCCCGCGCGTCCTGGGCATCGAGGAAGTGCCCGGAGACCAGCGCATCCACGATGGTGCGCAGGTAGCGCAGCCCGAGCTCGGTGCTGGTCCGCTCATGGGCCAACGTGAGGGCGAAGAGGGTCGCAGCGTAGGTGGCAGTCAGCAGATCCACATCATCGGGTTGGGAGTCCCCATCCTCCTCGAGCACGAGCAGGTAGCCGAGGGTGTCCTCGCCGATGACGATCGGCGTCACCAGGCAGCCCTGCGCCAACGACCCGGGAACCGATGGAACCCGCAGCGGCCGCCGCTGGGCGCGCAGGGCGGTGAGCAATCGATCCACGCTTGGATCACCGCGATCCCACTTCAGGTCCGGAAGCTCCCCGTCTCCCCCTGAATGAGCCCGAGATCGAAATGCGGGATCCAGCAGCACGATTCGCTTTCCGACGAGCTCGGCGAATACTCGAGTCAGCTCGTCCGGGTCCACGCCCTTGAGAGCGGTGTCGGCAAGCTGGTCGCAGACAGCGATGGTGCGCCGGTAGACCGAGTTCTGCCGGGATAGCCCCGTGAGCGCTTCGGCGAGTTCCGCGTTGGGTGCCGGTGGCTCCTGGGCGGGATGCGCGAGCCGCATCCGTCGCGAGCGTGCCCGGGCCCCCGTCACCGTCGAACCCCGAACCCGCTGAGCCGGCCCAGCAGATCGACGGCGGGTTGCTGCGATGCCCGCGGCACCTGGACGAGGACCCCGGAGATCAACCCGCGGAGCTTCTCGATGAGCTCCACCGAAGCCTCGACGACGTCGCTGAGCGCTGCGCCTGGACGACGCGGCGTCCGGAGCCCGGCGGGTGGCACGGACATCCGGGGCACCTCGTTGCGCAGCCGCTCCAGGGCACGGAAGCTCTCGAACGGCGCGATCGAGGCGATCACCGGAATGTCGATCCCCCGGGCGTGCAGCGCAGCCAGCAGCAGGATCGCCTCGTCGGCGTCGTAGATGGCGTCGGTGATCAGGAAGTGTGCGCCGGCCGCGGCCTTGGATTCCGCGCGCTCGATCTCGCGGTTCAGGTCGGCGGCTGCCGTGCTGATCGAGGCGCCGATCACGAATTGGGTGCGTTCACGGGTCGCGACACCACGCCAGTCCTGGCCCTCGTTGAGACCACGCAGCGCAGCAATGAGCCGTACCGAGTCCACGTCCCAGGGCAGCGCTGCGTCGGGATAGTCCCCGGCGACCCTGGGTGAACCGGTACGGCAGACCACCATTCGCAGTCCCAGCGCATGGGCGCCGAGCAGATCGGCCTGTAGCGCCGGAAGCGTCCGGTCGGCCGTCTCGGCCGGAAGAAGCACCTCGGCGTCGACCCGCTCGTGCAGCACGACCGCGGCCGCGACCGGACCGACGCGGGTGGCCGGCGGTGCGGGCTCGGTGATCGCCAGCACCTGCGCCCCGGCGGCCCTCAACTCGCGTGCCTGCTCGACGAAACCATCCACGTCCGGACCCTGCGGGGCGCCGAGCCCGGCGATGATCACGAATCCACCGTCCTGTGGCCAGGTGGGCCGATCGGGCGCGGTCCCGGCAGCGGTCGACCCCGTGGCTACCGGGTCCGGATACGTCGACGTCAGCCGCTGCACCCGGAGAGCAGGTACCAGACCAGAAACGGCCTTGGCAATGGCACGGGTGTGCGCCGGGGTCGTACCGCAGCAGCCTCCGACGATCGAGGCGCCGTTTCCGACGAACTCAGCGGCCGCCGCGGCAAAGTAGGCCGTGTTGTGCACGTAGCGAACCTGACGTCCCAGTCGTTGCGGCGTACCCGCGTTGGGCTGCACCGAGATCGGCGTTCGCGACGAGGCCGCCAGTTCGGCGATCACATCCTGTAGCGCCGCCGGCCCGACCGTGCAGTTGGCACCGATGGCGGCGACATCCATCCGATCCAGGACCGCGACCACAGCTGCGGGCCCCTCACCTCGCAGAGTCCGGCCGTCGTCACCGAAGGTCATCTGCGCGATGATCGGTAGGTCGGTCTCCTCGAGCGCCACCTCGACGGCCTGAACCAGGGAGTCGAGATCGCCGAAGGTCTCCAGGATCAACAGATCGACCCAGTCGACGAGTCCGGCGATCTGTTCTCGGAGTACCTCGGCACGCATTCCCGGAGGAATCCGGCTGAGGGCCGTCGCGCTGTTGGCCGGGCCCACCGACCCGGCGACCAGGACCGTACGGTCGCTGTCCCTGGCCGCCTCCCGAGCCAGTCGGGCGCCGGCGATGTTGAGTTCGACGACGCTGTCCTCCAGGCCCACCCGGGACAGCCGTAGTCGATTCGCGTCGAAGGTGTTGGTCTGGATGATGTCGGCACCGGCCGAGAGGTACGCGGCATGCAGGTCGCGGACCAGCCGAGGCTGGGTGACATTGAGTTCACACAACGACCGATCCAGCGGCATGCCGGTGGAATGCAGCATCGTACCCATGGCACCGTCACAGACCACGATCTGCTCACTGAAGCGCCGACGCAATCGGGACCTCGAATCGTCCGAGAGCATCCTCCACCACCAGAACAGCTGAATTGCCTCGAAGCACGAGCTCAAGACGCGCCGGAACCGTTGCCCCCTTGTTACCGCGAGGCTACGCTCAGATTTCTGAGGAGACAGACCGGTCTACACAAGGAGCGCACGCCAGATGACCGATTACGACCCGAGAACCGCCACCGGAATTCCAACCGAGCCGGTCGGTTCCCTGCCCCGCCCGGCCAAGCTGCAAGAGGCCTACGCAGGGTACGACGCCGGCACCACCAGCAAGGAAGAACTCGAAGCCCTTCAAGAAGAGGCGGTCAAGGACTCGATCGAGCGCGGCGAGGCGACCGGTCAGCCGATCATCTCCGACGGAGAGCAACGCTGGTCGAGCTTCGCCACGTACCCGATCACGACGACCCTGGCCGGCACAGGCCTGGCCCCCAATCTCGCCGGGGACGGTCAGTTCTTCGCGATCTTCGCCGACGGTCACGGTCGCCAACTCCCCCGACTGACCGGCGGTCCATTCAAGTATCAGGAGTACGCCGCGGATTCGCTCAAGAAGTCGATCGTCCATGCCAGCAAGCCGATGAAGCAGGCCGTCATCGCGCCGTCGATGCTGGCGCTGCTGTACCCGCTCAAGGACGAACTGCCGGACTACTCCCGTGAGCAGTTCGAAGAGGACGTCTGCAACGAGACCGAGAAGGACATCCGGGCGGCCTTCGACGCCGGCGCCGCGCGCGTGTCGATCGACTTCACCGAGGGTCGGTTGGCCACCCGCAAGGACCCGCGCAACCCGTGGACCGGGGCCGACCTGCTGCCACACTTCATCGAGCTGAACAACCGCGTCATCGACCGCTTCTCCCCCGAGGAGCGGGCCAAGATCGGGGTACACACCTGCCCGGGAGGAGACCGGGACTCGGTGCACAGTGCCGACGTCGACTACAACGACCTGCTGCCGAGCATGTTCTCCCTGAACGCGGGCTACTTCCTGATCCAGATGGCCAGCGAGCGTGACCGCGAACGGGTACACAAGCTGATCGGCCAGCACAGCCGCGACGATGCCAATGGCATCCCGCAGATGTGTTACCTCGGCGTCTGCGTTACCCAGAGCCCGCGTCCGGAGTCGGCCCAGGAGATCTGTGACCACCTGGTCAAGGCAGCCAACCACATTCCCAAGGAGCGGCTGGGTTCGACCGACGACTGCGGCTACTCACCGTTCTCGATCGACGAGAAGCCCAACCACGGATCGCCGGACTATGCCCGCGACATCGCGTTCCAGAAGATCGAGAACCGGGTCAAGGGCACCCAGATGGCCGCCGAGCAGCTGGGCGTGTCCTAGGCACTAGCCGCTGAGCGCGTACTACAGCACCGCGGTATCAGACACCTGAGCAGCCCGGAGCGCACCTTGGCTGGGGTGACCATTGATACCGCGGTGTTGCAGCACCAGGGTGCCCATCTCCTTGGCCCGCATCGCCGCCTGGTGGTCACCCTCCAGGGCGGAGATGATGGAACCCTTCATGAGGATGTGCCACTGACGAGCAAAGGAGTCGGTGTCGGGGATTCCCGCATCGTCGGCGAGCTCACGCAAGAAGCCCCGGATGTTCTCCAGGTTCGCGACGGTGGCCACCCGTACCGGGTTGGTCACATCGGTGTGCTCGAGCAGGACTTGGATGAATGTGCAGCCCTCGAACTCCGGGGTCTGGAACCAGTCATGGAAGACGTCGAAGATCGCCAGCAGCCGGGCTGCCGGGTCGGACTCGCGGCGGACCACCTCTGCGGCCAACCACTGCCGAGTCCAGAGCTGTTCGCGCCGCTCGAGAAAGGCCAGCACGAGGTCTTCCTTGGAGGGAAAGTGCCGGTACAGCGTCATCTTGGCCACGGCCGCCCGTGCCACGACCGCGTCCACACCGATCGTGCGGGTACCGCCACGACTGAACAGCTCGTAGGCCGCGCGCATGGTGCGCTCGCGGCCGCCGTCGACGGCCACGGGGTTCGTCCCCTGCCGTTGCTTCGTTGTCATGTCGTCACCAACTGTTCCGACCCTATGGACATCGCTGTTCACGAGGATGGGGCATACCTCGCACTCCTACGAGTGTCGCAGACAGCTCTTCAATGACCGGTCAGCGCGTGCCCAAACCTATGCAAGCCGCTCCGCCAGGACCAGTTCTGAGCTGTTGCACGTGACCGATGATCGGCAGTTCACTGGGCTACATGCCATCGAATGACCCGAGTGCTTGGACGCTGAGCCAGCGCCTCGACACCGGACGCGGCCAGATCGCCTGGGACAGCGTGGGCTCCGGTCCGCCCTTGGTTCTCGTACACGGCACACCCAGCCGATCGGTGCTGTGGCGAAACGTCGCACCTCTGCTGGCCGAGCAGAACACGGTCTACGTGTTCGACCTGCTCGGGTACGGCCAGTCGCAACGACATGTGCAGCAGGAGGTGTCCATCCGGGTGCACGGCGACGTGCTCTCCGAACTCGTACAAACATGGGGTTTGGACAAGCCGGCTCTGGTCGGCCATGACATCGGCGGCGCCGCCGTACTGCGAGCCCATCTGCTGCACGGAACCCCGGCACGCAAGATCGCCTTGGTCGACGCGGTTGTCCTGCGCCCGTGGATCACCGCGACCACCCGACACCTCAAGGCACACCTCGACGTCTACGCGACCATGCCGATGCACATCTTCCGGGAAATTTCCGCTGCCCATCTCCGCACCGCCACCGCACAGGCGATGGCACCGGAGGCGTTTACCGCCTACTTCGACCAGTGGGAGGGTGAACAGGGGCAGCAGCTGTGGCTGCGCAATGTTCGCGGCTTCGACGAGCAACACACCGCCGAGTTCGAGCCACTCCTCGACGCCATGGCGACGCCGACCCTGCTTGTGTGGGGCGAGCAGGATCGCTGGTTGCCGGTCGAGGTCAGCGCGACAATCCAGTCCCGGCTGCCCAATGCCGAACGCCGACTCATCCCGGACGCCGGGCATTTCTCCCCAGAGGACCAGCCGGGTCGGGTGGCCGAGGCGATCTCCGACTTCTGCAGGTCCTGAGCCGGTCGACCCCAGGTCAGCGCCCCGGATGCAGCGCTGACCGTCAGATATCTAGGACAGGCCAGCCGCGTTGCGGAGAACGTCGGCGTGGTCGGTGTTCTCCCAGCTGAACTCGGCATCATCGCGGCCGAAGTGGCCGTAGGCCGACGTCGCGCTGTAGATCGGCCGGTGCAGCTTGAGGTAGTCGCGGAAGGCGGCCGGGCGCAGGTCGAAGTGCTCGTCGACGAGTTCACGGATCACGGACTTGGCCACCTTCTCGGTCCCGAAGGTCTCCACCAGCAGGGAAAGCGGCCGGGCCACCCCGATCGCGTAGGCAACTTGCACCTCCGCGCGGTCGGCGAGGCCGGCTGCCACGATGTTCTTGGCGACGTACCGGGCGGCGTAGGCAGCCGAGCGGTCCACCTTCGACGGGTCCTTGCCCGAGAACGCGCCGCCTCCATGCCGGGCGAACCCACCGTAGGTGTCGACGATGATCTTGCGACCGGTCAGGCCGGCGTCCCCGACCGGTCCGCCGATGACGAACCGACCGGTCGGGTTCACGTAGAAGTTCGCCCGGAGACTCTCCGCGTCGTAGAGCTCTGCTGGGATCACCTTGACGACGACCTCGTTCCACAACTCGTCGACCAGATTGGCCTCGGAGTCCTCGTCGTGCTGCGTCGAGATCAGAACCTTCTCCACCGACACCGGGACTCCGTCGACGTACCGGACGGTGACCTGGGTCTTGCCGTCCGGGCGCAGGTGCGGCAGGACGCCGCTCTTGCGTACCTCGGCCAGTTGACGGGCCAGCCGGTGGGCCAGCGCGATCGGCATCGGCATGAGTTCCGGCGTCTCGTTCGTGGCGTAGCCGAACATCATTCCCTGATCGCCGGCACCGACCGAGTCAAGCGTGTCCGTGCTGGATTCCGAACGCGCCTCGCGGGCGGTGTCGACGCCCTGGGCGATATCCGGGGATTGTCGGTCCACGGCGACCAGCACCGCGACGTGGTCGGGGTCGAAGCCGCAGGCGGCGGTGTAACCGATCCGGCGAATCGTGTCCCGGACGATGTCGGTGTACGGGATCTGCCCGGGCGTGGTGATCTCGCCGGCGATGACGACCATGCCGGTGGTGACCATCGTCTCGCAGGCGACCCGGGAGTACGGGTCGAGTTCCAGAGCCGCGTCCAGGATCGCGTCGGAGATCGCGTCGGCCATCTTGTCCGGATGGCCTTCGGTCACCGATTCCGACGTGAACATGAACTCGTTGTCAGCGTGGGACATGGACTAGCTCTCCTCTGTCAGGGTGGGCGCCGAGGGTTCGGCACGTGCTGGCTTGCTGGGTACGGACAGCTCTTGGCGTACTGCGGCGGCACCCGCGACCATGGCCTTGAGCTTCGCGCGGGCCACACAGGCCGGAAGGTGCCGAAGGCCGCAGTCCGGATTGACGATCAGCCGTTCCGCGGGGACGACGTCGAGGGCGCGACGGATGCGCGAGGCCACGACGTCCGCGGTCTCGACGTCTTCACTCTTCACGTCCACGACGCCGAGCCCGAGTCGGCGCTCCCAGGGATAGCGCTTGAACAGGGACAGGTCTCCGTACCCCTTGCGGGCGAACTCCAGGACGAGCGTGCCGACGTCGGCGTCGAGAACCGCGGGGAAGAGGAAGTCGTAATGCCCCTCCCAGGACGGGCGGGCATACCTGTTGCCGTAGCAGACATGCAGCGCCCAATCGGCCTCGACGTCCTTCGTCACGAGATTGATCGCGTCGATGGCCAGCCCGGCGTCGTCGGGGTAGCCGGCCAGGAACGGCTCGTCGATCTGCAGCCGGGTGGCACCGGCGGCCACCAGCTCTCGGGCCTCGGCGTTCAACGCGTGGGCAAGGGATCGGACCAGATCGGCCCGGTCTGAATAGGCCGAATTGCGGATCCGTCGGGACAGCGAGAAGGGCCCGGTGAAACTGAACTTGATCGGACGGTCGGTCTGGCTGCGGGTGAAGACGAAGTCGTCGACCAGGCCCAGGGTCGATGTGTCCCCGGTCGGGAGCGGTTCGGGCACTTCTGCGTCGTAGTAGTCGTAGTAGTAGGACTTGCTGGTGTCGGGAATCGACACACCGGGGATCCGGGCCAGTAGATAGTCGATGTCGTTGTCGCGCCGCAATTCCCCGTCGGAGACGACGTCGATGCCGGCCTGTTCCTGGTCCTTGATCGCCGCCTTGATCGCGACGTCGTGGATCTCGGCCAGGTGGACCGGACTGATCCGGTGCAGGTAGTAGTCGGTCTTGAGCCGCTCGAGCCATTCCGGAACCGAGTACGAGCCGACCACGGTGGTCGGCAACAGCGGCAGGTTCGACGAGTTCGACTGCTTGGTCGAGTGCGCGGCTTCCTGCGTCATGTCAGTCGCGGACCTGGGCGGTGAGCGTGATGATGTTCGTCCCGCTGCGGTGCGCGAACGGGGCGTAGCCGACGTCAAAGCCCTTGCGCCGCCCGATGTGTTGCAGCAGCGGCCCGTTCACCCAGTTGACGATCGACCCGTCGTACTTGCCGGGCCCGAGAAAGCCGGTGCGGTATTGGTGCGGGTCGGTGACGAAGATGTCGTGACATTGCAGCCGACCGTAGGGATGCAGCAGCGGTAGGGTGTCGACGAAGCTCGCAATCGCTCCGTTGCTGACCTGCATCCGTACGTCACCGTGCCGCTCGAGCAGCGGCCGGAGCATCTCACCATTGACCCCGGGTGCGATCTCGTAGAGGTCCAGTCCGGACATCGGCGCGTAACGCTCCTCCAGCTTCAGCGCATCCCAGACGGCCATCCAGAAGGCCGCCGCCCGAGTGACATCCGGAAACTGCGCCGACAGTGCGTCGACGAGCAGCTCAGGCCCCAGTGATAGGAGCTTGTCGATCGCGCCGACCAGCTTGCCGGGCTCGAGCCCGAACTCCTCGGCGATGCGTTCAGCGTCGGCCTTCGCGACATAGGCCCGGATCTCGGCTCGGTAGGTGTGCCCACCGATCTGCGCAACGTCCTCGGTGGGCAGGTTGTCGTAGACGTTGGAGATGTAGACCAGGAAGACCTTGTAACGCAGGAAGCCCAGGGCGGTCATCGGGGTGGTCGCATCCAGAGCGAACGAACTCACGTGGGCGGCATGGTCGGACACGTTCTCCCGGGCCAACGCCAGCACGTGTTCGGAGTAGTCGCACATCATGTAGTGCAGCCGGCGGTAGTACTCCGCCCCGTGTTCGGCATCGAGTTTTGCGAACTCGTCGAGCCAGGTCTTGGCCTGGTTGCCGTTCCCGACGCCGAGTTCGATGACGTACAGCTCGTCGGGCAGAGCGTTGTGCGCGGCCAGA
>Ga0136616_10000538_pt1 | contig 18147 bp, 18 predicted proteins | sample AntDrymUQ2992106_2_FD_106648 | JGI IMG/M metagenome (GOLD analysis project Ga0136616, IMG submission 106648) | Polar desert sand microbial communities from Dry Valleys, Antarctica - metaG UQ299 (21.06) | ecosystem: Environmental > Terrestrial > Soil > Desert | place: Antarctica: Dry Valley...
CCGCCGCCTCTCCAGGACTTTGCGTTTCTCTTCGCTCTTCATCGTCTCCTCCAGTGTAATCCCTGAAAGATCTGATCGATGAAAGCGAAAATAGTTCACTCATTATGCAAGGCTCAATAGTGCCTCGAACACTTTCAGGAAACCACCCGCTCGCCATCGCATGAATTTATCCGTCGTCAAAACGCTCATCGGTCTCAACGTCATCGTCTACCTCATGCAAAACGTCGTAGGCAACACGGTTGCGCTGAATTTTGCGCTCTGGCCGCTTCAGCCGATCTATGGTGAATCGCTGTTCCATCCGTGGCAACTCATCACCCAAGCGTTTCTCCACGGCAGCGTGCCGCATCTCGCGTTTAATATGCTGGGGATTTGGATGTTCGGTGATGAGATCGAGCAAACCCAAGGACCGCGCCGCTTTCTCACACTGTACTTTTCATCCGTGATCACGGCCGCAATCGCGCAATTGTTCGTTCCCGGTTGGTTAGGCTTACCACTCGCTCCGACGGTTGGCGCCTCAGGTGGGGTGTTCGGTCTATTGCTCGCCTTCGCGGTGTTCTTCCCGAAACGCAAAGTAGTGCCGCTTATTCCGCCGATCCCAATGCCCGCATGGCTGTTCGCCGCGAGCTATGCGGCGGTCGAGTTGTATTTGGGAGTCACCGGCACTCAAGCCGGCGTTGCGCATTTCGCCCACCTGGGCGGCATGGTCGGCGGCGGTATCGTCTTGTGCCGGTGGTATCAGCCACGCGGGCGACGCTAGTCGCGAAAATTATTGAACTGCAAGGGCAGGTCGAGTTTCGCCTTGCGCAGAAACGCGATTGCTTCTTGTAAATGGTCGCGTTGCTTGCCCGTAACGCGCACCTTCTCGCCTTGGATCTGAGTTTGGACCTTGAGCTTGGCCTCTTTGAGCAGCTTGGCCACCTTCTTCCCCGTCTCGGTATCGATGCCGTGGCGGAGGATCACCAACTGCTTCGCCGCGGCAAGGTTTACTTCCGGGTCCTTGACTTCGAGGCAGGCAATGTCGATGCCGCGCTTGGTGATTTTCAGTTTCAAAATTTCGAGCATTTGTTTGAGCTGAAAATCCGATTCCGCGGTTACCGTCACCGTCGTGTCGTCCAGCGCATAGTTTGCTTTCGTGCCTTTGAAGTCGAAGCGCAGCCAAAGCTCGCGGCTCGCTTGATCCACGGCATTGGTGAGCTCGTGACCATCGATTTCGGACACCACGTCGAAAGAAGGCATATCAGATTTCCGTTAGTAGCTGCTCGATGCTCGTGGTAAATTCTGTCTTGAATTCTTCAAAGTGATCGCCGGTAACCGGTCCAGATAAGGCCGTGTGAATCTTGCGTACCTTGCCTTTGCGGTCGAGCCGTATTGTCGTCGGAAACGCGTAAACGCGACCGAGTCGGGTAACTTCTCGGCCGCCTCGTCCTTTTTCGAGGTACCGGCAATCGATTAGTGTACTCGATGCCGTAACGCTGTCGAAAGCGTTTGGGCGCGACTGGAACGACGTTCAGCAAGGGTAGGGTGCGTTCTACGCACCATTCAACCGGGGTGCAATGAACAACGGACTTTCATCTTGGATGGTGCGCACGGCGCACCCTACCATCTACCATCACTGAACACGAAGCTCCAGTGGAGCTTCGTGCTGCTGAGCGCACCAGCGACGGATGGCCTGGATCGGTCCTCAAACGGAGCAGGATTGCGCTGCGGCGGGGAGATGGTTTGTATACGATATTTGCGAGCGAACAAAAAGGGAGGCGAGCCGGAACTCGCCTCCCTAGTAGTCTCAACTACGCTCTTTGAAAGAGACTCAGTATTTCCTGGCAGCCTCTAACGCTGCACCACCAGCGATTTCGCGCGGATGGCACCGTCAAAATAACCACCGATCTTTACTCGGACCGCATGGGTGCCCGCCAGAGACGGTTTGACATGGGCATCGATCCCCGAATAGTTCCAACCGTACCCGCTGCACAGGTAGGGGAAGTTTTGTGTTGCAGACACGTCTTGCCAAATTGCAGATCCTTGCGGCTTTACCTCTACCTGGGCCCGCACGTACAAATTTACATAGCTATCGGAATTGACGGGGAAAGGGGGGTCTCCGGAGGGGTCATAGCCCGTACATTCCGCGTGGAAGCTAATGAGTACGTCCTGATTGGCCGCGGAGGTCGTAAAATTGGATTCCGTGCCACCGGGGTTGGCACCATTAAAATCCACCAATACGGGGATCACTAAGCCAGGAGAACCAGAGCCCGGACTTACTTGCTCAGTTGCATTGGTCCTGATCAAGAGGATGACCGCCGAGGCTTCGGTGGTCGCGAGACCCATGGCGCTCGCGAGCGTCAGGGCAGCGAGCGTTTTGAACTTTGAATGTGTGGTTTTCATGGTAGGTTACTCCAACTATCAATTGATTGGGTTCCGGTCTAGATTTTGATCGCTCCTGATCTGTTACTTGACCGTGGCTAGCAACCGACGAAGGGTATGATGGCCGCTCGTCCTGTGCTAATTTCTACGGTGCCCCTCTGCGCCTAGGCCATCTCTCTGCTAATCTCTGGCCTATCCCGTCCCTGGGAGTATTGCAATAAGACCACGGCACCACAGGCGCTTAGAATACTCGGGCACAGGGGAACACCTCTGTGAAGTTTTCCACAAAAGATCTGTGAAATATTCACCGTCCCGTTGCATAAATACCGGCGCGTAGCGATTGAAAATGGCGTAGTGAATCGGGTTTCTATGAGTCTTGGGCTTTTCGCTGGATATCACTGCGGGTGAAATCCAGCTATAAGGAAGCGGTCTACACTTCGCGGTTTCATGTGTTCGCGAAAACAATAGGATCCGCGAAGGAGATCGATTCTATTAGGTGTAGCAGAACATTGTGGTCAACCATCCGTCGCATCGACCCTCCGTTGCATCCGTTGTTGTCATCCAATACCGCCGTTAATGCCGATCACCTGGCCGGAAATATAGCTTGCGTGCTCCGAAGCCAGGAAAGCGATCAAGTGGGCCACCTCTTGGGGTATGCCGGCGCGTTTCATGGGCACTAAGGCTTCGATCTGCGCGGGTTTGAAGGCCCGTTCGATCATCGGCGTGGCGATGATTCCGGGCGCGACGACGTTGACGGTCACCCCGCGCGATGCCAGTTCCAGGGCCAGGGATCGAGAGGCTCCGTGCAGGCCCGCCTTGGCCGCCGCGTAATTGGCCTGCCCGCGGTTCCCGAGGACTCCGGCCAGCGACGAGATGGAAATGACGCGCCCCCAGCGCGTCCCGATCATCGGCAGCAAAAGCGGTTGGGTCACGTTGAAAAAACCATGCAGGGAGACGGCGATGACGTCCTGCCATTGTTCCGGGCGCATTCCGGCCATCGGGGCATCGTCATGCACGCCGGCGTTGTTCACCAACACCTGCACCGGCCCGTTCTCCAGGATTGCCTTGAGCGCGTGTCTCGCGGCCTCGCCATCGGTCACATCGAAGTGCGTCACACTGGCCGAGCCGCCCGCTCGCACAATCTCTTCCACGATGTTTCTCGCCGTCTCCGGGTGGCGGTGGGTGTGGACGACGACATGCAGCCCTTGACGCGCCAACTCCAAACAAATCGCCGCGCCGATCGCTCCGCTTCCGCCGGTCACCAAGGCGCGCTTCATGAACCCTCCCACTTCAGGAACACCGAGGCGCGTCCGTCCAAAAGAATCTTGCCACCCGCCGTGATCTGGAACCGGTACGAATAGGCGGAGGTATCGCCGATGATTTGGAAAACCTCGATGCGAAGCGGGTTCCGCACCGCGTCCAGACGCCGGACCAGGAGCCGCAGGTCCCGTACCCCTCCGAGATATCCGGCCGCGGGTTTTGTCTTGCCGCTCGTCAGGGCGCAATGCAGAGCCATGGCTTGGGCCGCGTATTCCAGCCCGCAGATCGCGGGCAGTTGCTGTGCCTGGCGGAGGGGGTTCGAGGGATCGTGATGGGAGATCGCTGAACAACTCATCCCCTGCGCATCCCACGCCCTCAATCGCGTGCAATAGGCACATATTACCCGCGTGAGGCAAAAGAGACCTGAGCTCGGCCTGGCTCAGGGCGGGCATGGGCTCACCTCGATTGACAGGCATTGCTCCTCGAAATAATCCAGGCGCACGCCGCTGCTCCGCCGCCGGGCGATGGCCGTGAGGAGCGGCAGGGCCCGTGCCGCGGGATTTCCGCCCCGCAGCGCCTCGATCCCCGGGTCGGCCAGGGTGTCGGGTGCATCGCGGAGCACGTCCTCCAGATGAAATTTCAAGCGCGCCAGGTTCCGGCGCGAAGGGCGATCGCATAGGACCAGGGCTACGGCGAATCCCGCCGTCAAGGGACGCGCCGGAAACAGCGACGGCGGCGGGGGTAAGTCGTAGGCCACGAGCAGTACCGGCGCCTGTTCAACCTCTGCATAGGCCGCCGCCTCCAGCAAACCGCTCCCAAACGAGCTGTCGTAACAGGATAAAGAAGTAGATGAGTGCTGGGCCCCGGTCGCGATGCCCCAGTAACCGGCCGCGGCGTTGTGAACGGAATGGTGAAAGAGCGTCGGCGAGAGGACGCGCTCGGGACTAGCGAGGCTGCGGCAGATCTGGTCGAGGACCCCTGTTTCGCCCCCGGAGGAAGCAAACACCGTCGCCAAGGCGCGCGGATCGTGATCCGCGTGACGTATTGCCTCCTCCGCCACGTGCATGGCCCAACGCACCAGAGCGCTGCTCCGCCGCCGCTCGTTGGGCGGAAGGATGGCCGCGGAGGGCTCCTCGGTTTCGCCCCCCGGCCAAGGCGCCTCGCCCGCCAGCACCGCTCGGCTCGCCGGCCAGCCGGCGAAGCCCGGCCCCAAGATCCCGATCCCGTCCACATAGACTTGCATTAGAGACCGCCGAAAATGAGGCTGCAATTATTTCCGCCGAACCCGAAAATGTTGCTCAAAACGCGCCCGAGCGGACGCTCTTGATTCTCGATCAGCACGCGGATCGCGAGCGCTGGATCGGGCCGCGTCGTGTTGAGTGTCTCGGGCAGGAATCCATGCGTGAGGCAGAGCAACGCGATCACCGCTTCGGTGATCCCGGCCGCGCCCAGCGTGTGTCCCGTCCATCCCTTAGTGGAGCTACAGGGTGTGGCCGTGCCAAAGACTGAGTTTACCGCCAGATCCTCGACACGGTCGTTGGTCGGGGTAGCCGTACCGTGCAGATTGATATAGTCGATGGCCTCGGGCTTGATCCCGGCCCGCGCCAGCGCGCCGCGCATCGCCAGGATCGCGCCGAGACCCCCGCCGCTTCGCCGAGCGACAGCCCGTCGCGTGCCTCGTCCCAGGGGCAGCAAGGTCCGGCCGAGCTCAGGTCCAGCGCGGAGAAGCCGTACAAGGTCGTAAGACAGAGACTATCCACGCCGCCGACGATAGCCGCGTCGCAGAGGCCGCTTGCCAGAAAGCGGGCCGCGCTGGCAAAGACCTTGGCGCTCGAGGAACAGGCGGTCGAGATCACGGCCGCGGGACCCCGGAGTCCAAGATAGCTGCGCACGAAGTGGGCGAGAGAGAAGGTGTTGTGGGTGTAGCGATAGCGCGTCAGGAAGGCCGCCGGCAAAACGCCCGAATCCTGATCCCGATCCCGGTAGGCGTGCTCGGTCTCATTGATACCCGAGGTACTGGTCCCGAGGATGACCGCGATCCGCCCGGCCCCATAGCGCCGCGCGGCCGCGCGCGCGGCCTCCTCGAACCCGTCCTGCCGCAGCCCGAGCAGGGCCAGGCGGTTGTTACGGCAATCGAACGGCATAAGCTCCGCCCTCGTGATCGGAAGATCCTCCAATCCCTCGACGCGGCCGATGTAAGTGTTCAATCCGGCATCCTCGAAGTCGCAAGGTCTCAAACCCGAGCGCCGCGCGCGCAAGGCCGCAAAGGTGGAGTCCAGGCCGCGCCCGAGCGCCGTGACCACGGTGTAGTGGCTGATCCAGAGCGGCGCCATGATCTTACCGGTCATTGCTACCATGATCGGAGAGCTCTTCAAGAATCCAGACTGAAGATTCAGTTCCGGCGGGGTTGGCCGTCTCTGCCGCTAGTAGCGAGCAAGCGAGAAGGAACACTGGGATCAGCCGCGGCCGAGCCATAGGATTTCTCACCCCAAAAGTCATAAAAGTTGAACCAATTATCCGGCGCTAAGCGGCAATAATATTCCAGCCGATCGACGTAGCGCTGGGTCCAGCGCTGGAGATCCTGATCGCGTTGTGCCCTATCGATATTCACTTCCTCCGCGAACCACTCGAAGTGGATCTCGTAATGGTTACCGCCCCGGTATAAACCGAAGAAGAGGAGCACCGGAACCCTGAGCACGTGTGCCAGCCGCATGGTCCCGGCGGGGAAACCCGCGGGCTCGCCTAAGAATACACAAGGCACGATGCGCGCCTCCGGGAACGAGCGGTCACCGAGGACCCCGATCATCCCGCCGCGATCCACGCATTCCTTGACCTTCAGCATCGTGTCCGGAGCGCCGGCGGGGATCACCGTTTCCGCAACCGTGGGGTTGAGATCTCTCATGATATCCCGAATCATCGGAGCGTTCTCCTCGTGCATGAGGATCCGGACCTCGAATCCGCCCGCAAACCCGGTGGCGCGCACGATCTCGAAGCTGCCCAGGTGAGCGCCCAACAACAGGCAGCCCTGGCCGCGCGCTAAGCATTCGGTGAAGATCTCGACGCCCCGCAGGTCGATGTCGAAGAGATCGTACTGTCCGCGGAGAAGGTACACCCGGTCCAGGACCGTGGCAGCGAAGCAATAATAGTGGCGGAAGAGATCGCGCCAACCGATGCGGCGCGCCAGCACCCTGGATAAAAACGCCCTGATCGAGGCGCGCGCCTGGGGTGAGAACAAAAGGTAGTACCCGCAAATAGGGTAAAGCAAACCGCGCGCGGCCGCGCGCCCAAAATGCAGCGCCACCCATACGATCCACCGGCAGGCCAGGCGGTTGCTCCGTTCGCGCTGCCCTAACCAATCCTGGCTCACGGGCCACCCGAGCCCGCACGCGCGGATGCGTCGATCTCCATAACGCCGGCCGCTACGCGCCGCACACCGGCCATGCAGGTGAACGCTACCCGGCCCTTCTCCTGCGGCTCGATGCGGATGCAAACCGGCTCCCCTGGGCGCAGCGGAGAGAGAAACTTAACCCTGGGTATGCTCACGACTGGGTTTGGTAATCCTGCTTCGATCGCGTTCATGACCTCACCCAAGATTAGCACGCCGGGGACCACCGGGTGCCCGGGAAAGTGCCCAGCGAGCGCAGGATGCCCAGGATCGATGGTAACGACCCGTTCAAGCACCATCGGAAAACCGCGCGCGGCACGCTTGCACCAGTCCCAGCAGAGACTCGCGAGTCAACTTGCCGGTGTCATTGCGCGGGAGGCTCGCCACCCGATACAGCGGCCGTGGGACGAATACCGGATCGATCGCGTTCCGTAGCGCGGAGAGGATCTCCGCGGTTGAACGCTCCGGCGCCACTACGAAGGCGATGAGGCGAGTATTGCCGGTGTCGCGCTCATCGGGCGCGAAGAATACACCATCTTCTACTCCTTCGATCTCGTTGAGTCTGAGGTTCAGATCGCCCAACGAGGCCCGGTGACCGCCGATGTTGACGACGTCACCACCGCGCCCGTGGAGTACAAATTCCTGTGCGCCGCGAGGCGTGATCATATCGGGCAAGGGGATGGGCCCAGGGAGGTAGTCGGCCTGCACGCAGCAATCGGCCGCCCCTTGCTTCAGACTTAAGCCGTCCAAGAGCCGCCAGGCGGCGGTGGCGGTGGTGCGCCGCATCGCCACGCTGCCGGCCTCGGTGAAGCCATAGATCTCCTGGACCGGCGCGCGAAATAGGTCTTCGGCGTTGCCCGCCATGCCCATCGACAGCGGCGCGGTCGCCGACAGAACCAGCGCCAGTTCCGGAAACCTTAATGCCGAGCCAATACAGGCCCGCATGTGCAAGGGCGTGGTCACCAGAATACGCGGCGGCGGAACTTGCGCCAGGGTCGAGCGCACGTCCGCCGCGAACAAGGGACGGCCGGCATGCAAGCCCCAGCCATGTTGGGTGGGTAGCATGATCGAATTTTCGAGGCCGTACATATGCGAGTGCGGCACCGTGGCCACGATGCTGATATTATCCATAGCTTTCAGACCCAAGCGAGCCGCGGTGTGGCGCGCTACTGTGGTAAGCGAGCTCCAGGTCTTGACGTTGGGGCGCGGCTCTCCCGTACTACCGGAGGTGAATACCACCGCCGCCGTTTGCGCCGCCGGGATGATTGGAATCGGCATCCGGGCCGGGACGCTCTCGTGAAGATCGGGCAAGGAGAAGAACAGTAGACCTGGCGCTCCGGCCTCGCCGTCGCTTAGGCAATAGCTGTCCGGGTACAGCCGGGCTATCTGCGACAGAGCTTGCGGCGATCGGCCCGGAGGAAGCAGCGTAGTCTGTCCCCGGATCAACGCGGCGGCGAACCCCGCGAGGAAGCCGTAGCGATTCTCCGTAAGGTTGATGACGGCCGGCCGCTCCGGCAGCAACCCGGACAGGATCTCGATCTGCGCGAGGAACTGGCCGCAGGTGACCACCCTGCCCTCGTTCCAGGCCAAAACATCATTACACTCATAGGGGCCAAGCAAGGGCACCGCGCTCATTCGATCACCCTATTTGGTTCGGTGTTTTTCGATTGACTTGCACAGGGCGCGCAACGAGGAGAAGGTTGCCGTGATGTCCGGATCATCGGAGCGCAAATGATAGCCATAGCAGCGAGAAATCGCCAACGACAGCTCGAGCGCGTCGATGGAATCCAGACCCAGCCCTTCGCGGAATAACGGGCCGTCAGGACTGATATGTGCGGGGTCCATGTCGAGGTTCAGTGTTTGCACCATGAGGCGCGCGACTTCGGTTTCTAGCGGCGACATATCGGGGTCAGGCTTATACCCTAAATGTACATTATCGGATATCAATAATAGCAAGCCAACCTGAAGTCCAGGGGTGGTCCGTATCGTTGCGGATGAAGGATTTCATCGTTCCTGTCAGCGCTAGGTCTGATGCGATGAATGCATCGACTAAAGTCTTCCGGCTTGCGGACGAAAACCGGGGAATGCGTACGCAGAGCCGCCGCTGTCGCTTCGCTGAGTTTTCCATCCGAACATGATGTCAACTTCGAGCAACGTTGGAAATGCCAGGAAGCCAATATCCATGCGGTTTTCATCCACGTTCACCCCTAAAATCACCCACTCGATTTCCAGAAGAGCCCGATTTTCATTGGCCGCGTGGTTCGTAGTAGCAGCGCGATTGAATGGGATTGGGTGGCTTAAAAACGAGTAGATGAAAGCCAGTGAATATGAATGAAATATGGGAGAACGTGACCGCCAGGCCACCCAGAGGAGACTTGTAGATGAAGACAATGAAACTGTTTGCCCTGCTGTTGCTGACATCCACCGCGAACGCCGCGACCTGGTACGTGAGCCCAACGGGTAACGATGGCAACACGGGAACGCTGGCGGAGCCGTTTCTCACGATCCAGAAAGGCCATGACGTTGCTGTGGCAGGGGACACCATCTACGTGCGCGGAGGGACTTACGAGTCGGCCACAGAAGTTACTATTACCCGTGATGGTGTGAGCGGTAACCCCATCAGGCTGTTAGCCTATCCGAATGAACGCCCGATCATCGACGGCATCAATCTCACGAATAACGGAAGCTCGGATATTCTGCGAGGGAAACCGCTCAGGCTGCTCGGTGCGAGTTGGTGGGTTATCGATGGGTTCGAGATAAAACGCGGCAGTAGCGGCGGCATCATCATCTCCCAGGCGAGTAACAACAACATCATCCGCCGGCTCGATGTTCACCATAACGGCCGGTTGGCCACTCACTCAGGGACGGGCGTTATGCTTCACGACCGATCGGGGAATAACCTGATCGAAAACTCTGACTCGCACAATAATCGTGACGACCAGGGAACTTCTCCCGGCGGCGACGCAGACGGTTTCGCAACTGTCCTGGTAGGCTCGGGGAACGTACTACGAAACAACCGGGCGTGGCAGAACTCCGACGATGGCTATGACGCCTTCAATGGCACGAATGGTGTAGCGTTCGAGGGAAACTTCGCCTTCGAAAACGGATATAACGAATCGCTTGGCAACGCGGGCGGCAACGGCGACGGGTTCAAACTGGGCGGACAGAAGACGGGCTTTTTCTCTGGATCGAATATCGTTACCAACAACCTGTCCTGGCGAAATAAGCAGCACGGATTCGACGGGAACGGCGCCAACACTCCAAACACGATCATCAACAACACGGCTTGGCTTAACGGGAATACGAACTTCATCTTCACCGTTGCCGTAGCCGATGTGCTGCGCAACAACCTGACCTTCACTGGTCGGATCGCCAGGCACGCGGTGGTCGATGATGAGTTCAACTCGTGGAATCTGCCGATAACAATAAACGCCGCTGACTTCGAATCACTTGTCGATACCATAGCGCGCGGCCCGCGCCGCTCTGACGGCACTCTGCCGGCAAGCGGCTTCCTACACCTGGCTACCGAGAGCTATCTGATCGACCAGGGAACGGACGTAGGCTTACCGTACTCCGGCACGGCGCCGGACCTGGGAGCGTATGAGGCCCTGCCGCTGCCAAGCGGGCTACCGACGGTGACGGTCGTCGCAACGGACCCGACGGCGACGGAGGCCGGGGTCACGACCGGGACGGTTGTCGTCAGTCGCACGGGGAGCACGGCCGCGGCCCTGACCGTGAACTACACCGTGAGCGGCGCGGCGACACCCGGCAGCGACTACACCGCGCTCACGGGCAGCGTGACGATCCCTGCCGCGGCTGCCTCGGCCACGATTACCGTGACGCCGATCGACGACACGGCGGTAGAGCCGAACGAGATCGTAGTGGTTTCCCTGAGCCCAGATGGCACGTACGTCGTCGGGGCGCCCGGAAGCGCCACGGTGACGATCGTCAGTGATGACGTGGCGCCGCCGGACAAGGACCTCGTGACCGAGGGGCTGGCCCTGTCGGCGGGGAGCGTGGCGGCGGGCAGTAGCGTGACCACCAGCTACCGCGTGGCGAACCGGGGCACCACCAAAGTGACGGAGACCTACACCGAAAAGCTCTACCTCTCGACCAACGCCACCCTGGACGCGGGAGACGTGCTGCTCGGGACGAGCCACGGTCACACCAACGACCTGGCGCTGAACGCCACGCACGCCCACTCGCAGGCCGTCACCGTGCCCGCCGGCACCGCGGCGGGGAGCTACTTCCTCGTGGTGCAGGCCGATTCGCTGGCGGCCGTGACCGAGACCAACGAGGGGAATAACATCACGGCGGTGACGCTGACCGTAACCGCACCCTGATAGCGACGCGACGGCCGTAAAACCCGGGAGGTCCGTCCCTCCGGACGGCGGGTGGGTGCGGGCCCGAGCAATGGCGCCGTGAGCGCGGACGGCCTTGCCGTGATGGACCGTAGCACCGAGGGCGTGCCGGCATTCCACGCCGGTGCGCGCCCCTACCGCCGCAGAGCTGCAGGCTTTACTTGGCCGTCAATGAGCCCCTCGGGTGTCGTATGTTACTCTCTGGCCGGGTGCTCGCGGGCGAGATAAAGCCAGGTCTCGACCACCGTGTCGGGGTTGAGCGAAATGCTTTCGATTTCCTGATTGACCAACCAGCGGGCGAAATCGGGGTGATCGGAAGGGCCTTGCCCGCAGATCCCGATATACTTACCGGCGTCGCGGCAGGCTTTGATGGCCATGGAAAGCAAGGCCTTGACCGCGGGATTGCGTTCATCGAAGGCAGCGGCGACCAGCCCTGAATCGCGATCGACGCCGAGGGTCAGTTGGGTGAGGTCGTTCGATCCGATCGAGAAGCCATCGAAATGCTCGAGAAAATCCGCGGCCAGCAGGCAGTTGGACGGGAGCTCACACATCATGATAACGCGCAACCCCTCGCGGCCGCGCTCGAGGCCGTGCTGTTTTAGGAGCTCCGTGACTGCACGCGCCTCCTCGATCGTCCGCACGAACGGCACCATCGCCTCGACGTTAGTCAGCCCCATCTCCGCGCGCACCTTGCGCAGGGCGGCGCATTCAAGCTCGAAGCAGTCGCGGAAGCTATCGGCGATATAGCGCGAAGCCCCTCTGAATCCGAGCATGGGATTCTCTTCCGCCGGCTCAAAATTCTCGCCCCCTAAGAGATTGCGGTATTCGTTGGACTTAAAGTCCGAAAGCCGGACGATGACCGGTTTCGGGGCAAACGCGGCCGCCAGCATGGCGATGCCTTCGGCCAGCTTGTCCACGAAAAAGCTGACCGGGTCCGGGTAAGCCTGGGTGCGCACGGCGATTCTCTCCTGCAACGGGCGAGGCATCCGCTCGAATTGGAGCAATGCCTGCGGATGGATGCCGATCATGCGGTTGATGATAAATTCCAGCCGCGCGAGCCCGATCCCCTGATTCGGGATCGCGGCGAACTCGAAGGCCCGATCGGGATTGGCGACGTTCATCATGATTTTCACTGTCAGCGCCGGCATCGTCTCGAGATTGACCACACTGCGCTCGAACGCAAGCCTGCCGTCGTAGACGAACCCCTCCTCCCCCTCCGCGCAAGAGACCGTCACCTCGCGTCCCTCGCCGATACACTCGGTCGCATCGTTGGTCCCGACCACGGCCGGCACACCCAGCTCGCGGGCAACGATCGCGGCATGACAGGTCCGCCCGCCGCGGTTAGTGACGATCGCCGCGGCCCGCTTCATGACGGGTTCCCAATCGGGGTCGGTCATGTCCGCGACCAGCACCTCGCCGGCCTGAAAGCGTGGCATGTCCTCCGCGCCGGCGATGACACGGGCGCGGCCCGCACCGATACGTTGCCCGATGCTCCGGCCGCTCACCAGCACCGCTGCTCTCTCCTTCAGGGAATACCGCTCCAGCGACTGAGCGGGACAGCGGCTTTTCACCGTTTCCGGGCGTGCCTGAAGGATATACAACCGGCCGTCGCTGCCATCTCTGGCCCATTCGATATCCATCGGGCAACCGTAATGCGCTTCGATCCGCAGGGCGTAGCGGGCCAGCTCATGGATTTCCGGATCGCTCAACGCGAAGCGGCAGCGTTCCGCTGCGGCGACTTCCACGATGCCCGTCGGTTCGCCTTCTCCCAAGACCATCTTCACGGCTTTATCGCCGAGGTTACGCCGGAGAATAGCGGGCCGGTCCGCTTTGAGGCCCGGTTTGTAGACGTAGAATTCATCCGGGTTCACCGCGCCCTGCACCAGCGTCTCGCCCAGTCCATAGACCGCGGTGATCAAAACGACGTCGCGAAATCCCGACTCGGTATCCAGCGTGAAAATCACTCCGCTGGCCCCCAGATCACTGCGCACCATCTTTTGGATCCCGGCCGAGAGCGCCACCTGACGGTGATCGAACCCATGATGCGCCCGGTAAGCGATCGCGCGGTCGTTATACAAGGAGGCGAATACCCGCTTGACGGCATGCAGGACATTACCGAGACCTTGAACGTTGAGATAGGTCTCCTGCTGGCCCGCGAACGAGGCCTCGGGCAGATCTTCCGCCGTAGCGGAGGAGCGCACCGCGACTGGTGTGCCGCCTGGTAATTCCCCATACGCCGCGCCGATCGCCTGTTCCAGGCTTTGCGCAAACGGCGCCTCCAACACCCATTGGCGGATAGCGGCGCCGGTCTTGGCGAGTGCGCTAACGTCCTCCACGTCCAGTGCCCCCAGGGCGGCCCAAATGCGCTCATCGAGCCCGCCGCCGGCTAAAAACTCCCGGAAAGCCGCCGCGGTCGTCGCGAAACCGGAGGGAACGCGAACCCCTGTTCCAGCAAGCTTGGTGATCATCTCCCCGAGCGAGGCGTTTTTCCCCCCGACCTCCGCCACATCCGCCATGCTCAGCGTCGCGAAACCGACGACGTAAGGTTGCACCCTTATGATCTCCTCACCGTTTCGATTCTGATACTATGGGATCTCTATGCGGCGCACGGTATTTTTCGTTTCCGACAGCACCGGAATCACCGCCGAGACCCTCGGCAATAGCCTATTGACCCAGTTCGACGGCCTCGATTTCAAGCGTATCACACTCCCCTTCGTCGATAACCACAAAACCGCCCGAGCGGCGCTGTCGAGGATCGAAACCGCCGCGGTGCAAGATGGAGCGCGTCCGCTGGTATTTGCTACGATGGCCGACCCTGATCTGCTTGATTTTTTAACTGACGGGCGGGCCTTGGTATTGGATTTGTTTCGGGTCTTCATCGGCCCCCTGGAGGCCGAGCTCGGCCTCCCCTCGAGCCACGCCAAGGGCCGTTTCCATGGAATGGCCGATAACAGCACCTATGACGTGCGCATGGACACGCTGAATTTTGCCCTCACCCACGATGACGGCATGTCCACGGCGCGGTACCCGCAAGCGGATCTCGTCTTGCTCGGCGTCTCGCGTGCCGGTAAAACACCCACGTGCATCTATCTCGCCATGCAATTCGGCGTGCGCGCCGCGAACTACCCGCTCACGGAGGAAGATCTGACGCGGCAAAGTCTCCCCAAGGCATTGGTTCCGATACGCCTGCGGCTTTATGGCCTGACCATCGATCCCGAACGGCTCCATCGCATCCGGTCCGAGCGCCGCCGGCATAGCGCCTATGCTTCGCTTAACCAATGCCGCAAGGAGATCACCGACGCCGAAGCCCTGTTCCGTAGCGAACGTATTCGGTCGTTGAATGTGACCTCCATGTCGATCGAGGAGATCGGCTCGCATCTCCTGCAAGAGATGGGCTTGGAGCGGCGTTCATTCTAGTGCTTGCTTGGAACACGACGGCGAGGCTGGGCCAGCCCACAGGTCATAGGTACGCCAGTCAGGATTTGCGACTATAGGGGCCAACCCGTGTCGCGACAAAATCCGGCGAGATTTGTTATCCTAGACCCGCCGTGGATGGTTTCAGCACATTGAGCTTACGTGGCGGGTTCCTATGAGGCCCGCGAAAGCTTTTCTCACCGTCATGTTCGCCGATATCAGCGGCAGCGCCGAGCTGTATCGCTTGCTTGGGGACACAGAGGCGCGTATAAAAATCGCCGAATACCTCGATCTACTGTCGGCGATCGCGGCGCAGTACCAGGGTGGCGCGATCAAGACCATCGGCGACGAGATCCTCTGCACCTATCCGAAGCCCGATGCGGCGATGACCGCCGCCGGCGCGATGCACCTCTCCTTTGAAGCCAAGAACGTGATCCTTAACGAAGGTCTTACGCTCGATAGCGCATTGCGGATCGGAATGCATTACGGGCCGGTGATTCGTGACGGTAGCGATATCTTCGGGCGTGCCGTTAACACCGCCGCACGCATGGTCGCTATGGCCAAGTCGAAACAGACCCTCACCACGCGCCGTACGGTGACGCAGCTCACCCCGCTCAAGCGCTTGCTGACGCGCATGGTCGATCGGGTATCGATCAAAGGGCTACGCGATCCCGTCGATGTCTTCGAAGTGATCTGGAAAGAGGATGAGATGACCCATAGTCCGAACGACATCCCGGCCGACATCCTTGCCACGACCGGCACCGAGGTTTCGCTCTTATTACGCCACCAGGACTGCGAGCTCAAACTAAACGGCCAACTTCCGTTCGTGATCATAGGCCGAAGCACTACTTGCGATCTGACCCTCGAGGATAAGATGGTGTCGAGGCAGCACTTGCGCATCGAGTTTCGGCGCGGCAAGTTTTACGCGATCGACTACAGCACCAACGGAACGTTTATCAAGACCAGCGCCGGCGAGGAGCTGTTTATCCGGCACGAGGAATCGCCGCTTTGTAGTTCGGGGCAACTGAGGCTTGGGCGCTCTTTTGGCGAGCCCACCGATCACATGGTTCATTTCGAAACAAGAGGGCGGCTTAGTTTATTCTGAATACCCCGCCGTTACGGCGGGCACTTTAGCATTGGGGTTTCCAAAGGGGAGTAGTGCAACTCTCCCCTTTGGTCAAGGGCGGGGTTCATACCCCGCCCGCGAAGTAAAATTGATTTAATTAAGCGCCATTAAGTTGCTATCACGGGACAATGGGTTTGTTGGTTCTAAGGTACTGATTCCACTGTGTCCACGGAACTCGCTTGGACTTCGAGCGCGTGCTCCCACATCGGGAAAGTGCGCAAGATCAACGAAGACGCCTATCTCGATAAGCCGCATGCCGGCCTATGGGCGGTCGCGGACGGCATGGGCGGACACGCGGCGGGAGACCAGGCGAGCAGGTCGATCGTCGCCGCCCTCGGCGGGGTGTCTCCCGCACCCGCGCTCGGAGTTTTCGTGGACCGCGTGTGCGACTGTCTGCAACAAGTCAATCAAGAGCTCATCGCGATGGGCGCCGAGAAACATCGCATCACGGGCAGCACGGTGGTGGCGCTCCTGGCGCTCGGACCGGGTTGCGCGATTCTGTGGGCGGGCGATAGCCGCGCGTATCTATTACGCGATGGCGCGCTCAAGCAGTTGAGCGCCGACCATTCGCAGATCGAACTGTACGTGAAGCTGGGTCTGATTGCCCGTGATCAAGCCGCAAACCATCCCTTGTCGAATATCGTGACTCGCGCCGTGGGGATCCATGAAGAATTGGATCTCGATCGCGACACGATCGAGGCCCAAGCCGGCGATCGTTTTCTATTGTGCTCGGATGGCCTCTATCGACACGTGACCCACGAAGAGATAGCCCACCTACTTAGCATAGGTTCTACTAGCAGCGCTGCCCAAAGCTTGGTCGACCTCACGCTGGACAGGGGTGCTCTCGACAACGTGACCGTGGTGCTCATCGATGTGGCCGATGCGCGCCACGCGAAAGACTCGGCACCCCATCTGGATGATACGCAACCGGGCCTAAGCATGAGCGAAGGCGCGGGCAAAGCATCGCTTTAGTTTTAATGCTCGAACGAAACATCGATCCGCGGGAACTGGGAAGGTTCGAATCGTTGGCGTCTCGATGGTGGGACCCCAATGGCGATCTTCGCACGCTGCATGATATTAACCCCACGCGCTTGCACTACATCAACGAACGCGCGCCCCTCGCCGGGAAAAAGGTCTTGGATGTGGGTTGCGGAGGCGGCATCCTGTCGGAGGCCATGGCCAGGCTGGGGGCGGAGGTTAGCGCGATCGACGCGAGCGAAGCGGCGATTGAAGTCGCGACAATGCACGGGCTCAAGAGCCAGGTTGTGGTTGAGTACGCCGCCGCGACGCCGGAAGAATTCGCCCGCGTGCACGCCGGGGAATACGATGTCGTCACCTGCTTGGAGCTGCTAGAGCACGTGCCGCAGCCGGAAAATGTGATTCAAGCCTGCGCGCGCCTTATCAAACCGAGCGGCCCGGTCTTTTTCTCCACGATCAACCGCACCGCCCGTGCTTATCTCATGGCGGTGATAGGCGCCGAATATCTAATGGGATTGCTGCCGAGGGGAACCCACCAGTACGCTCGCTTTATCCGCCCCTCGGAGCTGGCTCGCTGGGCGAGACGGCATGCGTTAACGCTCGCCGATCTCAAAGGATTCGCGTACAACCCCCTGACGCGGGAAGTTACGATCACCGATGACCTCGCTGTCAACTATATCGCCTGCGCGCTTGCTCCATGAGCGGTCCGCCCATGCAGGCGGTTTTCTTCGACCTCGACGGCACCTTGGCCGATACGGCGCCCGATCTCGCCGTGGCCCTTAACAGACTGCGCGCGGAAGCAGGTTTAGCCAGGCTGCCGCTCGACGCCATCCGGCGAAGGTTTCTGGCGGCACCCCCGCCCTGCTCGGCTTGGCCTTTGATCGCATCGATTTACAAAGCGAGGAATTCCAACGCTTGCGCACGCGGTTTCTGGCACTATACGGTGAGCGCGTGGCTGAACAAACACTTTTGTTCCCGGGCATGGAGGAGGTGCTGTCCTTCGTTGAAACCGCCGGACTCCCGTGGGGGGTGGTCACCAACAAACCGGGCTGGTTAACCCATCGCTTACTCGATGCCCTCGATCTCTCGACGCGCGCGCGCTGTATCGTGAGCGGCGACACGACGACTCATCGCAAACCGCATCCGACCCTGAGGTATCCCCACAAATATGACTGTATTATCAGCCAGTTAGATAAAAACACGGTAAGGGAACCTGCATGATGTCGGATGATCTCACTGATTGATACCGCTACCAATCAATGGAG
>Ga0136616_10000540_pt1 | contig 18085 bp, 13 predicted proteins | sample AntDrymUQ2992106_2_FD_106648 | JGI IMG/M metagenome (GOLD analysis project Ga0136616, IMG submission 106648) | Polar desert sand microbial communities from Dry Valleys, Antarctica - metaG UQ299 (21.06) | ecosystem: Environmental > Terrestrial > Soil > Desert | place: Antarctica: Dry Valley...
CCTGGAGGATTGCGGGCGGGTGGAGTTCATGGTCGACGAGGGCTCCGACCGCTGGCCGGAGCTGCTCGAGGAAGGACTTCGGATCGAGGGCTCCGGGTGGAAGGACGAGGCGGGCACGGCGATCCTCTCCCAGGCCGACACGGCTCGCTTCTACCGCGAGGTTGCGACCTGGGCTGCGGGGCGCGGCTGGCTGCGCCTGCGCCGCGACGGGCTGACCGTGGCGTTCGGTCTCGTCCTCGAGGCGGACGGGGTGGCGCACGTCCTGAAGGATGGTTTCGATCCGACCGTGCGCCGGCTCGGGCCGGGGACCGTGTTGACCGGCCGCTCACTCGAGAGGGCCTTCGAGCAGTGTCAGCTCCCACGAGCTGCACGGCACCGACGACGCCTACAAGCTGCGTTGGACCAGCGCGACACGCGCGCGGCCCACGCCTTTCCACCCTCCGTGGTCGGCACGGTCGCCCACCTGGCCGCCGATCGCGGGCAGGCGCTCTACCGGCGCGCGCGAGGCCGAGCACCGGCCGAACGGCTGGGCGTCGCGTAAGCGCTCAGCTCGGCCCGCCCGCTCGGACAAGCCGGCGGCGGACTCTGTGAAGACCGGCGAGGAGTGGCCTCGGGTCGCGGGCCTCGAGCGCGCCATGGACGGTACCGCGCCGAGGCACGAGCGCCGTCAGCGCATCCCTGCGGCGGCCGGCGCGCCACATATGCCCTATTGCGCGGAGGTCGTTGACCAGCACTCGGTACGCGACACCTATCGCGTAGGGGCCCACGCGCGGCCGCCGCCCGAGGAGCAGCTCGACCCATATCGCCGGCAGGTTGTGGCCAGCGGCCACGGCGAGCGCGATGGAGCCGTACACCCGCGGATTGAAGTCGATCACGTAGGAACGTCCGTGCACACGCAGGGACTGGAGTCCGAAGATCCCGCTCCACCCGAGGTCGGCGACCAGGGTCCGGATTCGTGCCTCGCGCTCGAAATCCGGTCGGACCGTGCAGGCGAAGGAGCTGATGCCCTGGTCCGGCAGCCATATGCGAGGGGACTCCTGGTGCATCGCGCACACGAGCTCCCCGCGCCACGCCACACCACACACCGCCTCGAGAGTGCCCTTCACCAGCGGCTCGACGAGCCATGTTCGATCGGGTGCGTGGGCCACCGCGGCGTGCAGCTCCTCCGTCGTGCGCGCGCTACGAACCTCCACCACGTCGAGACCGCTACCCGTCGCCGGCTGGACCGAGCGCAGCGGCTTGACGACCACGGGCAGCTCCATCCCGGCGCCCTTGTCGTCGAGCGTGGCGCCGGTGTGGACCCTCTGCGGCAGAGCATCGAGTCCGGCCTCGGACGCCAGCCGGTGGAGGAGCCGCTTGTCGGTCGCGCGAGCAAGCGCGTCGGCCGAGTCCAGCCCGAGGACGGTACCGTGGGGAAGCTCGATCGGGTGGTCTGCCAGCGCTTGGAGGCTGAGCTCGGTACCCGGCAGGACAGCGGCGAACCGCTCACGCTCGACCACCCGGACGATCGTCTGCGCGTGGGCGTCGGGCTCGAGCTGGGGATCGGGAAGCGCTACGTGGCCGGCCACCGCTCGCGAGCGTGCGGCGTAGGTGTCCGGGCGCCACGTGCCGGCGAACGGCTCATGGCCGGCGGAGCGGAGCGCTCTCACCGCGGCCAGGGAGCCGAGGCCCTCATCGACCGTCAAGAGCACGCGAGACCCCGTCGTCACCCGCGGAGAGTAGTGGGCGCGACGGAACCCGGAGCGGCAGGGCACGGGTCGTCGAGCTTGCCGACACGGCCCGCCGAGCGGACTATGGTCGCCGTCGATGACCGCCGAAGCGTCCGCGCCCTCCGGTCTGGTCGAAGACCCGACGGGAGCGGTGGCCGCTCTACTCGATCGGGTCCTCCCTGGTCTCGTGGTCGTCGTCGGTTCCCTGCCGCCTCACGCCCGAGACCTGGACCTACTGGTGCGCCCGGACGAGGAGACGGCAATCAGCCGGGCCCTGCGCAGCGCCGGATTCGTCGCCGACGGTGAACGCTGGGCACGCTTCGCCGACTGCTCCGCCGTCGAGGTGGAGTTGCTCCGTGCGCGGGATCTCGATGTTCCCGCCACCGAGATCGAGTTGCTGTTCGAGGCGGCCGTCCCGCTCCCCGGATCCGACCGGCTGGCGGCACCAGCACCCCAACATCGGATCCTGCTCGGCGCGGTGCAGCTTCTCGGCCGGTCCGGGCACCTCGCCCCAGGCCACCGCGAGCGTCTCCAACGGGTCATCGACGAGCACCCGGGAGCGTGGGCCCAGGCCGAGGACCGTGCCGCGGAGTGGAGGGCGGAGGACCGCCTGGAGCGCCTGGGCCGAGCGTTGAGCGGCAAGTCCCCTGCGGCCCACCGGCGCGTGCTCCCGCTGTTGCGCCGAGTGCGCGCGACCCTGCGGCCGCGCGTGATCGCCCTGTCCGGGATCGACGGCTCGGGCAAGAGCCTCCAGGCTCGCGCGCTGGCCGAGACCCTCGAGCGGCTCGGGTACCCCGCAGCGGTCACCTGGGCGCCACTGGCGAACGAGGCGTGGCTCGATCGCCTGGCCCGACCCATCAAGCGCGTCCTTCGCGTCGTGCCGTGGCTCCGACCTCCCACCGGGGTCGAGGGTCCAGGCCGCCGGGAGGCTGCGTCGAATCCGGGTCGCATCCTGCGTCAACGCAGCCGCGGGCTGACCTCGGCATGGGCCACGATCGTGGCGGTCGCCAACGGCTGGTCGCTCGGCCGGGACGTCCTGAGGCATGCCTGGGCCGGACGAGTCGTCGTAGCCGACCGCTACCACCTCGACTCCACGGTAAGGATGCGCTTTCTCTACGACGAGCATCGCGAGTTTCGCCTTCAACGTCTCATCGTCGCCGTTCTGTCGCCCGCTCCCGGGTACGCGTTCTTCCTCGACGTCGAACCCGCCACGTCGCTGGCCCGCAAGGACGACGGTTGGAGTCAGGAGGAGCTCGCGATCCAGGCTCGGGTCTACCGAGAGGAGCACACGCGCTTCGACGCGGAGCGCGTGGACGGCGAGCGACGGTCAGACGAACTCTGCTCGGAGATCGCGGAGAGGGTGTGGCGTGGACTGGGGTAGGCGCCGGCGCTCCTCCGCCCTTCAGCGGCCGGGCCGCTCGGTCGATACGTGCAGGGTGACGCCGGCCTCCCCACTACGGCAAGTCCTTCCTCGCACCTAACCTCTCCCGGCCGCGTCGCGGAACCCGAAGCCTCTTTCACCGCGTCCAAGTCTCCGTTGATCGACCTCCACTCGCACATCCTCCCCGGTCTCGACGATGGGCCGGCGAACACTGGCTTCAGCCTTGCCTTGGCGCGCGACATGGAGGAAGCCGGCATCGAGGTGGTCGTCGCGACGCCCCATATACGCTCCGATCACGTCGTTGACCCTCTCGCCGTCCAGGAGCATGTCGAGTCCTTCAACCGTGCGCTCCGAGAAGCCGGCGTCCGGCTGACGGTGGTCACCGGAGGGGAGGTCGACATCTCGACGGCACTGACGCTCGACCGAGCCGAGCTCGAGGCCGTCTGCCTCGGCTCGAGTACATACCTGCTGGTCGAGAGCCCCCACTCCGGGACGGGAGCATCTATGGAGGAAGGGGTCCGGGAGCTCCGGAGACGAGGCTTCGGCATCGTCCTCGCGCATCCAGAGCGCTCCCGAATGTTCGTCGCCGAGCCGGAGCGCCTCGAGCGACTCGTCGCCCAGGGGGTCCTCTCCTCGGTGACCGCAGCCTCGATGGCAGGCGGCTTCGGGCGCGCTACGCAGCGCTTCACAGCTCGGCTGTTCAAGTCCGGCCTGGTGCACGACGTCGCATCCGACGCCCACGACCACATCTTCCGCCCGCCCGGCCTCCTCGAGGGGTTCCGCGCCCTGGAGGTGCTCGTTCCCGGCCTGAGCGCCCAGTTCGACTGGTACACACGCATCTCGCCTCAGGCGATCATCGAGGGACGCGAGGCCGGTCCCCCGCCCTCCGCCCCGAGGCCCCCCTCAAGGCTGCGCAAGCTGGCCGCGCCGCTGCTCGGCTGAGCAGCCCGTCGGCGCCCGCGGCCGAGGCCCACCTCCACAGAGGGACAGATGAGACGACCTGGGTCCGGCCGAGCGTATCCGCGCAACTCCGACCCGGATGAGGGGATCGCGCGAAACACCGCGTTCGCTCTGTTCGTCCAGCTCACGACGGCGGGATTCACTGCGGTCCTCACGCTCTACCTCACGCGGGAGCTCGGGCCCGCCGGTTACGGTTTGCTCGCTCTCGCGATCGGTGTCGGCGCGCTTCTGAACCTGCCGTCCGACTTCGGGGTCTCACAGTCCGCCGCCCGCTTCATCGCGGAGAATCGCGGGGACCGCAACGCCGTGAAGACGCTGCTGGGCAGCGCGCTGGCGCTGAAGCTCGTCGTCGCGTTGCTCGTCTCGGGAGCACTGTTCGCCGCTGCCGGACCCGTTGCCGACGCCTACGGGACCCCGGCCCTTACCTGGCCTCTCCGTGGAGTGGCGATCGCGCTGTTCGGCCAGAGCCTGATGCTCCTCTTCCAGGCGTCGTTCGTAGCCCTACGGCGAGTCTCGGTGAACCTGCGTCTCGTCTTCTCGGAGAGCGCAATGGAGACCTTGGCGAGCATCGCCTTGGTCCTACTGGGCGGAGGCGCCACGGGCGCCGCCTTCGGGCGCGGGATCGGGTATGCGTTCGGGGGCTTCGTCGCCCTCGTGCTGGCCGTCCGCGTCCTCGGGTGGGGCGCGATCGACGTTCGCCGCTCGAGAGGTGGCCACCTACGCCGGGTGGCGGGCTACGCCGGTGCCCTGCTCATCGTCGACGCAGCGTTCACGCTCTTCAACGCGATCGACGTGCTGGTGATCGGCGCACTCGTGGGCACGGTGGGGGTTGGCCTGTTCGAGGCACCTACCCGCCTGGTGACGTTCCTTCACTATCCCGGCTACGCGGTCGCCAACGGCATCACCCCCCGCCTCGCGAGGACGCCGGGTCACGAGCCAGATGTGGACTCCTTCAGGAGCGCCCTGCGCTACCTGATCATCTTCCAGGCCGCTCTCACCACGCCCGTCGCGGTATGGGCCACTCCGATAGTGGACCTACTACTCGGCGCGGAGTACGCGCCTTCCGCGAACGTCTTACGCGCGCTCGCACCGTTTGTCTTCCTCTCCGGGCTTGCTCCACTGGTCTCCCTCGCCGTCAACTACATCGGTGAGGTCCGCAAGCGGATACCGCTGGCCGTCGCCGCGCTCCTCGTGGACTTCGCCATCGCCATCACCCTCGTCCCCGAGATAGGAATCGTCGCGGGGGCCATCGGGAGCAGTCTCGGCTATCTGATCTACGTGCCGGGCCACCTCTGGATCTGCAAGCAGGCACTCGGCATACCCCTGCGACCGCTCGTCCTCACCCTCGGCCGCTCGCTCTGCGCCGGAGTGGCGATGGCTCTCGTGCTGCTCGCCTTCGGCACCGGAGAGCTCTCGTTGGTCGGGTGGGTGGTTGGTCCGATCCTCGGAACGGGAGCTTTCCTGGCTGTACTCATCCTGACGAGGGAGCTGTCTGTCGGAGAGCTGAGGACCGGAGCCGAGATCGCTTCGACTCGCCTGAGACGATCTCGCGACCGACGCCCCGACTAAGGTCTCGATGTCTTGGGCGATCCTCGCGGCACGCTCATAGCTGGACTCAAGGCGGTCGACCGCCGGCTGCCGTGGGCGACCGTCTACCGCGGCGACAACGTCGAGTGCCCCTGCTGCGAGGGCCGCTTCCGCCGCTTTCGCCGTCACTCGGGCCGCCCGAACGCGCGGTGCCCGCGATGCGCCTCGCTCGAGCGTCACCGTCTCCAGTGGCTCTGGCTGCGCGGGCAGCGCGACATCTTCGAGGAGCGCCTGGACTTCCTCCACTTCGCCCCGGAGATCGCGTTCGAGCAGCGGCTCTCGGTGCTGCCCAACCTGAGCTACACGGGCGCCGACCTGCTCCCCAAGGGAGAACAGGTGCGCGTGGACATCATGGACATCCAGTTCGAGGACGCATCCTTCGACGTCATCCTCTGCAATCACGTGCTCGGAGAGGTCCCCGACGACCGCCGCGCGATCGTCGAGCTCCACCGGATCCTGCGCCCGGGCGGTCGGCTCATCGCGCAAATGCCGGTGGACCACGACCACGCGGAGACGAGCGAGAACCGCCGGCCCGCGCCAGAGCCGGGCGAGCCTCAGCCGACCGGAGCCAACATTCGCCGCTACGGCCGGGACTTCGTCGACCGCCTGGCCGCGCCCGGCTTCGCCGTCGAGGAGATCCGCTTCCTCGAGACGCTCCCCGAGGCCGAGCGGCGCCGCTACGCGCTCGACGAGGTCGGAGGCAAGGCCACGGGCAACGACATCTACGTGGCCACGAAGCCCGCGGCCGGCGCGTCTCAGGGCGTTTGAGCCTGCCGGCGGACCCAGCCCGGCCACACGCGCGCGAGGCGGGGATTGCGCGGCACCGCCGCGCGGAACAGGAGCTTGCCGGCGTACGCCCTCGCCCGGCCCGCGCGGGAGGCGCCGTAGCGCTCGAACGCATCGATCGTGGCGGCTAGCTCCGCCCGTGGCCTCAGCGCGTGCATGGCCTTCAGCTGGTTGGTGTGAAGGACGTGGTAGGCCGGACTCGCGACGTTGGGGATCGGATGGGGGAACAGGTCGTAGAGCGACCACGAGCCCGAGTCCCAGCGGTGGACGTTCCGCGCGAGTGTCTCGACGGACTCCTTGAAGGCCGCGCCCGCCTCGCCGTCGCCGAGGCCAAGACCGACATCGAGCTGGCCCCACATGGCGAATATCGCTCCGTTCAGTACGTAGGAGGAGGGGACCGTGGGATACTCCTCGGGGAAGGGACGGCCCTCGAGCAACGCCATGGTCCCGCCCTCGACGGAGGGCACCGACAGCGGGTGGAGCGCGCGTCGGGCCGCCTCGGCGTATCGCTCCTCGCCGGTCTCGAGGTGGATTCGGGTGAGCAGGCTGGCCGCCTGACCCTGCGACATCGCCGACAGCGACGGCGGTTGCAGCGGGAAGGTGTGACCGAGCTCGTAGGTGTGGACGAGCCCGCCGTCACGCGGCCCACCCCGCTCCTGGCGCTCGACCAGCAGGTCGGCCACCGACCGGGCCATTGCGAGCCACTCCTCACCCTCGCCGGCCAGGTGGCGCTCGTAGCAGCCGAGGGCCATCTGAGCGAAGGCGTCGTAGGAGTGGACGCCTGGCTTCCCGGGCCAGCCCTCGGGCCAGGACGCCGCGGACGCCTTCACCCGCATGTCGATGTAGTAGCCGCGCACCCGGCCAGACTCGAGCTGGGTTCCGAGTGGGATGGGGAACGATCCCTCGGTGCTGAGGAACCGGGCGAGCCGCTCGCGGCCGGGGACGCCCGCCGCCCACGATGAGCGGCGAGACGAGCTCACGCGAGCCTTCGACCGACCGCCCCAAGCTGCGGGTGGTGGTCATGATCGACTTCCTGGCGCCGAGCGGCGGCGGAGAGCGACTGGCCATGCAGCTCGCGACGCGGCTCGACCCCGACCGCTTCGAGCGCACGTTGTGCGTGACGCGATGGAGCCCCGGCGCAGACCGGGATCCCGCCGTCGCGGCGGCCGCCGACGACCTGCGTGCCGCCGGCGTGCGGCTCCTCCTGATCGACCGGGCGAAGAAGGTCGACCTCCGGGCGTGGGGTCCGCTCTGGTCGCTCATGCGCCGCGGCCGGGTGGACATCCTCCATGCTCACAAGTTCGGCTCCAACGTGTGGGCCGCCCTCCTCGGCCGCGCGGCCGGGGTGCCCGTCGTGGTTGCCCATGAACACACCTGGTCATACGAGGGCAACCCGCTCCGCCGCTTCCTCGACCGCGAGCTGATCGCCCGGCGCAGCGACACGTTCATCGCGGTCTCCCGCGAGGACCGCCGGCGCATGATCGAGGTCGAGGGCATCCGCCCGGAGGACATCACGTTCGTGCCGAACGGCATTCCGGCGCGACCCGGCGGCAGGGGAGCGCGGGTCCGGGAAGAGCTCGGGATCGACCCCTCGGCGCCGGTCGTAGGCGCGGTCGCCGGCCTACGGGCCCAGAAGTCCCTCGACGTGCTCGTACGAGCCGCGGGGCTCCTGAGGGGTCGGGTACCGGACGCGCGCGTGCTGATCGCCGGCGAGGGTGCCGAGCGCCCGGGGCTCGAGGCGCTCGTGGTCGAGCTCGGGTTGGACGACGCGGTCACCCTGCTCGGCGCCCGCTCCGACGTGCCCGACGTGCTCGACGCCGTCGACGTCGCGGCGTCCACGTCCGCATACGAGGGCAGTCCCCTGGCGCTCATGGAGTGCATGGCCGCCGGAAGGCCCGTGGTGGCCACCCGGGTGGGCGGCGTGCCCGATCTGATCGAGCACGGGAAGCACGGGCTCCTCGTCGACCCCGGCGACCCGGCGGCCGTGGCCCGCGCGCTGGTCGAGCTGCTGCTCGACCCACGCCGCGCCGCGGAGATGGGCCGACACGGCCGCGAGCGCCAGGCGCGGGAGTTCGACCTCGACGTCATGACCCGTACGCTCGAGGAGCTCTACGAGCGCCTCTACGCGGGCAGCGCAGCGGGACGCTCGCGATAGGCGGGACGCTCTTCCAGGGGCGCTGACGAGTCCTCGTCCTCGTGGCTGCCGCGGGCGATGGCGAGCAGGGCCGGACCGAGACCCAAGAGGAGCCAGAGCTGCTTGGAGAACTGCTCTGATATGAAGAAGTCGGCGACGAGGATGCCGATCAGCCCGATGAGGACCGCACGTGAGAGCAGCTCCATGTCGCGCTCGCCCCGGGACCCGAACACCAACGCGGCGCGAAGGGCCGAGCGCAGCGAGAGGAAGATGATCAGCACGAAGGCGGTGAGGCCGACCGCTCCGAGCTCGGCGAGGACGTGCAGGTACGTGTTGTGGGCGACGAGCGGACGGTCGACGATGAACTCGTCGCGCTCGATCCCACCGGGCACGAGCAGGTAGTGGATCGATGCGGTCTGGAAGTTGCCGACGCCGACGCCGAGCACCGGCTGATCCTGCACCATGCGCCAGCCCACAGTCCAGATGTCCGTCCGCCCTGTCCCCCCGTCCCCCGCGGTCAGACGGTCGAGCGCTTGGGGTGGGGCGAGCGTGGAGAGGTAGAACATCCCGGTGAGCGCGACGAGGACCGCGATCCACACCGCGCCCCCGCGCCACCGGCCGCCGAAGATGATGCTCGCGACGAGGACCAGGGCGAGCGCCACGAACCCGCCTCGGGAGAGGGTCATGAACGAGCCGACGAGGCAGACGGCGGCACCGGCCCAGGCCCCGGCCTGGAGGACCGGCGAGGGGCGCGCGACCAGCGACAGGCCCACGGAGAGCACGAACCCGGCCACCAAGACGGCCGAGAGCTCGTTCGCGTCCCCGATCGTGCCGCTCACGCGTCCCACCGGATCGGAGATGTCAGTGTCCGAGGTGAAGAGCACCCCATAGATGGCCGAAGCGGTGGCTCCCGCCACGTAGGCGGTCACCAGACCGATCGCCTCGCGGCGACGGTGCAGCGTCCCCACCACGATCAGCAGCAGCACGGCGTTGAGCGCGTAGCGGCCGAGAGCCCCGACGCCGGCCTCCGGCAGCTCGCACCAGGTGAGGCTGAGGGCCGCGTAGAGGATGAGCGCGCCGAGCAGGTACGCGAGCGTCGGGTGGGTCGAGACGAGCCCGCCCCGACCGTCGCGGCGGGTGGCCGCGGCGGCGAGCCAGGAGCCCGCGAGGAGCAGGCCGAGGATTTTGGCCACGCTGAAGAGGGGACCGCCGAAGGCCGGCAGCACATCGATGAAGGCGACGATCGTGAACAGGTACAGGCCGATCCGCCGATCGCCGAAGACCATCAGGATGAACGCGATGCCGATCGCCGCGGCGATCGCGAACCGTGGGTCGATGCTTGAAAGCACTCCCACGCCAACGGCTGCGCCGAGCAGCATCGCCTGGACGACGCGCGGGCTGAGGTCCGCGGTGGCGGTCACGGTGCTCCGCGGAGCGGTCCGCTAGGCGGGCTGGCGCTCGCGCTCGGCCTTTGCTGCCCGACGCTTGGCGCCACGCTTCTGCGGCGTCGGCATGTAGTAGTAGCCCGCGTCCCCGGACGGCGGGACCCCGACCACCGCGAAGCCGACGGGCTCGACCTCCTGGCGGTCGAGCATCTCGGCGAGCTGATCGAGACGCGTGAGGTGGCTCTTGCCGAGGCGGACGACGATCAAGACCTCGTCGACGCTCCGCGCGAGGGGCAGTGCATCGGAGACCTCGCTGATGGGCGGGGAGTCGACGATCACGTAGTCGGCCATGGTCTTGGCCTGGGCCACGAGCTCGGACGCCGCCGGCAGGAAGAGCTGGTCGATCATCCACATGGCGCCCTGGTCGGCGAGCAGGAGCTGGAGGTAGTTGCCGTAGGCCGGTACGGGCACGAGCGCGTCACGCAGCGACACGTTCTCGAGCAGCACGCTCCCCGTCCCGTGGGTCGGCATCACGCCCAGGGCCTCGCCGATCGCCGGGCGGCGCAGATCGGCCTCGATCATGATCACCCGGTTGCCGGCGAGGGCGAGCGAGGAGGCGAGGTTGATCGCCGTGGTGGTCTTTCCCTCGGAGGCCGACGGGCTCGTGACCAGCACGGACGGCACGCCCGTCTCCCCTCTCCTGCTGGCCGCCAGCGTGGCCCGGAGCGTTCGGTAGGACTCCATCGCCGACGGCGAGAGCCGCTCCGGAGACAGTGCACCGTCGCGGCGGCTCGACCTCGGCTCCTTCGGGACCCGAGCGAGGATCGGAAGGCCGTACGAGGTCTTGAGCTGCTCCTCGCGTCGAAGGCGGGGATCGAGGATCTGGAGCGCGAACGCGCCGCTCACCCCAAGCAGCAGTCCGCCGAGCACACCCGCGGCCAGGGAGAGCAGCGGCTGCGGCCAGGAGGGCTGCACGGGCGCGTCGGCTCGGGTCTCCAGGCGCATGGTCGGATCCTGACCGCCCCTGAGGGTCACGAGACGCGCGAGCTGGGCGGTGGGCGAGTCCGGGCTGGCTGAGGCTCCGCCCTCTGCGGGCTCGATCCCCCTGTCGCGCAGACCCTCGATCGCCGCGTCGAGCTGCTGGTGAAACTTCTTGGTGCGGTCGGTGACGGCCGCCTTCGCGAAGCCGTTGGCTAGGTCGCGCGCTCCGTCGGCGGTCGAGCCCTCGGCGGTGATGGCGACGATGTTGCTCTGGGCGAGCGGCTCGACGCGCACATCGGCGAGCAGTTGCCGCGGGGTGCGCGGGTCGCGGAGGTCCCGCTTCACGCGTGCGGCCACGTCGGGGCTGGCCACCAGCCGCGATGCGGTCTCCACGTCGCGTGTGGGATCGCTCGACTCCCTGATCAGGCTGAGTCCGGACAGCAGGGCGTCGGAGTCCGAGACCGGGGTGATGAGGAGGTCGGCCTCGGCCTCGTAGACCTCGCGGGCGATCAGGAGATACGCGACCGCGGCAAGGGTGGTGACGAGCACGGTGAGCACGATGAGCCAACGGCGTTCCTTGAGGGTGGTGACGTAGCTCCGAAGGCCCTCCTGGTCGCCCTGAGGCTTGACCCACTGCCGTCTCGGAACCCGCTCACCCGGTCGCGAAGCCATGAACATCACTATGGCAGGCCCCTGACACGTCGAGTGGAAGAGGACAAGCGCTCGATGCCCCCCTATCGGGACCAAGCGCTCGTCCCTTTACCCGATCGGGTCTCTCAGGGAGCGAGCACGGAACGACACGGGCTGTCCGGCGCCAGCCGGAAGTCCTTTTGCCGGCGGTCGAGGTACCGCGGATCTCCCACCACGTTCGCCCGAGAGGAGAACCCGACACTCGGAGACTGGACGCCCTGCGCCCCACCGCGGGCGCCGTTCCACAGGCAGTTGCGCTCCGCGACGTTTCCGGTCCCGACCGGGTTCCCCCGCGGCCAGTAGGACTCGACGTTGAACCGAAGCCTCGAGTTCGTGATGATGTTGCCCTGGACCCGGTTGGACGACGAGGCCCGGCCGCCGTCCCCCGAGAAGATCACGCCCTGGCCGTTGCCGTCGATGACGTTGCCCGTGACCACGAAGCGGTCGGCGTCCGGGTACAGCTGAACGCCGCGATCGGCGTTGTCATAGATCAGGTTTCCGGCGATCAGGCCGCCGCTGGCCTTCGCCGCGTAGATCCCGTGGTCGTGATTGGCGGCCGGCAGCCGGCCGCAGTCGTGGATCCGGTTGCGCCGGATGACCACCCGGTCGGCACGGCCGTACTGGGAGCTGCCAAGCAGGAAGCAGCTCTCGGCCCGGTGGCCGTTGGTCACGTCGTTGTCCTCGAACACCACGCCGGGAGCGTTGACCGTCGGACCCGGAAGACGCGCAGAGTTGGTCCCGTCGAGGTCGAGGCCCGTGATCCGCGTGCCGACGGCGGAACGGGCGATCCACAGGCGTCCGACCAGTCGTGCTCGCTCGCCGGGGTAGCTGCGCAGGGCGGTCGCCGCGGAGGAGACCTTCACGTTCTGGTGGTAGGCGCCGGCGCGCAAACAGCCGGTCTGACCTCGCTTGAGCGAGGCGACCAGCTTCCGTACGGTCCGAAACGGTGACGACTCCGTGCCCGGGCCGCCATCGGAGCCGCCGGGGGCGACCACCCTGGAGCACTCCGATGCCGCACCGGCGGTGGTGACCGAGCCGGTCCCACCGACGGCGATCACGGTCGCCGAGGCGACGACCGCCAGCACTCCAAGCCTCATCCAGTCCGTCATACAGGTGCTTCTATCGGGAGTACCCCTCGACGGCTTGAGCGTCCTTTGCTCCAATCACGTTCGCGCTTCATTCTCCGATCCACCATAACCAGCCGTTCACGCGGGCTGCACATCGTGCGCAAACCCGGTGAGAGATCCGTGAGAGGCGGCTCTGGGGAGGCCGATCCTCTAGCGGTGGCCGGCACGCGCGCGGCGCGCGGCGCGCACGCAGCGGCGACGGCCGTCGCGCTTCGCGGCCGCGGAGGCCTTGCGCCCGGAGCGGCCCTTGGGGCAGCGGCGGACGCGTCTTGGGGGGCTGCCTGCGGCCGGGGTGGTGGGCGAGGCTCCGGTAGCGCTCAGGAGCGGGGCGGGCCCGAAGGCGGGCGCCGCGGTCGAGCCGCCACCGCCGCCGCCACCACCACCACCACCACCGCCGCCGCCGCCGCCGGAGCTGGAGCTGGAGGCGGAGTCGTCGCCCGAGCCGGAGTCGCCGCCCGAGTCGGAGTCGATGTCGCCGCCGCCCGAGCCGGAGTCGCCGTCACCGGAGCCCGAGTCCCCGTCGCAGCCGGTCGCGGCGGAGGTGCCGACGATGGTCTCGTCGGCGCCCCTCTCGGCCTCGGAATCGTCGGAGTCTTCGGCGTCCTCGGAGTCGGCGTCATCCTCGGACCCGTCGTCAGAGCCTTCGGAGGCGGACCCGCTTTCGTCGGAGCCCCCCTCGTCCGAGTCGTCCTCGTCGGTCCCGTCGGCCTGGTCCTCATCGTCCACGGGATCGTCGGAGTCGGCGTCATCGGCGTCCTCGCCGGCGGGACCGTCCTCGGCGGGCGCGTCCTCGTCGGGGGTCTCCTCGCCGTCGGTGTCCTCGGGGCCGTCGGTCGCATCGTCGGCGTCGGTGCCCTCGTCGGCCTCGCCCCTGTCGTCGGAGTCCTCGGGGTCCGGGATGATGGCCCCGACGCCGGTCTCGACCCCACCCAGGGTGGAGACACTCGGGCAGTCGTCGACGTCGGGCGGGGCCGGCAGGTCGGGCGCGTCGCCCTCGAGCACCTCACGGCACGGCGAGTCGCTCTGGAGCTCGAAGTCCTTGCCGTTCCGGTCCTTGTACCGCGGGTCGGCGACCAGGTTCTCGTCGAGGCTGAAGCCCTCGGCCGGCAGCTGGACCCCGCCGATGCTCGCGTCGCGCGCACCGCCGTGGAGGCAGTTGTGACGGGCCACGTTCCCCGAGCCGACCGGGTTCCCCCGCGGCCAGTAGGACTCGACATTCCAGCGGATCCTCGCGTTGGTGATTACGTTGCTCTCGACCGTGTTGCCGGTCGATACGGCACCGCCGTCGCCCGAGAAGATGACGCCCTGGCCGTTGCCGTCGATCACGTTGCGCTTGATCTCGAAGTCGTCCGCGTCGGGGTAGAGCTGGACTCCGCGGTCGGCGTTGTCGTAGATCACGTTCTCGGTGATCTCGCCGTTCCGCGCCTTCGACGCGTAGATGCCGTGGTCGTGGTTGGTGGCCGGCATCGTGCCGCAGTCGTGGATGCGGTTGCGGCGGATCGTGACGTCGTCGGCCCGGCCGTAGGAGGTGTGGCCGAGCATGAAGCAGCTCTCGGCCCGGTGGCCGTTGGTCACGTCGTTGTCCTCGAAGGTGGCCCCGTTCGCGTTGACGGTCGGCCCCGGGAGGCGAGCGGCGTTGGTCCCGTCGAGGTCGAGACTCGAGACCGTGACGCGGTCGGCGCCCTGAGCGATCCACAAACGCCCGACGAGCTTGGCGCGCTCGCCCGGGAAGGAGGTGAGCTTGACGCCCGCGCGCGAGACCTTCACGTCCTGCGTGAACGTTCCGGAGCGCAGACATCCGGTCTGACCGGCCGAGACCGAGTCGACCAGCTTCTGGGCCGTGCGGTAGGGCAGAGCCTCGGTCCCGGGGGCCGAGTCAGAGCCGTTCGAGGCCGCGACCTTGGTGCAGGCGGTGGCCGCCGACGCGGGAGATGCGACGCCGACCACGAGGGCGGCAACCCCGAGCGCGGCGGAGAGGGCGGTGGCGATGCGAGGGGAGATGTGGGCGGCGATGGACATGGCCCGTCCATCGGCCCTCCCCTACGGGCGGTGAGCAGGCGTGCCGCCCGGTCGTACATGTGTCTGAGCGGACGAACGTACGATTCAGCCACGCGGTCCCGTGCGCCCCCGGGCCGCCTCAGGACCTGCGCGCCCGCAGCCGCCGCGCGAGCTCGAACACGGCGGGGCTGAGGCGCTTGGCGCGCTGCTTGGCCGTCCACTCGGCGCGCAGCCGCGCACGGGCGAGCGGTGCCCCGCGCGCGAGGACCGCCGCACGCTCGGCGGTGGTGTCCGCCCTCACCGCGTAACGGCCGAGCACCGTGAGAGCGCCGCGCGACGATGTCCGAGAGCTCGGCTCCGAGGTCATCAGCAGGCGGTAGCCGGCCGCTGCGGCGCACTCCACGACCGCGTGGGAGAGAAAGCCGCCGGGGACCGAGGCGCTCGACGGAGGCTCGCCCAACAGCTCGCCGAGCGTGCGGCGGCTCTCCCTCCACTCGCGAAGGATCTCCTCGCGCGACAGCCCACCGAAGTAGGTGGGGTGGGTCTCGGAATGGCTGCCGACCGCGTGACCGCGGCGTGCCAGCTCCCTGATCGAATCGGCGTCGAGGAAGCCCTCGGTGCCGATCCGCTCGGTGGTCACGAAGAAGTGGCCGCGCCAGCCCCTGCGCTCGAGCTCCCCGGCGGCGAGCAGGGCCGAGGCCCCTCCGTCGTCGAAGGTGAGCGCAGCCTGCGGCGCCGGACCCGATTCTCCGACGAGCCCCACCGACACACCCGATGCGGCGATGGCGTCGAGGTGACGGCCGAACAGCTCGGGCTCGATCTTGTACCGGGCGGCCACGGGACCGGGGAACCCGGCCGTGTCGCGCCGCTTCGCCGCTACGACGTCGTGGTACATCAGCGCATGGACCCGGTCGCGGCGCCGTGGCGCCCGTCCGGCGCGCACCGCCTCGGCGATGAAGTCCCGCACCCGGTCGCACTCCGCGTCGATGGTGTGCCGGCGGGCGCGCTCGAGGCCCGAGACCACGAGGCGCCCGCGCAGCGGCTCGTCCTGGGCCAGGCGCTCGAGCTCCGACGCGGCGGCGTCCGGGTCGCCCGCCGGCATTAGCAGCGCGCTGTCCCCGGCCGCCTCGCTCACGCTGCCCACCGCGGTCGCGACGATCGGGAGCCCGGCGGCGAAGGCCTCGAAGAGCACTTGGGGCAAGCCTTCCGTCCACGAGACGTGCAGGAACATGTGGCTCTCGTGGTAGAGCTCGAGCAGTCCACCCTCGATCGGCACGTAGCCGCGGAGCTCCGCCCGGTCCTCCACGCCCTTGGCGCGGAGCGCCTCGCGCAGCTCGCCCTCCATCGGCCCCTCGCCGCACACCACGAGCCGCCAGCGAGGACGCTGCGCGTTCAGGCGCCGGAGCACCTCGGCCAGGAGCAGCGGGTTCTTCTCGGCCTCGAGCCGCCCGACGCTGAGGACCCGCAGCTCACCGTCGTAGGCCCGCGCAAGCGCCTGGGCCTCGGACACGATGTCCTCGGTGCGGACCAGGGATACCGACAGGGTCAGCAGCCGCCGCGACCGGCGGTAGTGGCGAGCCAGATCCGGCCCCACCACGATCGCGCTCGCGCCGCGCGCCATCAGACGATGTAGCCCCTCGAGCACGGTCGCGGCGGCCAGCATGGCCGGCCGCCCGGGATGGCGGCTGCGCGCGTAGCGCGGAAGGTCCTGACGCACGCCGAGCACCACGGCTCTCCCCCGCACCCGGGCGAGCACCGCGAAGGCCACCGTGAGCGGGGAGGGGCCGAGGAGCCACACGGCGTCCACGTCGTCGAGCACGCGCCAGAAGGTGCCGAGCGACCGCGCCATGGCCGGCGCGCCCGACACCGGCTTCGCGAGGCTCGGGTAGTACGGGAGCGCCACGAACTCGGTGCGCACGGGAAGGCGATAGTGAGAGCGACCCGGCTCGGGATCCTCGCGCCCGAGGAGCACAAGGCGGTCGATTCGCTCCCCCAGGCGGGCTACGAACATGGCGAACGCGCGCTCCGCGTACACGGCGCTCCCCTCGCGCCGGTAGACGTAGTCGGTGTAGACCGCCAGGCGCAGGGCTAGGAGATCCGGCGGAGGGCGTCGGCGGGCACGCCGAACCGCGCGGCTCCGTGGAGCATGCCGAGGCCCCAGGCCACGTGCATCGTCGCGAAGACGGCCGGCAGGGCGAGGGCGTCCTGCGGGCAGTTGCGGCGGGCGATCCGCGCGCCCTCGGCCGCGAGGGCCAACACGTACAGCGCCAGCGCGGCGCGGGCCGGCGTGCGCAGCGCGCGGGGCGCGACGAGCGCCACGACGAGCGTGAGCACCAGCGCGGGCGGCAGGAGATGGGAGCGGCGCACGGTCTCCGGATGCCGCGCGCTCGTCTTCGCCCGGTAGTGCCCGTAGCGGAGGTACTGGCGGGCCAGAGAGCGGAACGAGTTGCGGGGGATGTAGCCGGCCGTCATCTCGGGAAGGCAGACGATCCGTCCCCCGCCCTTGCGGATCCGCGCGGACAGTTCCGCGTCCTGGTTGATCGGCCAGTCCTCGTCCCATCCTCCGTGGCGCTCGAGCGTCTCGCGGTGCATGACCCCGGCGAACCCGCTCGGGATGTCGATCTCGTGCTCCCACACGTGACGGAACAGCGATCCCCCGGTCCCGACCTTCGACTCGAGCGCCAGGGCAACCTGGCGCGACCGGCGGCCGGGGCCGTACGGCGCGGCGGCGCCTGCTGCCCAGGCCACGTCGCCGCGGCGCACCCGCTCGACGCCGTGAGCCACGTAATCCCCGGGGTAGAGGGTGTGGGCGTCCATGCGCACGATGTAGTCCCCGCGCGCGCTGCGCAGGCCCACGTTGAGGGCGTTGGGCGTGCGGCGGCCCGGATTGTCGATCACCCGGAAGCGCCCGTCCTCGGCCGCCGCCTCCTCGAGGATCTCCCGCGTGCGGTCCTTCGAGCCCCCGTCCAGGAAGAGGAACTCGAGCGTGCCGTCGAGCTCCTGGGCCCGCATCGCCGCGAGCGCCTCGTGGATGTACTCCTCCTCGTCCAGCACCGGCACGAGCACGCTCGCGTCGACCCTCTCGGGGCTCCGCGGCGCGGAGCCCGGCGCCTCAGGCACCCGGGTGGACCGCCGGGATCGACTCGTCGGCCGGGAGGTCGGCGCCCGGGAGGATGAAGGACGTGTGCCGCGGCTCGATCGCGTGCCGGCGATCACTGAACAGGGTGCGGAACGTCTCGCCGAGCATGATCATGTCGAAGACCATCGAGCGATGCTTGAGGTAGTAGAGGTCGTGGCAGAGCTTCCACGCCGAGCCGACGTCCGAGCCCGCGTATCCGCAGCGGACC
>Ga0136616_10000541_pt1 | contig 18085 bp, 16 predicted proteins | sample AntDrymUQ2992106_2_FD_106648 | JGI IMG/M metagenome (GOLD analysis project Ga0136616, IMG submission 106648) | Polar desert sand microbial communities from Dry Valleys, Antarctica - metaG UQ299 (21.06) | ecosystem: Environmental > Terrestrial > Soil > Desert | place: Antarctica: Dry Valley...
GGCGACCGGCGTGCTCGTACTCGGGTTGGGTCGCGGTACCCGGCTGCTCGGCCACCTGACGCTGCGCGACAAGGCGTACGACGCGACGATCCGACTCGGCCAGACGACGGTGACCGACGATGCACAGGGTGAGCTGACCGGTGAGGTGTCGGCCGCCCGGGTCGGCGAGGACGCGATATCGGCTGCAGTCATCGACCTGACCGGTGAACTCCACCAGGTGCCGGCCGCTGTCAGCGCAGTCAAGGTGGACGGCGAGCGGGCGTACCGTCGGGTCCGCGCCGGCGAACGCGTCGACCTGGCCCCGCGAGCGGTGACCGTGTCACGTTTCGCGGTGCTCGCCGTCCACCGGAGCGGTGACGTGCTCGACATCGACGTCCAGGTGACGTGCTCCAGCGGAACCTACGTACGCGCCCTGGCACGTGACCTCGGGGCGGCGCTCGGCGTCGGCGGCCATCTCACCGTGCTGCGGCGTACCCGAGTCGGCCCGTACCACCTCGACATGGCCCGACCGGTCGAAGCGCTCGAGCGTGACCTCGCCGCGCTGCCGCTCGCCGCCGCGGTCGCCGCCGCCTTCCCGCGTCGCGAGCTGACCGCCGAGGAGGCCGGGCGGGTATCCCACGGCGCGCAGCTGCCGGCCGTCGGCCTCGGTCCCGGACCGGTCGGTGTGTTCGCGCCGGACGGAACGGTGGTGGCGCTGGTCGAGGAGCGAGCTGGCCTGGCCCGGCCCCTGGCGGTCTTCTGGTGAACGCGGGATGGTTCGACCGCGTACCTACCCGCGGACGCCGAGCGGGGTGGGAGGGCATGACTGCGGTGCGGACGAGGCTGCGGGTGGTTCGCGACCCTGCGCCCGGGCCGTCGCTGGACGACCCGGAGGGCGTTCGCGCGGCGTACGAAGCCCACGGCGCCGAGCTCTACCGGTTCGCTTTACGCGCGCTCGGCGACGAGGGGGCAGCGCAGGATGTCGTACAGGAAACGTTCCTGCGCGCCTGGCGGGCGGCGGACCGCTACGACCCGCAGCTCGCCAGCCTGCGGGTGTGGCTGTTCGCGATCGGGCGCAACGTGGTGGTCGACCACTGGCGCCACGTGCGGGCGCGGCCCTGGCTCGGCCAGCTGACGGCAACAGAAGATGTCGAGGACGCGGCGTCGGCCCGGTCACCGGCAGCCGATCCGTTCGAAAGCTTGCTGCGTGGGTGGGCCGTCGAGGAGGCGTTGCGCCGGATCGGTGCAGACCACCGCCGGGCGATCGTGGAGACCTATCTACGGCAGCGGCCCTACAGCGAAGTGGCCGCCGAGCTGGGCATTCCCGAAGGGACGCTGCGCAGCCGGGTCTACTACGGACTCAAGGCGTTGCGTGTCGTCATGCAGGAGATGGAGGTGACCCCGTGAACGGCGACGGTCACGAGCACCCGCGCGAGCTGCTGGGCAGCTACCTGCTCGGCGGCCTCCCGGAATCCGACGCCGGACGGGTCCGTGCCCACCTCGATGCGTGTCCCTCCTGCCGCGGCGAGCTCGCTGTGCTCACCCCCGTGGCCCACGCCCTCAGCGAGGTCGGCGAGGTGGGCCCTTCCGGGCTGCCGCCGCAATCAGGCCCACCCCCCTCCCTCCTCGACCGCATCGAGCGGCAGGTACGCGACGAAGCGCACGACCGCCGGCGGGCCCGTACGCTGCGTGCCGGGCTTGCTGCCCTTGCCGCGGCCGCCGCGGTGATCGCGATCGGGGCCGGCGGAGTGTTCCTCGGAGGCTCCCTCGCCCCTGCCGCGCCCGCCGTCCCACTGGAGGCGGTGGCGGTGGAGGAGCTCGTTCCTCGTACGCAGGCCGATGCCGACCTGGTTGCCCACTCCTGGGGGGTGGAGGTGAAGCTGGTGGCGACCGGGCTGGAGGACGGTGGCGCCTACCGGCTGGAGGTGCTCGGCCGCAACGGTGACCGCTTCCCGGCGGGGGCCTTCCTCGGCACCGGCGACAAGCCGCTGCGGTGCAATCTCAACGCCGCCGTGCTGCGGGAGGACGCGGCGTCCTTCCAGGTGCGCGACGCTGCCGGGCAGGTGGTGCTGCGCGCCGACCTGTAGGCGCCGCCTATCGTCACTCGACCTGGCACGGCGTACGCCGACGAGGAGGGGATCAGCGTGACGAGTGAGGTACGTGGCGTCGTGGCCCGCGAGAAGGGCGCTCCGGTGACGATGGAGACCGTGCTGGTGCCCGATCCCGGACCTGGGGAAGTCGTCGTTCGGGTCCAGGCGTGCGGGGTCTGCCACACCGACCTGCACTACCGGGAGGGCGGCATCTCCACCGACTTCCCCTTCCTCCTCGGCCATGAGGCCGCCGGTGCCGTCGAGTCGGTGGGCGAGGGCGTCACGAACGTCGCGGTCGGCGACTACGTGGTGCTCAACTGGCGGGCGGTCTGCGGTGACTGCCGCGCGTGCCGGCGCGGTCGGCCGTGGTACTGCTTCGCCACGCACAACGCCGGCCAGCCGATGACGCTGGCCGACGGCACCGAGCTGTCACCCGCCCTCGGTATCGGGGCGTTCACCGACAAGACGCTGGTTGCCGCCGGGCAGTGCACCAAGGTCGACCCGCGGGCGCGTCCGGAGGTCGCCGGTCTGCTCGGCTGCGGGGTGATGGCCGGACTGGGTGCGGCGCTGAACACCGCCGCGGTGAGCCGCGGCGACAGCGTGGCGGTCATCGGCTGCGGCGGTGTCGGCGACGCGGCCATCATGGGCGCCCGGCTCGCCGGTGCGGCGACGGTCATCGGGGTGGACGTCGACGACCGCAAGCTGGACTGGGCGCGTCGCGCCGGCGCGACCCAGACCGTCAACTCCCGTTCCACCGACCCGGTCGAGGCGGTCCGCGAGCTGACCGGCGGCTTCGGCGCCGACGTGGTCATCGACGCGGTAGGGCGCCCGGAGACCTACCGGCAGGCCTTCGACGCCCGCGACCTCGCCGGCACGGTCGTCCTCGTCGGCGTACCGACGCCGGAGATGCTGCTGGAGCTGCCGCTGCTCGACGTCTTCGGCCGCGGGGGCGCGCTCAAGTCCTCCTGGTACGGCGACTGTCTGCCCAGCCGCGATTTCCCGATGCTCATCGACCTGTATCTGCAAGGTCGACTCGACCTCGATCTGTTCGTCTCGGAGACGATCGGTCTGGACGGCGTGGAGTCGGCCTTCGACCGGATGCAACGCGGCGACGTGCTGCGCTCGGTGGTGGTGGTGTGATGCCGGCGACCTCGGGTCCCGTACGCGTCGACAAGGTGGTCACCTCCGGCGTGTTCTCCCTCGACGGCGCCGACTACGACGTCGACAACAACGTCTGGCTGGTCGGCGACGACACGCAGGTCGTCGTCATCGATGCCGCCCACGACGCTGGCGCCATCCTCGACGCTGTCGGTGACCGGCAGTTGGTCGCCGTCGTCTGCACGCACGCACACAACGACCACGTGTCGGCGGCACCCGAGCTTGCCGAGCGCACGGGGGCGCCGGTGCTGCTGCACCCCGACGACCGGGTGCTGTGGGACATGACGCACCCGGAACGGGCCCCGGACCGATCGCTCGCCGACGGCGACAGTCTTGCGGCGGGCGGGGTGACGTTGACCGTCCTGCACACGCCGGGCCATTCCCCGGGCGGGGTGTGCCTGTACGCCCCGGACCTTGGTGTGGTGTTCTCCGGTGACACGCTGTTCAACGGTGGACCCGGCGCCACCGGGCGGTCGTTCTCCGACTTCCCGACGATCGTCGCCTCCATCAGGAAGCGCCTGCTCACCCTCCCGAATGACACTCTGGTGCACACCGGTCACGGCGAGGACACGACGATCGGTGCCGAGGCTGGCTCCGCGGACCAGTGGCGGGCCGACGGCTGATTTTCGTTGCGGCTCAGGGCCTTGCCCGCTGGTCTGAGCCGTGCCAGGCTTCGCGGCGCTGGGGCAGTGCGCCGGCGTAGGCGCGCACGGGGAGCCCGAACAAGGGGGTGGGTCCATGACCCGTAGACGTCGACAGTCCGCTGTGGCTGCGTCGCTGGGTCTGTTGCTGGTCGCCGGCGTACTCGCTGGCGTGTCGGGCACCGGTTCGCCGGTGGCCAGTGCGGGCAGGGCCGGTGAGGGTGAATTGCCGGCGGGGTTGTCCGCGCACCTGGCCAAGTTGAAGCAAGCAGTGCCGGGCAATGCCGGCGAGTCCGAAGACGGTCCCGGCTCACGGGCAGCGGCGTCCTTCCGGGCGCACGCCTATCCGAAGCAGAACATCTCGCTGAAGAAGCTCAACGCTGCGGCCGCCGCGTTCGAAAAGGCGCAGGCGAAGTCGGTCAGGCCGTCAGCTACCCTCGGCACCGCCGCGGCGCAGGCGCAGCAGGCTGCTGAGTGGCAGAAGGTCGGTCCCCGCAAGGCGATCTACCCGCTGACCCGCTTCCGCAACTTCACCAACTACGTGCCGAACAAGTACGTCGCTGGTGGCCGCACCACCTCCATCACCGTCAGCAACGTGTGCCGGGAGCGCGACTGCCGCATGTGGGTCACCCCGGCCGGTGGCGGCATCTGGCGGACCGAGAACGGCCTCAAGGGCGACCCGAAGTGGAAGTACCTCGGTGGACCGCTCGGCATCAACGCGGCCGGTTCGGTAGCAGTCGACCACAACGACCCCGACGGTGACACGATCTACGTCGGCACCGGCGAGGCCAACATCTGCGGCTCCGGCTGCGTCGCCGGCGTCGGCCTCTACAAGTCGACCAACGGCGGCGACACCTGGCGTGGTCCACTGGGGAAGAACAAGCTCGGCGGCAAGGGCATCGGCGAGATCATCGTCAAGCCTGGCAAGTCCAAGGTCATCTACGCCGCGACGACGACGGCGCTGCGTGGCATGTCCTCGACCTGCTGCTCCGGCGTGGTCCGCCCGGTCCCCGGCGCGGCCAAGTGGGGCCTGTTCAAGTCGACCAACGGCGGGCACTCGTGGCGCTTCATCCACAACGGCTCGAGCGACAGGGACGACTGCACCGGCAGCCTGGATGAGTTCAGCAACCTGGAGACCTGCTCACCGCGCGGCGTGCGCCACCTGGTGCTCGATCCGTCGAACCCGAAGGTGCTCTACGCGTCCTCCTACGCTCGCGGCATCTGGCGTTCGAAGGACAACGGCCGGTCCTGGACCCAGATCAAGGAGTCGCTCAACAACCTGGTGATCCAGTCGCGGGCGGCCATCGCGGTCACCACGCTGGCCAACGGCGACACCCGGATGTATGTCCACGAGGGCAACTTCGGTGACCCCTACTCCAGGCTGTTCCGCAGCGACGACGTACGCACCGGCAACCCGACCTTCACCGACCTGACCAGTGACGACCCCGCCGACCCGGGCTACGCGACGTACAACCAGTGCGGCGGCCAGTGCTGGTACGACCTGTTCGTCTACACCCCTGAGGGCTTCCCGGACGTCGTCTACACCGGCGGGTCCTACGTCTACGACGAGACAGCGGGCATCTCCAACGGTCGCGGAGTCGTCCTGTCCACCGACGCCGGGGTGAGCGGTACCGACATGACGATGGACGGTACCGACGACTTCCACCCGAACGGGCTGCACCCGGACCAGCACGCGCTGATCACCAAGCCCGGAAAGCCGTTCCGGTTCATCGAGGTCAACGACGGTGGTATCTCCGGCTCGAACGGCAGCTTCACCGACGCCTCGGCTCAGTGCGCCGACCGCGGTTTGGATGGCGTGGAGCTGGCTCGCTGCCAGCAACTGCTGTCGCGGGTGCCGGCGAAGCTGGACGGGAAGAACGACGGGCTGAACACCCTGCAGTTCATCAGCCTGTCGGTCAGCCCGCACGACTCCAACCTGCTCCAGGGCGGCACGCAGGACAACGGCACCTGGCAGTCCGACGGTGACCGCAAGACCTGGTTCAACACGATGATCGGCGACGGCGGCGCCTCCGGCTTCGACGTCGACGACCCGTCGTTCCGGTTCCACAACTTCTTCGATGTCACCCCAGAAGTGCAGTTCAGCAACGGTGACATCGGCAAGTGGATCTGGACCGCCGACCCGCTCTTCGGGATCCCCAATAACGAGTTCTACTCGCCGGTGATCAGTGACCCGCGGGTCAGCGGCACCATGTTCGCCGGTACCGGCTTCACCGTGCACCGCACCAAGACGCACGGTCTCGGCGACAGGTCTCGCGCGGAAGCCCAGCGGATCTGCAACACCTGGACGGGCACCTTCGAGGAGCAGTGCGGTGACTGGGTCGAGATCGGCTCCGTCCGCCTCTCCTCCGATGAATTCGGTGACCGCGAAGATGGCGCCGTGGTCGCAGTCGAGCGGACGAAGGCCGACACCTCATCCGCGTGGGCGGCAACGGAGACCGGACGGCTGTTCGTGTCCAAGAACGTCGACGCCGAGCCGGCGGGTGACGTGGAGTGGACCCGAATCGACAGCGCCGACACGCCCAACCGCTTCATCTCCAGCATCTACGTCGACCCGGACAACGGAAACCGCGCGTGGGTGTCCTACAGCGGTTACAACCTGTCGACGCCGGACACACCGGGCCACGTGTTCAAGGTCGTCTACGACCCGGCAAGTGGTACGGCGGAGTGGACGAACCTGTCCCACGACCTGGAGGACCTGCCGGTCACCGACCTCGTCCGCGACGACGTCACCGGTGACCTGTACGCCGCGTCCGACTTCGGCGTCGTCCGCCTGGCGGCCGGCACCAGCACGTGGACAAAGGCGGCTCAGGGCATGCCGAACGTCGAGGTGCCTGGGCTGACGATCCTGCCGGAGGAGCGGATCCTCTACGCGGCATCGCACGGCCTGTCGGCGTGGCGGCTCAACCTCCACTGACCGGCAAGGGAGAGCACGAACGAGGGGCCGCTTCGGCGGCCCCTCGTTCGTCGTCGTACCGTCGTCCACGATGACCGGGGGCCGGGCGGGGACGTGGTGGCGGGTCGGCGCGGCGGTCGTCGTACTCGTCCTCTTCGCTGGCCCGCTGTTGTTCATGGTGAGCGGTTCTCTTCGCGAGCCCGGGCTGCCGCCGCCGCTCACCCCCGAGCTGCTGCCTGACCCGATCGCCCTCGACAACTACGGGACGGCGGCCGCGCTGGTCGGGCTCGGCAGAGCGACGCTGAACTCCCTGCTGGTAGCCGCCGTCGTCGTACCGCTCAGCGTCCTCGTCGGCTCCTGGGCCGGCCTGGCCCTCACCCAGCTACCGGCCCGGCTCTCCCGCGCGCTGGTCCTGGTGTCCCTGGTGGCGCTCATGGTGCCGCTCACCGCTTTGCTGGTGCCCCGCTTCGCGCTGTTCCGCACGCTCGGGCTCACCGACACGCTGGTGCCACTCATGGCCCCGGCGCTGCTCGCCGCGTCCCCGCTGCACGTGCTCGTCTACTGGCTTGCCTTCCGCCGCATCCCGGCCGAGCTGTACGACGCCTGCCGCCTCGAGGGCACCAGCCCGTTGGTGGTGTGGCGGCGGGTCGCCATGCCGCTCGTCCGACCGGTCACCGCGGCGGTCGCCGCGCTGACCTTCGTCCTCACCTGGGCCAACTTCCTCGACCCACTCGTCTACATCTACCGCAGGGACCTCTTCACCGTGCCGCTCGCGTTGCGATCGCTCGCTCAACTCGACCGCACCAACTACCCGCTGCTGCTGGCCGGCGCCGTCATGGCGACCGTCCCGGCCCTACTTGCTTTCGCGGTGGCGCAGCGGTTCTTCCTGCACGAGCACCGGGGTGCCGGATGGCTGGGCCGATGACCGCCAGACTGGCTCCCAGGTTGACCTCGCTGGTGGCCGCGGCGCTGGCTCTCGGGCTGGCTGCCTGCGGCGGTACCGGCGCGAACCCGGGCTCCGCCAACGGCGACTCGGATGCAGGCGGGGCGGTCAGCTTCCTCACCTTCGGCGACCCCGAGGAGCTGGCCGCCTATCGCGAGCTCATCGCGGCGTACGAGGAGCGCTCGTCCGGCGCCGACGTGCAGCTGGTGGAGGCCAGCGACCGCACCGACCTCATCGCCCGCGTCGCGACGTCCATCGCCGGCGGGTCGCCGCCGGACCTGTTTCTCATCAACTACCGGTTCTACGGCCAGTTCGCGGCGAAGGGCGCCATCGAGCCGGTCGAGGAACGGGCGAAGAGCTCCACCGAGCTCGACCTCGACGGCTTCTACCCGCAGGCGCTGGACGCCTTCCGCTGGCAGGGCCAACTGCACTGCATCCCGCAGAACATCTCCAGCCTGGTCGTGTACTACAACCGCGACCTCTTCCGTCGTTACGGCGTACCGGAGCCAAAGGCCGGCTGGACGTGGAACGAGTTCCGCGCCACCGCCTCGGCGTTGACCCGCGACGCACAGGGCCGGCAGGCGGTCGGGCAGGAGTCAGAGACGGCGTCGGTGGTGGCGACGTACGGCCTCGGGGTCGAACCGACCATCATCCGCATCGCCCCGTTCGTGTGGTCCAACGGCGGTGAGGTCGTCGACGACCCGGAGCGACCGACCCGTTTCACCTTCGACACTCCGCCGGCACGGGAGGCGCTGGAGGAGTTCCTGGACCTGCGTACGCCAAACGGCGTGATCCCGACCGATGTGGAGGTGGAAGCCGAGGACGACGAGGCGCGGTTCGCCAACGGGCGGCTGGCGATGCTGCTGTCCTCGCGGCGGTCCACGCCCACGTTCCGCACCATCGAGGACTTCGACTGGGACGTCGCCGCGCTGCCCCAGTTCCGGGAGCCGGCGGGGATCCTGCACTCCGATGCCTACTGCATGACCAGCGGCTCCACGCGCAAGGACGCCGCCTGGCAGTTCATGGAGTTCGCGCTCGGGCCGGAAGGTCAGCGGATCGTGGCCCGGAGCGGGCGCACGGTGCCCTCGCTGCGCTCGGTCGCCGAGTCCGAGGCATTCCTCGACCCGGACGCGAAGCCCGCCAACTCGCAGGTGTTCCTCGACGGCATCCCGACCATCCGTCGGGTGCCGTCGGTCTCCATCTGGCCGGAGATCGAGGACGCCGCGGAAGGCATCCTGGAGAACGGGCTCTACCTGGGGCAGCCCGTCGATGAGGTCATTGCCGAGCTGGACAGGGTGACCCGACCGTTGTTCGCCCGCGCGCAGAGCCCGTGAGCGCGCTGCGGCTGCGCGGGGTCGGCAAGGACTTCGGGACGGTCGCCGCCCTGCGCGGGCTCGACCTCGACATCGTCGACGGCGAGCTGTTGGCGGTGCTCGGCCCTTCGGGTTCGGGGAAGTCGACGCTGTTGCGGGTCATCGCCGGACTCGATCCGGTGAGCGGCGGCAGCGTGCACATCGGCGACCGTGAGGTCACGCGGCTGCCGCCCGGGCGCCGCAACGTCTCCATGGTGTTCCAGACCTACGCACTCTTCCCCCACCTCACCGTGCTGGAGAACGTCAGCTTCGGGCTCGAGGTTCGGGACGTACCGCGGGGTGCAGCACGAGAGAAGGCGACCGCCGCCGCCGGGCTGGTCGGCTGCGGCCACCTGCTCGGCCGCCGACCCGCGCAGCTCTCCGGGGGGGAGCGGCAGCGGGTCGCCCTCGCCCGGGCGATCGTTCGCGAGCCGGACGTGTTCCTCCTCGACGAGCCGCTGTCCAACCTCGACGCCGAGCTGCGCGTGCAGATGCGGGCCGAGCTCGCCGGACTGCACCGCAGCGTGCGGACCACCATGGTCTACGTCACCCACGACCAGACCGAGGCGCTGGTGCTCGGTGACCGCATCGCCGTACTGCGCGCCGGCTCGCTCGAGCAGGTGGGTACTCCGGACGAGCTGTGGTCGGCGCCGGCGAACCGCTTCGTCGCGCGCTTCGTCGGCACCCCGGCGATGAACCTGCTGCCCGCCGACGGCCCGCTCCGCCTGGACGGGCTGCCCGCCGGGCGGCCGCTGGAGATCGGTGTACGCCCCGACGCGCTGCGAATCAGCGTCGAGCCCACCGGCGCGGTGCCCGGCCAGGTGACGCTCGTCGAGCGGGTCGGTGCCGATGCGCACGTCCACATCCGGCTCGACCGGCACGACCTCATCGCCCGAGTGCCCGCCGACGATCGCCCGCAGGTCGGGGAGCGGGTGACGGTCGACGTCCGCCGCCAGGACGTGCACCTGTTCGACGCCGCGACGGGAAGGCGGCTGCCGTGGAGGTGAGGGAGGGCCGACAGCTCACGCTGATGCTGGCGCCGTACGTCCTCGGTCTTGTCGCCCTCATCCTGGTGCCTGCCGTAGTGACGGTCGCGTTGTCGGTCACCGAGTACGACCTCATCCAACCGGCCCGATGGGTGGGTCTCGCGAACTTCCGTGCGCTGGCCGGTGATGAGATCTTCCGGATCGCCCTGCTGAACTCCGTGGTCTTCGCGCTTGTTGCAGCGCCGCTGCGGCTGCTCGCCGCTCTCGCGCTGACCTTGCTGCTGCACCGCAGGGTCCGCGGCGTCGGCTCCGCGCGGGCGGCTGCGGTGCTGCCCACGGTGGTGCCCGATGTGGCGTACGGGCTGCTGTGGCTCTGGCTGTTCAATCCGCTGTACGGGCCAGTGAACCTGTTGCTGCGTCTCGGCGGCGAGGGCGGGCTGACGGTTTTCGGGCGTACCCCGCCGCAGTGGCTCACCTCCCCATACGATGCGCGCGCGGCGATCGTGCTCATGAGCCTGTTCACCATCGGCGAAGGCTTCGTGCTGCTGTTGGTGACCCGGCTGGGCCTGCCGGGCGAGCTCTACGAGCTCGCCGCCATGGAGGACGCGACCGGTTGGGACGTCTTCCGCCGTATCACCCTTCCGCTCATGGCGCCGGTGGCGGTGCTGCTGCTACTGCGCGACACGATCCTGAGCCTGCAGTTGAACTTCGTACCTGCGCTGATCGTGACCGACGGCGGGCCGCCGCCGTACGCGACGACGTACCTGCCGCTGTTCGTCTACCGCACCGGCTTCGAGTACCTGCGGTACGGCTATGCAGCGGCGGCGACGCTGCTCATGCTTGCCCTCACTGCCGGTCTGCTGCTGGCCCAGTGGGTAGTGCTGCGACGCTGGCGCCGCGGCCTGGGCGGCTGACGCATGCAGTGGTGGCAAGGTGTTGGCGACGTGCCGGGGGACTGGCCGGCCTCGGTGGTCACCATGGGCGTGTTCGACGGCGTACATCGCGGTCATCGGGCGCTGGTCTCTCGGGCGGTGGACCGGGCGCGTGACGGCCGGTTGCCGGCGGTCGTCGTCACCTTCGACCCGCATCCGGTGGCGGTGCTGAAGCCGGGCAGCGAGCCGGCGCGGTTGTGCAGCCTCGAGCACCGGGTGCAACTGCTTGCTGAGTTGGGGATAGACGGGGTCTGCGTGTTGCGGTTCACCGCGGAGCGGGCCCGCCAGTCTGCTGAGAACTTCGTCCGCGAAGTGCTGGTGGACACCGTGCACGCGGCTGCGGTCGTGGTGGGGGAGGGCTTCCGCTTCGGTCACCGGGCCGCGGGCGATGTGCCCTTGCTGGCCTCGCTCGGCGGCGCGCACGGCTTCACCGTCGAGGGAGTGCCGCTGCTCACTGACGCCCACCTTCCGATCTCCTCGACGTGGGTCAGGGAGCGGGTCGCCGAAGGTGACGTCGCCGCGGCGGCCGACGCCCTCGGCCGACCGCACCGCGTCGAGGGCACTGTCGTGCGCGGTGACCGACGTGGGCGCGAGCTCGGGTACCCCACTGCCAATGTGGCCGTCGAACCAGGCAGCGCCGTACCCCTCGATGGGGTGTACGCCGGCTGGCTGGTCGTCGCCGGTGGGTCACTGCCGGCGGCGATCTCGCTCGGCACGAATCCCACCTTCGGCGGGGTGGAGCGGAGGGTCGAGGCCTACGCGCTCGACCGTGACGATCTCGACCTGTACGACGCCCGCGTCGCCGTCGACTTCGCTGCTCGGCTGCGCGACACCGAGCGCTTCGACTCCGTCGATGCACTGGTCGCTCAGATGGCCGACGATGTCGCGCAAACGCGGAAGTGGACGGCGAGCTGATCCCACCGAGTAGCACCGGTCAAGACTCAGTCGATCCGCAGTGGTCCCCGGCGTACCGCTTCCCGATCGGCTGCAGGCCGTTCCAAGGTGCCGCCCTCATACACCGGCCGCCGGGCCAGCTCCGCCATGGCCGCCGCTTGAACGGCGCAGGCCTGCGCGGACAGCCGCTCTGCTGCTGCCACCAGCTCGACGAGTTCGGTCGAGGAGATCTCGGCGCAGTCCAACGGCGTCTCGGGAAGCAGCGGCAGCATTGGGCCACGCCGTGGCTGCCTTGGTCCATCGAACATATGTTCGAGTATACCCCGCAGTGCGAACCGCCGCCGTAACCGTCCACAGGTGTCGACCAGCTCGTCCGCGCCGGCGGCGAGTCGGCCGCGTGCCGCCGAGCGGTGTGACCCCTCTGGTCCATGACGCCAGCGGCACAACTACTTAGCTCCTTCCTCGCCTGTTGGCGCCGTACGCGGCCGCACCTCGCGCCGACGCGCTCGACGCCCACCAGTTCAGCCGGTGGCCGGCGGCCTGCTAGCCTTGCCTGCTGCGGCCGTGTGCCGTCGTGAGAACAGCTCGCCTTCGTGACGTAGACCGGAGGTGCTCACCGTCGAAGGGGTTACCAGGAACCGTGTCGCTCGACACCGCCGCCAAGCGGCAGATCATGACCGAGTACGCCACCGTCGACGGCGACACCGGTTCGCCGGAAGTCCAGGTAGCGCTGCTGAGCCGCCGCATCAGCGAGCTCACCGAGCACCTCAAGACCCACAGGCACGACCACCACAGCCGTCGCGGGCTGCTGTTGCTCGTCGGCCGCCGCCGCCGGCTGCTGAAGTATCTCGCGAAGAGCGACATCACCCGCTACCGCAGCCTGATCGAACGGCTCGGTCTGCGGCGCTAGCACCACCCCGTACGGCCAGCTCGCGCGCCCAAGCAGGCGGCAGACCGGGCCGGTCCTCGGTAGTGGCGCCCGGACGGCAACGAGCCGGGCGCTTCGATCGAAGGCCGGCGCGACGCCGCCGAGGGGCTGCGGGTGGCCACCCGCTACCCGAGGAGGAAGACTCGTGACAGATCACGAGGTCGTCACCGCAGAGGCCGTCATCGACAACGGCAGCTTCGGCACCCGCACCATCCGCTTCGAGACCGGCCGGCTCGCCCGCCAATCCGGCGGTTCGGCCGTTGCCTATCTCGGCGACACCATGATCCTGTCCGCGACAACGGCGTCGCGGAAGCCCAAGGAGAACCTCGACTTCTTCCCGCTCACGGTTGACGTCGAAGAGCGCATGTACGCCGCCGGGCGCATCCCCGGCTCGTTCTTCCGCCGCGAGGGTCGGCCCAGCGAGGATGCGATCCTCACCTGCCGGCTCACCGACCGGCCGCTGCGCCCGTCCTTTGTAAAGGGTCTGCGCAACGAGGTCCAGGTCGTGGCGACCATCATGGCCCTCGACCCCGACACCCTGTACGACGTCGTGGCCGTCAACGCGGCTTCCATGTCGACGCAGCTCGCCGGGCTGCCCTTCTCCGGGCCGATCGGTGCAACGCGGGTCGCCCACATCGACGGCCAGTGGGTGGGTTTCCCGACCCACTCCGAGCTGGAGAACGCCACCTTCGACATGGTGGTGGCCGGTCGCGTCCTCGACGAGGGCGACGGCGACGTGGCCATCATGATGGTCGAAGCCGAGGCGACCACCGCGACGTGGCAGCTCGTCCGCGACGGCGCCGTTGCGCCGACCGAAGACGTGGTCGCTGAAGGCATCGAAGCGGCCAAGGGTTACATCAAGACGCTGTGCGCGGCGCAGGTCGAGCTGGCTGGCAGGGCCGCCAAGCCGACCGCCGAGTTCCCCCGCTTCCTTGACTACCAAGACGACGTCTACGACGCGGTGTCCGGGCTGGTCCGCGACGACCTGGCCGAGGCGGTGACCATCGGGGCGAAGCAGGAGCGCGAGGCTGCCCTGGACAAGGTCAAAGCCAACGCCGTCGAGCAGCTGTCCACGCAGTTCGCCGGCCGCGAGAGTGAGATCAGCGGCGCGCTGCGCGGACTCACCAAGAAGCTGGTGCGCGAGCGTGTCGTCAGCGACGGCGTACGCATCGACGGTCGGGGCACGACCGACATCCGTCAGCTCTCCGCGGAGGTCGACGTCGTGCCGCGGGTGCACGGCTCAGCGCTCTTCGAGCGCGGCGAGACGCAGATCCTGGGCGTCACGACGCTGAACATGCTCGGTCTCGAGCAGAAGCTGGACACCCTTTCCCCGGAGAAGTCCAAGCGCTACATGCACAACTACAACATGCCGCCGTACTCCACTGGTGAGACCGGACGTGTCGGTTCGCCGAAGCGGCGCGAGATCGGCCACGGCGCGCTCGCCGAGCGGGCGCTCCTGCCGGTGCTGCCCAGCCGCGAGGAGTTTCCGTACGCCATCCGACAGGTCTCCGAGGCGCTCGGTTCCAACGGGTCGACGTCGATGGGTTCGGTGTGTGCGTCGACGATGGCGCTGCTCAACGCCGGTGTACCGCTGCGCGCCCCGGTCGCCGGGATCGCCATGGGACTCATCAAGGAGGGCGACTCCTACGTCACCCTCACTGACATCCTCGGCGTCGAAGACGCGTACGGCGACATGGACTTCAAGGTGGCCGGCACCAAGGACTTCGTGACCGCCCTGCAGCTGGACACGAAGCTCGACGGCATCCCCGCCTCGGTCCTCGGCTCGGCACTCACGCAGGCCCACGATGCGCGGCTGGCCATCCTCGAGGTGATGACCGAAGCCATCGACGCTCCGGACGAAATGAGCCCGTACGCACCGCGCGTCATCAGCGTCAAGATCCCGGTCGACAAGATCGGCGAGGTGATCGGCCCCAAGGGCAAGATGATCAACTCGATTCAGGACGACACCGGCGCCGACATCTCCATCGAGGACGACGGCACCATCTACATCGGCGCGGTCGACGGTCAGTCGGCTGAGGCCGCGCGTGCCGCGATCAACGCCATCGCCAACCCGACGATGCCGGAGGTCGGCGAGCGCTACCTCGGCACCGTGGTCAAGACGACGACGTTCGGTGCGTTCATCTCACTGCTGCCCGGTAAGGACGGCCTGCTGCACATCTCCAAGATGCGCCAGCTGGCGGGCGGCAAGCGGGTGGAGAACGTCGAGGACGTGGTGAAGGTCGGCGACAAGGTGCAGGTCGAGATCGCCGAGATCGACCAGCGCGGCAAGCTGTCGCTGGCACCCGTCATCGAGGGTGCCGACGCGGCCAGCAGCCCGGCCGACGCCGGCAGCCCGGTCGACGCCTGACCGTGGCGCGGCGGTCGGAGAGCGGGCAGGTCCAGCAGCCCGACACCACGCGGACGCTGCTGTCGGGGACGGAGGGCGGCGGGAAGGTGCGCCGCACCGTCCTGCCCGGCGGGCTGCGGGTGGTGACCGAGGCGATGCCGACGGTGCGGTCGGCGACGTTCGGCGTGTGGGTGCGGGTGGGCTCGCGAGACGAGACGCCGTCGTTGTCAGGTGCGTCGCACTACCTGGAGCACCTGCTGTTCAAGGGAACCCGCCGCCGCGACGCGCTGGAGATCGCGGCGGTCATGGACGCCGTGGGCGGTGAGATGAACGCCTTCACCGCCAAGGAGTACACCTGCTTCTACGCGCGGGTGCTCGACACCGACCTGCCGCTCGCCGTCGACGTCATCTGCGACATGGTGGTTTCCTCGCGGCTGCGTGCCGCGGACGTGGATGCCGAGCGTGGCGTGATCCTGGAGGAGATCGCCATGCACGACGACGATCCGGGCGACGCCGTACACGACGTCTTTGCGGGTGAGTTGTTCAGTGGTTCACCGCTGGGCCGGCCGATCCTGGGCACCGTCGAGTCCATCGAGGGCATCGCCCGCAACGCGATCGCCGGTTACTACCGTCGCCGCTACCGACTGCAGGACATGGTCATTGCCGCCGCCGGAAACATCGACCATGCGCGCCTGGTTCGCCTGGTGCGTAGGGCTTTCTCCGCTGCCGCGGAAGACGCCGGCGACACCCGCCCGGCGCCTCCCCGCGTGCGGGGCCGGGCGCCGGCGGGCCGCAGTGGGGTACGCACCGTGCACCGACCCATCGAGCAGGCCAACCTCGTCCTCGGCGTGCCCGGCCTGTCCCACAGCGACGACCGCCGCTTCGCCCTCGGTGTGCTGAGCAGCGCCCTCGGAGGCGGCATGAGCTCGCGGCTGTTCCAAGAAGTGCGGGAGAAGCGCGGCCTGGCCTACTCCGTCTACAGCTACACCGCGCAGTACGCCGACACGGGCGTGTTCGGCGTCTACGCAGGCTGTCTGCCGAAGAAGGTCGACCAGGTGCTCGACATCTGTCGCGACCAGCTGGCTTCCGTCGCCGAGCGGGGACTTACCGAGGAGGAGCTCGCCCGCGGCAAGGGGCAGCTGCGCGGTTCCCTCGTGTTGGGGCTGGAGGACAGCGGCTCGCGGATGAGTCGCATCGCCAAGGCGGAGCTGGTCTACGGCGAGCTGCTCTCCGTTGACGAGGTGCTGCGCCGGATCGAGGAAGTCACCCTCGACGACGTCCGCGCTGTCGCGGGCGCCACCCTCGGCCGGCGGCCGACGCTTGCGGTGATCGGCCCGTTCGAGGACCACGACTTTTCCGCGGCGGTCGCATGACCCTGCGCGTCGGCGTACTCGGAGCGCGGGGCCGAATGGGTGCGCAGACCTGTCGGGCCGTGGAGGATGCGGACGATCTGGAGCTCACCGCGCGGCTGGGGCGGGACGACCCGCTGCAGACGTTGACCGACGCCGGGGTCGACGTCGCCGTCGACTTCACCCGACCCGACGCGGTGATGGCGAACCTCGAATTCTGCGTGCGGCATGAGATCTCCTGCGTGGTCGGCACGACAGGTTTCGACGACGACCGGCTGGCCGCTGTACGCCGCTGGCTCACCGAGGTCCCGGACTTGGGCGTGCTGGTAGCGCCCAACTTCTCGATCGGCGCCGTACTCATGACCCGCTTCGCCGCGCAGGCGGCGCCCTTCTTCGACTCCGCCGAGGTCGTCGAGCTGCACCACCCCGCGAAGGCCGATGCGCCCAGCGGAACTGCGCGGCGCACCGCGCAACTAATGGCGGCCGCCCGTGCGGAGCGGGGTCTGCCGCCGCCGCCGGACGCGACGGACTCCGCGCTGGAAGGCGCCCGCGGCGCCTCCGTGGATGGGCTTCGGGTGCACTCCGTACGACTGGCGGGTCTCATCGCGCACCAGGAAGTGCTGCTCGGTGGGCACGGGGAGACGCTGACGATCCGGCATGACTCCCTCGACCGTGCGTCGTTCATGCCGGGTGTGCTGCTCGCCGTCCGTGCGGTCCGGCAGCGCCCCGGGCTCACCGTGGGTCTCGAGCCCCTGCTCGACCTCGACTGACGCGAACGCCGCGGCGCCCACGGTTGAGCAGCTGCGGTCAGCCAGCGGTGCGCACGTCGGTGTGCAGGCGCACCTGGTGCACCAGGGCGCCCATGTCGAGGTCGCGCGTGGCGCCGTCCGGTGCCCAGCCGGCGGAGGTGAGGAACGCGCGGGTCACGTCGTCCTGCGCGAGCAGCCAGGTGTGGGCCAAGGCGCAGCGGTCATCCCGCAGTGTGTCGACGGCGGCGGCGAGCAGGCGCGACCCGTGGCCGCGGCGCCCGGCCGCCGGATGGACCTGCAGGGCGAGTAGCTCGCCGTCCGCTGACGGGTCACGGTCCTCGTCGGTCGCTGGCGCCACGGCGGCGTAGCCGACGATCGAGCCGGACTCGAGCCCGACGAGCACCCGGTGGCGCGGGGAGGGTGGGACGGTGATCGCGGCTCGCCAGCCCGGTGTCACCGCCTCCTCGGTCAGCGCGTCCAACGCGTGAGCGGGCAGGACACCGGCGTACGCCTCCCGCCACGTCACCACCTGCACGTGGGCCAGTGCGCCCGCGTCGTCGGGACGGGCCGGTCGGACGCTCACCTCCGCACGATCGGCCATTCCGGGATCGTCCCAGCCCAGCCGGCACCCTCGCGGGCCGACTCCGGTGTTACAAGTCCTCGCTGACTTGACGTGTAGCTGTCACACTCCGGTGATACGCTGCAGATCGGCGCCTGGCAGGCGTTGAGGGAGGCGTCATGGACACCAGTGCAGCCGCCGGTCTGCAGCAGCGATTCGACCAGACCATCGAGGGCGACCAGCGGATAGAACCACGTGACTGGA
>Ga0136616_10000543_pt1 | contig 18061 bp, 18 predicted proteins | sample AntDrymUQ2992106_2_FD_106648 | JGI IMG/M metagenome (GOLD analysis project Ga0136616, IMG submission 106648) | Polar desert sand microbial communities from Dry Valleys, Antarctica - metaG UQ299 (21.06) | ecosystem: Environmental > Terrestrial > Soil > Desert | place: Antarctica: Dry Valley...
ATGAGGCCCCACTGACCGGGAGTTGCGGTGGAAGCCGAGCACGTTCAGGAGCCGCATGCTGAGCCCGGGAACAGTGTGAAGTCAGTTTTCGGTGTCAACCGAGGTAGCAGGCCGACCAATGCAGCACTCGATTCTGCATCGGGCGTCACGACCGGCAACAGCCGCATGCAGCCTTGATGATCGGACCTGCCGTGGATGCGCTCGGCGGTGGGTAGGCGAGGATCGGGAGCCATGACGACCGGTGAGCGCTGGCTCGAGGTTGGTGACCGCGTCTTCGTACGGCGCCATGCCTCCCTCGATCTCAACTGCGGCCTCGTCGTCGGTGAGGACGCTTGCCTGGTGATAGACACGCGGCAGCATCTTGGAGAAGCAACCGACCTGATCGCGGCAATCCGCCGGGTCACGGATCGGCCGTGGACGGTGGTCAACACGCATGCGCACTGGGATCACTGCTTCGGGAACGCCGCATTCCGGCCCGCTCCGATCTGGGCTCAGGTCCGCGCCGCCGCTGACCTGGCTGCCTCGGGGGAACGGCAACGGGCAGTGGCTGCTCAGCAGGCCCGCGACACCGGCCGCGACGACCTGGCCGATCAGATCCGCAGCGCACCGATCGACGCGCCTGACCGGCTGGTCGAGGAGCACGTGGAGTTGATCGTCGGTGGCCGTCGGGTCAATCTGCGGTTCTTGGGTCGCGGTCACACCGACGGCGACCTGGTGGTCGAGGTCGACTGTGGCAGCGGGAGTTGCGTCATCTTCGCTGGCGACCTCGTGGAGGAGGGCAACCCGCCAGGCTTTGACGACGCCTATCCCCTGGACTGGGCGGCAACCCTCGGCCGGCTGCACGGACTCGTGAGAGGGCCGGTGGTTCCAGGACATGGAGCGGTCGTCGACGTCGAATTCGTCGGCGGCCAGCGGGCGGACATGCTGGTCATCGACCGACTCATCCGCGAGAGCTTCCACGGTTCCGGGGACGCCGCCGACGTCAACGGCCCGCTGCCAGCTGCCAGCCCGTACGACGATGAGACGACGCACTTGGCCGTACGACGCGGCTGGCAGCAGCTGCGTGGTTGACCTGCCCGGGCTGCTGCGACAGGCCCTGGACGCCGAGCTCGACGGTTTCTCGATGCGGGAACTCGGGCCAGCAGCCGAGCAATTGAGCATGCGCTATCGCGCTGATCAGCCGGCGGACCACCCGATCCTGGCATCGCCGCTGGCTACGGCTGCCTACCTCACCGCTTGGATGCCGGCGACCTATGCGGCGGTCCGCCAGGTCTGTGATCGGCTAGCCGCCGCCTGCCCGGACTTCCGACCCCGCACGATGCTGGACCTCGGAGCCGGCACCGGATCGGCTACCTGGGCTGCGGCCGATGCCTATCCGAGTCTGGAGGCGAGCCATCTGGTGGACTCCTCCGCTCCAGCTCTGGCGTCGGCCCGACGGATGTTGGACCGCAGCGCCCTACGCGTCACCTACGCGCCTGGTCGGGTGGATCGACCCGGTTCGTGGTCGAGTGGCGGCGGCTTCGATCTCGCCGTCTGCGGGTTTCTGCTCGGGGAACTCCCCTCGGCCTCCCAGAACGCGGTCATCGCCGACCTGGCCCGAGCCGCGCCAACGGTCGCCATCATCGAGCCAGGCACTCCGGCCGGCTATCGACGCGTGCTGGCAGCCCGGCAGGACCTGCTCGCAGCCGGGCGACACATCATGGCCCCCTGCCCGCACGACCTTTCGTGCCCACTGGAGACGACCTCGGATTGGTGTCATTTCGCCGTACGGCTGACCCGTTCCATCCGCCACCGGCAGGTCAAGGGCGGCGAGCGTGGCTTCGAGGACGAGAAGTACGCCTACGTCGTCGCCGCCGCACAGGCGCCGGCGGAACGGGCGAACCGCATCCTTCGACATCCGCAGGTCCGTACGGGGCACGTCCGGATGACACTCTGCTCGACCGACCCCGGCATCGAGACCGTGACGGTGAGCAAGCGGCACGGCGCGGACTATCGCGCCGCCCGGCACGCCGGCTGGGGGGATCCATGGAACCAACCCGAGCACCGATGAGTCCAAAGCACCATGCGACGAGTACTGATCCGGCCGCCGTGGCGACGGCCGTACTCAGCGGCTGCAGCGCCGCCACCAGTTTTCCGCTGGCAGGGCTAGACCCTGCCCTCACGCGGGTCGACTACCGATACACCGACTCCTCGGTCGCACCGGAATTCCACCGCAGCTACGACTTGTCCGCTCGGGCAGACGACGTCACCATCGTCGTCGACTCCTACGGTGAGATCCTGCGCGACGAAACCGCGTCGATCGACGACGCGACCTGGCAAGCCCTCCTGCGGTCGGCCGCCGCTCTCGAGATCGACTCGCCCGGTGGGACGGACGACTGCGATGGGCGGCACCTCCCGAAACCTGCAGATCACCGGCAGCGACACCGACCCGATCCTGGACGTGCAGGTGGCCGTGTGCGGTTAAAACAGGTCAGGCCGAGGCAGCCGTCATCGACGCTTTCGTAGCACCGCTGCTCGCCCGCTTCGACATGGAGACGCTGCTCGCGCCGTCGAACTGAGGGCAGCTTGTCAGCTGGTGGGAACCGTCTGGAACTGCGGGTCTTCTGTACGGGTCCGCTTCAACTCGTAGAAGTACGGCAGATTCGCCAGGGCGACCGCCCCGTCGAAGGCCTTGGCGGCTTCCTCACCGGTCGGGACACGAGAGATCACCGGGCCGAAGAACGCCGTGCCGTCGATGTGCATCACCGGTGTACCGACATCGTCGCCGACCGGATCCATGCCTTCGTGGTGGGAGGCGCGCAGCGCCTTGTCGAAGTCCTCCGAGTCCAAGGCGTCGACCAGATCGGCGGGCAAGCCGGCCTCGGCGAGCGAGGCTGCGACGAGTTCGCGCGGGTCAGGCGCAGCACCGTCGTCCTGGGAACCATCCTCGGACTCGGGGCGATCCTGGTGAATCCGGGTACCCATCGCCGTGTAGAGCGGGCCGAGGACCTCTGACCCGAGTCGCTGCTCCGCGGCGACCAGCACCCGGACGGGGCCGAGGGCCCGCTCCATCAGGTCCTGGTACTCCTCCGGAAGTTCTCGTCCCTCATTCAGCACGGTCAGTGACATCACGTGCCAGTGCAGATCGATGTCACGAACCTTCTCGACCTCCAAGATCCACCGCGATGTCAGCCAGCACCAGGGGCAGGCGGGGTCGAACCAGAAATCCACGCGGGGGGTGTGATCGGGACGCGGGTCGGCAGCTTCAGTCATGTCAGGGACAACCGGAGACCGGGCTGTGGCTATTCCCCAACTCCGCGGTGGACCCAGTCTGGCGGTTTGGCCGGAAACGCCAGATTGGGAGAGTTCACGGCTGGAGTGACAGACTCCCTCCCCGTGGCTATCGCAAACCTGACCCGAACCGATGCTGCCCGCCGAGCCGAGTTGCTCGATGTGGGGAGCTACGACGTGACACTGGATCTCACCGATGGCGGCGGAAAACCGGGAGATAGGACATTCCGCTCCCGCACGGTGGTCCGGTTCACCTGTCGCGAGCCGGGGGCAGAGACGTTCATCGACGTGATCGCTGACAACTTCGCCGAGCTGACCCTCAACGGGGAGCCGGTCGATGCCTCCCCCTACCGTCCGTCCACCGGTCTCCCGCTGACCGGCCTGAGAGCCGAGAACGTCTTGGTTCTCGACGCGACCTGCCGCTACACCAACACCGGGGAGGGGTTGCACCGCTTCGTCGATCCGGTTGACGGTTCGGTCTACCTCTACACCCAGTTCGAGACCGCCGATGCCAAACGGATGTACACCTGCTTCGACCAACCGGACCTCAAAGCCGAATTCACCTTCCACATCACCGCCCCGCAGGACTGGGAGGTCGTGTCGAACTCCCTCGTCGACGCCACCGAAGAAGGGCCGGGTGTGGCGAAAGTCGTGCATTTCCGGACGACGCCACGCATCTCGCCGTACATCACCGCGCTGATCGCCGGTCCCTATCACAAGGTCGCCGACGAGCACGAAGGCATCCCGTTGGGGTTGTACTGCCGGTCCTCCCTGGCCCAGCACCTGGATCCGGACGAGCTGTTCGAGGTGACCAAGCAGGGCTTCGACTTCTATCACCGGGTCTTCGACTACCGATACCCCTTCGACAAGTACGACCAGCTCTTCGTGCCCGAATTCAACGCCGGTGCGATGGAGAATGCCGGCGCGGTGACGATCCTCGAGGATTACGTCTTCCGTTCCCGCACAACACAATCGGCCTACGAGCGTCGCGCGGAGACCATCCTGCACGAGCTGGCGCACATGTGGTTCGGCGACCTGGTCACGATGCGCTGGTGGGACGACCTGTGGCTCAACGAGTCCTTCGCCACCTATGCCAGCGTCGTGTGCCAGGCCGAAGCCACCAAGTACCACACCGCCTGGACCACGTTCGCGAACATCGAGAAGACCTGGGCCTACCGCCAGGATCAGCTGCCCTCGACGCACCCGGTCGCTGCCGATATCCCAGACGTGGAAGCGGTCGAGGTCAACTTCGACGGGATCACCTACGCCAAGGGTGCCTCGGTGCTCAAGCAGTTGGCCGCCTACGTCGGCCAGGACCAGTTCTTCGATGCCATGAAGGTGTACTTCAAGCGGTACGAGTACGGAAACACGACCTTCGCCGACCTCCTAGCGGTGCTGTCCGAGGGTTCCGGCCGGGATCTGTCGGACTGGTCGGAAATGTGGTTGGCCACCAGTCAGGTGAACACGTTGCGACCGACCTACGAGCTCGACGCGGACGGCAACTACGCGTCCTTCGCGGTCCTGCAGAGCGCGGTCCCCGAACATCCGGTACTACGGCGGCACCGGCTGGCGGTCGGGCTGTATTCGGCCGGACCGCAGGGTGTGGTCCGCACCCAGCGGGTGGAGTTGGACGTCGAGGGCGAACGTACGGTTGTGAGCGAGATCGTCGGCCTTCCGGCCGCAGATCTCGTACTGGTCAACGACGACGACCTCACCTACGCCAAACTGCGGCTGGACGACCGATCCCTGGCCACCCTCGCCGAACGGATCGGGGAACTGACCGACTCGCTGGCCAGGACGTTGTGCTGGTCGGCGGCGTGGGACATGACCCGCGACGCGGAATGGTCCGGCCGGGAGTACGTCCGGCTGGTGCTGGCCGGAATCGACGCGGAGGACGAGATCAGCGTCGTGCAAGCTCTGTTGCGCCAGGTGCAGAGCGCCCTGGCCACGCTCGTCGATCCGTCCTGGGCCTCGACCGGCTGGGCGCAGCTGGCCGACAAAGCCTGGGAGGGCCTGCAAGCGGCCCCGGCCGGCAGTGACGTCCAACTCGCCTGGTCACGGACCTTCGCTGCCGCCGCCCGCACCGACCAGCACGCCGGCCGGCTGCGGGCGCTGCTCGACGGATCGCTCACCATGGAGGGCCTCACCGTCGATGCTGAGGCGCGCTGGGCACTGCTCAACGGCCTGGTAGCAATCGGGGCAGCCGGTGGCGCGGAGATCGAGGACGAGTTGCAGCGCGATCCGACCTCGACCGGTCAACGTCGAGCCGCCACAGCCAACGCCCTGCGGCCCACGGCAGAGGCCAAGGAACGCGCTTGGGCGCTGGGTTTGTCCGAGGACGTTCCGAATGCCGTCCAGGAGGCCACGCTGATCGGCTTCTGGCATCCCGCCCAGACCGAGATCTGCCGTCCATACGCGGACCGGTTCTTCGCCGAGGTCGGTGACATCTGGGAGCGTCGTCCAGGCGAGATCGCGAAGAACGTTGCGGCCTACCTCTTTCCGGCTGTCGTCGAGCAGTCGACGCTGGACGCGGCTGATGCCTGGCTGGCCGACGAGTCACACCCCTCGGCGTTGCGCCGGCTGATCACCGAGTCCAGCGACGGCATCGCCCGAGCGCTTCGATGCCGAGCACGAGACGCCCAAACCGGCGGCTGATCGTCGGTGGGCGGCTCAGCGAAGCCGTGCAGGGTGCCCGGCTTGGTCGGAGAGCATCCGAAGCCCGTTCACGATCCCGCCGACCAAGTCCCCTGAACCAAAGGCCGCGGTCATCGACAGCGCCGCCAGTGCGCAGGAACGGTCAGGCAGCCGCTTGACCGACACCTGACCCGTGACGATCTCGAGAACGCGCTGTCCCGGGTCGACGGCCACTAACACTCCGATGGGCGCCTTGGCACCGAGCCGCGGGAACAGCGCCTCCGCCGTAGCTCGGGTGTCACCGGACAGCCGCCCCACGTAGACCGTGAAGCTGATCCCGGTCTCCCGGCTGGCCATCGTCAACGCCTCGTCGATGCGCTCGAGCTGTTTCAGGCTGAACGGACTGGAGTCATGCGGCCGATCTTCGCCGGTCGTCGTTGCAGCAGCATGCGCCGACTTAGACGCCGGGTGCTCTGATGTCACTGCCCCTGGTGTGGCGGTCCTGTGGGTGCTCATGCGCGGCTCACCAGGTTCCTCTCGCGCCGCCGGCCGCGGTCAGCGCCGGCTCCACTGACGTGCCCGTCCTCGCCGACCCTCCGGACGGCAGTCGCGGGCGGCGAGGGTGCTCATCATGCGGGGGGTCCTGCACGGCGAGAGGGTGCGGTGCGTACCAGACTGGCTCGTACGGCCATTCGCGCCCTGGACGATAGCGCGGGCCGCGGGTACCTCCCCGACCCCAGATCAGGAGTGCCATGACGCCGACCACAGCCGCCGGAGCCACCACGAACACGAGGATCGTTTCCACCACGCTCACGCCGACAACCTAGCGAATCCCCGTCCTGCGTCCCGACTCAGCTCGGTCACCAGACCGGTGGACGTCGATGAGCCCAGGGCTGGGCCTCTTCCAGCTGCGCGGACAAGGCGATGAGGGTGGCCTCGTCCCCCGGCCGACCGACCAGCATCGACCCGACGGGCAAGCCATCCTCGGTCCAGTACAGCGGCACGCTTACCGCCGGTTGACCCGTCACGTTGTAGACCGCCGTGTAGGGGGCGTAGCGCTTCTGCCGTTCGAAGTCCGGTCCACCCGGCCCGTCCTGCCCGAACCAGCCGATCGGGCGGGGCGTCATCGAGCAGACCGGAGCAAGAACGACGTCGTAGCCGGCGGTCGCTTGCACCCACCTCCGGGCGAACAGGCGTAGGGCGTACAAGGAGTCCATCGCCTGCTTGGCGCTCAAGGCCATGCCTCGGTCCCGCAGAAAGGCGGTCAGCGGCTGGAGGGCACCTATCTGGCTGTCGCTGATCGGCAAGGTCGTACCCGACAGTGACCAGACTGTCTCGAAGTCGTCGACCACCTGCGCCGTGAGCGGCGGCGTGGGGAGGTCCTCGACCTCGTGACCCAGGTAGTCGAGCAGAGCCGAGGTGGCCGTCCACGCCTTGTCCACTTCGGGGTCCACTTCCGCTCCGGGCATGCCGGAGTCGAGATAGCGCCCGATCCGCAGCCGGCCGAGGTCGCGGTCGGCGTAGGACAGGAAGGTCTCGCCATTTCCCGGCGGGACCGCCCAGTACGGGTCACCGGGTGCCATCCCGGCCATCGCATCCAGCATTGCCGCGGCGTCGCGCACGGTACGGGCGAGTGGCCCGTGCACGGACAGGCCGGTCGTGTCCCCGCCCAGCGGACCGCTGCTTATCCGACCTCGGCTGGTCTTGATCCCGAAGATCCCACAGCAGTTGGCGGGGATCCGGATCGATCCGCCGCCGTCCGAGCCGAGCGCGATCGGAACGAGCCCGGCCGCGACCGCCGTCGCAGCTCCACCGCTGGAGCCACCGGCCGATCGCTCGGCGTTCCATGGGTTGCGCGCCGGCCCGGCGAAGGCCGGCTCGGTGTAACAGGGAAAGCCGAACTCGGGAGTCGCGGTCTTGCCCAGGCTGATCGTGCCGGCAGCCCGCAGCTTGTCCACGACCACGTCGCTCACATCGGGGACGAAGTCGCGCATGGTCACCGAGCCCAGCGTCGTCTGCACTCCGGCGGTGAGGTTGAGATCCTTGAGCGCAGTCGGCACGCCGTGCAGCGGCCCGAGTTCCTCCTCGGCGAGGACGGCCCGCTCCGCGTCAAATGCCTGCTCGCGCGCCTGATCCATCGTCACGGTGAAGAACGCCCCGAGCCCAGCGTAATGGTCGTCCGGCTGGTCGATCATCCGAATCCGGTCGAGGTAGTGCTCGACCAATTCGACCGGGCTCAGAGCCCGTTCACGGATGGCCGCTGCCTGGTCCAGTGCGGTGAGTTCGTGGGGTTCGGTCACGGCCGCACGCTACGGCGATGCACTGCGAGCATGGGGGCTGGGGTCGGCGGGCTTCCTCGGGGCGGCTCAGGCGCTGACCGGCTCTGCCGGATCGATCCATTCCTGCCAGGTCACGTCGGTGATCCCCTGGCTGAGTAGGTGCCACGAGGCCCCGCGCGGCGCCTGGGGGACGGTCCGCAGACGCCAGCCAAGTTCGGCCAATGTCCGGTCTGCCTTGGCGTGGTTGCAGCGCCGGCAGGCAGCAACGACATTGTCCCAGCTGTGCGTACCGCCCCGACTCCGCGGGACGACGTGATCGATGCTGGTCGCCGTGATTCCACAATAGACACACCTGCCTGAGTCGCGGGCGAATACCGCCCGTCGGGACAGGGGCGTCCGCCCGAGGTATGGGACGCGGATGTAGCGCGTCAACCGGATCACCGCGGGGACCGCGACGGACAGGGTGGCGCTGTGCATGGCCTCGCCGCTGTCCCGGACGGATTCGGCCTTCGCGGACAGGACCAGCACGACCGCCCGACGTGCGGACACGACGCACAGCGGTTCGTACGTCGCGTTCAGAAGCAAGGTCAACGAGCCCCGAGCCATGCGTCACCTCCGCAGGCGCCCGCTGCGATTCCCGCCGGCTGCGAGCCCGGACCGGGCGACCATGTGGCCATATCATGCCTGGCCGATCCGCGGATTCGCGCACGGGTTTGCGCGTGGCGGCGCAGACGACACTCCGGCGCGGCGCGTGCGAGCGGGCCTGGCACCCTGGTCGGGTGATGAATCGGTTGGTGGCGATGTCCGGTGTCAACGCGGTGCCGGCCTGGCTGGCCGAGCGGGGCGAGGCCATCGGCATCACCTCGGCGAAGATCCTAGTGATCGTCCTGGCCGCCTTGGTGACCCGCCTGCTGTTGCACCGGGCGATAGGACGGTTGACCGCGCGTACCGCCAGCGGCGATACGCCGGTCATCCTGCGGCCGCTCAGTGCCCGCGCGCGCAACAGCCTTCGGGATTCGGTCATTCCCAGCGAGCGACGCACCCAGCGGGCCGCGGCGATCGGCTCGGTACTGCGCAGCTTCGCCTCCATCGTCATCCTGGCCATCACGGTCGTGCTGATCCTCGGCGAACTCGGTATCAATCTGACCCCCATCGTCGCCAGCGCCGGGGTGGTCGGCGTCGCCCTCGGCTTCGGTGCCCAGAACCTCGTGAAGGACTTCCTGTCCGGGATCGGCCTCATCCTGGAGGACCAGTACGGCGTCGGCGATGTCGTCGACCTCGGGGAGGCGAGCGGCACGATCGAGGGGGTGGGCCTGCGGACCACCCGGCTGCGGGACAACGCCGGCGTTGTCTGGTACGTCCGTAACGGCGAGATCATCCGGGTCGGCAACAAGAGCCAGGGGTACGCGCAGGTCATTCTGGACGTACCCGTCGCACACGAGACAGACCTGGACCTGGCACGGCAAGCGATGCAGGAGGTCGGGGACGCGCTGGTGCGCGACGAGGATTGGGCAGACAAGGTGCTCGGCGAGGCAGAGTCTCTCGGCGTCGAGCAGATCACGGCCGGCGCCATCATCCTGCGTCTGCAAGTACGAACGAACACCGCTGATCAATGGCGGGTGGCCCGCGAACTACGGTTGCGCATCGCACAACGATTCAGCGAACTCGACATCGCCAGCCCGATGCCGATCATGGGCATGGGCATGGGCATCGGCGATCCGGGCCCGGCTGCACCGGGTGACACTCGGTAACGCAGCGTCCCCAGATTCCGGCTGCGACCGGCGAAGCTGCACCCGGGTGAGGCAGGATGATCACCGTGGCCGGGCCGCATGCGTCATCGGGCGAAGGCCCGGCGACCTACCGCGATGTCTTCGGCGTCGGTGAGTTCCGTTACCTGTTCCTGGCCCATCTGCTGTCCCTGATCGGTGACGAACTAGCCCGAGTCGCCCTGGCCATCCTGGTCTTCGACTCGACCCAGTCGCCGTTCCTGGCTGCTGCGACCTTCGGGATCAGTTATGCGCCATGGCTGGTCGGCGGCCCCTTCCTCGCAGCCTTGGCCGACCGCTTCCCCCGGCGCTCCATCCTGGTGATCACCGACGTCGCACGCGGGCTGGTCGTCGCGTTGTTGGCCATCCCGGGGCTACCACTCTGGGTCCTGTTGGCCATGCTGTTTGCGGCCTCGCTCCTGGCGCCGCCGTTCGAGTCGGCCCGCTCAGCGCTGATGCCCGATGTACTCGAGGGGGATCGGTACGCGGTCGGCACGTCGCTGACCAACATCAGTACCCAGGTCGCGCAAGTGCTGGGCTTCCTCGGCGGCGGCGTCCTGGTGCTGCTCATCTCGGTGCAGGGCGCCTTGCTGGTCAATGCCGTCACGTTCTTGCTGTCAGCTGCCCTGGTGCGCTGGGGGGTACGGCACCGCAGCGCTCCGGTTGACGAGTCTGCGACGCGCAGGTCGTTGTGGCGCGAGACCATCAGCGGCCTGCAGGTCTTAAGCCGCAAGCCGGTCCTGCTGCGCATCGTCTGCCTGCTGTGGATCGGGCAACTCTTCGTTACCGCCCCGGAGGGGGTCGCTGCTCCGTTGGTGGCCGAATTCGGGTACGGGGCTGTGGGGGTGGGGCTCTTCCTGGCTGCCAATCCTGTCGGGCTGGTCATCGGCGGTGTCGTCGTCGGCCGGCTGTGCCCACCTCAGCTGCGCGAGCGGCTGACCTATCCATTGGCGCTGTTCTCGGTGTTGCCCTTGATCCTCGTCGGCCTGGTCGACGACTTCGTCGTGGTCCTGGTCCTGCTCGTCCTATCCGGATTCGGGGCCAGTTACCTCATCCCGCTCAATGTCTCCTTCGTGCGCGTCGTCCCGCCGGCCATGCGGGGCCGGGCATTCGGGGCGGCGGTCAGTGGCCTCTACGCATGTCAGGGCATCGCGATTCTCGGCGCCGGTTCAGCGGCCGAGCGGATTCCGGCGACTTCGGTCGTGGGTTGGTCTGGCGCACTCGGTGTGCTTGCCCTACTTGGTCTCGGAGTGGCTAGGGGCCGCGGCCGTACCATCGAGTAGATGGCAGTCACCGATCGGCGCGCTCGGACCTTCTACGACGAGGTGGGCGGACACGACACCTTCGTGCGGCTCGTCGCGCACTTCTACGCCGGTGTCGCGGTGGATCCCATCCTGCGTCCGATCTATCCGGAGGATGACCTCGGCCCCGCCGAGGAGCGCTTCCGGATGTTCCTCGAGCAGTATTGGGGCGGGCCGAGCACCTACTCCGAGCAGCGCGGCCACCCACGACTCCGGATGCGGCACGGACCCTTCGTCATCGGCGAAGTGGAAAAGGACGCCTGGCTGGCCCGCATGCGGGAGGCGGTGGACAGCCTCGACCTGACCACAGAGCAGGACGAGACGCTCTGGAACTACCTAACGATGGCCGCCCAGAGCATGATCAACCGCTTTCCTGAGACCTGAACCGTTCGAGTGTGGGCCGACTAGTGCTGGGCGTCGGTGAACCGTTCGAGGTAGGCGCGCTCTTCGGGCGTGATCCGACGCGGTCGGGCGGCTTGGACGTCGTAGGTCGCCAGCAGCGAATTGGCGGTGACGGCAAGGGTCTCACCGTCGTAGACCCGGTAGTCGACCCGATACGAGGCGGCCCGCAACTGCGAGATCCAGCATTCGACGATCAGCGGGCGCGCGGAGTAGATGACCGGCTGCTTGTAGTCGATCTCGTGCCGCACGACGACAACGCCGTCGGACAGGGTCGTGACCCCCTCGTCCGCCGCATCGGAGAAGAAGATCTCGACCCGGGCCTGCTCGAGGTAGGTAAGGAAGGCCGCGTTGTTCACGTGTTGAAACGGGTCCTGATCCGACCAGCGCATGAGCACCGGCACGCGCTGGCGCGGCATCAGATTCTACGGTCGGTCAGTCGCGGGTGAGCTTGCGATAGGTGGCCCGGTGCGGGCGGGCCGCCTCCGGCCCGAGCCGCTCGATCTTGTTGTCCTCGTAGCTGGCGTAGTTGCCCTCGAACCAGAACCAGTTGGACTCCCCCTCATAGGCCAGGATGTGCGTGGCCACCCGGTCCAAGAACCACCGATCGTGGCTGACCACCACCGCACAGCCCGGGAACTCGAGCAGCGCGTTCTCCAGGCTGCCCAGGGTCTCCACGTCGAGGTCATTGGTCGGCTCGTCGAGCAGCAGCAGGTTCCCGCCCTGCTTCAAGGTGAGCGCCAGGTTGAGCCGGTTGCGTTCACCTCCGGACAGCACCCCGGCCGGCTTCTGCTGGTCGGAGCCCTTGAAGCCGAACGCACCGACGTACGCGCGGGAGGGCATCTCGACCTGGCCGACCTTGATGAAGTCCAGTCCGTCGCTCACGACCTGCCAGACGTTCTTTTTCGGGTCGATCCCGGCTCGATTCTGCTCGACATAGGAGATTTTCACCGAGTCGCCGATCCTGATCTCACCGTCGTCGGGCTTCTCGTCACCGATGAGCATCTTGAACAGGGTGGTCTTGCCGGCCCCGTTCGGGCCGATCACGCCCACGATGCCGTTGCGCGGCAAGGTGAAGGACAGATCGTCGATGAGTAGCCGGTCACCGAAGCCCTTGGTCAGGTCGGCGGTCTCGACGACCAGGCTGCCCAGACGGGGACCCGGCGGGATCTGGATCTCCTCGAAGTCCAACTTGCGGGTCTTCTCCGCCTCGGAAGCCATCTCCTCGTAGCGCGCAAGCCGGGACCTGCTCTTGGTCTGTCTGGCCTTGGCGTTGGAACGCACCCACAGGAGTTCGTCGGCCAGGCGCTTCTGGCGCTTCACATCCTTTTGACCCTCGACCTTCAACCGGGCGGCCTTCATCTCCAGGTAGGTCGAGTAATTGCCCTCATACGGATAGGCGCGACCTCGATCGAGCTCGAGAATCCATTCAGCGACGTTGTCGAGGAAGTACCGGTCGTGGGTCACGGCAACCACCGTGCCCTCGTACTTCTCCAGGTGCTGCTCGAGCCACTGAACACTCTCGGCGTCGAGGTGGTTGGTCGGCTCGTCGAGCAGCAGGAGGTCTGGCTTCTGCAGCAGAAGTTTGCACAGTGCCACCCGACGGCGCTCACCGCCGGACAGCACAGACACATCGGCGTCGCCAGGCGGGCAGCGCAGCGCATCCATCGCCATCTCGATCTGGTTGTCGAGCTCCCAGCCGTCGGCGTGCTCGATCTTCTCCATCAGCTCGCCCTGCTCGGGCAGCAGCACGTCGAAATCGGCGTCGGGCTCGGCCATCGCCTCGCTGATCTCCTCGAAGCGGGCCAATGTCTGCCGCAGAACGGCGACTGCCTCCTCGACATTGCCCCGGACGTCCAGCTCCTCGTTGAGCGGCGGCTCCTGCAGCAGGATGCCGACCGAGTAACCCGGAGTCAGCCGGGCCTCACCATTGGATGCCTGCTCGAGCCCGGCCATGATCTTGAGGACGGTTGACTTACCGGCTCCATTGGGCCCGACCACGCCGATCTTGACGCCGGGCAAAAAGGCCAGCGTCACGTCGTCGAGGATGACTTTGTCGCCATGCGCCTTGCGGGCACGATTCATGGAATAGATGTACTGAGCCACGGGAGGAAGCTGTCCTTTGAGTTGAGGCGAGCTGAAGCGAGTTGAGGCAAGGCGAGTTGAGGTCGTGCGGCGAGCCTCCCCATTCTCTCAGCCCGACGCGATCCTCGCCGGTTGCCCTCCGATACCCCGCGGTCAGCGGCTGCCTTTACGCTCGATGACGAGGATCCGCGCCTGCGGTGCAGGGCTGGCGACATGCTCGTCACCAGGCTCGGCGAGGCAGATCCGGCCTGGAATCAACCGCTCGACATCCTGCGGATCCGGCGAGGGCCAGACCCGCCCGCGTCCGCAAGGATGATGCCAGGACGCCGCCGTGCATTGGCGCCCGCGCAACTGGCGACCGGTCAGCTGGCTACTGCCAGGTCCGGGGCCGGGGTCAGTGGGCTGACGTCCATCGACTCATCCTCGTCCGAGTCGGTCATGGGCTGCGGACAGTCGGAGTCGGGCGCAGGCTCCGTCCCGTGGTTGTTGCGCAGCACGCGCCGCAGGCTCGCGGATCGTTTGCGCATGTCGGGGCCGACCGTGTCGGCTCTGATCTCCCAGGACTCACGCGTTTGGCCCTCCTGCTCGTACTTTCGGCAGGTCATCCGTCCGACGACGATCAGCGGGTCGCCCTTGCGGAAGCTCTCCGCGATGTTCTCTGCCAGCGCGTCCCAGCACTCGACCTTGAAGAAGGAGGCCTCGCCCTCTACCCAGGCCTGAGACTCCCTGTCGCGCCAGCCGTGATTGCAAGCGATCGCGAAATTGATGACCGCCTTGCCGGTGGGCACGTACTTGAGGACCGGGTCCTTGGTCAGATTACCGAGGACCGTGATCGTGTTGCCGTTCATGGGATAGCTCCTTGGGGTCGATGAGATGACCCATACCGTGCTGCTCCGCCGACCGGCATAGGCGGTGTCAGCGGCCATTGTGGACAGCCCCGACTGATTGTGGAAAACGTCCGCTGTTCGTCCCCGACGTGGCCGTTGTGCCCACCGGCGGCATTGATCAGATCGGTCGGAAGACCAGCGTGCCGTTGTGCCCGCCGAAGGCGAAGGAGTTCGACACCGCGGGCGCCGGGTCCCAGAACCGCGGCTCGAGTACAACATCGATGTCGAGTTCCGGGTCGAGTTGGGTGACATGCATGGTGGGGGGCAGTTCTCGGTGCCGATAGCTCAAGGCCACAGCCGCGGCCTCGACCGCACCGGCGGCGCCGAGCGAGTGGCCGGTGACGCCCTTGATCGAGGTGACCGCGGGTCGGCTGGCGGCGAAGACTTCTCTGACGGCAATAGCCTCGGCAGCGTCGTTCAGCTGTGTCGAGGTGCCGTGGGCGTTGACATGGGTGACCGCGTCGGCGTCGATGCCAGCGTCGGCCAGCGCCGCCCTCATGCAGGCGACGGCTCCTGCCCCATTCGGGGATGGAGCGGTGATGTGGTGTGCGTCTGCCGTGGAGGCAGTACCCGCGATCTCGGCGTAGATCGTTGCCCCGCGCGCCTTGGCTGCCTCGTACTCCTCGAGCACCAGGACCGCCGCCGCCTCGGCCGAGCAGAATCCGTCTCGCGCGATGTCGAACGGACGCGAGATGCCGGTGGGCGAGAGCGCCTTCATGTTCTGGAAGCCGTTGTTCATCACCGGCGTCTGGCAGGACTCACTTCCTCCAGCCAGCATGAGATCGGCGCGGCCTGAGGCAATCAGCCTCGCCCCGTGGCCGACAGCGTGGGTTCCGGCGGCACACGCGGTCGTGATCGTCTCGACCGGTCCGGTGAAGCCACTGCGGATGGAGACGTTGGCCGACGCCGCGTTGGGCATCACCATCGGCACAACCAAGGGCGAGACGTTCTTCGCGCCCTTCTCCATGAGCACCTCGGCGTTGCTCTCCCAGGCGTATGCCCCGCCGATGCCGGTGCCCATCATCACGCCACAGCGGTACGGGTCGTACGGCGAGTCCTTCTCGATCCCGGCATCCCGGCGAGCGAGGGCCGATGCGGCGATCGCCAGTTGGGCGAACCGGTCGATCCGACGTACGTCAACGTGTTTGAGGCCCCATTCGGCGGCATCGAAGTCGTCGATGCTGCGGTTGATCACTGGCTCGGCCGGCTTCGACAGGCCGGCCCAGAACGCGTCGGCACCGATCCCGCAGGGGGCCAGGACGCCCACTCCGGTGATGACGACCCGACGGCCATCGCGTGCCTCGATCACAGCTGACTCCCCTGCTCGCCCGGCCCAGCCCCGGCTTGATGCCAGCTGACTCGTACCGCGATTTTGTCACGGTCCAGCGCGCCGCGTGCGGGTGCAGCCGCCGGCACCTACGCTGCGACGCCATGACGGTCGAAGGCGGGCTCCGCGCATCGGGTTCCTTCTCCGTCGGAGACGCGGACACCGCCGCCGCATTGGGCAGTGGCGACCTACCTGTGCTGGCTACGCCACGGCTGATCGCGTGGTCGGAGGCGGTCACCGTACGCGCGCTAGCCGGCCATATCGCTGACGATGCCACGACGGTGGGCACCCGGATCGAGTTCGCGCACACGACTGGAAGTCTGGTCGGCACGGAGGTCACGATCGACGTCGTCCTGTCCGCAGAGGACGGACGCAACCTGCGTTTCGACGTGCATGCGTGGCAAGGCGCGGACGTGACCATCGCTCGCGGCACCATCTTCCGTGCGCTGGTGAATCGGGAGCGCTTCCTCGGGCGCTTGGGCGATTCCGGTTGAGCTCGGATCGGTACGCTCGCCACATCAGCGCCCGTAGCTCAGTGGATAGAGCAGGTGCCTTCTAAGCACTTGGTCGAGGGTTCGACCCCCTCCGGGCGCGCCTACGTCGGGTGTGCATCGACAGTTCAGAGGCCGTAGGTCTCCAGCAGGCGGAGCCAGACCTCGCTGATCGTCGGGTAGGACGGGACGGCGTGCCAGAGCCGGTCGATCGTGACCTCGCCGACGATCGCCACGGTCGCGGAATGCAGCAGCTCCTGCACGCCTGGCCCGACGAAGGTGGCTCCGACCAAGATCCGGCGCTCCTCGTCCACGACGATCTTCGCCGTACCGGTGTAGCCGTCGGCGTACAACGATCCGCCCGCGACGTTGCCGATGTCGTAGCTGACGGCCCGGACCTTCATTCCGTCCTTGCGAGCCTCCTCCTCGGTACGGCCCACCCACGCGACGGTTGGACTGCTGAAGATGACACTTGGTGTGGCCCCGTGGTCGGCGGTGGCCGACGTCGGCTCCCAGGCAGCGCCGTCGACCTGCTCCCCACGAGCGCGAGCGGCGATCGCAGATCCACAGGCCCGGGCCTGGTACTTCCCCATGTGGGTGAGCAGCCGACGTCCGTTGACGTCACCGGTGGCATACAGCCATCCCCCATCGACGGAAGTGACTCGACACGTGTCGTCGATCTCCAACGAGTCACCCGGTTCCAGACCGATGGTGTCGAGTCCGAGATCAGAGGTACGGGGGGTACGTCCGGTTGCCACGAGCACTTCGTCCGCGTCGATGCTCTCGTCTGCGAAGCGCACCGTGACGACGGCTCCGTCGCGAGTGACCTCGTCGACCTCGACCTCCGTACGGATATCGACACCCATCTCGCCCAATCCGGCCGCGACAAGTTCCCCAGCGAAGGGCTCCATTGAACTGAGCAGTTGTGGCCCACGTACCAACAGGGTGACCTCGGAACCCAATGCGCGCCAGGCAGTTGCCATTTCGACGCCGACGACGCCCCCGCCGATCACTACAAGCCTTTTCGGAGCAGCCTGCGCGGAGGTGGCTTCTCGACTGGTCCACGGACGAGCCTGCGCGAGGCCGTCGATGGGAGGCAACATGGCTTGCGATCCGGTGGCGACGACCACAGCTTGTCGGGCGGTCAGCGTGGTTGTCTCTCCGCCCATGCCCTGGACCTCGACTCGCTTCGATCCGGCCAGTCGCCCGGTCCCGCGGAAGAGTTCGATGCCGGCACCCGCCACCCACTTGGCCTGGCCCTCGTCGGACCAGTTCGAGGTGAAACCGTCGCGACGTTCCAAGGTCTTGGCGACGTCCTGGGTGCCGGTGATCGCTTCGGCCGCCCCGGGCACGGCCTGCGCCTCGCTGAGGATTTCCGAACCACGCAGCAGCGCCTTGCTGGGCATACACGCCCAGTACGAGCACTCTCCACCGATCAGGTCAGACTCCACCAGGGCGGCGCTGAGGCCAGCCTGGACCACCCGATCGGCCGTGTTCTCGCCGACGGCGCCCGCGCCGATCACAACGACGTCGTACTCCTGCGAGCCCGTCATTTCTCTCCTTGGTCAACTGCTGTCTGCCCTTGCCGGAAGGCGGGCACTGCAATGATCCACCGACCGCGA
>Ga0136616_10000544_pt1 | contig 18052 bp, 20 predicted proteins | sample AntDrymUQ2992106_2_FD_106648 | JGI IMG/M metagenome (GOLD analysis project Ga0136616, IMG submission 106648) | Polar desert sand microbial communities from Dry Valleys, Antarctica - metaG UQ299 (21.06) | ecosystem: Environmental > Terrestrial > Soil > Desert | place: Antarctica: Dry Valley...
AAGATGTAGCGCATGCCGGTGTACTCGGTGAACGGCCCGGTGATGATCTCGGACTCGGCCACCGGCATGTCGAACGGCACTCGGGTCATCTCCGCGACTGCTCCGGTTACGAACACCAAGAACAGCGCCAAGCCGATGCCAGGAGGCCAGAGTATGAAGGGGAAGTTCTGAGCTTCGACGATTCCGTTGAGCGACAGCGTTCCCGCCAGCATGGCGACCGCTGCGGCGGACAATACGATTGGAAGCTCATAGGCGATGAGTTGGGCCGCCGAACGAAGCGCACCGATCAGCGCGTACTTGTTAGCGCTCGACCATCCGGCCATAAGGATCCCGATCGTTGATAACGATGAGATCGCAAGCAGATAGAAGATACCGACATCAAGATCTTCGACCACCAGAGTGCGGTCCATGGGGATTACGAGATAGACCATGATGATCGGCACCATGATCGCAGCCGGGGCCAAACTGAACACTTTGCGGTCGGCTGCGGCAGGGATGATGTCTTCCTTGAACAGGAACTTGATCCCGTCGGCCAGAGTCGTCGCCCAGCCGTGGAAGCCACCCGGATACATCGGCCCCAGACGATGCTGGAGATGAGCCATGACCTTGTGCTCGGCGTAGCCGCCCACGAGCGCCCCCATGGGCACCACGACGAGAATCACGGCCACTTTCAGCAACAGTATCTGCCAAGTCGTAAGGGCGATCTCCGGCATCAGCGGTCGATATCTCCCAAGACGAAGAAGAAGGAGCCCAGGATCGCAATCATGTCGGAGACGTAGGTGTTCTTGAGCACGTAAGGCAGAGCTGAAACGTTGGAATAGGAAGGCGTCCTGATCTTGAGTCGGTAGGGACGCCGGTCGCCGTCGGACACGAGATACATCCCGAGCTCGCCGAGGGGATTCTCGGTGCGTACGTAGACCTCTCCTTTGGGTGCCTGGACCACACGGGGCACCTTCCCCATGATGGGGCCGTCCGGCATGCCCTCAATAGCCTGCTCGACGATCTTGGCCGACTCGACGACCTCGTGCAAGAGGACCCAGAAGCGATCGAAACAGTCACCGTTGGGGGCCGAGTGGACATTGAAGTCGAAATGATCGTAGGACGAGTAGGGTTCATCCTTGCGGACGTCGAAGCTGATGTCGGATCCCCGCGCAATCGGTCCCGACACTCCGTAGGAATAGGCGACATCCTGCGGAAGGATCCCGACGTTCACTGTCCTCTGCTTGAAGATCTCGTTTCCGATCAACAGGTTTTCGTAATCGGGGAGACGTTCGATGACCTGTCTGACTCCCTTCAGCGCTTGCTGGAAAAAGCCCTTGGGGGCGTCCTCCTTCAGGCCGCCGGGCCTGAAGAACCCGAAGTGCATGCGGCCCCCGGTGGTCATCTCCATGGCCATTTGAATGTCCTCGCGCTCACGAAACGCATAGAACGTGGGGGTGATGGCGCCTAGCTCGGCGCCGAAGGAGGCAAAGAACATGAGATGGTTGAGAATGCGGTTCATCTCACACATGGCAACCCTCATGTACTGCGCGCGCGCAGGCACTTCTATCTCCATCAGCGTCTCGAGCGCCAGGGCGAGCGGCAACTCGTTGTTGATTCCCGAAAGCCAGTCCATACGCGACACCAGGTTGGTGATCTGGCGGTAATCCCTGGCCTCCACCAGCTTCTCGTAGCCTCGGTGCATGTAGCCGATCACAGGATCGGCATTCACCAACACCTCGCCGTCGAGCGTTGCCAACAACCGAAACACCCCGTGTGTCGCTGGGTGCTGAGGTCCTACGTTCAGCACCATCTCCTCCGTGAGGAGGTTGCCGCGAGAGACTTCGGCGGCGACCTCGGAGGCGTCCACGACGCGGTCTTCGGTTGTGGCCATCAGCGGCCTCCCGCCGAAGCTTCCTCGGGATCCTTGGCACCCGGCCACGCCTTTACGAAACGGCTGGGCAGTTTGAACGAGCGCAGCAGAGGGTGCCCTTCGAAGTCCTCAGGCAAAAAGAGGTTGGAGAGGTTCGAGTTGCCCTCGAACTCGACTCCAAACATCTCGTGGCACTCGCGCTCCTGCCACTCGGCGCCGCGAAAGATGCTCACGATGCTGGGGCACACGGGATGCTCGGAATCGACGGGCACGTGCACGTTGACGTGGAAAACGTGCTCTACGGAGTAGAGGTGAATGAGGACCTCGAGCCCTCCCGGTTCGTCGGCATATTCGCTGCGATCGATACCCGTCAAGAACGTGAAGAACTTGCAGGAGAGAAACTCGAGGTCTCTCAGTGCGGTTACGACCTCGACAAGGTTCTCGGGCGCGACCTTGATATCGACGTGCCCAAAGTCGACGCGCTGATCCATCAGCCGGTTGCCGACGGCGGTGTCGACTCTGCGCAGCGCGTCGTCTGCGAGAAGCCCCATTAATGCCCCTCCCGCCGACGTTCGCGTGCCTGTCGGGGCACTAGATTCCTCCTGCGAGACCGGGCTCCGGAATGTGGGGCACCTCGATGTCGTGCCCCAGCCACTTCTGGCGCACATCCTCTCCCGAGATCTTCTGCTGAAGCCGAATGACCCCCTGGAGCAGGGCCTCCGGTCGCGGTGGGCAGCCCGGCACGTAGACATCGACGGGAATGATCTGATCGACGCCCTTAGTGACCGAGTAAGAGTCCCAGTAGGGGCCCCCACAATTGGCACACGAACCCATCGAGATCACGTACTTGGGCTCGGGCATTTGATCGTAGACCCGCTTGATCGGCGCCGCCATCTTGTCCGTAACCGTGCCGGCCACGATCAGCAGGTCCGCCTGACGGGGCGAAGCAGGGAAGGGAATGACTCCGAAGCGGATGATGTCGAACTTACTGGCGATGGCGGCGCCCATCTCAATGCCGCAGCAAGCAAGGCCGAACTGCATCATCCACAGCGAGTACTTCCGGCTCCAGTTGAGAAGCCAGGACACAGGCGCGGGGAGCTTTACCTTTTCGATCACAGCCATTCGAGCATCTTCTTTCGGATTGCGTACAGCAGAGCGAACGCCAGGATGGCGATGAAGATCAGCATCTCGATGAACGCCTGTGTTCCCAATCGCTCGAACACAATTGCCCAGGGAAAGAGGAAAACCGCCTCGACATCGAAGATCACGAACAACAGCGCAAATATGTAATAGCGAACGTTGGTCTGGGTCCACCCTCGCCCGATGGGATCAATCCCCGACTCGTAGGTGGTGTACTTCTCCGGGGTGGGCACGTTGGGGCGCACCAAGCGGGCGAGCTGAAGCGTCACCCCCACCAGCCCAAGGCCGACCAGGACGAAGATCCCGATGGTGATGTACTGCGAAAAGTAGTCTCTAGGCACCGCGGGGACCGCTCCTGACGTAGCTATGTGAGAACAAGACCGAGGTGAACCTCTTGGGTAAGAGAGCGTGGCCGATAGCGTAAAAACTAACACGCAAAACGCGCAATTCGGGAGCGCGTTCGTACGTGAAACCGCTCCCCGGAGCCCTGCCGCCAGGTACTCAAAGACTCCTGAGTCCGGCATGCCGCTAAGCCTTCTCCACTCAGGCTCAACGTATCCCGCAGACGTCAGACTAGGTAGCGAAACGCCCAAGTTGGGCGCCTGCGTGCCATTCCGGTACCTACAGCCCCAAGTTGGGCAATCGACTACCTGCGTCCGGAGGAGGAGGCGGGGGGCGGGCGCCCTCGGTGGCCAGTGCCCCGGCCGCTACTTCGGCCCCCTTTAGTGCCGCGGCCTCGGGTAAGTAGCCCTTGAGCCAGGCGTACAGAAACCCAGCGGCAAAGGCGTCGCCGGCGCCGGTGGCGTCCACGATGCGTTCGGGATGGACAGCCGCGACGGTCACGGGGTCGGGGGCGTCCCGGCTCGCCACCACACAGCCCGCCGCTCCTCGGGTGACTGCCACTCCATGGTAGCTGCGGAGCAGGTCCCGGGCGGCTTGGTGGTCGGAATCGGCCGGAGCCAAGGCTCGCGCCTCGCTCGAGCTGGGAAACAGCCAGCGCGCCCCCGAGGTCTGCTCCCGCAAGAGAGGCGCCCCGGGATAGGCGGCGAAGAGCCGGGCGGAGGCCGGGTCGAGGGCAACCGGCACCCCCCGCCGGTGCGCCTCGGCCATCAGGGTTCGGCCCGCAGGGGCGCTCGTGGGCGCGGTGAAGCAGTAGCCGGTGAGGACCAAGACCTCGGCTTCAGCCCAGCAGCTCTCGTCGAGATCCGAGGCTCGCAGGTAGGCATTCGCTCCTCTGGAGGTAACGAGGCTTCGCTCGCCCTCCTCCCCAATGAGACAGGCGACCGTCCCGGTGGGGTAGCGGCCGTCCCGTGCGGCCCCGACCGTCACGCCGGCCCGCTCCAGCTCCTCCACCAGCGCCGAACCGATCAAGTCGTCGCCCACCCGTCCCACGAACGTCACTGCGGCCCCTAGCCGGGCGAGCCACGCGGCCTGGTTGGCGGCCGAGCCTCCTCCCGAGATCGAGATGCGCCCGGCAACCTCCTCACCGACGGCCACCGGCCCATCGGGCGCCACCCGGATGTCCGAGACCAGGTCGCCGACGACGAGCAGACGAGGAGCCGTCATCAAGGAGGCAACGCCAACGCCGTGGCAATGTCGGCCGCCAAGCGAACGTTGGCCCGCACCAGCGCCTTATTGAGCACCAGCGTACGCCCGTGGCTCAAGCGGGCGATCTCCGCGAGCAGGAACGGTGTCACCTCCTTGCCAGACACCGAACGAGCGGTCGCGGCCCTGTCGGCCTCCGTCATCAACTCGTCGTGCTCCGCAGGCGAAAGCCCCGGGTTCGGAGGGTTGGCCACAACGAGCGCCCCTTTCAAGCCGAGCGCGCTCGCCGCCCGGTAGGCAGCGGCCACCTCTTCTGCGGAATCGAAGCGCCACGGCGCCCGGTGGGCAGTGGCAGCGACGTAGAACCCGGGGACCGAGTCGCAGCGATATGCGGCGAGCGTCACCGAGGCCGATTCCAGGACTTCGAGTGTCGCGGCAACGTCGAGGATCGACTTGACCCCACTGCACACGACCACCACAGGGGCCTCACGAAGGGCTAACAGGTCGGCCGACACGTCCCAGGTCTTACGCGCCCCGAGGTGGACACCGCCGAGACCCCCGGTGGCGAACACCGCGATCCCGGCCCGGGCCGCGACCCACGCCGTGGCCGCGACGGTGGTCCCTCCACTCGATCCCGAGGCGAGCGCAGGGGCGAGGTCTCGCAGACTCAGTTTGAGGGCATCGGGTCCCAGCTCCGCGAGGAGGTGCAGCTCGTCCTGTGCCAGTCCCACTCGCAGCTCTCCGGACAGCACCGCGATGGTCGCCGGGACCGCGCCGCCGGCGCGCAGGTCGTGCTCGGCCCCCAGAGCAACCTCGAGGTTGTGGGGGGCCGGGAGCCCGTGGGTGATTAGGGTGGATTCGAGCGCGACCACAGCCCGGCCCTCGTCAAGGGCTGCCCGGACCTCGTAGGAGAGCACAAGTTGCACCCAGGCAAGATAAGGGAGCTAGCCCCCCGGTCTCGGACGGAGGCTCACAGGTTTTAGGGGCGCCAGAGTGCCGAAAAGGGCACCGAGAGGCGCTCAAAACGCTAACGCCGCGACGCCCTCCTCCAGAGAGATCCCAGCTTCCCATCCCAGCACCCTGTGGGCCCGCTCGGGCGAGGCGAAGATGTGGCGCACGTCACCGAGCCGGTAGCCCCCGGTCACCTCGGGGGCCGGGGCTCCGTCCCCGCACGCAGCGGCCAAGGCGAAGGCGAGATCCATGATCGACCGGGGCCGGCCGGAGGCGATGTTGAAGGCCCCCTCGATCCCGTCGGGCGCGGCCAAGGCGGCGAGGTTGGCGCGTGCCACATCTGAGACATGAACGAAATCTCGCGACTGGCGTCCGTCCTCGGTCACCTGCGGCGCCTGCCCGGAGGACAGCGCCGACCAGAAGATGCTCGCCACTCCCGCGTAGGAGGAGGTGCGCGGCATCCGGGGCCCGTATACGTTGTGATAGCGCAGCGCAATGAGCTCGGCGCCACAGGCGCGAGCGAAGGCGGCGCAGAGGTGCTCCTGGTGCACCTTTGTCGCGGCGTAGATGTTGCGGGGATCGATCGCCGCGTCCTCCGTCACGGGCTGTGCCGCCAACGGAACCCCGCACTGGGGGCAGGGAGGCTCGAACCTGCCGGCGGCGAGGTCCTCCGGGCGTCGTGCAGGGGCGCCAACGGGACCGTGGCGTGGACACTCATAGGAGCCTTCGCCGTAGACGACCATGCTGGATGCGAGCACCAGACGACCGCCGAAGCCCTGCTCGCAGAGCGCCACCAGCAGGGCCGCGGTTCCGGCCCCGTTGTGCGAGACGTAGTCACCGGCATCGGCGAAGTTCTGCTCGAGGCCCACCTTCGAGGCCTGATGCGAGACCGCGTTGACCCCTTCCAGAGCGTCCTCGTAGGAGGCCCGGTCCCGCAGGTCGGCGCAGTAGTACTCGGCCCCCTGATTACGGTGCTTGGGCTCGGCCACGTCGACTACACGGACGTCGTGCCCGGCGGCCACCAGCTCGTCGACGACGTGGGAGCCGATGAAGCCACACCCGCCGGTCACCAGGACTCTCACGACCGCGACCCATGACTTTCGCGCCGTAACCCGCGCTCAGCGCGGGCTGCCATGAAAAAGTCGAGCCGGTCCACTCTCTCAGGGGCGGTGGAGCGGCAGACGGACTGTGAACAGGCAGCCGGAGCCCATGTTGCGCACCTCGATGTCGCCGTCATGGGCATCGACGATGCCGCGGACGATTGCGAGCCCCAGGCCACCGCGGGACTGCTCGCCCGGTGTCCTCGCCTGCTGTCTCCGGAAGGCGATGTCGAAGACCCGGTCGAGGTCGGGGGCCGGAATGCCTCCGCAGGCGTCGGCAACCGTGACGTAGGCACAATTGTTCTGAGCCCCCGCCTCGACCGTCACGACTCCGTCCGAGGGCGTGTGGCGGATGGCGTTCTCCAGCAGGTTGCGGATAACTCGGGCGATCTCCGGAGGCGAGACCTCGAGCTCCAAGGCCTCGGTGGTTAGGCGCCCATCAAGCCGGACCCCCCCCGCCCGCGCCACGGCGGCGGCAGACGAGAGTGCATCGGACACTAGATCGCCCAGCGATACTCGCTCCAACTCGAGCCGGAGATTGCCGGCGTTGATGCGGCTCAGCTCGAAGAGGTCGTCGACCAGGCCCGCAAGCCTGTCCGCCTCGACCCGCAGGGCGCGGTGATAGCGCTTCTCGGTGGCCTCATCGGATGCGACCCCGTCTTCCAGCGCCTCAGCCATCGCGCGGATACCGGCAAGGGGCGTTCTGAGATCGTGCGATACCCACGCCACCAGCTCCCTGCGAGACGCTTCCATTGCTCGCTCACGCTCGCGCGCCTCGTCGAGCCGCCGAGACATGTCTTTGAGCGCATCGGCGACCGCGTTGAGCTCCTCGGAGGCACGGTGTGGGATGTCACCGGGCGTCCTGCCCTCGGCGATGAGTCCTGCGCTGGCTCCGAGCCAGCGGCTGGCGCGCGCCACGTGCCGACCCAGCATCAGCGCCCCGGTCGCGCCCGCCGCCCCCGCAGCGGACAGTACGACCGCCAGCGCCCTGAGATCGTGTGAGGAGATGAACATCTGGTTGGCCGCGGTTGCCGCACCTGCCGCCACCGCTACCACGGAGGTCAAGGAGACGATCCCGATCTGGATGCCCATCGAGCGATGCGAAAGGACCCTCAGCGCGAGTGATCCCAACGCGCCCGCCACGATCGCAGCCACGGCTGCGTAGATCGCAAGCAGCGCGGCCTCGGTGGCCGGCATCCCCAAGGCGACGACGACGAGCCCGGTAAGCGAGGCGCCCAACAGGGCGGCGGCTATGGGGGCAAGCCTGCTCACGCCGCGTCCTCAGGGTCGAATCTGTAACCGACACCCCACACGGTCTTGATCCGAGCGGGCTCTTCCGGCCTCGCCTCGATCTTCTGACGCAGTCGCCGGACGTGAACGGTGACCGTCGAGCGGTCACCGTACGTGAAGCCCCACACCTTCTCCAAGAGCTCTTCTCGAGTGAAGACCTGGCGCGGATGAACCATGAGCCATACCAATAGATCGAACTCGCGCGTGGTCAACATCACTCGCTCGCCGGCAAGCGACACCTCATGGGCTCCGACGTCGACCTTCAGATCTCCCGAAGAGAGGGGGCCGCGAATACCTTCGCCGGCAAAGGCCACGGGAGTACGCGCTCGCCGAAGAACTGAATTGACCCGAGCGGTGAGCTCGCGCGGAGAGAACGGCTTGGCGACGTAGTCATCGGCACCGAGCTCGAGCCCCATCACGCGATCGCTCTCCTCCCCCAGAGCGGTCAGCATGATGACGGGGATGGGGGCCTGGGTTCGCAGCAGTCGGCAGACCTCCAGCCCGTCGAGCCCCGGGAGCATGATGTCGAGCACCACGAGGTCGGGGCAATTGCGCTGGGCCTGGTCGAGGGCGGCGAGACCGTTGTCGACCACGTCGACCGTGAACCCCGCCCGCGTCAGGTAACGATCCACGACCTCGGACACCAAGGGATCATCCTCCACCACCAAGATGCGACCACCCTCGTTTATCACGATTCGGTCACTCTCTCAGCCCGAAGCTCGCGCTGCGGCAGGCAGGAGCGGCCTGGACATTTGCAGCCGGCGTCCCAGCCCGTTCACCAGGGGGTCCTCACAAAAACCGCGATGCCGAGGGCGATCAGCGCCTGAAGTACGAGCCAGAGTCTCATCGAGCGCTCTGGCAGCCCTCCGGCCGCCAGCAGCACCCAGGGAGCAAACGGAAGCCAGATGCGTTCGACCTCGCCCTTGGACAGTCCGCTGAGATCGGCCGCGATGACCGTCGCCAGCGCGGCTAGCACCAGCAGGCGGGCGCGGTCGGAGAACAGACGACTGATCCCGGCAGCCGCCGCCGGACCCACGGCCAGCGCGAAAGCGGCGAGGTTCGAAACGATGAAGAACGAGTAGGGGCGGTTGCTTGCTACTCCTGAACGATAGAGGTCCGCGGTCGCCTCGAGTCCCGCGGGCCACCAAAAGCCCCACACCGCAGCCGCGGCCAGCACCGCGCCCGCCGCGACTGCCGCGATGACCACCGGACGCAGGCGGCGCCGCGCCAGCGCAACGGCCGCCACGATCGCCGCGAGGGGGGCCGCGCCGTAGGTGAGCAGCAACGCGCCCCCGCCCAGCAATCCACCCGCCGCCGCCGGCAGATCGCTGCGGATGCCCGAGCGGGTCAGCGCCACGACTACCAACGCAACCGCTCCCGCCGAAACCCCGGCGAAGAGGGCATCCATCGAGGTAGCGATCCACAGAGCGGCGGGGGCCAGGACCAGGAACGGAGCGCTTCTGCGAGCGCGCTCCACCGAAGAGATGCTGCGCAGAGCACTGAGCGCCGCCGGCACAGAGCACGCGCCGGCTGCGATCACAAGCGCCGCCGCCCATGCCGAGCCGCCCAGTCCGATCCGCTCGAGCCAGGTGAGCAGAACCACCGCACCCGGGGGATGGCCCTTCACGTGCAGCGGAAAGCTGCGCAACCTGTCGACGAAGCCCCCCACGAAATCGCTCACCGAAGAGACCTGCGGCACGACGCGCAGGTACTCGGTGCTGCGCTCCAACGGAGCGGTCAGGGCGTCGATTCCATTCACGTACGCAAGCGCCACCGCCCACACTGCGGCGCTCGAGGCGGACACCAGCAACAAACCCCGCCACGGGAGCCGCCGAGTCGCACGGGGGCCGAGGGCGACGACGATCAGCGCCACAATCACGGCGGGCACGATCCTGACCCCGAGCCGGGGGTCGAAGTGGCCGAACAGGGGAGGTGCATGCAGCTTGATTGCGGGATGGGCCCGCACCAGCGCGGTCCCCCAGAGGTACGCGGTCGTCACGAGCGCCAGCCAGCAGAGCCCTGCGACGACGAAGCCTCTTGAGCGAGGTAGGGAAGAACCGGCGGTCGTCACCCCGCTGCGCATTACGACTGTATTCATCTCGGATGAGATTAGGAGCCTCGCCGCTCTAGGCCCGCGCTCAAGACAAGCTGCAGAGAAAAGTTACGCGAATCGTAAGGGAATTCCGGCCCGAGAGCAGGACGGGATGGCTAAGTTGAAACGCATGTCCATCCCCGCCGGCCACCTGAACAGCGCAGTTCCCCGCCTGATCCTTCTGGCCAAGTCACCGCAACCGGGGCTCAGTAAGACCAGGCTGTGCCCCCCCCTGAGCCCGCAGGAGGCGGCGGACCTGGCCGAGGTGGCGCTCATAGCGACCCTCGCTGCCGTGATGTCCACGCCCGGCTGCGAGCCCTTGCTCGTGTTGGAGGGGCCGGTAGGTGATTGGACACCCCCTATCGAGGTGCTGCCCCAGCGCGGCAACACCCTCGGCGAGCGCCTGACCGCCGCGTTCGAGGACGCCCACGGGCCGGCGCTGGTGGTGGGCATGGATACGCCCCAATTGACGCCGGAGCTGCTCACGCAGGGACTTGAACAGTTACGTTGCCCCGAGTTCGACGCGGTCCTCGCGCCGACCACCGACGGTGGCTATTGGGCGGTTGGCCTGACACGTCCCCATCCCGAGGCTTTCCTGGACGTACCGATGAGCACTCCGTGGACCGGGGCAGCCCAACGGGCCTGCTTCGAACGCCTGTCTCTAAGGTGCGCCTCTCTCCCGGAATTAACGGACTTTGACCTCTTCTCAGATGCACGCAGAGTGGCGTTAGAAATGCCGGACTCCGAATTCGCGCGGGCGGTGGACAGGCTGTGTGTCGGAGAAGCCTCCGCTTGGCTCACCATCCCCATCGCTCGAGGTCGGTAGATCGTGCCCGACGTGATTCTCCCCGTGCTCGACGAAGCGGAGGCCATCACGTGGGTGTTGGAACGCATGCCGGCCGGCTGGCACCCGATCGTGGTGGACAACGGATCCAGTGACGGCTCGGGTGACATCGCCCGGCGGTTGGGGGCTGAGGTTGTTTTCGAGCGCCAGCGCGGTTTTGGGGCGGCCTGCCTCAGGGGGCTGCAGACGGCCACCAGCGAGATCGTGTGCTTCATGGACTGTGACGGATCTCTCGATCCATGCGATCTCGCCGAGGTAGCGGCACCCGTGGTTGCCGGAGAGGCAGAGTTGGTTCTGGGGCGGCGGCGAGCATCGGCTGGAGCGTGGCCCCTGCACGCTCGGGTTGCCAACTTCGCCCTGTGCGCGGAGCTTGCTCGTCGGACCGGAGTACGCCTGAGAGATCTGGGGCCGATGCGAGCCGCCCCGCGCGCCGGGCTCGTGGACCTCGCCCTGGCCGATCGGCGAAGCGGATGGCCTCTCGAGATGGTGCTGCGCGCCCACGCGGCGGGTTGGCGACTGGCCGAGGTCCCCGTCGCATACCTGCCCCGCAGCGGGAGGTCGAAGGTCACGGGCACGGTCCGGGGCACTCTGCAAGCGGTGCACGACATGGCAGGTGTGCTGCGATGACCTGGGTCGCCCATGCAACCGGAAGCGAGCACCTTTCCCCCTTCATGGCTTCCCAGTCGCTCAATCCCGCAGCCCCACCGGCCCACACAGCCCTCTACGAGGCAGTCGTGATCGGGGACTCTCCGTTGAGCGACACCGAGCGAGAGCTCTTGGCCGTCGCCGTATCGGCGCTCAACACCGCTCATTACTGACTGAGTGAGCACGGCGAGGAGCTCTGCAGGCTTACCGGAGACGACTCGCTTCTCAGGGCGGTCGCCCTGCAACATTACGAAATGATGAGCTCCCGGTATCGGGCGCTGTGCCGCTATGCGAGAAAGGTGACACTCAGTCCTTCGGATATCGAGGAGCAGGACATCGAGGACATGCGCGACGCGAACTTCAGCGATCGTGAGATCGTCGACGCCAACGGGATCATCGCCTACTACAACTACGCCAACCGTGTGGCCTCCGGGCTCGGGGTCGGCGTCGCCCAAGACAGCCGCATGGGCCGCGTCGCCTCGCGCTATTCCATCGACGCAGGGCGCTATCGCGATCTCTGGGGCCCGCTGTTGCGGCCACTCAGCCTGAGGCTGTTCGACTTTCTGCCCCTTGCACAAGCCGGTCGGGTCCTCGACCTCGGCTCGGGGGTGGGGTTGCTGCTCGAAGATCTCGACCGGGCCGCAACTCTTTCTGCGACCGTTGCGGTCGACTGCTCGGTGGGCATGCTCGAGCTTGTACCTCGGGGCCATCAGCGCGCCGCTATGGACGCGCACAAGCTCGGGGTCGCCGCAGAAAGCTTCGACGTTGCGGTCCTCGCTTTCATGCTGTTCCACTCAGCCGATGCCGGCTCTTGCCTTCGCGAGGTGCGCCGGGTTCTCAAACCGGGAGGGTCGGTGGGAGTGGTGACCTGGGGTAAGGACCTGATCGCCACGGTGGACGAGATCGTGGCCGACGAGCTCGACGTTCACGGCGCGCTCCGAGTTTCAGCTCTCGGCAGCTACAACATCCACGACACTCCCGACAAGCTGGCCGAACTGTTAGGCGCAGCCGGCTTTACGGCGGTCCGTTCGTGGGCAGAGGGCTGTGACTACTGGTCCGACCTCCACGGCTTCGCCGATGCACGCATGAGTGTGGGGCAATTCAGGATCCGCTTGGGAACACTTACGGGCCAACCTCGCTCACTATGCATCGACGCGATCCACAGGAGGCTGTCCGAGGCCGGCGCACGGCGGCCGGCGATCTGCTCGGATATCGTCCTGGGGGTGGGGGCGAGTCCAGCTTCTCGGGGACTTAACAGGCGCCCGGCCCAATCTTCTCCGCACCTCACTGCGCCCATCGGGTAGGTCGAACAGCAGTTGTGCCACCGATACCTTCCTGAACCCAAGGCCACAGGGTTGCCGGTCGATTACCTCAGGAGTCTCGGCGCCCCCATAGGCCCAGCGCGCCCAGGCCCGCGGCAGCCCCCAGGGCAAGAGACAGGCTAGACCCGCGCGTGCCCAGCAGATTTGCGCTGCGACCGAACTGAAGCAGGACCTGGACGGCGATCAGGGCGAAGCCTCCAGCGGCGGCCAAGACGAGACTTTGACGCCGCAGGACTGCCCCGACAAGCGCGACGAGCCCGAGCACTGAAACTAGGGCCGCGCCCAACAGGTTGAACGTGATCCCCGTGCCGCCGAGCGCGCCGCCGCGCGGAGACGTCAGAGGAAGCCCCAGGGACGCGACCAGAGTGACCACGCCGGCAATAAGTGCCACTATCGCGACGGCAAACTGAGCGCGCCGCAAGGCATCCACCTTAGGTGCACCTCCCCGTAAATACGCTCTCGGTGCTGACCCTATTTCCGATGCGGAGCACTAGGACGCCTTCAACAACAGACGAGCGAGGCGCGAGTCGCTTCGTGCCCACGCCGGGCGCAGGACTGAGTCGAGCCCCCAATGGCGTCCGGCTGCGGCCGCGAAGATCGCCAGATGCGCGGCGATCATCAGGTAGTAGGCCCAGCTCCACTCACCGGGAGCGTTGAGAACAGATAACGCGATGGCGAGCGACTGAGCCACTCCCACCAGCGCCCAAAGGCGCGTTGCCAACCCCAGCAGCAGGAAGGCTCCGAGCGACGCCTCAACGACGAGAACCAGCCAGCCGAAAACGACGAAGTTAGGAAGTATGAGCTCGCGCACGATGAAGGCATAGGGAGCAAAGACCTCGTGCTCGACCGCGAAGCGCGTGAACTTGTAGAGTCCGACCCCGGCGTTGCGGCCGAAGTCGGGCGGCGTCTTCCAACCGGAGTTCTGAATCCACAAGAGACCCAGCACAATGCGCGTTACGAAGAACGCGGTCCGGCTTGCGGGGTTCGCTTCGGCTGCGAGCTCGACCGGGCCCGTCCTACTCAAGCTCACTTGATACCCAGCTTTGAGTCCTCTCCGGGCGGACGTCCTTGCACTAAGCGCAACAGAATACCGGCCGGCCTCTGAAGCGGCGACGTCGTCCTGCTCACCAGAAGATCGGTGTCTAGCGCACCCGAGTGGACCGTGGGGCCGAAAGGACTCCAGAAGGCGCCGTCGGCCGAGATGGTGAGCTCGGGCGGCAAGTCTGCGGCCTGTGCCTCAACACCCATTGCGGAGTCGACCGCCCGCCCACGGCGTACGATCGGCCGAACGATGTGATCCTCGTCCGGCACTCCCAGCTCCCTGTGCAGAGCGCACAACCGCACCATATCGGATTCATCCATCTCCTCCATCGTGGTGGCAATGCGAACCTGCACTCCCCGCTCCACAAGAGCAGGGATGGCCTCGATCACCTTGCGAAAATTGTGGGGGCCGCGCATGGTGTCGTTCACAACGGCGTCCGGTGAGTCGAGGGATATCTGCAGCGCCACGGGCTTACCGGCGAACCGTTGCACACGCTGGAGCCGCTCCTTCGTAAACAAGGTTCCGTTCGTGAGTACGATGACCGGCAGTATTTCGGCGAGTCGCTCGATCGTGTCGGGTAGATGGGGCAGCAAGAAGGGCTCGCCTCCCGTGATTCCAACCGAGGTGAAGCCGAGCTCCTTCGCCTCGCGGGCGAGACTGAGCAAGAGCTCGGCCGGCAGCTCTCGCTTCGCCACCTTCGGAGCAGACTCGGTGAGGCAATAGCTGCACGCCAGGTTGCAATGATAGTTGCTGTACATCCACAGCCGACCCGGCAACGCGCCGGAAGCAATGGCCTCGGCAACTTGGGTCACAGCAAGTCCTCCGCGCGAAGTCGCTCAAGTGTTCCGTTCGAGGAAGGCAGGCCCAGCGCGGTACAGAAACGATTCAGCATCATCGTAGCGCCGATCAGCAGGGTGAGCTCGACGATCTCGGCATCCGAGAAGTATTCTCGCATGCGGCCCGCACTATCCTTCGACACGGAGCCGGTGGCTCCTGCGACCGCGTCGATCCATTCCATGAGGGCCGGCTCCCCGGCCTCGTCCGAGCTCCACCGTTCTCGGACAGTGTCGTCGAGGTCTCGCAGACCTAAGATCTCGGAGCACGAGAATCCGGCATCCAGAGCGACCACGCTGTGCGACTCGATGCAGTAACGGCATTCGAGATGAGCCGAGGTACGTACGACCACGATCTCCTTCAATCTCACCGGCAACGCCGAGGGTCCGTACAGCGCGGAAATAAAGGGCATCGCCACCTCGAGAACCTCGGGGACATGAGCGAGCGCGGCGACGATGGGACCTGGGTCCGAGCCCTGGTAGTACGGGCGCGCCAGCAAGGGCGCCTGAGAAGAGTCGATCAGGTCGACGACGACTTGGGGCTCTGCGACGGTGATGCTCATTAGTCACCAAGATACGTCCGGCTCGCAATCCGATCCTCGGTCGAAGGAAAAGTTCCTCGATTCGTAACCTTTACCAAAGGGATCCGAAGGCTGGAGGCGGCGGCCCTCGCTCGAGCCGGGGGATCAGCCTCCCGGGCCGCTCGGGCCTCGTAGGATCGAGCCCATGGCCGAGACCGATCTCAAGATCAGGGCGGGGCCCCTGATGTCGGGGGCACTCGGCGATATCTTCCGGCGCCCGTTCTTGATCCTGTTGTCCCTGAACCTGCTGGTGAGCCTGGTGACCGCCTCGCTGGGGGCCGCCCGGACCGGGGTGGCAACCTGGCTTTTGCTGGCTGCGGTGACCGTCTACGTGCAGATCGCAACGGTTTTGGCGGCCGCCTCCTCCAAGCCCGATCCTTCGGGCGATGCGTGGATGCGAGCCGCTTTTCGGGCCCGATGCTTCTGGCGCTTCGTGATCGTAGAGCTGTTCATCTTTGTGATGGTCGGCCTCGGCCTCTTCCTGGTGGTCGTCGGCGCACTGGTGATCGGCGCCCACGTAGCCCTCTCCGAGCAAGCGGTGGTGCTCGAGCGGCTTGGGATAGTGCAGGCGCTGTCTCGGGGCGTCGATGTGAGCCAGGGCAATCGCAAGGCCGTCGGCCTGATCTTCGGAGTAATGGTCCTGCTCCCGAATGTCGCACTTCCCCTCGCCTATGCGGTCGGGCTCGACGACACTGCTCTCGAGCGCAGCGTTACGAGCGCTGTAACCGTTGTCGTCTCGATGGCGGGGACGCTGGCACTAACGAAGGCATTCGTGGACCTCGGAGGCAGGCCGAGTCCCGCTCCCGCCGAGATCAAGCCTCGTCCCCGTCGCTCGTAGTCTGCCGCCCCAAGAACTATGCCTTTGTTCACTCCGGAGGAACGAAAGAGAACTGCTCAGAGCGTTTCGGACGACGAGCTCCCGGTTCTCCATCACTTCGCTACTGCGTTCGGCGAGACGCTCGTGCGCGGCTTTCTGCTCGAAAACCTGCTCGAGCTCGATCTTGCCTCTACTCATCAATCGCAACTTGCAGTGTGGGGTCCGGCGAGGATCACGTTTGATCGCTCCGGGAGCTCGGCCGCCGTGGCACAGGCTCCTGTCACCTGGACTCCCCCTTCACCTGAGTGGGTCTCCGAGGCCGGGTTTGCATGGCACGACGTGCTTCATGCCTGCGCGGCGGTAAGGCGCGGGCGTCCATGGCAATCGCTGTGGTATCTGCAACGCATGCGCAACCGGACGCTCGGGCTCGCCCAAGAGCGCCACATGTGGACGGCCGACTTCTTCGATCGTGTTGACGATTTGCCCGACGACGAGCTGGAGCCACTTCAGCCCACACTGGTCGCAACACTCGAGCCGGGAATGCTCCTGAACGCTATCGAAGCTGCGACCAGGGCCTTCCTGGAAGAGTTGCGTCGCGGCGATGAGAACCTTGCCGGCCGCCTCGAAGGCCCGCTGTTGGAGCTCGTTCGGATGCGGGAGTAGGTCAGCCTGACGAGAAGAAGAACGTGGCCTGCTGCGCGGCGTCGATGAGCGGGCTCCAGAACAATCCTAGGACGACCGTCGCCACGGCTATCAGAGCCACGACTCCCGCCGACACCCTTCCCACAGGGATCGAAGGCCGAACCTCGTCGGCTTCCTGCATGTACATCACGACAAGAACCCGCAAGTAGAAGAAGGCGGCGATCGCGCTCGTGATCATGCCGATAACGACGAGCCACGTGTAGCCGGCGTCGATTGCCGGCCCGAACACGACCAGCTTGGCCACAAACCCAGAGGTCAAGGGCACCCCGGCCAAGGAAAGCATGAACAGCGTGAGGGCAGAGGACAGCGCGGGGTGGTCTGCAAAGATTCCCTTGTAGTCGACCAAGTTGACCCGCTGCTCATCGCGACCGGCCAGGATCGCCACCACGGCAAAGCCGCCCAGCACGGTGATCCCGTAGGTGGCAAGATAGAACAACGCTCCAGAAACGCCGCGGTCGTTGGCCGCCACGATTCCGGTGAGCACGAACCCGGCATGGGCGATCGAGGAATAGGCCAGCATCCGCTTTACGTCCTCCTGCACGACCGCCAGCACCGACCCTACGATCATCGTCGCGGCCGCCACACCCGCTACCAGAGGCCGCCACTCTCCTCGCAACGAGTACAGACTCACATCCAACAGCCTCACCAATGCGGCGAAACCCGCCAGCTTGGAGCCGGCGGCCATGAATCCCGTCACCGGCGACGGCGCTCCTTGATAGGCGTCGGGAGTCCACATGTGAAAGGGAACCGCGGCGATCTTGAAACCGAGACCGACAATCAGCAAGGCGGTAGCGGCCACCAACAGCCCGACGTCCGCACCGGCGCTCGAGTTCAAGAAGCCGGCGATTCCGGGGCTCGACTCGTCGCCGTAGAAGCCGGTCGAGCCCACGGCGCCATAGGTCAAGGCGATCCCGAGTAAAAAGAAGGCGGAGGAGAACGATCCCAATAAGAAGTACTTCATGGCCGACTCCTGGCCCGCCAGGGAGGTGCGGCGAAAGCCGACCAACACGTAGAGCGCCAGAGAGAACGTTTCCAGCGCGATGAACACGACGATCAGATCGGCGGCCGACGCCATCAGCATCATCCCTGCGACCGACAGGAGCACGAGTCCGTAGAACTCCGATTCCCCGATCCCATCGCGTTCCAGGTAGTCGCGAGCCAACCACACCGTAAGCAAACCGAAGACCACGAGGCTGATCTTGCAAAAGGTGGCGAAGCCGTCGAGTGCGATCATCCCGCCGAGCTGGAGGTCGGTCTCGCCCCACTGCTGCAGCGCGAGGAAGGCGGCCGCGATCA
>Ga0136616_10000545_pt1 | contig 18025 bp, 15 predicted proteins | sample AntDrymUQ2992106_2_FD_106648 | JGI IMG/M metagenome (GOLD analysis project Ga0136616, IMG submission 106648) | Polar desert sand microbial communities from Dry Valleys, Antarctica - metaG UQ299 (21.06) | ecosystem: Environmental > Terrestrial > Soil > Desert | place: Antarctica: Dry Valley...
AAGGAGAGCAGCTCCTCACGGCCGGTGCCGCCGGAGACGTCGAGCACCAGCACGGGGCCGACGCCGCGGGCGTAGAGCTTGTACTCGAGCACCCGCGGCTCGAGCGGGTTGACGTCCTTGGTCAGCAGCACGCGCCGCGGGAAGCGCCCGAACGGCACCTGCGCCTGCTCGGTGACGCTGAGCACGCGGGCGCGGTCCTCGGCCTCGCCGCGCTTGTACTCCTGGCGGTAGCGCAGCCCGGGCACCGGGTTCGCGGGCATGGCGATGCCGGCCTGCGCGCCGTCGACGCCGGCCTCGAAGGAGCCGTCGTTCCCCACGAACCGGCCGTCCTCGTACTCGCGCGTGGCCTCGCCGAGGTACCAGACGTTGCCGGCGCGGTCCTGGGCGTACCAGTCGAAGGTGTCCTCGACGAGCCGGCCGCGCTCGGTCACGGTGTCGCGCACCACGCGCGCCCGGATGCCGTCCACCATCCGCGTGCGACGGGTCACCCGCACCACGACCTTCTGGCGGTTGCCGCGGCCGTCGGTCTCGCGGTAGACCCACCGCGTGCCCGCGGCCATCGGCCAGTACGGGTTGTCGATCCGCGTCGTGAAGTCGGCGGGGTCGAGCGTGACCGGCTCGCCGCCCTGCGGCAGCGGCGGGTCCTGCGCGGTGGCCGCCGCGGCGGTGCCGGGGGCGGTGAGCGCGAGCGCGGCGAGGGCCGCGGTGAGGGATCGGGGCATGGCGCGGAAGCTAGGCCGCCGCGCTGAGACCGTCCTGAGACGCCGCCGAGCGCCGGCCGTCGGGGAGCCAGAGCCGCACCGCGCTCCCGGGGCCGGCGCAGATCGCGACGTCGCCGCCGTGCGCCTCGGCCACCGCGCGCACGATCGCCAGCCCGAGCCCGGCGCCGCCGCGGGTGCGCGCGCCGTCGCCGCGCGTGAAGCGCTCGAACGCCCACTCGGCGGCGCCGGCGGGGAAGCCCGCACCGCCGTCGCCGACGCGCAGCTCCACCCCTCCCGCGCCGTCGCGGCGGGCGGCGAGCCGCACCTCGCCCTCGCCGTGCCGGAGCGCGTTGTCGACCAGGTTCGAGAGCGCCTGGCGCAGGCGCAGCGGGTCGGCGTGGACCGTCAGCCCCGGCTCGGCGTCGACGTGGACCGGCCGGCCGTGCTCGGCGGCCCGGTCGGCGAAGCGCTCGCGCACGCCGTCGAGCAGCGGGCGCACGGCCAGCGCCTCGGGGCGGACGGGCAGCCGCCCGTCGCCCGCCCGCGCGAGCACCAGCAGGTCCTCGGCGAGCTGGGCGAGGTGGTCGCACTCCTCCGCCGCCGCCACGAGGCTCTCGCGCACCTCCGGGCCCAGCTCGCGGCTGCGCAGCACGCCCTCCAGCTCGGCCTTCAGCACCGCGATCGGCGTGCGCAGCTCGTGGCTGGCGTCGGCGACGAAGCGCTGCTCGCGCTCGAAGGAGCGCCGCAGGCGCTCGAGCATCGCGTTGAGCGTCTCCCCCAGCCGGCGGATCTCGTCGCGCGCCGCGGGCAGCGGCAGGTGCTCGCCCCCGCCCGCCAGCGAGATCTCGGCGGCCCGCCGGCGCATCGCCTCCACGGGCGCGAGGCCGGCGCCGGCCAGGACCCAGCCGAGCAGCGAGGCAACCAGCACGGCCAGCGGGATGCCAATCGCGAAGGATGCGACGAGGCCGTTCAGCGTGTCGTCGCGGTCCTCGAGCGACTCCCCGGCGACCACGACGCCGCCGGCGCTCGTGGCGCCGGCGGCCGGGCGCGCGAGCACGCGGGCGGTGCCCTCGATGCCGGGCACGCGCCGCTCGACCACCAGCTCGCCCGCGGCGGCCGCCCGCAGCTCCCCGGCGCGGAGCACCGCCCGCTGCGCGCCGCCGCTGCGCGCGAGCAGCTCGCCCTCCGGGCTCAGGACCTGGGTGAAGCGCTCCTCCGGCTCCGCCTCGGTCGCGAGCGGGTCGCGGGCCGCCGCGACGGACGTCGCGGCGCGCTCGCGCAGGGTCGCGTCCACCCCCTCGCCGAGGTCGGCGCGCAGCCGCAGGTACGCGAACAGGCCGGCGGCGACGAGCACGAGCACCATGGCCAGCGCGAACGCGGCGGTCAGGCGGGCGCGGATCGGCAGCCGGCTCATCGGCCGGGCCCGCCGTCCCGGCGCAGCCGGTAGCCGACGCCGCGCACGGTCTCCAGCGACGCGCGCCCGAACGGCCGGTCGAGCTTCTCACGCAGGTAGCGCACGTACACCTCGACCACGTTGGAGCGCTGCTCGTAGCCGAGGTCCCACGCGGCGTCGAGCAGCTGCAGCTGGCTGAGCACCTGCCCGGGGCGGCGCATGAACGTCTCCAGCAGCGCGAACTCGCGCGCGGTCAGCGCGATCGGCGCCTCGCCGCGCCAGACCTCGCGGGTGGCCGGGTCCAGCCGCAGGTCGCCGACCGCGAGCACCACCGGGCGCTCCGCCGCCCCGCGGCGGGCGAGCGCCCGCAGCCGGGCCACCAGCTCGGCCAGCGAGAACGGCTTGGTGAGGTAGTCGTCGGCGCCCTCGTCGAGCCCGCGCACGCGGTCCTCGATCCCGTCGCGGGCGGTGAGCATGATGATCGGCGCCCACATCCCGTCGGCGCGCATGCGCCGGCAGGTCGCGAAGCCGTCGAGGTCGGGCAGCATCACGTCGAGTACGACGGCGTCGTAGGCGGTCGCGCCGGCCATCGCCAGCGCGTCGCCGCCGTTCGCGGCGATGTCGGCGACGAGCCCCTCCCAGCGCAGGCCGCGCCGGATCGCGGCCGCCATGCGCGCATCGTCCTCGACGAGCAGGATCCGCATGTCCACATGATCGCCCCTGGCCTGAGCGTGGGCTGAGAGCGCCCTAGACTCACCCGCATGACGTTCCACCGCGGCATCGACGGCTCGGACCCGCTGAGGGCGGAGCCGATCGGGCGGGTGGCGGGGCCGGGAGAGATCCGCCCCGCGCCCGATACGTGGCGACTCGCGACGGGGACCCTGGCCTGCCCGCGCTGCGACGCCCCGGTCGCGCCTCCCGTCGACCGCATGCGGCCGGCGGACCGGCTCGGCTGCCCGTACTGCGACCACCGCGCCGCGGTGCGCGACTTCCTCTCGCTGGCGGCGCCGTCACGCCCCGCGCGCGTGGCGGTCCGGGTGGTGCTCAGCCTGGATCCACCGATCATCCGTGGATGACTCGGCGCCGTGGGCCGAGCCAGAGTCGATCGGCCGCATGCTCATGTGGTGGGCCACCTGGTTTGCGGCCGATCGGCTCTGGCGAACGGCCACGGTGCCGAGGCACCGCGGGAATCGGTGGATCCAGGCTGAGCCCGGCGGCGGCGCCGGCCCGTCGGTGAAGCGCACGTCGCCCTATGCGGGTATGGGCTCCAGCGCCTCGGCGCCGTAGGCGGCCTTGACGGCGTCCTCGAGCAGCACGTGCTCGGGCTCGCGGAGCGCCGGGTCGGCGTCGAGGATCGTGCGGGCACGCATGCGGGCGCGCTCGAGCAGCTCGGCGTCCTCGGGCAGCCGGGCGACCTTGAACTGGGCGAGCCCGGACTGGCGCGTGCCGAGCATCTCCCCCTCGCCACGCAGCTCGAGGTCGATCTCGGCGAGCTTGAAGCCGTCGCGGTGCTCGGCCAGCGCGCGCAGCCGAGCGGACTCCTTGGGGCCGAACAGCAGGCACAGCGAGTCGTGCGGGCCGCGACCGATCCGCCCGCGCAGCTGGTGCAGCTGGGAGATCCCGTAGCGCTCGGCGTTCTCGACCAGCATCACGGTCGCGTTGGGGACGTCGATCCCGACCTCGATCACCGTCGTCGCCACGAGCACGTCGGCGCCGCCGGCGGCGAACGCGGCCATCGCCGCCTGCTTCTCGCGCGACTTGAGCTGACCGTGCAGCAGCACCACGCGGAAGTCGGCCAGCTCGCCCGTGCGCAGCCGCTCGTACTCGGCGGTGGCCGCGCGCGCCTGCAAGGCCTCGGACTCCTCCACCAGCGGGCACACGACGAACGCCTGACGCCCGGCGCGCAGCTCCTCGCGGATGCGGTCATAGGCGCGCGAGCGCTCGCGCTCTGTGGAGGCGACGAAGGTCTCGATCGGGCGCCGGCCGGCGGGCAGCTCGCGCAGGACCGTCACGTCGAGGTCGCCGTAGGCGGTCAGCGCCAGCGTGCGCGGGATCGGCGTGGCGGTCATGTGCAGGACGTGCGGCGCGACGCCCTCCGGCGCCTTGCGGTCCAGCGCGCGGCGCTGGTTGACGCCGAAGCGATGCTGCTCGTCGACCACGGCGACGGCGAGGCGGTCGAACTCGACGACCTCCTCGATCAGCGCGTGCGTGCCGACCAGCAGCTTCAGCTCCCCGGACGCCAGCTTGCCGAGCAGGTCGGCGCGGCGGCCCGCCGGCGTCGAGCCGGTCAGCAGCGCCGCCTGGACCAGCTCGCCTCCCGTCAGCGCCTGCAGGGTTGCGAAGTGCTGCTCGGCGAGCGTCTCGGTCGGCGCCATCAGCGCCGCCTGGGCGCCGGACTCGACCGCGCGCAGCATCGCGTACACCGCCACCACCGTCTTGCCGGAGCCGACCTCGCCCATCAGCAGCCGCTGCATCGGCCGGTCGCGCGCCAGCTCCTCGTCGACCTCCGCCATCGCGGCGCGCTGGTCGTGTGTGGGCGCGAACGGCAGCGAGCCGGCCAGCCAGCGCCGGGTCAGCTCGCCGGGCGGCTCGAGCGGCTCGGCGCGCGCGCCTTCGCGCCGGCGCGCGCGGCGGCGCAGCAGCGCGATCTGCACCAGCAGCAGCTCCTCGAACGCCAGCCGGCGGCGGCCCCCCTCCTGCTCGCCGAAGTGCGCGGCGTCGATTGCGGCCGCGCGGTCGGGCAGCCGCTCGATCGCGCGCAGTCGGGCGGGCAGCGGCTCGAGCGCCTCCTGGGCGGCGCCGCGCCACTGGCGGGCCAGCGCGAGGATCTGCGTGGTCGACAGCCCGTCGGTGGCGGGATAGGTCGCCATGTCGTCGGCGGCGCCGACCTCCTCCCCGGTCTCGGCGTGGAACTGCACGCGGAAGCGGTTGCGGGCCTGGTACTTGCCCGACAGCAGCAGGCGCGTGCCGGCCGCGTACTTGCGCTGCAGCCACGGCTGGTTGAAGAACGTCGCCTCCATCGTCCCGGTGGCGTCGGCCACCACCGCGGTCACGAGCGGCTTCATCCCGCGCCGGCGCACCGGGCGGCTCGTGATCGAGCGGACCTCGACGATCACCGTCGCCGTCTCCTCCGCGGCCAGCTCGCCGATCGTGCGCGCGCTCTGACGGTCGCGGGGCAGGTGCTCGAGCAGGTCGCCGACGGTGTCGAGGCCGAGCCGCTCGGCGGCCGCGGCGGCCTTGGCCGGGGAGACCTCGAGCGGCGTCCGCAGCCGCGACGGCCGCGGGTAGCGCGGCGGCCCGGCGGCGCGCAGCGCGTCGTCGGGCAGGTCCTCCAAGCTGGCGAACGCGGTCGGCGGCACGGCTCAATGATGATCGCCCGACCGGTCGACCTGGAAGGGGGTCAGATCTTGCAGTCGAGCACGTGATGGAACGCAGGATCTGACCCCTATCCGGGGCGGACGAGGCCGGCCTCGTAAGCGACGATCACCGCCTGCGCGCGATCGCGCAGGCCGAGCTTCATGAACACGCGGCCGACGTGGGTCTTGACCGTCGGCATGCTCACCACCAGCGCGCCCGCGATCTCGGCGTTGGAGAGCCCGCGGGCGATCAGGACGAGCACCTCGTGCTCGCGCGCCGTCAGCTCGTCGAGCCCCGGCGGCGCGGCGGGCCCGCGGCCGCCCGCGTAGCGCTCCACCAGCCGCCGGGTGATCGACGGCGCGAGCAGCACGTCGCCGTCACGGACGGCGTGGATCGCCTCGACGAGGCGGTCGGGCGGGGCGTCCTTGAGCAGGAACCCGCTCGCCCCGGCGCGCAGGGCGTCGTAGACGTGCTCGTCGAGGTCGAAGGTGGTGAGCATCAGCACGCGCGGGAAGGGGTCTGTCCCCGCGACAGCCTGCGTTCGACCGAGGTGCACGTTCCTGGGGTCAGACCCCTTCAGCAGCTCGCGGTGGCGGCGATGCCATCCAGCTCGGGCATGCGCACGTCCATCAGCACGACGTCGGGCCGCAGCCGCCGCGCCTCGCGGACCGCGTCGCGCCCGTTCGCGGCCTCGCCGAGCACCTCGATCCCGTCGCGGCGCTCGAGGATCGTGCGCAGGCCGACGCGCACGAGGTCCTGGTCGTCGACGACGAGCACGGAGGTCATGGGTCGAGCGGCAGCGTCGCGCGCACCACGAAGTCGCCATCGGCCGGCCCGGCGCTGAAGGCGCCGCGGTGGACGCGCACCCGCTCGCGCATCCCCGCGAGGCCGTGGCCGGCGCCGTCCGCGTGCGGCGGCGGGCCGCCGGCGGGAAGCGCGTTGCGCACGACGACGGCCAGCGCCGCCTGCTCGCGGCGGACCTCCACCGCCGCGGGCGTGCGCGCGTGGCGGAGCACGTTCGTCAGCGCCTCCTGCACGACGCGGTAGGCGGCGAGGTCGATCCCCGGCGGCAGGTCGCGCACGTCGCCGTCGACGCGCGCGTGCACCGGCAGGCCGGCGCCGCGGGCCTGCTCGAGCAACTCGTCGAGCCGGGCGAGCCCCGGCTGCGGCGCCACCGCGGCCGCCTCGTCCTCGTCGCGCAGCAGCCCGAGCAGCCGCCGCAGCTCGCCGAGCGCCTGGCGGCCCGAGCCGGCGATCGCGGCGAACGACTCCTGTGCGCGCCCCGGCTCGTCCGCGGTCGCGACCCCCGACTCCGCCTGGATCACCATCGTCGAGACCCGGTGGGCGACGATGTCGTGCAGCTCGCGCGCGATCCGCCGGCGCTCCTCGGCGGCCGCCGCCCGCTCGCGCTCGGCCTGCTCGCGCTCCAGGCGCGCCGCCCGGTCCTCGACGTGGCCGAGTCGCAGGCGCCGCGCGAGCTGGCTGCGCCCGACCGCCCAGGCGCCGGCGAACATCAGCGCCGGCGCGGTGAGGTCGGTGACCGTGGGGTCCTCGACCCGGGTCGCCGACGCCGCCACGGCCGCCAGGCCCAACGCAAGGGCGACCACCGCGCGATCCCCTCTGGCGTGCGCGCCGACGGAGTACATGGCGAGCAGCGCCACCGGCAGGAGAACACGGCCGTCGGCAGCTCGCCCGTCACGCCCAGCGCGCTGAACGGCAGCATCACGCCCGCGAGCGCCGCCAGCGGATGCGAGCGCCGCCACACCAGCGCGACCGTCATCGCGGCGGCGGCCACCGCCGTCTCCGGCCGCCGGCCCGCGACCTCCGCGCTCAGCCAGACCTCGACCTGCGCCACGGCGAGCAGCAGCCCGGCGAGCAGGCCGTCGGTCAGCCGCGGGTCCGCTCCGCGCCACCGGTCGAGTGCGCTCACGGCGCCGAGCGTACGCCCACGCGGGCGCGGCCGCGTCATACCGCGGGATGAGCCGAGACCCGACCCGAGCCCGACGACGCGCGCGCGCCGACCAGGCACGCTGACGGCTCACCCACTGGCAGGAGGCTGGAGATGGCGGACATGACGATGGGGGCCGTGGACACCGGCGAGCGCGGCGACGAGCGCCCGCACCTCGTGCGCTGGGGCACGCGGGCCGCGGTGGCGGCGCCGGTGCTCTCGGCGTTCTCGATCGTCGTAGGGATCCCGGTCATCACCGAGGAGCTGCGCGAGGTGGCGGGCTCGCCGCGCTGGGTGCTCGTCACCGCCAGCGCGCTCGCGCTGCTGCTCCTGCTCGGCCTCGCCCTACTCGCGCTCTACCTCGTCCAGGAGCATCGCCTCGGCGCGCTCGGCCACGCAGGCGCGCTGGTCGCGCTCGCGGGGACCGTGCTGGCGGCCGGCGGAGCGTGGGACAGCGTGTTCACGGTGCCCTATCTGGCCGAGGTAGCGCCCGGTGTGCTCGACCGCGGGACGTCGGGGCCGCTGCTGGCCGGCTACGTCGGCTCCTACCTGGTGTTCGTGGTCGGCTGGGCGGCGTTCGCCGTGGCGACCCTGCGGGCGCGGGTGCTGCCGCGCGGCGCGTCGATCGCGCTGCTCGCCGGCGCGCTGCTGGCGATCCTGCCGGCGCCGACGGCGCTGCGGACGCTGGTGCTGACGGTCGCGGTGGCGGTGCTGGCTACTCGGCGGCGATGAGCCACCAGTAGCTCGGCTGCCCGCCGCGCGAGTACTCCAGCTCGACGCCGGCGGGCGCGAGACCGGCGACCTCCTCGCCGGCCAGCGGCGCGCCGTCGCCCTCGATCAACGTGACCAGCTCGGCCTCGCGGCTCAGCTCGGCCAGCACGGCCTCGAGCGTCCCGGCCACGTCGCCCCACGCGACGAGCTGCTCGTCGACGAAGCCGACGGCGTCCCCCATGCGGAAGCGGGGGGCGTCGGCGGCGTCGTCGCGCGCGGCGCCCATGACGGCGCCGGTGCGCACGTGCGCGAGCGCCGCCCCCATCGCGGCGGCGTTCTCCGCGCAGCCCCGGCCCGGGTCGAGCGCCACCGCGGCCGCCAGCCCGGCCTGCATCGAGCGCGTGGTCACCACGCGCACGTCCTTCTCGGACAGCTCGGCGGCGCGCTCGGCGGCCATCACCACGTTGGGGGAGTTCGGCAGCACCACGATCTCCTCGGCGGGCGCGTCGTGGATGCCGGCCAGCAGCTCGTAGGTCGAGGGGTTGAGCGTCGGGCCGCCGTCGAGCGCGAACGCTCCCAGGCCCTCGAACAGCTCGCGCATGCCCTCGCCCGAGACCACGGCGAGCGCCGCGCACGTCCGGACCGGCTCGGCCAGCCGGGCGCTGCGCTGCTGGACCTGCTCGTGCATGTCGGCGACGTCGAGGTGGGAGACCGCCCCGGCGCCGGCGAGCAGCGCGATCGCCGCCTCGGGATCGTCGGTGTGGACGTGGACCTTCAGCGTCCGCCGCTCGCCGACCACCAGCACCGAGTCGCCCAGCGCCTCCAGCGGGCGGATCCAGTCGCTCGGGTCGAGTTGCTCTCCCTCGACGGCGAAGTTGGTGCAGAAGCGGTAGGTCGAGGACACGTGCTCGGGGTGGGTCACCCGCGCCGGGGCGTGGTGCTCGAGCGGCGGCGGCTCGGTGCCGCGCAGCGCGGCGATCACGCCGGCGATGATGATCGTCAGCCCGTAGCCGCCGGCGTCGACCACGCCGGCCTCGCGCAGCACGGCGAGCAGCTCGGGGCCGCGCTTGACGCTGTCCTGCCCGGCGTCGAGCGCCCGCTCGAGCACGCCCGCGATGAGCACGTTCTGGGCGTCGTCGTCGACCTGCTCGGCCAGGCGCGGCGCCTCCATGTGCGCGATCTCGCGGGCGACGCGGTGGGCCATCTCGCGCACCACGGTGAGGATCGTGCCCTCGGCGGGATCGCGCACGGAGCCGTAGGCGCGCTCGGACGCGCGGGCCATCGCGGCGCCGATCAACACCGGGTCGACCAGCTCGCCCGGGCGCGAGATCAGCTCCTCGGCGGCGCCGCGGATGAGCTGGGAGAGGATCACGCCCGAGTTGCCGCGGGCGCCGAGCAGCGCGGCGCGGGCCACTGAGTCCACGATCTCGTCGCGCCCGATCTCGTCGATCTCGCCCTGCGCGGACAGCCGGTCCAGCTCGTCGAGTACGGCGCGCAGCGTCAGCGCCATGTTGTCGCCCGTGTCACCGTCGGCGACGGGGAACACGTTGAGGTCGTTGACCTCCTCGCGGCGCGCCTCGAGCTGCGCCAGCGCGCCCTCGGCGACGGCGCGGAAGCGGATCAGGCTCGGATCGGCCACTGGTGGCCTGGCCGGCCGCTAGACCGTCGATTCCGCGGCCCACGCGGGGGTCGTGGAATCGGCCATCTAGGCCTTGGTGATCTTGCCGGCCTTCAGGCAGCGCGTGCACACGTACACGCGCCGGGGGGCGCCGCCCTCGGAGATGCGCACCTTCTGCAGATTCGCGTCGAACCGGCGCTTGGTGGCGACCATCGAGTGCGATCGGGACTGCCCGAAGGCGGGGCGCTTGCCGCAGGAATGACAGACTCGGGCCATGCGGCGCGAAGCATAGCGGCCGCATGGCCTGGGTACGGTGTCTTGGTGCCTCCCGTGAGCGCCGCGCGCATCTCCCTGCCCGAACGCTACCGCGTCGTCCGCCACATCGCCAACGGCGGGATGGCGAGCGTCTGGGAGGCGCACGACGAGCTGCTGGCCCGCGCCGTGGCCGTCAAGCTGCTCGGCTCCCACCTGTCCGAGGACGAGCGCGCGCGCCAGCGCTTCCAGCGCGAGGCCCGGGCCGCCGCCGGGCTCTCCAACCACCCGAACGTGGTCACGATCTACGACGTCGGCGAGCACGACGGCCGCACGTTCATGGTAATGGAGCTGCTCAAGGGCGGCACGCTCGCCGACAAGCTGCGCAGCGGCGACGAGATCGACCCGCGCACCGCGCTGCGCTGGCTGCGCGAGGCCGCGTCGGCGCTGGACGCCGCCCACGCCGCCGACGTCGTGCACCGCGACGTCAAACCGGCGAACATGCTGCTCGACGATCGCGGCCGGCTCGCGATCGCGGACTTCGGCATCGCCCGCCTGGCGTTCGAGGACCAGCTGACGGCCACCGGCATGGTGCTCGGGACCGCCGCCTACATCTCGCCCGAGCAGGCCGTCGGCGAGACGGCCAGCGCCGCCTCGGACCGCTACGCGCTCGCGGTCGTGGCCTACGAGCTGCTGACCGGCGAGCGGCCGTTCGTGGCCGAGAACTTCGCCGCCCAGGCCCGGGCGCACGTGGAGGACGAGCCGCCCCCGGCGTCCGAGCGCAACGCGCGGCTCCCGGCCGCGGTCGACGCGGTGCTCGCCCGCGGCCTGGACAAGGACCCGGACGCACGCTGGGAGACGGCCGGCGAGCTGGTGAGGCGGCTGGATCGGGCGCTCGAGGAGGCGCCCACCGCCGCCACGCACGTGGCCGACGACCCGCCGCAGCGCACGACGCCGCCACCGCCACCGGCGGAGCCCTCGCCCGGTGGCCGCCGGTCGCGCGCCGGTGCGCTGCTCGCGGGCCTCGCCGGCCTGATCGTGCTCGGCGTCCTCGCCGCCGTGGTGCTCGCGGGCGGAGACGGCGGCGGCGACGGCGCGAACGACGCCGCCCGGCAGGAGCGCGCGACGCCGACCGCGACGGCGACCGCGGAGGCCACGGCCGAGGCCACCGCCACCCCGGAGGAGACCGCGGCGCCCGAGCCGACGCCCGAGACTACGCCCGAGCCCACGACGACCCCCGCACCGACCGCCACCCCCGAGCCCACCGCCACGGGCGAGCCCGATCTGGCCGCGGCCGGCCGGCTCCAGCTGGAGGGCTTCAACGCCAGCCAGGCGGGTGACTACGCGCAATCGCTGGAGCTCTCCCAACAGGCGATCGACGCGTGCGCCGGCGCCGACCGGCTCAGCCCCTGCGGGTTCGCGCTGTACGAGAAGGGCTTCGCGCTGAACCGCCTCGACCGCCCGCAGGAGGCGATCGCCCCGCTGCAGGAGCGGCTCGACCGCTTCGGCGACAACGAGGGGGGCGACGTCGCCCGCGAGCTCAGGCGCGCCCAGCGCCGGGCGGGCGGCAGCTGAGCCCGGATCCACGGGCCGGTGGATCCGGGCGCAGCCTCGAGGCGGTCACGGCCGCCGTCGCGGGCGTCCCCTTCATGTCGCCCGAGCAGGGGCGGACCGTCTACGAGCACGTCCGCGCGACCCGGCCCGCCGCCGTGCTCGAGCTGGGCACCGCGCACGGGGTCGGCGCGGCCTACCTGGCGGCCGGGCTGCAGGACAACGGCGCCGGCCGCCTGGTGACGGTCGACTTCCACGGCGCCCGCTACGACCCTTCGCCGGAGTCCGTGCTCGCTCGCGCCGGGCTCCGCGGGCGCGTCGAGATCGTGCGCGAGCACTCCTCCTACACCTGGTGGCTGAAGGAGCAGGTGCAGGCGTGCTCGGACGCGCACGGCAACTGCGAGCCGCGCTTCGACTTCGTCTACCTCGACGGCGCCAAGCACTGGACGATCGACGGCCTGGCCGTCGTGCTCGTCGAGAAGCTCCTGCGCCCGGGGGGCTGGCTGCTGATGGACGACCTCGACTGGACCTACGCCCAGGACCCACGCCGCGAGGCCACCGACGGGATCGTCCACCGCGAGCTGTCCGAGCCCGAGCGCACCGAGCCGCACCTGCGGGCCGTCTTCGAGCTGATCGTCGCCCAGCACCCGAGCTTCACCGAGCTGCGCGTGCAGGACGAGTGGTGGGGCTGGGCGCGCAAGGCGCCCGGCGAGCCGCGCCGCTACACGCTCGAGACCAGCCGGCCGCTCGGCGCCCTCGCCGCGGGCGCGCTGCGCAAGGCGCTGCGCCGCGCGCGCGCCGCCCGGCGGCGAGCCTGAGGGGTCAGACCCCTCACTTCATTCCGCTGCGGAAAGGGGTCTGACCCCTCGGGCGGAGCGCTCGATCAGCCAGAGCAGCAGCGCGAGCGCGGCGGTGGTGGAGCAGTAGCCGAGCTCGACCTCGAGCAGCGGGTCGTCGAGCGGTGAGAGGGCGAGCCAGAGGAGGAAGAGGGCGGCGCAGCCGAGCCAGGCCGCGGCGGCGAGGGCGGCGCGGTCGCGGGCGAGGGCCGCCTGGTTGAGCGTGCCGGCGGCGAGGTGGAAGCCCATGCCGAGGCCGACGAGGACGAGGCCGCCGCGCGCGTAGGCGAAGTCGCCTCCGAACAGCAGGTCCATCGCGAGCGGGCCGGCCGCGGCGAGGACGGCCACGACCACCGCCGCGAAGGCGGCGATCGCCAGCAGCGTCACGCGCAGCGCGTGCGAGAAGTCCTCGCGGGCGGGCGGGCCCAGTTCGGCCAGGCCGGACAGGTGCGGCAGCAGCGAGGTCTGGATCGCCTGGAAGAGCTGCAGCGGCGCGCGCGTGATCAGCAGCACGTTGAAGACGAAGCCGGCCAGCGCGGCGTCCTGCGCCGTCGCGTCGGCGGCCACCACCGGGCCGTTGAGCAGCGCCTGCTCGGCCACCATGATCGCCAGCACGGCGCCCGCGAAGCGCGTGCTGCGGCCGAGGTCGCCCGCCTCGCCGACCGCCACGTCCTGCTCCGGCCCCTGCTCGCGCCCCCGCAGCGCCCACGGCACCACCACCAGCGACACGAGCGGCGCCGCCGCGATCCCCAGCGCCACCGCGCTCTGGCCCGACGCCACCCCCACCACGACGGCCAGCGCGAACAGGCAGCGTGAGCAGGACTCCAGCAGCACGAGCCCGCCGTAGAGCCCGAAGCGCGAGTGCCCGGCCAGCCAGCCGCGCGCGAAGTAGCTCGCCGCGTAGGCCAGCACGCCGACCACCAGCACCCAGTAGAGCGCGGCGGAGCCGTCGAACACGTCGCGCTCGATCGGCTCCCGGAACGCCAGCGCGACGGCCAGGAACAGGATCGCGAACGCGGCCTGGATCGCGATCGCCGTCCGCAGCGGGTGCCCACCCTCCCAGCCCCGTGCCCGTCGCGACGAGATCGTCCGCGACAGCAGCTGCTCGACCGGCCGGTAGATGATCGAGATGATCAGGAACATCACCGACCACAGCAGCGTGATGCCCTTGTAGTCGACCTCCTCGAGCGCGTAGGAGGCGAGCGAGAAGAACGCGAACGTGACCAGCCCGGTGGTGGCGATCCCGATCGAGAGTACGCGCGCGCCGCGGCCGTAGGAGCGCGTGGCGCCGCCCGCCGCGGCAGCCGTCACCCGCGGCGGACCAGCAGCATGGTCCACGGGAACGGCGAGCGCGCCTCCACGACTTCGCCGTGGCGCTCCAGCAGCGCCACGAAGCTGCGCTTGGACCAGTGGTTCAGGTGCCCGGGGGTGTTCCCGAGGTCCTTGAGGTAGGCGCCGCGGGCCATGTTGAGCCCGCGCCACAGCGGCTCGCGCGGCACCGAGACGAGCAGGTGCCCGCCGGCCACGCGGGCCATCTCGGCGACGGTGTGCTCGGGGTCGGGCACGTGCTCGAGCACCTCGATCGCGGCGGCCACGTCGAACTCCCCGTCGGCGAACGGCAGGTGCTCGGCCTTCATCACGCGGTACTCCAGGTTCGGCGCGCGGCGCTGCTCCCACTCCGCCTGGATCGCCGGATCCTCGAGGTCGATGCCGACCACGCGCCCCGGCGCCAGGCGCTGCGCCCAGCGGTGCGTCAGCACCGCCTCGCCGCAGCCGACGTCCAGCAGCGACTGCGGGGCGGCACGGGCGAGCAGCTCGTCCAGCGTGCGCTCGAAGCCGGTCATCAGGCGCCGCACGACCGGGTTGGTGGAGCCGTACTTGTCGTAGGTGTTGCCGGTGACCGTGCCCTCGGCGTCGCGCGTGACGGCCGAGCTCAAGACCGCACCGCCTCGCGCTCCTCCTTGCTCCCCCGCTGCCCCGCCCGCGCGCCCGTGGTCGGCTCCTGCTCGGCCGCCGGCCTGCCGGGCTCGTAGTGGGAGGGCGGCACGCCCAGCTCCAGCTCCAGCCGCCGGACGCGCTCGAAGATCCGCTGCAGGGTGATGCGCTGGCTGGAGAGCAGGTCGCCCAGGACGCCCATCGCGGCGAGCACCATCGCGGCGTTGAAGAGCACCGCGCCGAGGATCAGCGACTGGACGTTGCCGCTGCCGTCGCCCTGCACGAAGAAGTAGAAGAAGCGCCCCCACACGACCGCGGCCGCCAGCCCGATGATCAGCGCCGCGGTCATGAACACCCGCAGCGGCTCGTACATCGCGTAGATCCGGAAGATCGAGACCCCGTTGCGGCGGATGTAGGTCCACATCGAGGGGAACAGCCGCGACTCGCGCAGCTTCGGGTTCGTGCGCACCGGGACGTGGTCGATCGCGACGGTCATCTTGCCGGCCTGGATGATCGTCTCCAGCGTGTAGGTGAACTTCGAGACCACCTGCATCCCGAGCGCCGCCTCGCGGTTGTAGGCGCGAAAGCCCGACGTCGTGTCCGGCACCGTGGTCTGCGAGGCCGCCCGCACGACCCAGGAGCCGAGCCGCTGGAGCGCCTTCTTGGCCGGGGTGAAGTGCTCGATCGACGAGATCTCGCGGTCGCCGACCACCATGTCGGCCTCGCCGGCGAGCACCGGCGCGACGAGCTTGGCGATGTCCGGGCCGTAGTACTGGTTGTCGGCGTCGGTGTTGACGATCACGTCGGCGCCGAGCTTGAGCGCGGCGTCCAGCCCCGCCTGGAAGCCGGAGGCGAGGCCCTTGTTGTTGGTCAGGCGCACGATGTGGTCGACGCCGTGCTCGCGCGCGACCTCGATCGTCCGGTCGGTCGAGCCGTCGTCGATGATCAGCCATTCGACGCTCTCGAAGCCGGGCAGCTCGCGCGGGAGCTCGCGCAGCGTCACCGGAAGCGCCTCCTCCTCGTTCAGGCACGGGATCTGGATGATGAGCTTCATGGGCGGGGCCTAGGACGGTACCGCGCGTCGTACCTTTGTCGGGATGGAAGGCGCCACGCTCACCCGGCGGCGGCCGGCCTCGCGCGGCCTCGCCCGCGTCCGCGCCGCCGACCCCGCCCTGCTCGCGCGCCTCGCGTTCGCGCTGCTGTGCGTGGGCGCGACGATCGGCTTCTTCGTCTACCCGACGTATCCGAACTACGACTCCTACTACTCGCTGCTGTGGGGCCGCGAGGTGCTCGCCCTGGAGGCTCCGACGTTCGAGGGCTTCCGCGTCCCGACCGAGCACCCGCTGGCGATCGTCGCCGGGGCGCTGCTGAGCCTGCTGGGCGACCCCGGCGACCGCGTCTGGATCGCCCTGGTCCTGGCCGCCTACCTGTGGCTGGTGGCGGGCGTGTACCGGCTCGGCCGGATCGCCTTCACGCCGCTCGTGGGCGCGATCGCCGCCGCGCTGCTGCTCACGCGCTTCGACTACGCGTTCCTGGCGGCTCGCGGCTACATCGACATCCCCTACATGGCGATGGTCGTGTGGGCAGCGGCCCTGGAGGCGCAGCGGTCGCGGCGCACCACCTCGACGACTTCGCTTTCGTCTGGCACAGGCGGCGCGGGCGTCCTGCTGCTGCTGGCGGCGGCGGGGCTGCTGCGACCGGAGGCGTGGGTGCTGGCCGCGCTGTACTGGTGCTGGGTCGCCTGGCGGGCGAGCTGGGGCGAGCGCGCGTGGCTGGCCGCGCTCGCCGCGATCGGCCCGGTGCTGTGGGCGGCGACGGACTTCGCGGTCACCGGCGACCCGCTGTTCTCGCTGCACTACACCAGCTCCTCCGCGGAGGAGCTGGGCCGCCAGCTGCCGCTCTCGCAGCTGCCCTCGGCGATGCCGGAGTTCTTCGCCAACCTGGTCAAGCTGCCGGTGCTCGTCGCCGCCGTCGCCGGCCTGGCGATCGCGCTCCTGGCCGCGCCGCGCCGCGCCGCGGTGCCGCTCGCGCTGCTGGTCGGCGGGATCGCGACGTTCGTGCTGATCGGGATCGCCGGCGCCTCGGCGATCGAGCGCTACCTCGCGGTGGCGGCGGTCGCGCTGCTCGTCTTCGCGGGCGTGGCCTTCGGCGGCTTCACGCTGCTCGAGCCGGGCAGCCGCCTGCGCCGCCGCTGGATGCTCGCCTCTGCCGCCGTCGCGGCCTTCGGCATCGTCTTCACGGCGTTCATCCTCAACCTCGCGCGCTTCGACGCCGAGCTGAGCTTCCGCGGCGCCGCGCACGACGACCTCGTCGAGGTGCTCGCCGACCCGCGCGTGCGCGACGGCCTGCGCTGCGGGCCGTTGACGCTGCCCGACCACAAGCTCGTGCCGGACGCGCGCTGGATCGCCGACCTGCCCTACGCGCGGGTGCTGGCGCGCGCGGACCCGGAGATCCGCACCCCGCGCCGGGGCGTGGGCATCTACGTGACCAGCCGCTTCGCGCTGTTCAAGCACGCGCTCTCGAGCCCCGGCGACTCCGTCCTCGTCCAGGTGCCGCCACAGGGCTATGAGCGGGTGAAGGTCACGCGCTTCTACAGCGCCTACGTGTCGTGCTAGGCCCGGATCCACCGATTCTCGCGGCGCCTCGGCGCCGTGGCCGTTCGCCAGAGCCGATCGGTGGATCCAGGCCGAGGCGCCACGCGTGGCTGCTCGGTGCGGCGGGCGTCGTCGCCGGGGCGCTCGCGCTGCGCCTGTGGGGGATCGGCCACGGCCTGCCCTACGTCTACAACGCCGACGAGAACGCGCACTTCGTGCCGCGCGCGGTGGGGATGTTCGGGCACTCCTACAACCCGGGCTACTTCGTCAACCCGCCCGCCTACACGTACCTGCTGCACGCCGCGTTCGAGCTGCGCTGGGGTGGCCGCGAGGCGCTCGGCGACGCCCTGGCCGCCGACCGCACGAGCGTGTTCGAGCTGGCTCGCGTGGTCGCCGCGCTGCTGGGCACGGCCGCCGTCGCGCTGCTGCTGTGGGCGGGACGGCGGCTGCTCGGCGCCGCCGCCGGGCTCGTGGCCGGAGCGCTGCTGGCCGTCGCGTTCCTGCCCGTGCACTACTCGCACCTGGCGCTCAACGACGTGCCGACGGTGGCGGGCGTGTGCCTGACGCTGGTGGGCGTGGCGGGCATCCACCGCCACGGCCGCCTGCGCGACTACGCGCTGGCCGGCGCCGCGCTGGGGCTGGCCTGCGCGACGAAGTACACGGCCGGGATCCTGCTCGTGACAGTGCTCGCCGCCGGGCTGGTCACGCCCGCCGCCGGCCCACGCGTGCGCGGTCTGGCGCTGGCCGGGGTGCTGGCGGTGGTCGCCTTCGTGGTCGCCAACCCCTACGCGCTGCTGGACTTCGACGCCTTCCGCGACGGCATCAGCCGGCAGTCGGAGGCGTCGGGCGACGGCGGCGGCAAGCTCGGGCTCTCGACGGAGAACGGGTTCCTCTACTACCTCGGCACCACCACCTGGGGGCTCGGCTGGCTGCCCGCGCTGGCGGCACTGGGGGGCGCGGCCGGGCTCGTGCTGCGCGATCGGCGGCTGGCGGCCGTGCTCGTGCCGGCGCCGCTGCTGTTCCTCGCCTTCATGGGCGCCCAGGACCGCTTCTTCGCGCGCTGGCTGCTGCCGGTGTACCCGCTGCTGTGCCTGCTCGCCGGCTGGGCGGTCGTGGCGGCGGCGGCGTG
>Ga0136616_10000548_pt1 | contig 17989 bp, 16 predicted proteins | sample AntDrymUQ2992106_2_FD_106648 | JGI IMG/M metagenome (GOLD analysis project Ga0136616, IMG submission 106648) | Polar desert sand microbial communities from Dry Valleys, Antarctica - metaG UQ299 (21.06) | ecosystem: Environmental > Terrestrial > Soil > Desert | place: Antarctica: Dry Valley...
AGCTCACGGTCGAGGAGGCCGCCGCCGTCGTGGCCACCGAGCCCGGCGCGTCCCCCACCGGCTATGGCCTGGGTCGGCACGGCTGGGTGGCGCTCACCCTCGCCGATGACGAGACCGACGAGCGCTGGCAACAGATCGAGGAATGGGTGCACACCTCCTACACGCTCGTCGCCCCCCGACGCCTCGCCCGGCTCGTCGACGACTAGGCCGGGCGGCGACCAGCTACACGCCGCCGGCAACGACCGAGCGGAGGGCGGCGGGGTGAGGGAGTACTACGGCCGTGGAGCCGCCGAGTACGACGACAGCCTCACGCACTGGTTCGGAAAGGGCGCCCACGACCGCGAGCGCGACGACGTCGGTCGAGTGCTCCGCTCGCTGCCCGCCGCCCACACGCTCGAGGTGGCCTGCGGCACCGGGCTGTTCACCCGGTACCTGCCCGGCCGGCTGACCGCATCGGACCAGAGCCCTCGGGCGCCGACGGCGAGGACTCCGACGGAGCGATCGAGGAGGGGTGGTGGGTCAGCGGGGGAGGACGGTGAGGTTCCAGGAGGCGATGGCGCCCTCGCCGTGTTCGTAGGCGAGCACGCCGAGGGCGGCGGTGCCGAGGAGGAGGCGGCGGCCGGTCTCGGGTGGGAGGCCGGCCCAGCGAGCGGCGAGGACGCGCAGGATGTGGCCGTGGGCGAAGACGAGGATGTCACCCGGCTGCGAGCGCAACAGGGCGACGACGTGGTCGGCGCGGGCGGCTACGTCGGCCACGGACTCGCCACCCGGCGCCGCTGACTCCCACACCGACCAGCCCGGCTCGGTCTGGCGGACCTCGTCGGTCACGAGACCCTCGTGGGCGCCGTAGTCCCACTCGCGCAGATCGCCGACCGTCGTCGCCTGGCCACCGAAGCCGGCCAGCTCGCAGGTCTCCCTCGCGCGGCTCAGCGGGCTGACGAGCACGCGGTCGAAGGTCCGGCCCGACAGGGTCGCGGCGAGCGTGCGGGCCTGCTCGCGCCCGCGCTCGGTGAGCGGGATGTCGGTGCGGCCCGTGTGCTTGCGCAGCCGGCTCCACTCGGTCTCGCCGTGACGGACGACGACGATCATTCCTGCGTGCTCAGGCGTGGCCGGACCTCCTCCGGGTCCCCGCCCCGGGTCGCGCTGTCGGAATCCACCCCACCGCGCCGAGGACGTCGGTGTCAAGGGCGGCTCGATCCTCCGCGTGGGGGGCCAGGCCACCCCGGACCAGGGATTCAGAACCTGATCGATTTCACAAAATCGACCACAACCACCGTAGTGGACTATTTACGCAGGACCACTGGGCGCGTAATGCTTCCACCACTCGGGGGCACGGAGCGTCCCCGCATGAAGGAGCGACGAGCCCTGCGAGGGATGCCGCGGTACCTGTGGTGGGCGGTGGGTGCGACCGCCCTGCACGTCGCCGCACCGACCGAGAACGCGCGCGCGGCCGTGCACCTCGGGCTCTTCCTGGCCGCGGCGGTCGCCGCGGTCTGGGGGATCCGTCGCTGGCGGCCGCACCCGAGCCGGCCGTGGTGGCTGATCGCTGGGGCGCTCGCGGCCGGTGCCGCGGGCGCCCTGGCGCGCGTGGCCGCCGGTGCGCTCCCGCCGGCCGTCGACCTCGGTGCGGACCTCGTGACCGCCGTGCTCGCCTGCGCGGCGGCGGTCGGCTTCTTGGTCGTCCGCAGCCAGGGACGGCCCTGGCAGGCGCTGGTGGACGCGGCCGCCGTGATCCTCGCCCCCGCCCTGCTCGTCCTGGCTGCCCCCACCACCGGACTCCTCGACGCCGAGGCGGCGGCGGTCCCCCTCGTCGCCGCGTCCCTGGCGGCGATGACCACCGTCGGCGTGCTGGCGCGCATCGGCGCGCTGCTGGCCGACGCTGAGCAGACCCGTACGGTCCGCGGGGCCAGCGAACAGCGCTTCCGCGCCCTGGTCCAGCACGCCTTCGACGTCATCGCGGTCGTCGACGCCGAGGGCGTCATCGCCTACATCAGTCCCTCCGCCGAGCAGGTGCTGGGCCACGGCCCAGCGTGGTGGGTGGGGCGTCGTCTCGACGACTTGGTGGGCGTGGAGGACGTGGAGGTCCTGCGTGACGCGCTCGCGGCCGCGCGCGGCGCCCCACCCGCCGTCAGCCGCGCCGAGGTCCGCCTCGACCACACCGGACCCGAGACCCGCTGGGGTGACGTGCTGCTGGCCGACCGCCTCGACGACCCCAGCGTCCGCGGCATCGTGGTCAATCTGCGCGACGTGACGGAGCGCAAGCGGGCCGAGGTGGAGTTGAGCCGGCTCGCGCTGCACGACGCCCTCACCGGTCTGCCCAACCGCGTGCGCTTCCTCGAGCGGGTCGCCCGCGCGCTGGATCACGGCGGCCGGCGCCAGGACGGCACCGCTGTGCTGTTCTGCGACCTCGACGGCTTCAAGGCGGTCAACGACCGCTACGGCCACGATCTCGGCGATCGCCTGCTGCGCGCGGTAGCCGAGCGCCTCAGGGAGACCCTGCGCGACGACGACGAACCAGCCCGGCTCGGCGGCGACGAGTTCGTGGTGCTGTGCACGGGGGTCGACAGCCTCCGGGCCGAGGCGATCGCGGAGCGGCTCCGTGCGCGGCTGTCCGAGCCGTTCGCCCTGCGGGGCCACGAGCTGGTGGTGGGCTGCAGCATCGGCATCGCCACCGCCGGCCGGCCGGGGGTGTTGCCCGAGGAACTGCTCGCCGCCGCCGACCACGCCATGTACCGCGCGAAGCGGCTCGGCACGGGGGTCGCCGTCCACAGCTGGGGGCACCCCGACTTGCCCGACCCGCTGCTCGTCGAGGTCGACCTGCCGCTGCACCCCTCCCAACTCGGCACCTGAGCGGGCAGCGCTAGGCGTGCTCGCCGCGGTCGAGGGGTAGCCGTGCGTCCATGCCGGCCTCCGACACCTCACCGACGCACGTCGTCCTCTAGACCGACGCCACCGGCCGCGGCGGCGCGAGATGAGCCTGGGCAACCTCGCCGGGGCACTGGATCCCGAGCTGCAGGTCAGCGTGCTCGGCGTGGACGACGACGTGCTGAACTGGATCAGTGCGCGCCGTGGTCGACCTGCGCGCCCCGACGTGCTGCACGCCAACCTGCGGGTGCCGTGGTCGTGCTGGCACGGCATCGCCGGCGGCCTGGCCAGCCCCGGGGCCACGACTGTGGCGGTCGAGCAGCTACCGATCCGCTCGGACGCCGAGGCGCAGCTGCGGACGAAGCGTGAGCTGTCGGCCCGGCTGGACGCGCACGTGGCCGTGGGTGAGGCGTCCGCCCGCCGCACCGAGGAGTTCTGCGGGCTGCCCGCGGGCTCGGTGCGCTCCATCCTCAACTTCGTTCCGGACCTCGGTCCGCTGACCGCGGTCGCGCAGGGTTTCGTGCTGGGCGCCGTCGGCGCGGCCGCCAGGTGGCGGCGACCTCGTTCACGGTGGACGTGATGGCGTGCGCCTACGAGGCGCTCTACGCCGAGGTCCTCGCTCGTGGACGCCCAATGGCGCGCGTCCTGGCGGGCCTGCCCGCTGAAGGACGCCCGCGACCTGCGGTTACACTTTCCGGCGTTCGACACCGCGCAGGCCGCCGACCACCGAGGCGCCCCGCGCGGGCACGCTCGGCTGCCAGGAGAGGACCCGATGCCCAAGCGCCTGCTCGGCGTGCTGCTGCTCGCCCTGCTCGCCACCTCGCTCCTTGCCGCGCCCGCCCTCGCCACGGAGGCCGCGCCCGCCGAGGGCGGCGAGGTCGCGCCCGCCGAGGGCAGCGAGGCCGAGGAGGCCGCGCCGCCGGACATCGACGAGATCTGCTCGGCCAACGAAGTGGTCTCGGAGTACTGCCCGGAGCCCTACGAGGCGCCATCGGTCTTCACGCCCATCGTCCCGGCCCTGGTCGGCGCCGGCGCGGTCATCGCACTCGCACTGTTCGGCCTCTACGTGCGCTGGCTGCCGAACTTCGCCCAGGAGCGCAAGGTCAAAGCAAAGGGCCGACGCTGAGCGCCCAAGCGCAGGAGCCGCTGGGCACGGAGCCGCTGGCCGACTGGGACCTCGCCGCGCGCGTCGCCTGGTCGGTCGCCTCGCAGAACGCCCCCCGCACCTCCCGCGAAGAGGTCGCCGAGTTGCGTCGCGACCTCATCGCCACCGTCGCGCGCGCCGACGTGCTGGCGCGCGAGGCCACGGGGCTCGGCGCGGACCTGCCGCCCGCCACCGTCTCGGTGGTCGGGCGCCGGGCGTGGATCACCTCGAACCTGGCGAGCATCGCCTGGCTCACCGACCCCCTGTCCGAGCAGCTCACGGGCCGCAGCGGCACGTCGCGTGTGGTGGCGCGACGGGTGCTGGGTGTCCAGCTCGGCGCGGTCTTCGGCTACCTGTCCACGAAGGTCCTCGGACAGTACGAGGTGTTCCTGCCCGGCGACGCCGCGCCCGGCCGGTTGCTGCTGGTCGGCCCGAACCTGCTCGAGGTCGAGCGCACGGTGCTGCCCGGCAGCGGCGTCACGGCCGACCAGTTCCGCCTCGGCGTGTCGCTGCACGAGATCGGCCACCGGCTGCAGTTCGAGGGCGTGCCGTGGCTGCGCCCGCACCTGCGCGGGCTGCTGGACCGCTACCTCGGCGACACCCGCCTGGACCCGGACCGCATGCGCCAGCTCGCGGGCCGCCTCGGCGAGCTGATCCGCTCGCCCGGCAGTCTGTCCGATCCCCAGCGTCTGCTCGAGCTGGTGCTCACGCCGCTGCAGGCGACCACCATCCGCGAGGCCCAGTCGCTGATGACCCTGCTCGAGGGCCACGGGAACGTGGTGATGGACTGGGGCGCAGAGGTCGCCGTGCGCGAGGGCGCCGACCTCGACCCTGCAGCGGTCCGCACCGTGCTGAACCGCCGGCGCTCGCGGACTACGGACAAGGCGCTGCGGCGTGCGCTGGGGCTGTCGCTCAAGGCCGAGCAGTACCGCATCGGCGAGCGCTGGATCCTCGACGTCGCGCAGCGTCACGGCCGCGCGCTGTTCAACCGCGTATGGGAGGGGCCCGAGCGCTTGCCCACCCCCGCCGAGTTCGAGGACCCCGACGCCTGGGCCGCGCGGATCGGCGCGGCGGGCTAGGCGGGGCGGGATCGCAACGCCGTGACCGGCGCGCTGGCGAGGGGGCTGGACGAGGCCGGGCTGGTCGCCGAGGTGCGCCGGGCTCTCAGCGGTCTGGCGACGGGGACCCCGGCGGTGCTGGCGGTCTCCGGTGGGCGCGATTCCGCGGGCCTCGCCCTGCTGGTCGCCCGCGCCCGGCCGGACCTCGTGCTCAGCGTGGCGCACGTGCGCCACGGCCTGCGCGACGATGCTGCCGACGCCGCGGCCGCGGCCGGCATCGCGCAGCGGCTGGGCCTGCCGCTCGCCGTCCGCTCGGTCGCGGTGCGCGCCGACGGCGAGGGTATGGAGGCCGCGGCCCGCGACGCCCGCCACGCGGCGCTGGCGGCGCTGGCCAGGGGCTGTGCCGCGCGGGCGGTGCTGCTGGGCCACACCGCCGAGGACCAGGCGGAGACGGTCCTGCTGGCGCTCGGCCGGGGGACCGGGGTGCGCGGGCTCGGCGGGATGCGCCCGGCGCGGGATGGCGACGGCGTGGAGCTGCTTCGGCCCCTGCTGCGCCTGCGGCGCGCGGACGTCGCCGCTGCCGTCGCGGCGGCGGGGCTGCCCACCGTCGAGGACCCGACCAACACCGACCCCGAGCAGCGGCGCCGGCGCGTGCGGACCACCGTGCTGCCCGCGCTGGCGGAGCTGTCGGGCGGCAGCGGTGACCCTGTGGCGTTGCTCACGCGCCTGGCCGACCTGGCGCGCGACGACGCCGACCTGCTCGACGAGCTCGCCGCCGCCCACGTGCGGCGGCTGGTGCGCGCCTGGGGTCCGGTGCGCGTGGTCCGCGCCGATGCCCTCGCCGCGCTGCACCCCGCCCTGCGCCGCCGGGTCGCCCGCGCCCTGCTCGCCGCCGTACGGGGCACCACGGCCGGCCTCGACGCCGCCGCCGTCGACCGCACCCTCACCCTCGCCTCGGGTGATGATCCCGTCCCGCCGCCCGGCGGACGTCCGGGCCCCGCGGGCGAGGTGCATGTGGCCGGCGGGGTGCGTGTCACCGCGAACGGCGGGTGGCTGGCCGCCGCCCCGCCGGCCCTGGCCGACCTGCCCGCCCGGCCGCTGGCGGTCCCCGGTGCTGTCGACCTGCCCGAACTCGGCCTGCGGATGACCGTCGCCCTGACCGGGGTCGCCGGCGGCGGCCCGGCGACCCTCGCCAGCAGCACACCAGGGCGTCCCACAGGCGACGGCGTGTTGCCGCCCACGGCGCGGGCGCCGCGCGGGACGGCGGGCGCGGCGGTGGTCGCGCTGGGCCCGGTAGCGCTGCACGGACTTGTGGTGCGGTCGCGGCAGCCGGGCGACGAGGCGCCGGGGTCCTCGCGCGGCCTCGGCAGGCGCTTCACCGATCTGGGCGTCCCGCGCGCCCTGCGCCAACTGGTGCCCGTCGTCACGACCGCGGCCGGCGAAACGCTCTGGGTCCCCGGCGTGGGGGTCGCCCCCGTCGGCATCCGCCAGGCGGCGGTGCTCGTCTGGCTGGAGCGCCCGCGCTGACGGCGTCGCTCGATCCCACTGCGTCAACTGCACATTGTCGCCACTCGCGCGAGGGGGGGATCGCTGCCGAGCAGACTCCCCTGCATCCTGGGGAGATGCCGGCCGTCCACTACCATGCGCCCCGACGGGGCCGCCAGCAGGGAGGACGGGGCGTGGTGCAGGGCCCGGGGTCGGGGTACCGGCTCGACGACGACATCGAGGACGTCCTGCTGTCCTCCGACCGCATCCAGGCGCGTTTGGTGGAGCTGGCCGGTGAGATCGACCGGGACTACGCCGCCCGCCCGCTGCTGCTGGTCGGGGTACTGAAGGGCGCGTTCGTGCTGATGGCGGATCTTGCGCGTCACCTGTCCACGCCGGTCGAGTTCGACTTCATGGCGGTGTCCAGTTATGGCTCCGCGACCCGGACCTCCGGCGTGGTGCGCATCATCAAGGACCTGGAGATCGACATCGCCGGACGCCACGTCCTCGTGGTCGAGGACATCGTGGACAGCGGGCTCACGTTGAACTACCTGCTGCGCAACCTACGCGCCCGCGGGCCCGCATCGGTCGAGGTCTTCGCGCTGCTGTCGAAGCCGGACCAGACCCGCGTGGAGTTGCCCATCCGCTACCACGGGTTCGCGGTGCCCAACGTGTTCGTGGTCGGCTACGGCCTCGACTACGCCGAGCGCTACCGCAATCTGCCCTACGTGGGCACCCTGCGCGCCGAGGTCTACTCCTCGGGCTGAGGCGTAAAGCCTTCGTCAACTCGCCGGGTTCTCCACAGCCCGGACGGAACCGCAAGAGGCGCCGATGCTAGGCTGCACCGGGAGCGCAGCGGGGTGCCGCCGACGGTCTGACCCGTGAGGCCGCAGCCCGTCGTGCGAACGGACAGCCTCCGGAAGGTCGGCAATGAAACTCCAGCGTCTCCTGCGCGGTCCGTTCCTGTGGCTTGCGCTGCTCGCCATCCTCCTCGTGACGCTGCTGTCGTCGCTGACGGGGGGTCCGGATCCCGAGGAGCTGACCTACGGCCAGTTCATCCAGCGCCTCGACGACGGCGGCATCGCCACCGTTGAGGACCTGGCGGCGCAGAACCGTCTCGAGGGCACGTTCGACGACGGCGAGGAAACGCCCTTCTTCGCCCAGTACAACCCGGACGTGAACGGCTTGGAGCTGGGCACGCAGTTGGAGGCGGCGCGTGCCGACGGGCGGCTGGAGGAGCAGGACGTCAGCAACGAGTCCGGCTCGGTGCTGGTGAGCCTGCTGTTCAACCTGCTGCCCTTCCTCATCATCTTCGGGTTGTTCTTCTTCTTCATGACCCAGATGCAGGGTGGCGGCAACCGGGTGATGAGCTTCGGCAAGTCCAAGGCCAAGGTCATCTCCAAGGACGCGCCGAAGGTGACGTTCGCCGACGTCGCCGGCGCGGACGAGGCGGTAGAGGAGCTGCGCGAGATCAAGGACTTCCTGGAGAACCCGGCGAAGTTCCAGGCGATCGGCGCGAAGATCCCCAAGGGCGTGCTGCTGTTCGGCCCTCCCGGCACCGGCAAGACGCTGCTGGCGCGGGCCGTGGCGGGCGAGGCCGGCGTGCCGTTCTTCTCGATCTCCGGCTCGGACTTCGTCGAGATGTTCGTGGGTGTCGGCGCGTCGCGCGTCCGCGACCTGTTCGAGCAGGCCAAGGCCAACGCCCCGGCGATCATCTTCATGGACGAGATCGATGCCGTCGGCCGCCACCGCGGCGCCGGCATGGGCGGCGGGCACGACGAGCGCGAGCAGACGCTGAACCAGCTCCTGGTGGAGATGGACGGCTTCGACGTGAAGACCGGCGTCATCCTCATCGCGGCGACGAACCGCCCTGACATCCTCGACCCGGCGCTGCTGCGCCCGGGCCGCTTCGACCGCCAGATCGTGGTCGACCGTCCCGACCTCGTCGGCCGCCAGGCGATCCTCAAGGTGCACAGCCGCGGCAAGCCGCTGGCCCAGGACGCCGACCTCGACGTCATCGCCCGGCGCACGCCCGGCTTCACCGGTGCGGACCTGGCCAACCTGGTGAACGAGGCCGCACTGATGAGCGCCCGCAGGGGCTCGCCCGAGATCTCCATGAGCACCCTCGAGGACGCCATCGACCGTGTGATCGGCGGCCCTGAGCGCAAGACCCGGCTCATGGGGGAGAAGGAGAAGCGCGTCATCGCCTACCACGAGGGTGGGCACACCATCGTGGGCCACGCGCTGCCGCACGCCGACCCCGTGCACAAGGTCTCGATCATCCCCCGCGGCATGGCCCTGGGCTGGACGCTCACCCTGCCGACCGAGGACAAGTACCTCGTGAGCAGGGGCGAGCTGATCGACCGGCTGGCGATGATGCTCGGCGGCCGGGTGGCCGAGGAGCTGACCATCGGCGACTACACCACCGGCGCCTCCGACGACATCTCCAAGGCCACCATCACCGCGCGGGAGATGGTGACCCAGTACGGCATGAGCGCGCGGCTCGGCCCGATGACCTTCGGCAGCAAGGACAGCCAGCCGTTCCTCGGCAAGGAGTTCGGCCACCAGGTCGATTACTCCGACGAGGTCGCCGTGACCATCGACAGCGAGGTGCGCGCGCTCATCGACGAGGCGCACGACGAGGCGCTGGAGGTCCTCGTGGCGAACCGTGAGGTGCTCGAGGAGCTCGCGAACGCCCTCATGGACCGCGAGACGGTGGAGAAGGACGATCTGGCCGCGATCCTCGGCAAGGTGACCGTGCGCCCGTCACGCAAGATCAAGCCGCTCATGAACGGCGTCGGCGACCACGCCGCCGGACCGGTCGTGGTGGGACGCCTGCGGCGCATGCCGGAGGTGGCGGCGCCGACGCGGGCCACGCGCCAGGGGCCGCGCGTCTTCTCGCAGCGCTCCTCGGACGACGAGTAGCGGTGGAGCGAGCCACGCCGGCGGCGACGGACGGCTTCGACCACCACAAGATCCGCGCGGCGGTCCGCCTGCTGTTCGAGGGGCTGGGCCTGGATCCCGACGACGAGCGCATCGTGGGCACGCCGGATCGGGTGGCGCGCATGTACGACGAGATCTTCGCCGGCCTGCTCGTCGAGCCCACCGACGTGCTGGACGTGGTGTTCGAGGAGCACCACGACGAGATCGTCGTGGTCCGTGACATCCCCTTCGCCAGCGTGTGCGTGCCTTCCAAGCAGACCGTGAACGCGGTGAGTGGGGCCAAGCGCGCACGCGACGTGTGCGTAGGTGATCGGCTGTGGACATTCGACGCTGCCGGCGTGCTCGTACAGACCGAGGTGGTCTCGATCCGCAGCCGTGATGCCCGCGAGCTCGTTGAATTGCGCGTGGGCGGCTCGAACCTGCGGCTTACGCCAGACCATCCGGTGCTGACGCCCGGCGGCTGGCGTGGGGCCGGGGCACTGCAGCAAGGCGACGAGGTCCGCTGGATCAACTCCAGGCACCTGTGCATGGACCGTCATCCGGTGCACGAGGGCTACGAACTGGGCTATGTCATCGGCGCGGTCGGGAGCGACGCGAGCGTTCAGGACGGTCGTCGGGTGAGCCTGGTCGTGAAGGATCTGGGCTTCGCTGAACGCTTCCAGAAGTCGCTGCGTGTGGCCTTCGAACTGGACCCGTCGATCGACGAGATCCAGGTACCCAGCGGTCTCCTGCAGCGAGAGATCACCATGTACCGGGTGCGTTTCGTCTCCCGGCACGTCGCAGCGCTGCTCCTGGCGTGGTTCGGCGGAACGAAGAAGACCAAGGAGTTCCACTTCCCGAGGGTCGTCCTGCGTTCCGAGGCGATGATGCGCGGCTTCTTGGACGGCTACTGCGACGGAGATGGGTGCGCGGCCGACCACGGCTCACGGACCATCATCTCGGCGAACGAGGGGTTCCTTCGAGATTTGGGAGCGGTCCTCAGCACCAGGCCGCAATTGTGGCAAGGACGCGCGGGAACGCTGCGCGTCTCACAGCACTGGGCGCAGCCCGGCTGGTACGGGAAGGCGGGCTTCTCGCCCAGCGAGGAACGCCTCATCCCTGCCGACGCGGCGTGGACGGCCGTCGAGAGCGTGCGACACATCTTTGCCGAAGGGCGTAAGCCGTACAAGGTCTACAGCTACCAGGGCCACCCCTACCCCACCTTCCTCGTGTGCGGGGTCCAGACCCACAACTGTGAGCACCACCTCATCCCCTTCATGGGGCGGGCGCACGTGGGCTACCTGCCGAACAGTGCCGGGCAGGTCACCGGGCTGTCGAAGCTGGCCCGGCTCGTGGACCTCGTCGCCCGCCGCCCCGGGCTGCAGGAGCGCATCACCTCCACCGTCGCCGACGCGCTCATGAAGGCGCTGTCGCCGCGCGGGGTCATCGTGGTGATCGAGGCGGAGCACCTGTGCATGACCATGAGGGGGGTGCGCAAGCCCGGTGCGGTGACCGTGACCAGCGCGGTCCGTGGCACGATGCGCAGCGACCCCTCGACGCGGGCGGAGGCGATGGCGCTCGTCCTCGGGCACCGCCCCAGCTTCTAGCGGGTCCGCACCGCCCAGGACGGACGGTGCGCCGTCGCGCCAGGAGGGGGGCAGGACCCGTGTCGCATGCTCCGGCCGGGCGACCGCTCGTGCGCATCGCCGATGCCGGCCTCGGGCCGGACGCCCAGGTCCTTCTGGTGGTGAGCGGCGTCTCCGATATCCGCGCCCTGCAGCGCCGCTGGGCCTCGTCCGGCGCGGCGCTGGAGGCGCGCGATGGCCGGGTCACCGCCACGACGACCGTCCAGGCGCTCGCCCGGGCGGCCGGCCGGGCGCTGGGGGCGCAGGAGGCAGCGGCGCTGGAGGCGGCGCTGCACTCGGCGGTGGCGTCCTGGCTCGGCCCCGCCCCGCCAGTGGCGCTGCCCGACGGCCGGGTCCTCGCGCTGGGGGTGCGGCCGGCGGTGGCCGGGGTGGTGAACGTCACCGACGACTCGTTCAGCGACGGCGGACGCGTCTACCCCGTGGGCCACCCCGACGCCGCGGTGGCGCTGGCCGAGCGCATGCTGGCCGAGGGCGCGGACCTGCTCGACATCGGCGGTGAGTCCAGCCGCCCCGGCGCGTCGCCCGTCACGCTGGACGAGGAGCAGTCCCGGGTGCTGCCCGTCCTGCGACGACTCGCCGTCCAGGGCGCGGTGTGCAGCGTCGACACGGTGAAGGCCGAGACCGCCGCCGCGGCGCTCGACGCCGGGGCCCAGATCGTGAACGACGTCTCCGGCGCCCTGGACCCCGCGCTGCTGAAGGTCGTGGCGGACGCTCGCGCGGTGTACGTGCTCATGCACACCCGATCCACGCCGGCCGACATGCAGCGCCACACCGGCTACGCCGACGTGGTCGCCGAGGTCTACGAATTCCTCGCCGCCGGGCTTGAGCGCTGCGCGGACGCCGGCATCCCGCCCGAGCGCGTGCTCGTGGACCCCGGCATCGGCTTCGCCAAGACCGCCGCGGCGAACCTCGACCTGCTCCGCGCGCTGCGCCAGCTGCGCAGCCTGGGGCGTCCCGTCTTCATCGGCGCCTCGCGCAAGTCCTTCCTCGGCCCGCTGAGCGCGAGCCGGACGGCCGGCCTGCGGGCCCCGCGGACCGGCTGGAGGCCAGCCTTGCCACGGTGGCGCTCGCCGTGGCCAGCGGCGCGGCCGTGGTGCGCGTGCACGACGTGGCCGCCAGCCTGAGCGTTGTCCGCGTCAGCCGCGCCGTCAGCAGTGGCCGCCAGGACTGGCCGCCTGTGGTCGACTCGCCGCGTTCACCGAGCACGGACAGGACGAAGCATGCAGATCACTGAGGCGCTCGCGCACCTGCGCGAGCACCACCGCGCGGTGCTCGCCACCCTGCGCGAGGACGGTGCGCCGCAGATGTCACCGATCGCGGCCACCATCGACGACGACGGCGCGGTGGTGGTGAGCACCCGCGAGACCGCCATGAAGGTGCGCAACCTGCGCCGCAGCCCGCGCGCGTGGCTGTGCGCGTTCCCCGACGAGTGGTACGGGCGCTGGATCCAGGTGGAGGGCGACGTCGAGATCGTCGCGCTGCCCGAGGCCATGGAGGGCCTGGTCGCCTACTACCGCACGATCGCCGGCGAGCACCCCGACTGGGATGAGTACCGCGCCGCGATGGTCGCCGAGCAGCGCGTGCTGCTGCGCATCACCCCCACCCGCGCCGGCCCCGACCACAGCGGCTGGCCGTCCTCGGCTTCTCCGCGGGCACGCTCGGCCTCGTGGGTCTGGGGAGCCGGTGGAGGCGGGCGGCCTCGCCCCCGGCGCTGCATCGGCGCCGCGCTGGCGCTCCGCGACGTCCTCCTTGACGACGACCGCGCCGAGGAATCCGGCCTCGCCGCGCAAGGCGTGGATGGTCACGGCGCACTCGATCCAGCGGCCCACCGGTTCGTCGCGGACACCGTCAGCTCGTGGCGTTCCGACCCGCCCGCCAGCGCGGCCCGCACGGGCCGGCGCAGCTCCTTACACCGGCAGGCCGCTGTCTAGGCTCAGCAGGTGCGCACCCGTGGCTTCGTCCGTGCGAGACCCCACAGGTCCTCGGCCTGGCCATCGGTCCCTACGGCAGGGGCGGTACCCGACGGTGTCACACGGTGGACGGCCGAGCAGGCGGCCCAACTCGGATCGGGCGTCTGCGGGCCGTCTATCCTGCGCGCCATGCAGCAGCGCGTCGCGGCCGACCGCATCGAGCTGCGCGGGCTCCGCGCCTTCGGGCGCCACGGGGTGTTCGCCCAGGAGCAGGCGCAGGGGCAGACGTTCGTGGTCGACCTCGACCTCGAGCTCGACCTCGGCGTGCCCGCGCGCAGCGACGCGCTGGCCGACACCGTGGACTACGGGCTGCTCGGCGGCGCGGTGGTCAAGGCCGTGGAGACCACCCGGTTCGACCTGCTCGAGGCGCTCGCCGGCCATCTCGCCGACCTCGTGCTGTCCACCACGCGGGCCGATGCCGTGGTGGTGCGCGTCGGTAAACCCGACGCGCCGCTGACCGTCCCGTTCGACGACGTGGCCGTCGTGGTGCGGCGCGCGCGCCCGTGAGGCGGCTCAGCGCGCGGCTGCCCCCGCGCGTCGAGCAGTTCGCCTTCCTCGGCCTGGGCGGCAACCTTGGGGACCGTCTGAGCATCCTGCAGCGCGCGGTCGACCTGCTCGACGCCGACGCGCGCACGCGCGTCGACGCGGTGTCGAGCGTCTACGAGACCGCGCCCGTCGGCGGTCCCGAGCAGGGCGACTTCCTCAACCTCGCCGTGCGCGTCGCCACGCGCCGCTCGCCGGTCGCTCTGCTCGCCCTGGCCAACGCGGTGGAGTCCGCGCTGGGCCGGGTGCGCGTCGAGCGCTGGGGACCGCGCGCCGTCGATGTCGACATCCTGCTCTACGGTGAGCGCGTGGTGCGTCTGCCGCGCCTGGAGATCCCGCACCCGCGGCTGCTGGAGCGCGCCTTCGCGCTGGTCCCGCTGGTGGAGGTCGCGCCGGGGCAGCGCCTGCCCGACGGCCGCTCGTTGCCCGCGGCGCTGGCGGCCCTGGCCCCCATCGAGGGCCTGACCGCCGTGGGCACGCAGATCGTGGCGGCGGCGGGCGGGGCGGGCACAGGACGGGCACGCGCGGGTGGGCCGACGTGACGCGCGTCGCCGTCCTCGGCCCCGGCCGGGTGGGCACCACGCTGGCGCTGGCCCTGCCGGAGCCGGCCTACGAGGTGGTGGCGGTCGCGGGTCGCTCGCCGGGTTCGGTCGCTGCCTTTCGCGTGCGTGTGCCCGGCGCGGCCGCGCTGTCCGCCGCGGAGGCGGCGCGCGCGGCGGACCTCGTGCTCGTCACGGTGGGCGACGACGAGCTGGTCGGGCTGGTCCGCGCGGTCGCCGCCGCGGACGGCGTGGCCGAGGGCAGCCGCTGGGTCCACACCGCCGGCGGGTACGGCCACGAGGTGCTGGAGCCCGCCGCGCTCGCCGGCGCGGCCGCCGCCGCCTGCCACCCGGCGCAGACCTTCCCCGATGTCGACACCGCCCTGGCCGGCCTGCCGGGGTCGTCGTGGGCGGTGACGGCGGCGGAGGCGGACCTTCGATGGGCGCGGGTGCTCGTCACCGACCTGCGCGGCAGCCCGGTCACGGTGGGGTCGGCGAACCGGACGCTGTACCACGCGGGCCTGGCGGTCGGGGCCAATGCCACGGTCAGCGTGGTCACCCTCGCGCGCGACCTCCTGCTCGGCGCCGGCGTGCGCGACCCGGCGGCGTTCCTCGGCCCGCTGGTCACCACCTCGGCGTCCGGCGCGGTCACCCGCGGGGCTGCGGCGCTGACCGGGCCGGTCCGCCGCGGCGACGTCGGCACGCTGGATCGCCACCTGCACGAGCTCGCCGACGTCCTGCCCGAGGCTTTGGAGCCCTACGTGGCGCTGGCCCGTCTGGCCCTGACCCACGCGCGTCGCGCGGGGCTGGAACCCCGCCGCGCCGACGCGGTGGCCGAGCGGCTGGACGAGGTCTAGGTGCACGTCCTGTCCACCGCGGCGCAGGTGCGCGCCGCCCTCGCCCCGCTCCGGCGGGCGGGGCGGACGGTGGCGCTGGTGCCGACCATGGGCGCGCTGCACCCGGGCCATCTCAGCCTGGTCCGCCTGGCCCGCGAGTGCGCGGACGTGGTGGTGGTCAGCATCTTCGTCAACCCCCTGCAGTTCGGCCCCGGCGAGGATCTAACGGCCTATCCGCGTGACCTCGACGGCGACCTCGCCCAGCTCGACCCGGCCGGCGTGCACCTGGTGTTCGCACCCGGGGCCGGCGCGTTCACCCCGCCGGATCGCCACACGGTGGTCACAGTGACCGGGCTGTCCACGGTGCTGGAGGGCGCCAGCCGCCCCGGCCACCTCGACGGCGTGACCACCGTCGTGGCGAAGCTGTTGGGCGTGGTGCAGCCCGATTTCGCGGTCTTCGGCGAGAAGGATTATCAGCAGCTGGTGGTGCTGCGCACGATGGTGGCCGACCTCGACCTCGGCGTGGAGCTGCTCGCCGCGCCGCTGGTGCGCGAGCCCGACGGCCTGGCCCTGTCCAGCCGCAACGCCTACCTGTCCGCCCGCGAGCGGCGCCAGGCGCTGGCGCTGTCCGCCGCCCTCGCCGAGGTGCGGGTGACCTGGGACGGCGACGCCGACCGCGCCCGTTCGCTGCTGGCCTCTAGACTGCGCAGCGCGCCGGGGGTCCGCCCCGATTACGCCGAGGTCGTGGACCCCGAGACCCTCGCACCGCTGCACGGCATCGTGACCGGCCCCGCGCGGGCTCTGGTGGCCGCAGGGGTGGGACGGACGCGGCTGATCGACAACGTCGGGCTGCAGACCTCAACCGCTACCCAGGCCCACGTAGGAGCGCTGACCATCAGGACCGTCACGACGCCCACGCCGGAGCGCCGTCCATGAGCGCACCGCCCCGCCTGACCGAGCTGCCGCCGGTGGTGGCCCTGGCCCTCGCCGAGGACCTCGACGCGGCCGGCGACTTGACCTCCCTCGCCACCGTCGACGAGGGCCTGCGCGTGTCCGGCGCCGTGGTCGCACGCGCCGCCGGCGTCGCGGCCGGTACGCAGGTGGCGGCGGCGGTGTTCGCCGCGGTCGGGGTCGACGTGGCCGTGGTGCTGCCCGACGGCTCCGCCCTCGCCGTGGGTGACGCCATGATGACCGTTGCGGGACCGGCGCGCGCCGTCCTCACCGCGGAGCGCACCGCCCTCAACCTGCTCACCCACCTCAGCGGCGTGGCCACCCTGACGGCGCGCTACGTGGCCGAGGTCGACGGCACCGGCGCGGTGATCCGGGACACCCGCAAGACCCTGCCCGGCCTGCGGCTGCTGGAGAAGGCCGCCGTGCTGGCGGGCGGCGGGGTGAACCACCGCTTCAACCTGTCCGACGGCCTGCTAGTGAAGGACAACCACGTGGTCGCCGCCGGCGGGGTGGGACCGGCCACCCGCCGGGCGCTCGCGGCGGCCGGCGACCTGCCGGTGCAGGTGGAGGTCGACTCGCTGGAGCAGCTCGACGAAGCCTTGAACGCCGGCGCCATCGCAGTGCTGCTGGATAATTTCGGCTTGAATGACCTGCCCGCCGCGGTGGCCCGCTGCCGCGCCGCCGAGCTGGCGGTGTTCGTGGAGGCCTCCGGTGGCGTGTCCCTGGAGACGGTCTGGGCGATCGCCTCCAGCGGGGTGGACGCGATCGCTGTGGGCGCGCTCACACACTCCGCCCCGGCGCTGGACCTCGGCTTGGACCTGTAGTGCTGCTCGCGGTCGACGTGGGCAACTCCCACACTGTCATCGGGGTGTTCAACAGCGCCGACCTCGCCCAGCAGTGGCGCATCTCCACCGCGCCGAAGCGCACGGCGGACGAGTTGGCGCTGCTGTTCGGCGGCCTCATGCAGTTCGAGAATCTGTCGTTCAGCCGCAACGTCCACGGGGTGGTGATCTGCTCGGTGGTTCCCCTGGTCACCGAGCGGCTGCGCGAGATGACCGCCCGCTACTTCCACTACCCACCGGTGGTGGTGGAGCCCGGCACGAAGACCGGCATCCCCATCAAGATCGACAACCCCCGCGAGGTCGGCGCGGACCGCTTGGTGAACGCGCTGGCGGCCTTCGAAGCATATGGGGGGCCGGGGATCGTGGTTGACTTCGGCACCGCCACCAGCTTCGACGTGTTCAGCGCGAGGGGCGAGTTCATCGGCGGCGCGATCGCGCCCGGGGTGCAGACCTCGATGGACGCGCTGAGCGCCCGCAGCGCGAAGCTGGGCACGGTGGAGCTGCTGGAGCCGCGCAACGCGATCGGGCGCAGCACGGCCGAGGCCATGCAGTCCGGCGCGGTGTACGGCTTCGCGGGCCAGGTGGACCGCATCGTGGAGATGATCAGCGCGCAGCTCGGCGTGCCGCCGGTGGTGGTGGCCACGGGCGGGATGGCCTCGGCGGTCGTGCGCCAGTGCCGCTCGATCGACCACCACGACCCCTGGCTCACGCTGAAGGGCCTGCGCGTCGTATGGGAGCGCAACGCCTGACCGGAGCTGTTATCCGCCGGAGGCGGTCGTCCAGTCGTTCGGCGGCGCAGCCGCAGCCGCGGCCCGGAGTTCTCCACAGGCGGTCGAGGGTGGTTCCCGGCCGCGCTACCGTCGTGGCTCGACTCCGAAAGGCGTGGTGGGTGCGGGACCGGCTGTGGTTGCTGATCGCCCTCGCGGTGCTGCTCGGTGTGGGGAGGGGCCTGGCCTACTCGGCGACGGGCAACCGGCGGGCGGCCGCGCGACCGGCCCCGTCCTCCGCCGCCTCGCCCTCGCCCTCGCCGTCGCCCTCGCATTCGCCGTCGCCCTCCCCTTCGCCGTCGCCCTCGGCCTCGGCCTCGCCGCGACTGTTCTCGAGCCCCCCGCCGGAGGCGGGCGGCGACCCGGGCGCCTCCGACGACGCGCCGTCGGAGGCGCAGCTGGCGGCCTGTGTCACGCGCGG
>Ga0136616_10000551_pt1 | contig 17969 bp, 15 predicted proteins | sample AntDrymUQ2992106_2_FD_106648 | JGI IMG/M metagenome (GOLD analysis project Ga0136616, IMG submission 106648) | Polar desert sand microbial communities from Dry Valleys, Antarctica - metaG UQ299 (21.06) | ecosystem: Environmental > Terrestrial > Soil > Desert | place: Antarctica: Dry Valley...
CTTGTGGAGCACCGCGGGGAGGTCCTCGGCGACCTCGCCGGGGTCACCGCGGTGGTGTCGCGGGAGGAGTGGGAGCGGATGCGGGCGCTGTTCGAGGCGCGGCGGCGGGGCCGACCGCCGGGGCTGGGCGCCTATGTGCTGTCGGGGTTGGTGCGCTGCAGCCGCTGCGGGCTGCTGCTGTACGGGACGCAGCGCAAGAACCTGACGCCGTATGAGGACGGGTCGGTCCGCCGGGAGTACCGCTGCCGCCGCGCTGCCGACGACAACCGGGCGGGCTGCGGGCGCAACCTGATCGACGCCCGCGTCGCCGAGCAGGCTGTCGCCGAGGCGGTCAAGCAGCGCCTCGGCGACCCGCGCCGCGCCGACCGCATCGCCAGGCGGCTCGCGGCCACGCGGACCGACCGGACCCGCATCGAGGCCGAGCTGGCGACGCTGGCGCAGTCTGCGGACGGGCTCGCGGTCAAGGTCGCGGAGTGGGGCCTGGAACGGGTGACCCTGTCGATGACCCCGATCCTTCGCCGCCAACAGGCGCTCCACGGCCAGCTCGCCCAGCTCGAGGAGGCCGAGGGCGGCGACGCCGCCGCGGCGGACGCGGTCGCGGCGTGGGACGAGGCGACAGACCGCGGCGACACCGCCGCGCTGCGCGCGATGATCAAACGGGCGTTCCCCCATCTGGCGCTGCGCCCCCACGCCAAGTGGGGCGACCACTCCCCGGCACGCCTCGACTGGGACGGCCCCGCCACCCCACAACCCGGCTGAACGCGCACCGACGACCCGCCGGCCGTCGTCCGGCAGATCAGCGGGCGGCGGCCGTCGCCGCCGGGCCAGGCCCTGTCAGGCTTCGGAGGCGGGTGCGCGCGAGCTGTCGTGTTGCTGCCAGCGCGCTCGCGCGTTGAGGATCGTCTCGCACAGCCCGTCGACCTGCTCGTCGGTCAGCGGCGGCAGGGCGCGCACCTGCGCCCGTATCGCGGCCCGCTGCTGCTCCGACAGCACACCCGGCCTCGACCTCGCCCCCCGCCCGCGGTTGGGGCTGCGCAGCGGGCAGCCCGCCAGGCCCGGGCGACACGACGCGCAGGGCTCGTCGGCCCCGCCGGTCGGCGCGCCCCGCCGCTCGCACCCGACGACCCCGTGCGGCTCGCTGCCTTGGACCGCCTGCTGGGGGACGGCCGCGTCCGCGAGCGCGCGGGTACGTGCGGCGCGCTCGGCAGCCGTCACGGTCCATCCGCGGGCACCACGCCGCTGGGCTGGCGCAGCTCGGCGAGGAGCTGCTGGGCGCGTCGCACGCTGACGCCGGTCGCGGCGGCGGCGGCCGGGCCGGTGACCCCTGGGCGGCCCCCGGCTTCCGCCTGTGCGAGCAGTTCCGTGATCTGATCACGGGCGTTGGTGACAGGCACCAATGGTGGCGTTGCGGGCCCGTTGCGATCCGCGGAGCCTTCGTGAAGGGCTTCGCCTCCAGGCGCAATCCCGGCGTCGTGGTGCGCGGCGGGCTGGGGGTTGCGGCGGCGGGCTTCGCTCATGACCAGTTCGATGGCTGCGAGCTGCGCGATCGGCGGGATCGCCGCGATCAGCCGGGCGGGCAGGGTGTCGGGTGCGTGGGCGACGTTGAGGGCGGTGGACACCAGGGTGGACGCGGCGACGTAGGCCCAGGCGAGCAGCGCCCGCTGCCCGGCGCGGGAGCGGGTGTAGATGACGAGGGTGGCGGCGGTGGTGAAGCTGTCGACCAGCAGCGGGGCGGCCCAGCCGAGGTGGGTGGGGAACGCTCCGGTGGCGACGGCGTAGGCGCTGATCGCGTCGAACGACACCGCGAACGCGAGCGCACCCACCCCGGCGACCAGCGCGGTGGTGGCGGCCAGGACCGCCCGGTCGCCGCCCACGGCGCGAGTCGGCTGTAGGTCGTCGGTGTCAGGGGCCAAGGCTGGGGCCTTCCGGGCGTGGCGCGGGCGGTGCGGGACGGGCGGGCGGGGTTGGGGTCGGTGGGGGCGGGTTGAGGAGGTTGGGTTGGTGGGCGGCGGCGGGGCCGAGGTAGCGGTGGGGTAGCGGTAGTCGGGGTCGTCGCCCCAGGTGCGGGCGGTGGCGATGAACCGCTGTCGGTCGTCGGCGTCCATCAGCGCGGCCCTCCGTTGCTCGCGGGTGGCGGTGCGGTCACAGCGACAGCCCGAGCGGCTGCGGCCACTCCGGCCCAGGCGGCCGTGGCGCGACCGGGCGGACCCGCTGCGGCGCTGCCGGCACCGGGTTCGGGTCGGAGTCGCGGCCGGGGGTGCCGGGGTCGGGTTGGGGTGCGGGGGTGTGGTCGCTGGCGAGGGTGTGCGCGCGGCTGCGCGCGGTGTTCGCGAGCAGCGCGGCGACCGCGCCGCCCTCCCCGCGCTCGGCGTGGAGGGGGCGGGGGTCGTGGGCTTCGAGGTCGACGGCGAGCTGGTCGAGGGTGGTGACCGAGGTGTACAGCTGTGCGGTGTCGCGGTGGCGGGACAGCGCGGTGTACAGCCACTCGGCGTAGACCGAGCGCGGGTCGGCGTAGACCCAGGCGCGGTCGACGGTGGCGCCCTGCGCCTTGTGCACGGTGACCGCGTAGCCGTGCGCGACCTGCCCGCCGGTCACGTACCAGCCCGGCAACGCAACCTCGGCGGCGGCGTCGTCGGGTTGCACGGTCATGGTGGAGGTGGCGGGGTCGAGGTGGGTGACGGTGGCGCGGGTGCCGTTGGTCACCCCGACGCGGCGGTTGTTGCGCAGGCACACCACCCGGTCCCCGACCGCGTACCCGCGCCCGTCCGCTGTCAGCGTGTCCGCGTCGAGCCGGCCGGCGGCGCGCAGGAGGTGGCGGGCGTGGCGGTTGAGCGCGTCGACGTCGGCGCGGCGGGCGGCCAGCATCACCCCCTCGCCGAGCAGCTCCGGGGGCTGGGTGACCGCCCAGGCGGCCCAGTCGCCGGCGAGGCGGCGGCCGGCGTCGGCGTCAGTCCCCGCGACCGTGAGCCGCTGGCGGTGCTGGTAGGCGTGGATCAGCGGGGCGGGGTCGCCTGCACGAAGCGCGGCGAGCGCGTCGCGGTCCCACGGCTGGCGTTGCCGGCGGTTGCGCTGGAGTTGGATCGGGTTGAGGCGGGCGATCAGTCCGGCGAACAGGCCGCCCGCGGCGAGCTCGGGGAGCTGGGCGGGGTCACCGACCAGCACCAGCTTCGCTTGGGCGTGCTGGGCGGCGTGGAGGAGGCGGGCGAGGGTGCGGGTGTCGACCATCCCGGCCTCATCCACGACCAACACCGACCCCTGCTGCAGCGGCTTCCCGGTGTTGAGGTCGCGCAGGACCGCCGCGATCGTGGTCGAGGCGATCCCGGCATCGTGTTGCAGCTGGAGGGCGGCGCGGGCGGACAGCGCGCAGCCCCGCACGGTGATTCCGGCGGAATCGAACGCCTCTGCGGCGGCGGCCAGCGCGACGGTCTTCCCGGTGCCGGCCTGGCCGACGACGACCTGCACCCCGCCGGGGTCGGAGGTGACCCGGCGGACCATCGTGTGCTGCTCGGCGTCGAGCCAGCCCCACCGGTCCAACGCCGCGGCGACCGCTGCGGGGTCGGCGACCGCGACCCGCTCCCGTCGTCGGGACACCGCCGCGTGGAGGGCGGCGGCCTCGACGGCGAGCAGCTCAGGGGTGGAGAAGCGCGGCCGGGCCTTGGTGACCGCGACCTGACCGTCGTCGCGGCGGACAATCAGCCATGCAAACTGCCCGTCGACATCGCGGGCGACCTGCGACGCAACCTCGCGAGCGACCTGCGATGTGACCTCCGATGTGACCTCGGTGCCTGAGCGAAGGTCAGGCTCAGGCGCAACCTGGGCAGCAACCCCGCGGGCGACCTCGGGCTCCCCGTGGGCGACCTGGCGGTCCTCGGGCGGGAGGGGGAGCCGGCGGGCGCGCCAGGTCAGCACCGCGGCGGGGTCCTCGGCGGAGTCAAGTTCCCGCTCGGTCAACCTGGCGGTCAACCCGTCCACATCCCAGCCGGCGGCCAGCAGCGGCGTCAACGCCCCGGCCAGCGCCGCCGACCCGGTGACCTGCGGGCCGGCGTGGCGGGCGAGGCGGCGCAGTGCCGCGCTGGCCAGCGCCAGATCCGGTGACCCCGCCGCGCACGTCGCCTCCAGGGCAGGGTCGAGGAGTTCCACCGCGACGTCGCGGTCCGCGACCGTCTGCCTCGCCAGCGCGACGATGACCTCAGCCGGTGCGCCGTGAGGGAGCCGGGCGGCCCACCCGCGGATCACGTCGCCCAGGTCGAAGGTGGACCGCTCCGCGGTCAACCCGTCCGGGCCGGCCAGCTCCACCGCGACAGGGCCGAGGGCCTCGGGCGATGGCGGCGTCGCGGCGGTCTGGCCGAGCAGCGCGGCGAACCGTTCCGGGGTCCACCCGAGCTGTTCGGCTTGTTCCCGCCAGCGCTGCCGCAGCGGCGCACCGTCGGCGAGACGCTGTTTGGCCTGGCGGGTCTTGTGCGCGGCGAGCTGCGCTTCCTTCGCGGTCCAGTCCTCCCGGACCTCGCCGTCGCCGGTCTCGCCGCGTTGGACGGCGAGGAAGTCGGCCATCTCCGCGCTGCGGGTGGAGAACGCCTCGATCAGCTCCCGGGGCACGCCGGCGAGGTCGGCGTGGCCGTTGACCACCGGCCCCCACGCCACCCCCAACTGTGAGGTGAGTTCCCAGCGCAGCACCGCCTGGTACAGGTACCCCGCGGTGGTCTGGCCGGCGTAGAGGTGGCGGGCGTCGAGGGTGCGCCACAGTCCGTCGTCGACGGCCTGGCCCTGGTTGGCGATCAGGACGTGGGTGTGCAGGTGCGGGTCGAGGTTGCGTGAGGTGCGGTGGCGGAACGCGGCCGCGACCAGCCCGTCCGCGGGGACCTGCTCCACGCCCTGCGCGCCGCGACGCACGAACGCCGCGTGCGTCTCCAGATAGCCCAGGGCGGCGGCGACCGCGGCGTCGTGGGCCTGGCGGACCTGCTCGGACACCGCGGGGTCGGCGAGGGCGTACAGCAGCGACACGCTCTTGGGCGCGTTGACCGTCGCGTCGAACCCGGGGATCCGCCTGCTCGCCCGCAACCCAGGCAGCCGCCCCCGACCGGGGAGGTGCCCACCCAGCACCTCGCGGAGATCCTCCGCGTCGACCTCGCCGGATAGGCCGTGCCCAGCGGCGGCGCCGGCCCAGTAGCCGGGCGCCTCACCGGTGCCGACGTAGTAGTCCTCCACCCCCGACGCCACCGTCGACAGGTAATAGCCCTCGCTGCCCGCCGCCAGCTTCGCCAACGTCAACACCGCACGACCACCAGCAGCGACGGCCTGTGCCCCGCCTCGGGCGAGCTGGCCGGACAGCGGGACGCGCGGGCAGGGCAGGGCACAGGGTTTCTCCTCGTCACCCCACTACCGGCGCGCTGAACAGCGCGATTCGACACATCCGCCCGGCGCGCCCGCCAACTGCAACTTCAGGTGACCGAGCGTGACAGCGCTGTCACCGGCTGCGCGGGGTCGGGTGTCGATCGGGATCTGCGCTGGAAGGCCAGCACCTCCAGGGCTGCCGCCTGTCCACAGGGCGCGGCGGCGCGGGCTGGCCGCCGCCACCGCAGCCGTTCAGGCTAACGGGATGAGCAACCACCAGCGACACCCGCAACCAGGCGAAGGCATCGGCGTGGACGACTTCCCTCTCATCGCCCGCACCCTGTTCGACCTCGCCGTCCACGCAGCGGCCGGCCTCCACGACCCGCGCAACGCCCCGACGGCTTCATCCAGGCGCTGTGGGCCGAACTAGCCAGCGCCTTCGAGTGGACCCCGCAACCCTGGCCGCAGGACCTCCCGCTCCCGCCCCTCACCGGGTGAGCCGGCTCCCCGCCCCGCCCGGCCGGGTCGCCAGCGACCCGGCCGGGCACCCCAGGCACTCGTAAGAGTGCAGGTGTGTCCTCTGATCGTGGGGTCGGCTCAGCGGCGGTGTGGGGGTCATGCGAGCGGCGGGACCGGCGCACGACGGCGAGGTCGTTTCCCGGGAGGCTGCCTGGTAGCGGAGAGGGGTCGAGGTGGTGCAAAGTGCCTTAGCGACGGACTGGCTCAGCGTGCGAGTGCGGTGAGCGCTTCGACCCAGCGGGCGGTCACATGCCGGACGAGGACCGGATCGAGGGCCACGAGTTCCTCGGCGGTGGCCAGCGCGCTGGTGAAGAGCCGCTCTGCCGGGCCGGTCAGCTCGGGCACGGTGCCGCTGGGGTCGTCGCCCATGCGCCTGTGGTCGGCGTTGTGGAGCGTGCTGACGTAGAGGGCGGTGGCGTCGGCCAGGGACTCGGACGTGTATCCGTGCTCGGCCACCAAGTGGTCAGGCAGGACAGCGGCGTCGACGCTGTGCGGCTTGTGGGGGAACGGCAGACTGTGGATGCGCCTGTCCGTGGCACCGCGGATCGCTCGCCTCATCCGAGCAGCGTTGGTCGGCGCGATCGGCGCCACCATGTCGGCCTTCACGCCGTTCGCTGTCGTGCCGTACGGCGTTCCGTCGCTTCTCCGCCTCTTCGTGCCGTCCGGTGGCTTACCGCAGCATCATCCGGTTAGCCTGCCCCTGATGCTGCGACGAGGGTCATGGCGGATGGACGGCGGCGATGAGCGAGGACTGGAGCGTCCTGCGGCGCTTGCTGGTGGAGCGTCACTGGCAGCGCTACGCGACGTTCCGCGCCCGCTTCGAGGACGCGGCTCAGCAGGTGGCCGGGGAGACGGGTCAGCCGCGTCTGGCGCGGCTGACGGTGAGCCCGCGACAGTTCGACCGCTGGATGTATGGCGAGATCGTGTCCCTTCCCCGCGACGAGGCCCGCCAGGTGCTGGAGCACCTGCTGGGCCGCCCGGTCCACGAGCTGTTCGCCACCGCGGCGACGCCCACTCAGCCGCGCGAGACGTCGGGGCCGTCGGTCGCGGCAGCCGGGACCGAACCCGACGAGGTCGAGGACCTAGTCGTGGCCGCCGCGGCGGAGGCCCGCGAGCACGCCGACCGCCTCGCCGTCGCCGGTGTGGACGCGGTCGCGGTGGACCGGCTGCGTGACCAGGTCATCGCGTTGGCGGGGGAGTTCGCCGTGCAGGCGCCGGCCGCGGTGGTGCCGCGGGCCCGGCATCTGCGCCGGCTGGCGTGCCAGCTGCTGGACCGCACGCCACGTCCCGCGCAGGCGCGGGAGCTGTACCTCGTGGCGGGCCCTGCATGCGGGCTGCTCGCCAGCGCCAGCTTCGACCTGGGCTACCGCGACGCCGCCGCCGCGCACGCCGATGCGGTGTGGACCTACGGTGGCCTGATCGGCCACACCGGCGTCCAGGCGCGGGCACGGGGGATGCAGGCGTTGCTGGCCAACTGGTCAGGCAGACCGCTGCAGGCCCAGCAGCTCGCCGCCGAGGGGCTGCGCCTTGCCCCTGATGGCGGCGCACGGGTGCGACTACACGGAATAGAAGCACGCGCCTGGGCTCACCTCGGGGACCGCGGCCGGACCGACGCCGCGGTATCCGCAGGGCTGTCCGCGCTGGGCGACGAGGGCGAGGACGAGTTGCACGAGCAGCTCGGCGGCGAGTTCGGCTTCGGCGCCGCCCGCCCCGCGTGGTGCGTCAGCAGCGCCTACGTCCAGCTCGGCGACGGCCCAGCGGCCGCTCACCACGCCGCACGAGCGATCGACCTGTACCACAAACTCGCGCCCGCCGACCGCACTCCCAAGGCAGAGGCCGCCGCCGCCGACCTGGCCGCCGCCCACCTCCTGCAGGCCGAAGTCGACGGCGCCGCGGACGCGCTCCGCAGCGTATGGACCCTGCCGCCCCAGCACCGGGTCGAAAGCGTGCGGCTACGGCTCGCCCAGGTCGCCACGCTGCTGCGTACCCTAAAGCTCCGCGACGCACCGGCCGCCCGCACTCTCCTCGACGGCATCGGCGCGTTCTCGCCGCCCAAGGCGCTGCTCCCGCGCCCCGGCGGGCTTACCGGCGGCCTGGCGCCGAGCTAGGACGTCCTGGCCGCCCAGTCGTCCAGCAGCGCTCGCTCCTTGACCGGGTCGATGCCGTGCTCGCTGAGTCGCTCGTCGGCCGCAGCGACTCCTCCCGCCCACAGCCACGCCCACGTGTCACGGACCGTCTCCGCGAGCGGCCGGCACGACAGCCCAGCCTCGAGCGCCCGCTGCGACGACACCGCCCAGGTACCGGGCGAGGTCCGCCACAACGGCAGCTCGGTCCACTGCCGCACCCCCGCATCCACCAGCACCTCGTCGTCGACCCACACCAACTCGGCCTCGGTCCCTGTTGCCTCGCGGCACGCGGAGAGCATCCCGCCGAACGTGTCGCGCCCGGATGGCGCGGTCAGGTTGAAGGTCCCCGCATGCTTCGACTCCAGGTTGTCCAGGATGAAGCCGGCGACGTCGCGCACGTCGATCGGCTGGATCCCCCGCGACGGCCGTCCCGGTGCCAGCACTGAGCCGCCACGAGCCATCCGCAGCAGCCACCACGGCAGCCGCCCGACCGTCTCATGCGGCCCCAGGATGACTCCAGGCCGCACGATCAGTGACGCGTCGTCCGGGCACACCTCGGCTACGGCGCGCTCGCAGCCGGCCTTGAGGATCCCGTACTGCGTGGGGCTGCCCGACGGATCATCGGCCCCGAAGTCCGGCCCCGCGTCCGGCGGGCAGGCCAGCAACGGCGACGCCTCGCTCAGCGGCTCCAGCGGCCAGCCCGAGTACACCGACACCGTAGACACGAAGGCGTACCGCTCGACGCTGGCTGATAACGCCCTCGCGGAGGCCGCGACTACATTCGGGAAGAAGCCGCTGGTGTCGACCACCGCGTCCCACTTCGCACGCATGGCCAGCCTGTTGAGGTCGTCGGTGCTTTCGCGGTCTCCGCGTACCGCCACGATCCCGACGACATCCTCGCCGGAGCGGCCACGGTTGAACGTCGTGACCTCGTGTCCGCGCGCCGAGGCCAGCTCGGCCACCGTTCGGCCGACGAACCGGGTACCGCCGAGCAGCAGCAGCCTCATGATGGACACCTTCGCACAGCCCCGCGCTCGGGCTTGGCCCTAAGCGGTCGATGATCAGCGAGGACTCGCTGAGGTGATTGACGGGTCCCTGGCGGCGTTCAACAGCCGCGGCCGGTGGCCGTTGCGCGACGTCGTGAGGGTCTTGGTGCGCTCGTGCGGGCCGGCGGAAAGCAGAGTCTATGCTGGCAGACCAGCGATCACGGTGGCAGTCAGAACAAGCATCGACGCGTAGATGATTCTTAGAAGCTTGCCGCGCCCGATCAGCCGGTCCACGCGAGCCGATGCCGCTTCTGCCCGCGCTTCCACTGAAGATCCCGGTACCGGCCACACGACCACAGCGATGAGCGCGGCGGCGAAGCCGAAGGTATAGCCGAATATTACGTACTCTGAGACCATGTTCAACGCCGCCAACCACGAGACGAGCCAGATGCCAGAGGTCATGCGGTACGTGCCTACAGCAAATCCAGCATCGAGACCCCACCAAAAACCGATGTCGAAATCTCGGCGCATGGTATACATCAGCGTCTTTCGCGTCTGACGACGTAGAGTAAGAGGATACCAGCTTCCCCTCGCAATCGCCCAGAGGTCGCCAGCAAGCAATACCGGGATGCCCGCAAGTGCGACCCATCGGTCTGAGTCGTTGAGAGAGAGGCCCATTAGCTCACCTGCCGCATAGAGAGCCATGGCGAGTCCAGCGCCGCCAAGAAATAGGCCAGCGACCATAGATGAGAAGGTTCCTACCCGCGTGAGCAGGTCACCCAGATTATCTTTTCTCCCCTGCACGAAGGGAGCAGCATAGCCGCTGAAGGATAATCCTCAGGGACTGAAGAGCTGGGCGAATCCTGCAGCTGCCAAGAGAGCGATCACGACTAGCTCAACCAAGGTTGTGGCCTAAGAGAGTAGGTTAGTCAGCCTAGGTACTTGCTCTTCATCGCCTGGCTACCAGCGGGGCAGGCTTCTGCCACGTTCCAGAGAACGCCCGATCCTTATGCGTTCCGCGGGCAAACCTGTGCCACCCGTCCGACTTCGGGGCTTCCCGATTCGCCCATCCAGGCCACTTTGCCCTCATGTCCTAACATGCCCCCACAGATGGGACTGACCGTGCGCCTCCCATCGACATCTGTCAAGGAGATTCACGACCCCTTCTTCGGCAAGGTGCTAGTCACGCTCATGGAGGGGTGGTGCTAGGACTACGCGATGCGAAAGTCGCCTTACGAATGGTAGTTCGCGGTCCCGAAGGTCGCGGCCTCGCTGTCGCCTAGAGCTGCCGCGGAGGACCTCGCGGGTTCCGTCGACGGCGACGCCGAGGCCACGATCACCGCCTGGAGACGACTTTCGGCCCTGTTGGCGGGCTCTGGCGTAGGTGGCGTCGCAGAACAAGCACGGAAAGCTGGTGTGATGAAGCCGGCGTCGCGACCTGGTCGCCGACCAGACCCGCAGGCTGTCGCGGTTGCACGACCTGGTCGTGTCGGTCCACCTCGGCCTGGAACGCGTGCTGGACCTGACCACCAAGGCCGACCTGTGGCTGCTGACCCGCTACGTCACCCCAGCCGAGTTGCGCCGCGCCGGACACCAGCGCAGCGCAACCCACCTGCGCAAGCTCCGCGGCGCCCGCGCCGACCGGGCCGCCGCCGCGGCCCCTGGCCGCAGCCACGGCACAGCGCATCGCCGTACCCGGCGAACAGCTCGCCGCCACCCTCGCCCGCGAGCTGGCCGGCGAGGCGCTGGCCGCCCGCGACCGCATCAGCGCGCTGGCCGACCAGCACGAGGAGCTGCTGGCCCGCCACCCTGACGCGGCCCTCATCCGCAGCCTGCCCGGGATGGGGGCCACCCTCACCGCCGAGTTCCTCGCCGAGGCAGGCGGCATTGCCCGCTTCCCCACCGCCGACCGCCTCGCCGCCGCCGCAGGGCTGGCCCCCGTGCTCAAGCAGTCCGGCCGTAGCCGGCACCTGCGCCGCGCCCAGGGCGGCAACAAAGCCCTCAGACGGGTCTTCTACCAATCGGCGTTCTGCTCGCTGAGCCACCCCACCAGCCGCGCCTACTACCAGCGCAAACGCGCCGAAGGCAACCGCCACGAACAAGCCCTCATCGCCCTCGCCAGACGACGCGTCGACGTGCTGCACGCCATCCTGCGCACCCGCACACCCGTCGACCCCCCAACACCCACAGGAGCGGCCCCTGGCCGCTTGACAGAAGCATCACGCTGCGCCTAGACGAGTACGCACCATGGGGCTACAGTCAGCGCATGCTCGCCTGGCTATTGGACTTGTCTGCCGCGTTCCCACGGAGGCGATCGCTGAAAGGATGCAGGAATCGCTGGTATTCGTGCGCGGTTGGAGCCGCAGTCTCATTAGCCGCATTTTTTCAGGTCTTGTTTCTGCCTAGCCAGGCTGCCGCAGCGGGAGCCGAGGCTTTTAGCATTAGCGGTCCCGGACTTGAGAAACCGATCGAGATTAGCCTCTATGGTCTCGATGCTCCCGAGCTCATAGATCTCCCGGAACAGATGGGCGCTTGGTTTCTCACTAGTGGAGAAGCGGTGATGCCGATGATGCCGACTCCTCCAACACCCGCACTGGGGCCAAAGTATATCGTCACCTGGTACATGCTTGGTCCGACGGACGCTCCCCGAGACGAACGAGCGGTTCGCCAGGAGCTGTACCCCGAGGCGGAGGGCGGTCCTTTATTGCGTACGCCGGAAGGTCAGGGACTCTGGTCTGGAGCGGTGGGTTGGTACAGACCGCCAGAGCGCTTCTCGCGCTCCTTGGCGCTCTTGAACATACCGAGTACTCGAGGACAGTCACCTGACTATTGGCTTGTAGGGTGTGGCATTCTAGTAGCTGCGACATCCATCCTTGCGGGTCCGAAACTCTGGGCTCGGAAGAACAGATGGGTGAGGGACGACTGAAGCGCTGTCCGTGCGATGGGGTCGACCTGTTGCCATCATAAGCAGCTTGACCCAAGCCGATGCCAGTCCGCAGAGTCGGCGGACACCTGCCGTGTGGCGGCGGACCGGTCTTCGCCAAGATCGTCGAAGAACGCCGTCACCGTGGCCCTGGCCCGCCCGGCCCGGTGCACAACAGCATTCCTGAGTCGTGGTCCACGACCACGGTCGGGTAGCGCTGGCCCTTCGGTGCGAGATCTCACCGATGCCAATCCAGCGCAGCCCGTGCTACGGGTCGGGCTCGGGGCGCTGCGTCCGGCGACCACCCCGGCGATGTTCGCCCCGACCGTGACCCACGCGAACCCGCATCAGCATGGCGAGTCGCCCACTTCGAGGTGGGCGATTCGCAGCCGCGCCGCCTGCTCCTCAAAGTCGCGGGAGAACCCGGCCGCGCCCACGGCACCGCCTCACCGTCCGCTCGGCGCAGGCCGTAGTCGGCGCGTCGGCCTCCAGCCACACACGACGGTGCGCCTCCAGACGTGACCAGCGGCGCCGCCCGCCACTTCGGTCATAGCCCGGCGCCCGCCGATGGCACAGCACCGCAAAGGCCGGACGCAGCGTGCACGTCACCGCCCACGACGACCAACTGGTCGCGGCCCGCGCCGCCGCCGCCACGAACGGTTCCAAGCCGACTGCCGGCGCTTGCAGCCCTTGGCCGAACGCGCGATCTCCTGGACCGTCGCCCGCGGCCCGCCGCGTCCGCTACCGCGGCATCCGCCGCAACCAACTCGGGCTAAGCGTGCGCGTCGCCGCGGTCAATGTCGCCTGCCTGCTTTACCCTCGGCCTGACCGGCAGCGACACCGGCTGGGTCAATCGCCCGCGCCAGGCCGGCGGGCCCCGGGAATGACAAGGAGGGCCATCTGATCGCCTGCGGGGCCGGGTGCACACCTCATCACCGGCCCTCCCGTCGGCCATCTCTCGGACTCGCCCGCGACCCTACGTCCCACCACCAACCCCTCGACCAGTAGTTCAGCGCTCCCCTTGAAGCGCTACGGATTGGTAATCCAGCTACAGGCGGGCCAGGAAAGAGGATTCGGCGTGCATCAATGCGAACCTCCGTGGCCCGAAGCGAGCAGCATACCCCGCTGATTGAAGGCCCTCAAGAACCATAGAGCTGCGCGAAGCCAGCACCAACCGTGGCCAATAGGACGACGGAAGCCGGAGGTGAGTTCGAGTCAGCAGCAGCCACACTGTGAGCTTATGTAACAGCGCGACTTCTCGAACGGGCCTCTATAGCATGAGCTGCCTTTTGTGCACTCATCACAGCGGTAAATAAATCCGTTCTGGCAGCACGTCCAAGAGCGAAGCGTGTAGCCGCTTCCGCAGGGACTCCAGTTCAGGTTCGAGTTGGGCCTGGCGAGGCAGCAGCATCCGCAGTGGTAAAGTCCGGCCGGACAGTGATTAGCTGCAGCCGGCGTTGCGGAACTGACCAAACTAGCCGCTGCTGCGATGCTTGCTGTTCCTGCCCTCGCCAGCCAGCCAAGCGCCCCGCGCCGTGACACCTCATCTAGACCTGCGGCAGTCGGGCTTACGCCGCTGTCGACCATCCGAGTTTGAGCCATCACGCTCACTCCCTCCCTTTAAACTGGAACGATGTCTCGGCGTCGCTAGCGAGGACTTTTTGCTGCGGCATAGGACTCGCGGCAAGCCAGTCGATCGTCTTCTTCAACTGGCGGATCGATGGCACAGTCGATGCGGAGATAGCATTTAGGCCCTGATAACGCACTACCGTGGGGGTGACGTGAATACTAAGGCGGTCCGCTACGTCTCCTGCGTCGACGAAAACATTCTCGAACCCACTCAACGCTTGCTCTTCAAGCCACTGCTTCCCCGTCTCTTCGCTACGAACAGCTATGACTGCAGCCAAGTTAGGAATCAGGTAAGCGCCCAACGATGCGGACAGCTCATAGCACGTCGAGCACGTATCCGAGAGCAATAGCACCGCTGACCGAGCATCTGGTTCAGCCATGCCGGCATGGAACCCAGGCAGCGCTGTCCTTAGTACATCCTTTGGGTGATCTATCACCAGAGCGTCGTCCAGCAGACCAGCGTGCTGGCGGAGCTGGTGCATCTGCCGATGCAACTCGAGGACCGCACCGAAAAGAAGCACTACACCACCGAAGAGCATCACTACGACGAAGACAAGGGCGGCTGTCATGCGGGATACTTCACGGAGAGAGCGATGCGGCTAGCCCTCAAGTCTTCCAGGATCGAGATCGCCCGGACCACACGGATCACTATGACGACAGAGAAAACCAATGCTGTCGACATTGCCCACTGCGCCAAGGAGACGCTTGGAGGAGCAGCCACTAGTAAGAGGGCTACGGCCGCTAGGGCTACGCTCAACATGAGTTGAGTGCGGCCAAGGAACGCACGGTTCGATATACCGAAGCAACTGCACAGAATCGGCTCGGTGCTGCGAACGCCGATGACGCCGGCATAGGCGAGGACTGCGGCCGTCGCAAGCAGCGTTCCAGGGGTCAGGACAGGGACCACAGCGATGGCCAGTACCGCGACAATCAACTCCAGAAGAGGAGCGGCACGGCTCAGCACCTCTGCCCAAGGGGAATCGATATTGAGAGCGCGTAGTGTAAGCTTTAAAGGCGTCGTCTCAATTGTCTTATAAGAAGCGGCAAGGACGAAGAGCCCCGCAACGGCCACAGCAGCCGCGAACGCGACTGGGGTCAATGACACCGCGATCAGCTCGCGCTCGACGTTGGAGAGCGTCGGACACGACGCGACTGCCGCGGATCATCATTAGGCATCACGTGCTCGATCCTGTCGCCGACAGCTTCGGTTGTAGAGATGAACGGGTATACCTCTTTGCGTTCAAGATCGACACCGACCCAATCACCAACATAAAACTTCCAGTCGGGGGGGAAATCGACAGGTGTGGCCTGAAACGCTTGCTCGTCGACCAGCACTGTCACCCCGGCAACCGTCCCCGCTTGGCGTATGACTCCCTTCGTCCAACCGCGCCCACTACGTACATCTGCAACGTCAGCGGCTAGCGATCGATTTGGGTTTGGGGCAATCACCACAACAGCAGCGCCCGCGACCGCGCCTGCCAGTACTTGACGCCGACTCAAACCACCAGCTGGTTGCTCACCACCTTGCGCCGTTTGACGCCTTGCTCGTCGCCAGCGCCGTCCCATGGCTCCCCCTCCGAACCTCTATCCACCCGGATGGTGATATAGAGTAGTAGCCGCAATGACTGTGTCAAGGATTCTGTCGAGTATGACGGATTGTCCGCGTGGGTCGCACGGAGAGTATGATCAGCCTGCCGCGATCGATCGGCTGTCTGTTGAGATTGACGGGCTAATCGCCCCTTATCGCCCAGTTGGTGAAACCTGCTTGCGACCCGTTCCCGGGAGCTACCGGCGGTTGACCGAAGCGCTCATCGCCGAGATCGGCGGCGACATGACCCGCTTCGGCCTTGCGAAACTCGCGTCCTCGGCTGTGGGCCTCCACGACGCTGGAATCGATGTCGACGGTCGGGGTCGGGGCCCAGCCCGACGGCCAACGTTCCGAACGTCTGCGGGGGCCCGCAACCCGTCAAATGGCCGCGGCGTCACCCCAATCCGGACCACGGCGACGTCGTCGATGCAGTCCCCGCCGGCCAACGCGGAGCCAATCAGGGCGAGCGTCTTCGCGCCGCAATTGGCCGCCCAAACTGGCAACGTGACGTGTTCGCCGTAGCTCCACTACGTCGGCCGCTGGGACAGCAGCCCCGCGACCGCCAGGCCCGGTGGGGCAGCAGGCTGTCGTCGTCAAGGTCGCGGGCACCCGCGCGAGATTGTGCGATGCTTCGTTGAACGGATGCCTCCGGCTCCGGGTTCCTGCGGTCTTCGACACCCGCATCGTCCCAGGCAGCCCCGCGTTGGTCAGCAGGCGGTCGGGGTGCGCCTCGCCCACCACCGCCAGCCCGTACTTCGGCTCCGGGTCGTCCACCGTGTGCCCGCCGACAATGACGAACCCCGCCTCCGCGGCCACCTCGCCCGCACCCTCGAGCACCTCCACGAGCACGTCGTTGGACAGCGCCCCCACGGGCCAGCCCACCAGGTTCAGCGCCAGCAGCGGACGCCCGCCCATGGCGTAGACGTCGCTAGCCGCGTTCGCGGCGGCGATGCGGCCCCAGTCGCGGGCGTCGTCGACCAGGGGGGTGATGAAGTCGGCCGTGAGGACGAGCGCGCGCTCGTCGTCGAGCCGCCACACCGCCGCGTCGTCACCGGTCTCGTTGCCGACGAGGAGCTCGGGTGCGTGGGCCGGCGTCAGCCGGCGCAGGACCTGCGCCAGGTCGCCGGGGGCGAGCTCGCACGCACACCCAGCGCCGTGGCTGAACTCGGTGAGTCGCCGGGTCGCTGGATCCATGACACCACCGTAGTGCGGCGACGGACGGAGTCGCGTCGAGCAGAGTCGCCGTGGCCGCTAGCTCATCCACCGGCGCACCGAGTCGGATGGGGCTCGCGGATGCCCGCGCCGCGGCGTGGACCGCGCAGGTGAACCTCGTGGTCACCCGGTTCGGGCCGCGTGGGGCTTCCAGTCGGCTGCCACGGCGGACGGCGAGGTTGTTGAACTGCACGGGGAGCCGCTCGAGGAGCTCGCCGTCTAATGTGAAAAGTCTTTCAACGTCTGATGTGATTGCCGGCGGCTCCAGAACCCCCGCTGATCGCAGAAGAAGAGCGATTTGCGTCGGGCACCTCGTGTGGGGCCGTCCGTGGGCCGTCAGAGGCCGTGAGGCCTCGTGAAGTCTCGCGAGATGCTGAGAGTCATCGCCGCAGGTCACAGGGGTTCTGCGGGTATCGCGGCAGGTCGCCGTTTGACACCAGGAGGAACCAGTAGTTCCAGTGCGAGCCGGACGCGATCATGCGGGCTGCCCATGCTGTCGCCTGTCATGGCATCTCCGATCAGGATGGGCGCCTTGATCTGGCAGGCTCAGATGACAGATACAAGGGGCCGGCCTGCCAAGGGCTCGCGCCTGGTAGCGCGGACCGAACCAGTTGCCAGTAAAGGTGCCTCTGGCGGCCCCACCGACCTCGCCAACCTCATACTCGTGCGCTGGCACTGCCACCGCGACATCCACCATGGGGGCCGACAACTCCGCCGTCGAGAGCGCCCTCGTCGCCAGGGGCCGGATAGAGATCAGGTCCCTATGGCTGCTTGCGGGCGTCCATGAGGCGCGAGAGCAGGCCGCGGCCGCTTTCATCCGCGCGGTTCATGCGGAAGGGGTTGCCGGGCTGGGCGTCGCCCTCCGGGGCGCGGTTCGCGGTGCGAAAGCCCAGGGCGGCGAGCTCTTGCTCCACCTCGGACCGGTCGAAGGCATCCTCCTCGCTGGCTGCCGTCTGGCTGTCACCGGGCGCCCCGTCCGGTGCGTCCTCCTGGTACCCGACCACCGGCCGGGCGTCACTGTCCTGTGGGCCCTCACCGTTGCCATCCCCGCCCGCGGCCTCTGCCGCGGGGCCCTCGCGCCCGCCATCGTCCGCGGGTGGCTGGGTCGCGTGCGCGGCGGGGGCGCCCGGCTCGGCGGGGTGGCGGCCGTTGGTCGCCGCGGGCTGGTCGGGCGCGGGTCGTAGCTCGGTCACCTCCGCCACGGCGACGACCTCGACAACGTCCACGACCTCGCCGAGCGGCGGCTCGGCCGGCGTATCGAAGACCGACGCGGGCGGGTCCTCGTGGCGGTCGTCGACGACCGCCAGGGGCGCGGTGCGGCTGCCGCGGCCCAGGGCGGGGACGGTGTCGTCGCGCGGTGACGGGCCGTCCGGACGGCCGGGCGGGCCGGGTTGATCTTCCCGCCGCGGCCGTGCACCGGACCGGCGCAGGCCGGTGGGCTCGGGCCGCGTCCCGGCCTCGGGCCGACGCGCCTCGACCACCTCGGCCGTGGCTGGGTCCGAGTCGCCGGCGGCAGGCGCCGGCTCGACGGCGGCGCGGACCGGCTCACCCGCAGCGGCAGGCGCCGGCTCGACGGCGGCGCGGACCGGCTCACCCGCAGCGGCAGGCGCCGGCTCGACGGCGGCGCGGACCGGCTCACCCGCAGCGGCAGGCGC